>Ga0207952_1000009_pt1 | contig 391201 bp, 358 predicted proteins | sample SubbioR12Aug_8Ca_FD_184831 | JGI IMG/M metagenome (GOLD analysis project Ga0207952, IMG submission 184831) | Serpentinite rock and fluid subsurface biosphere microbial communities from McLaughlin Reserve, California, USA - CR12Aug_8Ca (SPAdes) | ecosystem: Environmental > Terrestrial > Deep...
CCCGCCGTCATTGCAGCTTCTGCCGCGGGGCTGCCGCTGCCATCCCTGGTGCAGTTACTACTCCTCAATAATTTCCATGAAATCAAAATTATCTCCAATTCTGTGTATGTTTTCAAATTCCTGCATATTCTGAAATCTGCTCAAATACAGGTGTTTATCTACCAATTTAACCGTAGATTTCTTGTGTATTTCCGCATAACTGCTCCACGGCCATTGTGTAAAATCTTCCACCAATCCATGCCTCTCTGGATTCAGGTGGATGTATGCGATTATTTGATTTAAATAATTTTCACTGTCAATATACGCCCGCTTAAACGGTGTTTGAAACAGTGTGCCAACCCGATTCTGCTGTTTGTTAAATGCCATGGCGTACGACTGAAACAATTTCCGGAATTGGTGACTCACTATTTTGTGTACATCCACCTGCTGTGGGGCCGGTGTCGGCATTGGCGTCGGCGACGGTGGTGGCGACGGTGGTGGCGTCGGTAGATTTGTCAACTTTTTAAAAGTTGACAAATCTAACCCGCACCCGCCCGCGGGCGGGTGCGCATCCGCGCAGGTGGGTGACAGGTGCGATGGGGTGGTTGGGTTACAACCATCCAGGTTCACACGGATCAAAAAATGGAAATGGTTTCCCAACAGGCAGTATGCATGGGTTTCGGCAACCGGGGAAATGTATTTGTGGAATTGCCGTAAAAAATACCTGTAATTCTCTGCCTTGGTAAATAGGGCTTTGCGATCGATGCAGCGGTTGTAAATGTGGTAATAATGCTGATCGTAAAATCTGGTAAAATAATGTTCTGTATAAGCCATAATAAATAAGTCCTCCGTTTGCAAATAAAAGAAAAAGTTTATATTCATGGCAAAAAATTGTTAAAAAAATTATCATGGAAGAGGCTTTTTTGCATTTTGTGTGGCAACACGGGCTTTTTGATCAGCTCCGTTGCAGGGGAACCCATGGCGAACTCATTGAAATTGTGAATCGCGGTTATCCGAATTTTGATAGTGGTCCGGATTTTCTGGATGCACATATTCGCATCAATTCTCAATTGTGGATTGGGAATGTTGAAATTCATATCCATTCTGCGGAGTGGTACCAACACCGGCACCACAAAGATTTTGCATACGATAACACCATTTTACATGTGGTACTAACGGATAATGATCCTGCATTTCTTCCCACGGGTACAAGGCTTGTTACCATTGAGTTAAAAGACCACATACCTCGTAGTTTGTATGGAAAATATGAGGCACTCAGACAGAATTTTCTTACGATACCATGCAGTAATGTTATTCAGAAAATACCCCAATCAGAAACGGAGGAAATGATGGAAACGTCCTTGCTTTATAGACTACATAGAAAATCAGCATATCTTTTGGAGTTATTGAAGCAAATGGACAACGACTGGCAAAAAGCGTTTTATGTTTTTTTCTGCAGGTATCTGGGTTTTAAAGTCAATTCCGATGCCATGGAAAATTTGGCGCGTATTACACCTATTTCGTTAATTCAAAAAAACAGAGATCAACCTGAGTTGGTCGATGCGCTATTATTTGGCCAGGCAGGAATGTTGCAATATCCTATCAAAAATCAATACTATCAGACTTTGCGAAAGGAGTATCAATATCAAAAACATAAAAACAATTTGGTACCGTTAAATCCTGTTATCTGGAAGTTTCTTCGAATGCGACCTGTCAATTTTCCAACCTTAAAAATAGCACAGCTTTCTGCAATTCTTCAGACAAATTACCATTTTTTTTCCTGGTTACTGGATATACCTGAACCCCGGGAAATTAAAGCTGTATTGATTTCCCGGCCCTCAGCTTTTTGGAAAACGCATTACCATTTCAACAAAAAATCGGCACCCCATGCAGAAAATATGGGAAACCAGTCTGTCAACGGGCTTTTAACCAATGTGGTTGCTCCCGTTTGGTTTGCATATGGCAGAGTTCACCACCAAAACCGGTATTCCGATGCCGCGCTGCAGTTGCTGCATTCCCTGCCTGCTGAAAACAACAAATTAATCCGGCAATATTCCTTATTGGGTTTCCCAAATCAATCGGCGCGTGATAGCCAGGGCCTGATGGGGTTAAGCGAATTTTTCTGCATCCCTAAAAAATGCACCAATTGTGCTATAGGTAAGTGCATTTTAAGTGCATAAACCAATGTGCAATGAGGATAAAAATGGAATAAATGAACCTGCCATTAGATTTAATTTTGCCGTTCATGAATTTTGATGTCGTGGTAATTGGAGGCGGAATTGTAGGTCTGGCAACAGCTTTGGAGATTCAATTGCAGAAACCGGAATTGAATATCGCCATTTTAGAAAAAGAAAGTGGAATCGCTATGCACCAGACCGGCCATAACAGCGGTGTAATTCATTCCGGATTATATTATGCACCCGGAAGTTTGAAAGCCATCAATTGCATTCGTGGTTACCATATGTTATTGGATTTTTGTAAAAAGAATGAAATTCCTTTTGATCTCTGCGGTAAAGTAGTGGTAGCAACTTCTGAAATTGAAATTCCTGCACTCGAAAAATTATACCAACGTGGCGTGTCCAACGGGCTTTCCGGAATGAAATATCTGAATGCGGAACAAATTCGGCAATACGAGCCAAATTGTACCGGCATAAAAGGCATTTTTGTTCCACAAACCGGAATTGTAAATTTTAAAATTGTAAGTGAAAAAATTGCAGAAAATTTTACAAAATCCGGAGGTAAAATTTACACAGGAAAACAGGTTACAGCAATTATAGTAAAGTCGAATACAACAGAAATTTATTGCAATAATGAATTATTTCAAGCCAGAGTAATGGTGAATTGTGCCGGACTTTTTTGCGATAAAATTGCTGCTATGGCAGGTCAAAATCTGGATGTAAGAATTGTCCCTTTTCGGGGAGAATATTATTCCATAAAACCAGAAAAAGCACACCTTGTAAACAATTTGATATATCCCGTTCCCGATCCCAATTTTCCGTTTTTGGGTGTACATTTTACACGCAGAATTACAGGTGAAATAGAAGCCGGGCCCAATGCAGTATTTGCATTTCGCAGAGAAGGATACAAAAAAACAGATTTCAATTTTTCTGAATTATGGAATAGCATTTCGTGGCGGGGGTTCAGAAAGGTAGCTTTAAAATATTGGAAAACAGGGTTGGGCGAATATTATCGTTCCTACAACAAAAATGCATTCACCAAAGCGTTGCAAAAATTAGTTCCGGCAATTCAAAAGGATGATCTGGAACCGGCTGGTTCCGGTGTTCGGGCACAAGCTTGCAGTAAAGATGGTGGATTAATTGATGATTTTTATATTCAGGAAGCTCCGGGATGTATACATGTTTTGAATGCGCCATCACCAGCAGCTACCAGTTCATTGTCTATTGGAAGAACTATTGCAGAAATAGCTTTAAAAAGGTTTGAATGACCCGAGCCCAATTGCTTCATATACTACAGAAATTTATGCCTCCCGGTGCTGAGGTTTATGCTGCTGATTTATTGATTCATTATCGTATCCAATTGCATATAAAAAAGCCAAGAGCTACCAAATACGGAGATTACAGGCCCCCTGGCAGAGGAGAAGAACATCGAATTTCTCTCAATAAAGATTTAAATCCTTTTGCATTTTTAATTACATTTATGCATGAAATTGCCCATTTGTTAAACCATGAGAAATACAATGGAGAGGTAGCTCCACATGGTAAAGAATGGAAGCAACATTTTCAACTGGTGAGTATGCCGGTTTTCGAAAAAGAAGTTTTACCTCCGGATGTAAAACACGCATTGGGAAGGTATTTAGGCAATCCGGGTGCCAGCAGTTGTTCGGATCCTTACCTATTCAGAACTTTGAGAAAATACGACGCCAATCCTACGTTATTGGTTGAAGAACTCCCTTTGAATGCCATATTCAGAATGCAGGACGGAAGAGAATTTGTTAAGTTGGAAAAAAACCGCACCCGCTATACCTGTAAGGAAGTTTCCAGTGGTAGAATTTACCTTGTACCCGGACTTGCGCAATGTGAAGTTGTAATAAAAAAACAGTAAAACGGAGAATTATTTTTCTTCGTGATATTCCATTTCGGTATTTATTTTCCAGATATTATCTTTAGATACAATTTCATTTTTGATGTTTTGAACAGCAGTTATTGCCGTTAACATGCTATGATCCTGGTTGTTGTATTTGTGCATTCCATTGCGACCAACCAAAAATAAATTCTCTATAGTATCTGTAAATTCTCTTATTTCTCCAAACCTTTCATATGCTCCAAAATATGCCGGATAAGTTTTCGGTACTCTTACCACCGTTCCGTCTAAAACATCTTCAGATTCAATAATATTTATTTTGCACAATTCTGAAATTGCAAAATCCAAAAATTGTTTGTCAGATAAATTCCAAAGATCATCGCCTTCATTACAGAAATATTCCAGTCCCAGCCACACATTTCCGGAATCAGCTACCATATATGGGCTCCAGTTATTGAATACCTGAAGTCTTCCAATTTTTACATCACTTTCCTGAATATAAATCCAGTTGTCTTTAATTAACGAACCATCTACATTTTGTACAGCCAATTTTTTTACAAGTAATCCAACTGTTATAAAATCGCGGTATTGAAGGTTGGATGCAATTTCACGCACATTTTCCGGTGGCGGTGGATGCAAGCCTGCAATTAATTCCTTCACCGGCATGGTGCTAAAAAAATAATCACCCTCATGTTGCTGCAAAGTTCCTCCGGCGGTAGTAGTTACAAAAGCTATTTTATTATTCTTAATCTGCATGCCTGCAACAGGATGATTTTTTAAAATGATTCCCCCTTTCTCCTCAATCTGTCTGGCTACTTCTTCCCATAGCTGGCCAGGTCCCAGCTTGGGATACAGAAATTTTTCAATCAAACTGGTTTCTGTATTTTTTTGTGAAATTCCATCCGATTTATTTTTCTTTATGGTGGATTTCAATGCATGTTTTATGGCTTTTGAAATAGACACACCTTTTATTCTCTGTGCACCCCATTCCGCGCTAATTTGAGAACATGGCAGGCCCCAAACTTTTTCTGTATAATCCCTAAAAAAGGTTTTATACAATTCCATACCAAAACGATTAATTAAAAAATCTTCCAGTGATTTTTCTTCCTTGATCGGAAATAATCGCACTTTTATGTAAGAGAAACCAATTCTCATGGTTCGGCTGATGCCGAGATTTTTTAGGGTACTTACGCTGAGATTGATTGGATAAGGGAAAAATTTTCTCAAATAAAATATCCTCGATAACCTGTTTCTTACAAGCATAACAACATCCGTAGTATTCGGATCTGGGGATTCAGCGGTTTGAGAAATAGAAGTAGATTTATTTTGATATTGAATTTTGAATTGTGCCTCACTCTCCATTTGTTTCTCAATTGGAAATATATCCAACCACCAATTCATCACCGTTTCTGATTTGGAAAAAAAACGATGACCTCCAATATCCATGCGGTTCCCTTTGTATTTAACTGTTTTGGAAATACCACCTATTTCATTTTCGGCTTCCAGAACTATAGGAATAATATCCGTGTACCTAAGCAGCTCCAAGGCGGCAGTAAGACCTGCCGGACCAGCTCCCACAATAATAGCTTTCTTTTTCTTGTCAGAATCCATAGCGCCACAAAAATAAAGGTCTAAGAGTTGTAATTCCAACAAAGGTGTTTGTATTTTTGCCCTTAATAGCATGGAATTCCGCAAGTTGTCAATCGTAATCCCCGCCTACAATGAGGGGAACACCATTCATCTGATTCTCGATAAAGTGAAGGCAGTGACCCTGCTGAACAATTTGGAAAAAGAAGTAATCATTGTTAACGATTGCTCCAAAGACAATACCGAAGAAGCCATTCAGCGCTATATGTCTCACAATTCGGATCTCAATATCCAATACTATAAGCATGAGTACAATCAGGGCAAAGGCGCCGCACTTCATACCGGAATTAAGAAGGCAACCGGGGAATATGTTATCATCCAGGATGCCGACCTGGAATATGATCCAAGGGAATATAACGATTTGTTAAAACCGGTTATTGAAGGCTTTGCCGATGTAGTTTACGGAAGCCGGTTTATGGGTGGAAACCCGCATCGTATATTGTTTTTCTGGCATTCAATTGGAAATAAATTTCTCACTTTTCTGAGCAATATGCTTTCCAACATGAATCTTACCGATATGGAAACCTGTTACAAACTGTTCCGCACCGATATGGTTCAATCCTTGAATTTGCAGGAAAAACGATTTGGGTTTGAACCGGAAATCACTGCGAGAATTGCAAGAATTCAGGGAGTACGGGTTTATGAGGTTGGCATTAGTTATTATGGCCGCACTTATGAAGAGGGCAAAAAAATAGGCTGGAGAGATGGTTTCCGTGCCATTTATTGCATTGTAAAATACAATTTATTTGTACGGAATTAATTCATTTATTTTCCTGTTTTTAACTTAGAAATTTCAACTTTTTCCCAATTCCCTTTATTTCCGGCAAGCCATAAAAAATGGGTTGAAAATGCACAAACATTATAGCCGTTTTTTGAAAATGCGTGCCAGTTTTTACCTCCGTCTCTGGTAAAGTCTGAACCATTTGTTCCCGTGCAAAATCCAAGAGTTGAATTTTCAAAAAATGCAACGCAACTTCTGTATCCGCCAGGCATGGTTTCGGATAAGTTCCAGTGCATTCCGGAGTCGTTAGAATAACAAGAAGTACTATCTGTATGGTTCGGAAGCAAATAGGAACCTCCCACACTACAGCCAAGTCCGGAATTGTTCATATCAAAGGAATATGCGCCGCTTGCAACACCGGTTTTCATTGGAATTACGACATCGAAATAATTGGTCAAATAAAAGCCACCTTGTGCTATCTCAGCCAAATTATTCTTTGAAATCCAATTGACTTTTCCCGCAATAAAATGCGTTTTATTATCCAAAACAGGCAAACTGAGGAAAGAGTTATCCGGCATCAATTTTACATTGCTTCCGCTCGCTGCAAAAAATGATTTATATATGTTATCTCCTGCTTTTTTGAACAAAAGTTCTTTATCCCGGTAAAATATTTTGTCTGCTTTTATCAATTGAAATACGTGTTTCTTTCCACTGAAATATATCTCCAATGGATGGGATTGGCTTTCATCACCAACCATAATTATATTGTCACCAAAAACATCAATTGCATCCCAAAAAATCCCTTTGGAATTATCGGACAAAACTATTTTCCAATTTTTTCCTCCATCCTTAGTTTCCAGCAAAACGGCAGAATCCCCACTGCTCATTACAATGGCGTGTTTTTTATTCCAGGCATGAATATCCCGGAAATCACGTGTTTCATAACCTTTTGGGTTCAGGGTATCCCAAATTTGGCCGCCGTTATTTGTTCTCACAACTGTTCCTTTGGAACCGGAAATCCAAATGACTTCATCACTAACAACGGAAAGCCCCCTGTAACTTTGGGCAGACAACGAGGTTATGAAAAAAAATGCCAACGGTATTTGAAGAAGACTAATTTGGATTTTCATGGAAAACACAAATATAAAGAGTCGTCATTTATTCAAAAATTTAAACAACTATTGGGTTTGTTACAAATTTTGTCTTAATTCGTAATAAACACTATATGAATTGCCTATGGACCTAAAATACTCTAAAATTCTGGTCGGTTTCGACCATTCTCCCTCTTCTACCGTGGCACTAGAAAAAGCTATGGAAATTGCTAAAAAATATGGAGGCGAAATTCATGTGGTTTATGTAGAGAACGGAGGTCATTATCTGGACTGGGATTCCGTACATGACTATCTCGACCATCTTCGGGAAAAAACCGGATTGAAAATCCACATTCACCATCAAAAGGGCAGGGCATTCAAAGAAATTGTCCATGTTGAACGCGATATTCATGCAGATTTGATTTTGGTTGGAACACATAGTCATTCAGGTTTTATGCCATTTTGGATTGGTAGTACTGCCTTCAGGGTGGTGAGTTCATCAAAATGTCCGGTAATTACCATGCTGGAAACTGCCAAGGATACATCGTTTAAAAATCTCATAGTTCCTATTGTGGATTCCCCGGAAAGCAGGCAAAAGTTGAGCTATGCTGCTGATATGGCTTCGCATTTTGGAGGTACAGTTCATATATTATGCCTGGATAAAGGTTCAGATCCCGAAACGGAACATCGTCTGGTGGTATACTGTAAGCAGGCTGTGGACTTTATGAAGAACAGGAATATTCCATATACCTACGAAGTGCAAAGCGGTGTAAATGTTCCTCAAACCATCATAGATTTCGCAGTGGAGAAGAAAGGCGGAATGATTTTTATGATGACGGAAACGGAATCTGCCGGAGTGTTTATGGGAACTGTTGCACAACAACTGATTAACCATTCTCCGGTTCCCGTAATGGCAATACACAACCACCATGTAGAAGGTACCGGTGGTGGCGGATATTGAATAAGGCCTGCCATTTTCCTTGATTTTTCAGGTTTAATCCCCAAATTGCGGGCTTAAATATGACTGTTAAAACCATTCAGGATTATATCGCAAATGGCGAAAGTCCCGAAATTATTTTTTGGGTGGGATGTGCCGGAAGCTTTGATGAGCGCGCGCAAAGAGTAAGTCGTGCTTTTTCCAATATATTAGAAAGAGCGGGTGTAAAATTCGCTATTTTGGGGCAGGAAGAAGGGTGCACTGGGGATCCGGCAAAGCGGGCAGGAAATGAATTTCTTTTTCAAATGCAGGCTCTCCAAAATATCGCCGTTTTAAATGGTTATGGAATAAAACGCATTGTAACAGCATGTCCGCATTGTTTCAATACATTAAAGAATGAATATCCTACTCTTGGAGGAAATTATGAGGTATTTCACCATACACAGTTTATTAATGAATTGTTGGAGCAAGGAAGGCTGGCAATAGAAGGCGGGGCATTTAAAGGCAGGAAAATCACCTACCACGATAGTTGCTATCTGGGCAGGGCAAATGGAATTTACGAAGCGCCCAGAATGCTGATGGAAAAACTGGATGCAGATTTGGTGGAAATGAAAAGGTGCAAAACCAATGGCCTGTGTTGTGGGGCGGGTGGCGCGCAAATGTTTAAAGAGGCCGAACCGGGAGATAGAGAAGTAAATGTAGAAAGAACGGAAGAAGCATTGGCAACCGGAGCTGAAATCATTGCAGTGAATTGCCCATTTTGTATGACAATGATGCGCGATGGAACCAAACATTTTGAAAAAGATTCTGTTGTATCTGTGTTAGATATTGCAGAAATAATTGACCAAAATTAAATGGCCTTGAATCATTTGCCTCCCGCCTCCAGAATATGGATGTTTGGTGCTGACAGAATATTGTCATCTGATGAAATGTCAACACTTCACACTTCGCTACAAAATTTCGTAAATGGCTGGCAAGCCCATGGCAAAGACCTTTCCGCCGGCTATGAAATTGAACATTCTTGTATGGTAGTTATAGCAGTAGATGAAAATGCGGAGGCGCCAAGCGGATGCAGTATTGACAAGGCATTCCGACTGTTAGAGGAATTTGGTGCTACCCATCAAATAGCGTTTTTTAACAGAACGAATATTTATTTAAAAAGGGAAAATCAGGTAAAGATTTTTTCCAAAACAGAAGCCAAAGATGCTTTAGGGCGAGGAGATATTTCGGAATCGGATGAAATATTGCAGACCTTACATACGAATCTGAAAGGGTATTCTGAAAGTCCTTATGTAAGAATATCGGAAAGTTGGCTCGCAAAATTACCCGTCTGAAACAGCAGATTCAATCGGATATTTTTGAGCTTCAGGCTTTGTTCTCCCAATAAATTTATCATTATACATTAATATTGTGTTGCATGAAAAGTGTGTTGCATTTAAATGCTTCTTCCAGGGGTGGCGCATTTGTAGTAGCCCAAAGATTGTCAGAAGCGCTTTCTGAAACGGGGAAAATGCAATCCGGACATTTGGTATATTCCGGGAATCCGGGAAATTATTTTTTATGGGCAAACAATGTATTTCGAAAGGGTATTGCATTTGGAATGCATGCTTTAGAAAAGCTGGATTTTCTTCGATACGAGAAAAATAAATCCATACGATTTGCATTTTCGCATGGTTTAACCGGAATTCCAATTTATCAGAATCAATTGGTGCAAAATGCCGATATCATTCATTTACATTGGATAAATAAAGGGTTTATTTCATTATCCGGATTAAAAAAAATAATAGAATTGGGCAAGCCTGTAATTTGGACTACCCATGATATGTGGTTATATACAGGAGGTTGTTACCATAACCGCGGTTGTAACCATTTTACTGTGAATTGCGGCAATTGCCCATATTTAAAAAAACCGGAGGGTCAAGACCTGTCTTACAGGGTTTTTAATGCGAAAAAAAAGCTATTATCCTCACCAAATTTGCATTTGGTTGCACCGAGTAACTGGTTGGCGGATATTGCAATGCAATCCGGAGTGGCATTGAAAAAAAGCCCGATTGTAATTCCCAATGGAATTGACACGCAATTATTTCGTCCCGAGGATAAAATTAAATCCCGGGAAAAACTTGGAATTCCTGTCGATAAAAAGGTTTTGCTGTTTATTGCAGGAAATTTATCCAACCCATATAAAGGTTTTCAGGAGTTTACAGAAATGTTTGCCGAATTACGCAAAACATCATCTGATTTTCACGCAGTGGTGGTAGGAAACAGAAACCCCGGGTTTGAATTAAACAATCCTTCGTACCAATGGTTTGTTGGGGTGGGGAACCCTGAAATTCTAAGGCAATTTTACAATGCAACAGATTTATATGTGACCACATCTTTGGAAGAAAATTTGCCAACAACCGTGGTGGAAAGTATATCTTGTGGCACACCTGTCGCTGGTTTTGAGGTAGGAGGTATCAGAGATATTTTGCCACATTTACTTGGAAACTATCTCGCGCCAAAAGGCGACAAGATTGCGTTAGCCAGTTTAATTTCAGACTTTTTTCAGCTTTCAGAAATGGATTTGGCAGAACTTTCGAATTTCGCCAGGAAGCAAGCTGAAACCGTGTTTGATATACGTGTTGTGGCACAACAATATTTGAATTTATATGCAAATTTATTTTAACCGGATTGCTTTTTTATGGTTCAAATTTTCAAATTAAAAGTTGTTATTATATTGTGGGTGCTATGTATTGCAAAATTGCAATTATCTGCTCAAAAATTGAGCATGATGCAGTACGATGCTGATAATGGATTGCCCAGTTCTGAGGTATATAAAGTAATCAAAGATCCGAAAGGAAATCTCTGGTTTTGTACAGACAGGGGATTGGTAATTTATGACTCCTATAAATTTGTTGTTTTAAAAGGAGAAAATGCCGACAGAATATTTTATTCGGGTGAATTTGATAAGAACGGGATAGGGTGGTTTGTTTCACAGAATAACAATTATTATAAATACATCAATGGCAAATTAATGCCTTTTGAATACAATTCGATATTGCGAAAAAATTTCAAGAAGGAATTTATAAATGGGATATCATACAATAATGGGATATATACATTTAATGTAGGAGTTTCAACGGTCAACAGATTCATTTGTACAATAAAGGATGGTGTTTTGGACACAATTGCAGAGTCAGATTATATCATAAATCCGCAACCAAAAACAAAGAATAAAAGTATAACTTATCATTTGTATTTTGATACCAGTTATGGGGATATGCCGCGCGCTATGATGAATTACCATGAGGAACCTGTAAAGGAGGGTTATACAGAGAAAAACGGGCATGGTGAGTTTAGTATTAATATGTTAGATATTGACTATGTAGTAAATACCAGAACTTTTGTACTATGGGCGGATAAAAATAATGTAATATTGTTTTATAACCATCGTTTATATTGGATAGACAGGCTGAAAGGCAGTATGAGAATGATATTGAGAGATCCGAAACTCATTCGCACACATACAGCATTGGTGCATGGAAATGACATCTATCTTGGTGTTTTACTGGAGGGTTTGATTAAGTTGAATCAACAAACGGGTAAATATGCTGAATTAAAGGATTTTGATGATTTGTCCATAACATCCATGTATAAAGATTCAGAAAATAATTTGTGGATTTCAACGCTTGAGAAAGGGGTGTTTATATTGCCATTGAATTTACCTGAAATTCCGGATAACAATAAATTTAATGTACAGTCTTTAATAAAACTGGGAGACAAATTATATATAGGGCAGAAAAACGGGGAATTGGGTTATTACGATAAAAATTACAAATATACCAAGGTTCGCACTTTTTATGGGAATGTAAGTGACTTGCTTGTTACAGGAAAGAAAGAACTGATAGCACAAATGCAGAACATGGACCACCCGGTTGAAAAAATTACTACTTATTATTTAAAAAAAATGGTTGCGAATGGAAATCAGATAATTGGGTTTAGCTCTAACGCATTTTTTGTTGCAGATACTGTAACTTGGAAACTAAAACAAGATAGATTAAGATTCAGGGTTTATAGCTTTTGTCCGGAAAACAATGGAAAGATTTTAATAGCGACTGACAATGGTTTGGAGCGTTTTGATCCTTTAACATTTTCTGCCCAACCACTGAATATAACCAAATTCAGAATTAATGCCATTGTAAAGTACCACAATTATTATTTAATAGGAACTTTAGGCGATGGTATCTATATATATGATGCTGCCAGAAATGTGGTGGTTCGAAATATCAGGCAACATAATGGATTGTCATCGGACGTAATTAATTCAATTTATGTATCAGGTCAAAATGAATTTTGGGTGGGTTCAAATAATGGGGCAATGCTGGTGAGATTGCGATATGATTTAAAAATTGCCGAGATCATTTTGCTCGATAAATCTGATGGTTTACCTTCCAATGAGGTTAACGTGAATTATATAAACGATGGATATGTTTATATAGGTACGAGTAAGGGTTTTGTTCGGATAATGGAACATACCATTTCCCCTACGCTGCGCATTCCAAATGTTGAAATAAATTACCTGAAACTGGTTACAGAAAACAGGAATGTAGATCCATCCGGGAAGCTGGAATACAATCAAAATACCATACTCATAAGTTACTCCTCATTTATAAATAGCAAAACACTTAGCTCAACTACTTACCGATATGCGGTTTTGAAAAATGGCAATACTGATACCAACTGGATTCATACAAATGAAACTGAGCTTTTGCTCGCAAATCTCGGATTTGGTACCTATACTTTTCTGGTACAGGGAAGAGGCAGGTATTTGCGTTGGGGTGAAATTTCCTCTTTGAAATTTGAAATAAAACCCCATTTTAGTCAAACTTTATGGTTTCGGATATTTATTGTGACACTTTCTGTAGCTTTAATTTCCGGGGTAGTTTTTTGGCGATTCAGAACCTTTAGAACCAGACAGCGGCTGCAGAATATGATAGATGTAGAAAAACTGGCTACCCTCAGAAATCAGATGAATCCGCATTTTGTTTTTAATGCATTAAATAGTATTCAGAGTTTTGTATTTGAAGGAAATACACAAAAGGCCAATTATTTCCTGGGGTCATTTTCCAAATTGTTTCGGGAAATACTCGACTTTTCAGATAGAGAATTAATTACTATTGAAGAAGAACTTGGATTTTTGGAACGATATCTGGAAATTGAAAAAGTAAGGTTCCATGAATTATTTCATTATACCATTGTGTGTGATCCTGAAATTGATAAAGAGAATACATTTATTCCGCCATTACTGATGCAACCTTTGGTTGAAAATAGCGTTAAACATGGTATGAAATATGTGGAAAAAGAGGGAATAATTGAAATCACCTTATCCATGAAGCAGGGCTTTTTGGTGTATCGCGTAAGAGATAACGGCAAAGGAATACAGAGTGTCAGTGACAGCAATCATATTTCAAGGGGAATGCAAATCATAAGCAATCGTCTGGAGCTGCTCAACCGCAGCCGGCCGGGAAGTGTCAATTCCAGGCTCGAAATCATGGATCACGGGTCTGAAGGTGTGGAGGCTATAATTTACCTGCCGGAAGAGTTAGTAAAACCTTATTAATAATGTCGAATAATATTCGTTACTTAATTGTTGAAGATGAGCCCAAAGGTGCTGACCTTTTGTTGCGATTTGCCACCCAATTTCTTCAGGGATCCACTTGTGTTGGAATTGCCCAAAGTGTAAGTGAGGCAATAAAGTTGATTCAAAGTGAAAATCCAGATCTGGTTTTTTTGGATATTGAGATTAAAGAAGGCACTGGTTTTCAGGTATTGGATCAAATCAAAAGAAATTTTCAGGTGGTTTTTACCACAGGATATAACCAATATGCAATTAAAGCAATCAAATACGGTGCATATGATTATTTGTTAAAGCCTTTACAGATTGATGAATTCAAACAACTGGCATTGAAGTTTCAGCAAATGGAAGAGGAGGAGGAACAAGGTGAATTTACCAATCCATTTAAAGATAATTTTTCGCGAATTACTATTTTACATAAGGGAATCCGTGAACATCTGCCATTGAATGACATATTGTTATTATCCGCAGAAGGAAAGTACAGCAGAATTCACTTAAACGGAAACAGAAATATGGTGAGTTCCTATAATTTGGGTTATTATGAGGATTTATTATCCGATGCTAAATTTCTTAGAATTCATCATGGATTTTTAGTGAATCTCCAACATGTTGTAAATGCAGATATCAAAAACCTAAGTATTGAATTGACCGATGGAAAGGAATATCCAATATCTCAAAGGAAACTGAAAGTAATCAGAGATATGGGAATCTAAAAGGTTGTATTTGAATGAATTGGAGTCGTTATCAAACAAATACCTACAATTGTTTGAACAAATTAAATTTCTGTTTTATTGTAACAAGCGATAGTTAATTGTAATAGGAGCAAAGTATTTCTGTTTTTACTGCATATACCTTTGAATGGTCAACAAACCGTTGGTTGCTGTAAAACAGGATTATAGTTGCACTGCCAATTTGTTGTAGCCCAAAAGGCTATTAAAGAATGGGGAGATTTAAAATTATGGAGCATTAGGTTATTGGCTTCATCCATTATAATCTTCAATTATGAAAACTTTGTGTAAATTACTGTGCGACTCCCCATTCTTTATTTTTTTATTTATTAATTTGCTTCACCTACCTTATGAGATATAAAATTACTTGTTGCAGAATTGGAATTTGCTTATTGGTACTTTTATTTTATTCAATCCCCAATATAGCTGTTTCCCAAACAGAACAGCAAGCCAATATACCTGCCGGGCTTTACGTTTGGGTAAAACCCGAATCGAAAAATGCGGAAAAGGACCTCTACACTATTCTGATTCAAGCTGGGATAAGAATGGAAAATCTGCTCGTACAACGGGCATCCAAAATTGACGAGGAACCGCTGAATCGCATTTATAAAATTACCGGATATGATTTGAAATCGGAGGTTCCAATCATGCAAATTTTGAGAAATTCCGATATGGTGCAATTGGTAGAAAAAGTTCCGGTATATCATTTGTTTTATGCTCCCAATGACATTCATTTGAAGCAATGGGCACTTGCGCAAATTCGCGCGGAACAAGCGTGGAACCTGAATAAAGGCGGAAAAGGTGTTGTATTAGCAATTGTAGATTCAGGTATAGACACCACTCATTCTGACCTGCAGAAAGTTTTGTGGCACAATAAAAAAGAAATAAAAAATAATGGCATTGATGACGACGGAAATGGGTATAAAGATGACTGGTTTGGATGGGATGCCGGAGATGTAGATAACAACCCACATGTAATTGTAACCGATACATTGGATCATGGAACCCATTGTGCGGGTATAGCGGGTGCCTCAACAGATAATAACAATGGTATTGCAAGTATTGGTTTTAACATTCAAATTATGAATGTTAAAATCGCTGTTACCAAAGATAGAAGTTTGTCCGGATTATTTGAAGGAGTTGAATATGCAATAATAAATAAAGCCCGGGTTATTAGCATGAGTTGGGGAGGCCCGGATTCCTCGGAAAGTTTTCAGGCCTTATATGATTATGCTTATAAAAAGGGAATCGTTTGTGTAGCAGCTGCAGGCAATGAATATACCGATGACAAAATATTTCCGGCAGCTTACAATCACGTTATTTCGGTAGGAGCCACAGACAACCAGGATAAAAAAGCATATTTTTCTCAATATGGAAAGTGGGTAGATGTGATGGCACCTGGAATGTCGATTTACAGCACCCTTCCCGGAGGCAAATATGGGAGTATGGATGGAACATCCATGTCATGCCCTATGGTGGCGGGATTGTGCGCATTGATGATCAGCAAAAATCCATCTGTAAGTGTGAATATGGTAGAGAGTTGTTTGAAAGGAGGATGTGTCAATATCGATTCAAAAAACCCGGCATATAAAGGAATGCTCGGTGTAGGGAGAATTGATGCATATAATTCATTGAATTGTATCAAAGATATTTATGCGAAATTTTCACTTTCAAAAACCAGAGTCTGTACTGGCGACACGGTTCAATTTACCGATCAAAGTACTTATAATCCGATACTATGGAAATGGGAATTTACCGGTGGCACTCCTGCTACAAGTTTTATTGCGAATCCGGTAGTGCGGTATAATACAGCCGGTACATACGCTGTGAAATTGATTGTGAGCAATGGCAGTGTTACGGATACCATGCTCATGAATGCATTGGTATCCGTTGGGAAACCAACCGCAACATTTTCAGGGAATCAAACCATTGAAAAAGGGGATTATGGAACCATCAAAGTGGATTTCACAGGAGTAGGTCCGTGGAATTTGGTTTATACGGATGGGAAATCAAATTTTACCGTAAATGGAGTTCAGAATACACCCTATTTTATTTTATTAAAACCAGATACTACAAAAATATTTACCCCCATTTCTGTTTCAGAAAATGGATGTACCGGTAGCGTATTCCAAACTACAAAAATTGTTGTGCTTCCCCCTTATTCCCCGAATTGTGACAGCGCATTGCGCTTTGTGATGCGGTTTGGTGGCACCAATGATGATCAGGCTTTAGGACTCAGTGTGGTTGCCGATACTCTTTGTTACATCGTTGGAAAAACAAAATCTTATGGTGCTGGAGACTTCGATGCATTTATCGCCAAAGTTTCTTTGAGTGGTAAAATGCATTGGTTAAAAACAATAGGTGGCACAAAGGAGGAAGGTTTTTTATGTGTAGCCAACGATAATCTTGGAAATATTTATGCCGGAGGGTACTCTTATTCCAATACATCCAGCCGTGCATCTTTTATGGCAAAATATGACAAAGATGGAAATTTAAAATGGAAACGAAATTATAATAATGGTTCATTGGATTATATATATCGTTGTCTGATTAGTGCAGATCAGAAATATATTTATTTCACCGGGCATTCTATTTCCAATTCATTTGGTAGCGAAGATTATACAGTGTATAAAGTGGATTCAGCCGGAAACATGCAGTGGGCGAAGCAATTTGGTGATAATGATCTGAATCGGAATTTTACGGCTCTGGAAGATAAAAATACAGATTTATATATTGGAGGTGGTACAGGATTTCCTAAAAATGAATCACTTTTATTAAAATTGGATGCATCGGGAAAAATAACATATGCGAAAAAATATGTGCCGGCAACCGGAACCTGGGTAACCATATTTCTGCGTTTGTTAAAATGGGATGATAAACATTTCTATGGATTCGGAGTCATGAATGATTATACAGGTGGATCCACACAAACACAGGAATTGTTTGCTGCAAAAATCGATTATTCGGGAAATGTGGTTTTCTGGAATAAATATACAATTGGTACAGGAGGGTTTTCTGATGCAATTCGCATTGGAGATAAATTTATATTAACAGGACCAACCAATTCCAAATCCGGGGATGGATTTTTGTTACAAATTGATTCTTCCGGAAATTTATTAAAATCTGAACTGGTGGGTGCAAGTGCAACCGAACGTGTAAATGCAATTTATCGCAATTATGACGATGGTGTGTATTATGCAGGTAGTGAATCAGGAACAGGGAATAATCAAATTTATTTTGGTCGTATGGGCTGTTCCCTAAAAGGATTTTGCCATTCAGCTAACGCCACTGTAAGTGTAACATCTGTTTCCATCAATGTGAGTTCTGTAACCTATAGCAGCCAGAATTTTACTGCTACCCAAAACCCGTCTTTTACCCAATCCAGTTATACACCATCCATTTCCTATATCTGCAAATCCAAATTTGATTCCACAACCAAACGGGCTTGTAAATTGAAAGCGGATTTTGAAATCCGTCCTACATGTACCGGTAAACCGGTTGAATTCACAGATAAATCCGTGGATAATGCGGGTTACAATCTGGAAAGCTGGCAATGGGATTTCGGTGATGGAAGTGTTGGAAGTGGAGCAAATATTACCCATAAATATAAAAATAACGGTATTGACACAGTTACACTTGTGGTGTTGAGCAGGCAGGGGAAATTCACCTGTTTGGATACTGCAACCAAAATATATTTTTCTTCCGATTCATTCCGAATTACAAAAATGTTACCGGATACCATGATTTGTATCGGGGATAGTGTTCGCATCGGAAAAATGCAATTGGATTGTGGTGAAGATCCGTACTTTTATTTTTGGACACCAAACGAACATATCAGCAGTATTACGTCTTCAAGCCCTTTTTTCGCACCCAGAAAAAAAACAACCTATTATGTAAATATTACAGATTTTCATGGAAATGTGGCCTATGATTCTGTAACCATTTCTGTAAATACAAATTGTTGCAGTAGTTGGGCGCGTTTTATTATAGATAAAGAAAATATTTGCAGTATGGATAGCATTCAATTTCTGAATGTTTCCATTTTCAATCCGGGGGCTACATTTGAATGGAAATTTACCGGAGCCAATATCAGCAGTTACAAGGGTTTTCAACCGCCAAAAGTGGTGTTTTCCGGTACCGGAAAACAAACGATAACACTTATAATGAATGATTTTTGTCGGGTAGATACTGCGGTTAGTGTTTATACCATTTATCGCACACCAGTGGCATTTGCAGGTAATGATACAGCAGTTTGTTTCCCGGATACTTTGGAGTTAGGTGGTTTCGCGTTGGGCAGAAATGTGTATACATGGAGCCCGGGAAGTGGATTGAGTTCACCCGGTCAGGCGGATCCCACAGCATATGTAAATGCTCCAATCCAATATATACTGAAGGTGAAATCAGACAGGGGATGTATTGCAATGGATACTATTAATATATCCAGCAATAAATCGAATCTTCTCAATATTGGAAGGGATACATCCATTTGTGAGACCGATTCTATATTATTAAAGAGCAATTTAATTGCAGCGGAATATCAATGGAATACCGGTGAAAAAACGGCACAAATTATAGTGTTAAAATCCGGAAATTACTGGTTGGAAACTCGCACCGGAAATTGTTTTCAGAGTGATTCCATAGAAATTATTTCCGATTCTGTTCCATATTTTAAATTGTCTGCAGACACGATTCTTTGTAATTCGAATTTGCCACTTGAATTAATTCCGCTAAGTGAAAAAGTAAATTCGGGAACTTATTTATGGGAGGATAGTTCTACAAACCGGAATCATTGGATTGCAAATGGGGGTGCTTTTTGGTTGCAAAGAAGCAATGGAGCTTGTGTTTATTCTGATACCATAATAATTAGGGCAGATTCCATGCCTGTGGTTACCCTGGGCCCGGATACTGCAATTTGTGAGCCCTTACTTCCATACCGGATACCGGCCATAACCAATGCTTCAAATTACCAATGGGATGATGGTACATTAAATATCAGCAGAACCGTATCTGGTTCCGGAATTTATTGGCTGGAAGCCAAATCAGGTGTTTGTATAAATCGCGATTCTATTCAATTAAAAGTGGATATTTCACCAACATTTTCTTTGGGAAATGATACCATAATTTGCGCGAAAAATATTCCATATGTGTTAAACCCTCAAAATGTAAAAATTCCAATCTCTGCATATTTGTGGGATGATTCGAGCACCGGAAAATCGAGAAATATCACAGATATAGGAAAATATTATTTGCGAATGACCAATGGAAAATGCGCGGTTTCAGACAGCATCTTTTTTGATACTTTAGCTACACCATGGGTACTTCTGCCAAATGATACCACCATATGCCTCGGGGATACATTACGTGTTTCATCTCCTGTATTTCCGACTACCAGCTACCTGTGGAATAATGGAAAAGTAACCAATGATATAGATATTATTCAGGGTGGAAAATACCTGGTGCAATTGGTGAATAAATGTGGAAGTACAAGTGATGAAATTGTTGTTAAGGATAAAGATTGCAGCTGTCCCGTACACGTACCAAATAGTTTCTCTCCGGGAAGAAGTCCGGGCTTGAATGATTCATTTTCAGTGGTATGGGATTGTCCGGTAGATGCATTTAAAGTAATGATTTATAACCGCTGGGGAAATCTGGTTTTTGAAAGCACGAATCCTTTTTTCAAATGGGATGGAAATGTAAAAGGTGAGCGTGTACCCAACGGCTCCTATTACTGTATTATGAAAATCAAAAGCAGGTATGAGAATCAGGGAAGAGAATTTATGAGATCGGGTTACATTTATATTACAGAATGAGAACCTTTTTTGCAATTATTATTCTTTGGTTTTGTACAGTCCATGATGTGCACGCACAAGGGCATAAAGGGGTCTATTTATCTACATATTCCATGTATGGCCCGCAAGTTGGTTTTGGTTTATCCAGTGGAAACAGAGCTGATTTTAAACAGAATATGTTTCGAAGGGGACCCGGAGCTTCATCCTTGTTTGGAATGTCTTATTACAAGTTTGTAACTGAGCGGCAGAATGTGGGAATCAGTTTGAATTTTATGCAACAACGCTGGAATTTTTCTGAACAGGAAAATCCTGTTGCCCTTGCCCCGGATGCGCGCTATTCTATAAGTGAAATCAGCATTCAGACCCCCCTGGAATTTAACCATTATTTTTCGCCGAGAAGTCAGAAATGGTTTATGGGATTTTCCTTTGATCCGGGTATCATCATTCAAAAAAACCTGGAACGCAAGCGAAACAATAATGTTGACAGCACACTTGCATATGAATATTCGGAGCGTGCGGATTTTGCCAAAATGAATATTGGAGGTTGCATAAAAATAGGTAGTGATTTCGATATGCGTTCGGATAATACATTGCGTTTTTACTTCATGATAAACGCGAGAACATTTCTAAGAAATGAATCGAAAAAGAGCAATACTTATGGCGCATTTGCTGTTGCGCAATATTTTTGGTCCCAATAAAAAAAGGGCCTTTAAAGGCCCCTTTTCATTGTAAAAGCTCCGGTGTTATATTCAATCCACGTTGTCGTGAAGGAACTTATTTTTTTGAATTTGCTGGTCATTTTCTTCGGTGATTTCACCAATTTGATGACGCGCAACCTGATTGTTATCGCTTTTAGGCGCCTGAATCAACTGCACATTTCTTCTTAAATATGCAGGTACGGACATGTTGTCCAATTCTTTTTCCCTGTTGTTTCTTTTATTCTCATTATTACTGCTGCGGAGAATTTCACGAAATGCCTCTTCGCCATGTTCCGGTTCATCCATCAGCGGCACAGGTGCCTGGCCGTAAGGATTTTCAAGTACTTCATTTACAGGTAATGAATTGGCAACCGGAATTTCCGGATTTAAATTCAATGTGTTTTGTACCTCAAAACCTGTTGCAATTACTGTAATAGCAATTTCGTCTCCCAGTCGCATATCATGGGTAATTCCCATTTTTAAATGTGCGGTATTTCCCGCTTCCGCCTGCAGGTATTTTTTTACCTTACTGGTTTCACTTAATAAAGGTTCGGTAGTTCCGTATGTGAAATTTACCAATACATGTTTTGCTCCAACTATTCTGGTATTGTCGAGCAAAGGACTATCCAATGCTGCTTGTACTGCTTGTTCTGCGCGGTCAGTTCCTTTGGCAATTCCGGTGCCCATAATCGCTCTTCCACTGTTGGTCATTGCCGTTTGCACATCCTTAAAATCCACATTTAACATTCCTGCTTTGGTAATGATTTCTGCGATTCCTTTTGCCGCTGTGCATAGAATATCATCTGCTCTGGAAAATGCCTGGGTTATGGGAAGATCTCCATAAATATCTACAATTCTGTCGTTACAAATGGTAAGTAGTGCATCCACATTCGGGCGCAAATCATTCACTCCTTGCGTGGCTTGTTTGATACGTTCCGGACCTTCATCTTCAAAAGGAATAGTTACAATACCAACGGTGAGAATGCCAAGTTCTTTTGCGATTTTGGCAACCACCGGTGCTGCACCTGTTCCGGTTCCGCCGCCCATGCCTGCAGTAATAAAAGCCATTTTGGTATTGTTTCTCAAAATGTCCGTAATCTGACCCACGCTTTCCATGGCCGCCTTACGTCCTTGTTCTGGTTCACTGCCTGCTCCAAGTCCTTCAGTGAGTTGGATTCCCAGTTGCAGTTTATTGGCAACCGGACTATCAATCAACGCCTGAGCATCGGTGTTGCAAACAAAGAATTCAACACCTTCAATTCCCTGGCGAAACATGTGGTTGACAGCATTGCTCCCACCTCCTCCAACACCAATTACTTTGATGATAGAGCCAGCCATTTTTACCAAATCCGGTTCAAAATTATTCGGCATATTTTTTATTTTCTTTATTTAATCTTCGTTAAAATCTTCACCGTCTTTCATCCATTCATTAAAGCCTTTGAAAAGACCCCAATTTCCGGTAAAAATGTTGGATGCAAATCCCGGTTTTTTATTTCCATCTGCAACTTTTTCTTTTACTTTTTCACGTCTGGTTTCTGCCACTTTTGGTTCTTCTTTTTTAGGAATTAATTCATTACCGGGCAGATTTAATTTTTGTGAAGTTTCAAATCCTTTTAACACCAAACCAATACCTGTGGAGTACATCGGATTTCTTACTTCTTCCACCATTCCTTTTGCCAGTTTTTGACTGGGCATTCCTATGTGAATTTCCATACCGGTGTGAAAGGTAAATAACTGCGCAATATTCTGCATGGCAGAACCACCACCGGTCAACACCATACCACCACCCAGTTTATTTCGAATACCTGAAAGTTCCACTTCATAATCTACTTTTTCGATTATATCCATCATACGTGCCTGAATTACCTGAGCAATACTGAACAGTGAAATTTCTTTTGGCTTTCTGCCTGGCAATCCCGGAACAACCACAACCTGATTTTTCATGGATTCTGTAGGATAGCAGCTGCCGTAATTTACTTTCACTATTTCGGCCTGCTCCTTCATAATTCCAAAAGCTTCCTGAATATCCTTGGTTACTCGATCACCTCCAATTGGAATAATTGCAGTATGGCGAATAAATCCATCTTCAAAAATGCAAATATCTGTGGTACCTCCACCAATATCTACCAACGCAACACCGGCTTCCATTTCAGGTTCAGATAATACGGCTGCAGAAGATGCGAATGGTTCTACAACCAAATCTGCAACTTCCAATCCAGCGCGTCTTACAGCCATTATAATATGTCTTGCTGCCTGCGTTTGACCGGTTACAATATGGTAATTGCATTCCACACGTACGCCCATTCTTCCTACCGGATCCTTTACTCCTTCTTCTTCATCAATTCTGTATTCCTGGGGCAATACATGGATGATTTCAAGCCCGGGTTCCAGGGCCAGATTTTCCATATCGCTTTCCAATTTATCCAACTCATCCTGCGTGATTTCTTCAAATGCATTTTTGCGCGATAAGGTACCGCGATGTTGCATACTTTTTATGTGATGCCCTGCAATTCCCACAAATACCGTTTTAATATCGACCTGGCTCTGTCGCTGTGCTTCTTCCACTGCAGCACGGATTGCAGCTTCAGCCCTGCTGATATTGGCTACCATACCACGGGAAACGCCTCCCAGGCTGGGTGCTTTGCCCATACCCAATACGTTGATTTTGCCGTTTTCGGCCAACTGGCCAACAATCGCACACACTTTTGTTGTGCCGATGTCGAGACCTACAATAATATCGTTCTTAACCGTCATATGTGGATGATTTGTATCAGTGTTGCGGAATTTGGACATGTTCTTTTGTTTTGTGTTCAGTTTGTTTGGCATTCCGGGTTGCTACCACCTGATCCTGAAATTTCAGACTGATACTTGAGTATGTATCCCATCCTATGTTTCTTAGCCCCTTCTCGTAGAATACGCGCAGGTTTTCCATCTTTTGGGGTAGGTTCTCGGAACTTCCTATAACAATGCTATGCTTTCCAATGCGGGGAATCAATATTATGTCTCCGTAGTTATCTACATAGCATTGTTCAAATTGTGCGTTCCACACGGAATTGTTCCGAATAAATTTTGCAACTGCCAATAATTCGGTCAATTCCTTACTGTGTACTTTATTGGAGTCATTAAATTTTTCTGTAATGTTACCATTTGCCACAATTACATCAGGTGGGGCAATTCCAGGCACAGGATGATAGGGGATTTTGGTTCCGGTGGAATCAATAAAAAATGTTTCAAATGAATTATTCATAACCCGTAATACGGGAATTCTTTGTACAACCTGAATTTTTAGCACTCCATCCAGACCCGCAAAAACCTGCACTTTTTCCAGATATGGCCATTTCCTCAATATACTTTCCATTCGCGCCAAATTGATTTTACTAAGCGGTTTTCCAATAGGATTTCCACTGATTTTTACAACCATATCTGATACATCCTGTTTGGAAATAAAGTAATTTCCAGTATCGGGTTTCATCGTAATTTGTAATGCAGTAATGGTTCTGTTTTTCCCTGAAAACTGCAGAGATCCCCAGATGATTCCAATAATGATTACAGCCATAACAATTACAATTAATAACCAGGTTCTGGATCCTGAAATCCTTTTAAAAAGTTGCATATACCTCCCTGATTTTAGGAACCAACCTATCAATATCTCCAGCCCCGAGTATGAGTAATAACTCAGGTTTCTCTGTTTTTATTTTCTTTATTATGGAATCTGTGTCCATAAGTTGTTTGGGTGTTTGTACTTTCTGCATCAACCATTCCGAGTCTATTCCTTCAATTGGCAACTCCCTTGCAGGATAAATTTCCATTAATATTAATTCATCCAGCATGCTGAGACTTTTGCCAAATCCATCTGCAAAGTCCCGGGTTCTGGTAAACAAATGTGGCTGAAAAATTCCCGTAATTTTTTTATTCGGGTAAAGTTCTTTTACAGATGAAATGATTGCTTCCAATTCCTGTGGATGATGGGCGTAATCATCAATCACCACATAATCGTCATTTCGAAAAATAAATTCAAATCTGCGTTTAACACCCAGAAAACTTTTAATTCCATTTTTCACATCATAACGATCCAGATGCAAAATATCCAAACAAACTCCTATGGCAGCGGTTGCATTTTCTATATTGTGGAAGCCGGGCAAACCACAGGTAATTCCGGTTACTTCCCTATCTGCAATGCTGTCTTCATCTTCTGTTGTACTTTGGTAATTGAAAGTGAAATAACCATTTTTTACACCTTCAAACCTGCTTCTAAAATTGACATTAGAATCTGTAGTTATACCATAGGTGTAATTCGATATCCCGGAATTCAGATTTTCCGAAAGGGTATATTGATATACCAATTTTCCATTGCGTTTGATTTTGTGCGTAAATTCAATAAATGCTTTTCGAAATGCTTCTGCACTGTGATAAATATCCAAATGGTCGGGATCAATTGCTGTGATTACAGCAATATCCGGATTCAGCCTGTGAAAACTTCTGTCAAATTCATCGGCCTCCAGAACCACGATATTTTTATCTGGGAATAAGGATGTACCATCTGTCTTATTCAGGTAATTGCTGTTATAGTTTGCTGAAATGCCACCTAAAAATGCTACGAAATTAATATCGGCTTCATACAAAATATGCGCAATCATGGTGCTTGTAGTTGTTTTTCCGTGCGTTCCGGCAACTGCAATACAGAAAGCATCTCTGGAAATAATTCCCAATATTTCACTTCGCTTAAACAACGTAAATTCCTGTTGTAGGAGGTATACCAGTTCTTTATGGGTGGATGGAATTGCCGGTGTATAAATGAATAAGGTTTTTTCTTTTTCTGCAATAAATTTAGACGGAATGGCGCGGATATTTTCTTCGAAATGTATTTGTATTCCTTCTTTTTCCAGTTCAATTGTAAGGTCTGAGGGTGTTTTGTCGTAACCACAAACTTCAATTCCAATACTGTTGAAATAACGCGCTATAGCGCTCATTCCAATTCCACCGATTCCCAAAAAATACGCGTATTTCACCTGTTCCAATTTCATTTTCTTTGTATTTTTTGAATGATATCTACAATGTCTTCCGTTGCTCTTGGTTTGGAAATTCTCATTACCGCTGTTTTCATGGCATTCATTTTAACAACATCTCCCAACAGTGCAAGAATTTCTTTAGTTAAATTTTGTCTGGATTCTGAATCCTGAATTAAAACGGCTGCATGAATCTCCGTAAGTTTCAAGGCATTTTTGGTCTGATGATCGTCAGTTACATTTGGACTTGGAACCAGAACAGAAGGCTTGCCTGCCACCGCAATTTCTGAAATACTCAATGCACCTGCCCTGGAAATTACAAGATCACATGCGGCATAAGCCATATTCATTTCACGCAGAAAAACAGTGCTGTAAATTCCGGATTTATTTTGCACATCTGCCTGAAAATTCTTTCCGGTTTGCCATATAAGTTGAATTCCTTTGGATACGAAAGCATCCAGATTTTGTTGAATACATTCATTAATGGTTCTTGCACCCAAGCTTCCCCCTGTAATAAAAACAATTGGGTCTTCGGATTTAAGTCCAAAGAATCGAATGGCTTCATTTCTATCGGGTAAATTCAATATTTCTTTTCTAACCGGATTTCCTGTATGGTGGATTTTTTCTTTTGGAAAATATTTTTCCATTCCCGGCAATCCCGTACAAATAGCCGTTGTCCTTTTTGCTAGGATTTTATTGGTAAGACCTGCATAACCATTGCCTTCCCAGATAAGTGACGGGAGTTTTTTTCTTCCTGCAGCGTACAGCACAGCAAGGCTTGCATATCCACCAGTGCCAATTACACAATCGGGGTTAAATTGTTTTAAAATCTGCTTCGCTTTAAAATAAGAACGAATGAATTTCCAGATCACAGAAATATTTTTTAAACTCAATGATCTTTTCAATCCCATTATATCAAGTCCTGTAATTTCATATCCTTCCGCGGGAATTTTATCCATTTCCATTCTCCCCTTCGCTCCTATAAATAAAATTTTGCATTCCGGTTCGCGCCTGCGCAATTCGTTAGCTATGGCGACAGCAGGGAAAATATGCCCACCTGTTCCCCCTCCTGATATGATATACTTATGCGGCAACTTTCGTGGGTTCTTTGTCTTTGTTTTCCTGAATACTTCTGCTCACAGAAAGAATTACGCCGAATGCAATGCTGTTAAATACCAAACTGGTTCCACCCATACTTACCAAGGGTATGGTAAGTCCGGTTACCGGTAAAATACCCACGGCCACACCCATATTTACAAATGCCTGAAAACTCATGCTAAAACACAAACCCAATGCAAGCAGCGCCCCAAATGCTTTGGGGCTTTCGACCACAATTCGTATACATCGAAAAATGAGCAAAATAAAAAGTGCAACAACAAGTGCACCACCAAACCATCCGTATTCTTCCACAATAATGGCATAAATAAAATCGGAATAGGGGTGAGGCAAAAATGCGCGCTGGGTGCTATTTCCAGGCCCTTTGCCAAAAAAGCCCCCGGTAGCCACTGCTATTTTTGACTGCAATTGCTGGTAATTTCCTTCTCCTCCATCCTTATTCGTAAAAGTTTCGATTCTCTTTTTCCATGTTGGAATACGTGTATTACCCAGATTTTCTGTGTTAATACTTAAGAGCGTTACAATTAATACCGTTAATAAAACGATACCGGTTCCGGCCAATAAAGCCAGATATTTCATGTTAATTCTTCCAATAAATAATAACATGCAGCAGGTAACAAAAACCACCAGAGATGTACTCAGGTTTTCAGGAGCGATTAATGCAACCACAATTAATATGACAATCAAAATATTCCTGAATACGGAAAAGCTGTTTATTTCTTCCTGATTTTTACTCAGATATCTGGCGATATACATCATCAGAAACAACTTTGCCATATCTGATGTTTGAAAGGTAATACCCAAGCCCGGTATAGGCAAAACCCTGGTCGCATTGTTGATTTCTGAACCTACAAATAAAGTCACCAATAACAATCCGATACTAATCCATAAAAACAACTGCGACAATCTGGAAAAATATAAATAATTCACCAAATGACAGAGGTATAAGAAGAAAAGACCAATGAGCAAAAATCCGGTGTGCCGTAAGAAATAAAATTCTGTATTTCCGCCATGTTTGGAAAATGCAAGTGTTACTGTTGCACTATAAACAGCGAGAATGCCGATCAAAGACAACAGAATTACAATGGCCCAAATCCATGGATCGCCTTTGAATATTTTACTAAATCGGGTACCGAAAGTCATTTTCAGAGATTCCTCACTGCATCTTTAAATTGCCTTCCGCGATCTTCGTAATTGTCGAATAAATCGAAACTCGCACATGCAGGAGAAAGCAATACCACACTGCCCGATTTTGCAAGCCTGCTGGCCACATGGACCGCTTCTTTGGCACTCATGGTGTTTACAATCATATCTACATCACCCTGAAATGCCTGATGTATTTTTCGATTATCCAATCCGAGGCAAATAATCAAATTCACTTTTTGTTTTACCAATGGTCGCAATTCTTCGTAATTATTTCCTTTGTCAACGCCTCCTGCAATCCAAACTACTGGTTTGTCCATGCTTTCCAGTGCGTACCATGCGGAGTTTACATTGGTAGCTTTGCTGTCATTGATGTATTCCACATCATTGGTTTTGGTTACAAACTCCAGGCGGTGTTCAATGTTTTGGAATCCCATCAGGCTTTCGCGAATGCTCTCTTTGCGAACATCGAGTAAGCCGGAAACGATACCTGCGGCCATAGTGTTGTAAGTGTTGTGGATACCACGTAGTGTAATTTCCTGCATATTAATTGTGTATTTGTTTTTGAGGGTTTGTATGTATATGTAATGGTCTTCTTTCCAGGCGGAAGAATTTTCTTTTTTTTTTAATGAAAAGGAATGCATTGTTGCCGTGGGTTTCCACTTTTCCATATATTGAATGGTTAAAGGATCATCGCTGCAATAAATAAAATGATCTGCCGCAGTTTGATTCATACCAAGACGGAATTTGCTGGCGGCATATCTGCTTTCGTCATACTCATATCGATCTAAATGATCCGGAGTTATATTGGTAAGAACAGCAATATTGCTTTTGAAGTGAATATTGCCATCCAGTTGAAAACTGCTGAGTTCCAGCACGAAATAATCGTAATTATTTAGGGCAACTTGTCTGGCAAAACTCAATCCGATATTTCCACCCAAACCAACATTAAATCCGGCATTTTTGAGTATATGATAAATGAGGGAAGTGGTGGTAGTTTTCCCGTTAGTACCACTAATGGAAATAATAAACGCTGAGGTATAAGATTGCGCAAATTCCATTTCAGAAATTACCGGAATATGCCTTTCTCGTGCAGCTTTTACCATTGGTGCTTTGTCTGGAATCCCAGGACTTTTAACAATAGTATCTGCATCTAAAATCCTGCCTCCGTCATGGTTGTTTTCTTCCCAGGAAATACCATATGAATTCAACTCGGATTTATATTTCTCGCTAATAGGACCGAGATCGGAAACGAATACATCCCACCCCTTCTTTTGTGCAAGAATGGCAGTTCCAGTTCCGCTTTCGCCTGCTCCCAATATGACGAGTTTTTTATTCAACGCAGTTTGAGTAATGCTAATGTTGCGAGTACCAGAATTACAGTAACCAACCAAAAACGCAAGGTGATTTTGCTTTCGGGAATATTTAATTTTTGAAAATGATGGTGCAAAGGAGACATCAGAAATATTCTTCTGCCTTCTCCGTATCTTTTCTTGGTATATTTAAACCAGGCTACCTGAAGTACCACAGAAAGACTCTCTGAAAAAAATACACCGCATAAAATAGGGATGAGCAATTCCATTTTGATTATTATGGAAACCGCAGCTATTGCACCGCCCAATGCCAAACTTCCCGTATCTCCCATAAAGACTTGTGCCGGGTAACCGTTGTACCAAAGAAATCCGAGACATGCACCAATTACGGCAGCGAGAAAAACAACAACTTCACCGCTGTTTGGCACGTAAATAATATTCAGATAATCAGCGAATTTGATGTTACCTGATGCATATGCCAGTATACCCAATCCAACGCCTACAATAGCCGTTGTGCCCGCTGCCAGCCCGTCAATTCCATCGGTTAAATTGACAGCATTGGTCACAGCCATACAAATAAAAATGATAACCGGAACATAAATAAACCATGCATTATTTGCACCAGGTATTAAATCAGAATAGCTGAATTTATCTTTTAATATTGGAAGGTTGGTTTCGAGGGGCAGGTCGCTTATTTTATGGGTGTAATCAATAACAACAGCGATTATGGCGCCCAACAATAGTTGTCCAATTAATTTAGATGTTGCCTTGAGTCCTTCTTTATTCTTTTTAAATACTTTTATATAATCATCAATTAAACCGATGGTTCCCATCCATATCGTACTTATTAGCATCAATATCACATAAATATTTTCGAGTTTTGCAAATAATAATGTGGGGATTAAGATGCTGATAACAATGATAATTCCACCCATGGTTGGCGTACCTTTTTTTTGCATCTGACCTTCCAGCCCCAATTCGCGAATAGTTTCACCTATTTGCTTTTTCTGCAGCCATCGTATGATACCTTTTCCAACCCAAAGGGCTATTAATAAACTCAATATTCCGGCCATGGATGCCCGAAAAGAAATAAAACGGAATACCCCGGCTCCGGAGAGTCCAAATTGTGCGTCGAGCCAGTTAAATAGGTAATACAGCATTATCCGATGAGATTAAATGTTTCAATCATTATTTTTTTATCATCAAAAGGATATTTCACTCCTGAAATTTCCTGATAGGTTTCATGTCCTTTTCCTGCAACCAAAATCACGTCACCCGGTTGAGCCATCATTCCCGCAGTTTTTATTGCTTCTTTCCGATCCGTAATGCGCAATACTTTTTTGTAATACTGGCCTTCCACACCACTTTCCATTTGTTCAATGATGGTATTGGGATCTTCATCGCGCGGGTTATCGCTGGTGAGAATTACACGATCGCTTAATCTGGCTGCAATTTTTCCCATTTCAGGTCTTTTGGCGGCATCTCTGTTTCCTCCACAGCCAACAACGGTAATCAGTTTTTCACCGCGCGTGCGAATTTTGTTTATGGTTTCCAATACATTTTGCAAAGCATCCGGAGTATGCGCATAATCCACAACTGCAGTAATTCTTTTTGGACCCGGAATAGTTTCAAATCTTCCATTTACTCTGGGTAATGCACTGAGTTTTATTTCAATTTCAGGATCACCTTCCGTTAGTAAAAATGCAGCACCATATACTGCTGTTAAATTGTAAGCATTGAATTCACCGACCAAACTCACCCACATTTCTTTTTGATTGATTTGAATGAGTGTGCCATTAAAATCACTTTCTAAAATGCGACCATTAAAATCGGCCGTACCATGTAAACTGTAGGTATACCTTGCCGCTTTCGTGTTTTGCAACATGAATAATCCGTTGCGGTCGTCTTTATTGGTTAATGCGAAAGCAGTTGAAGGAAGGCTGTCAAAAAATGATTTTTTTGCATCCCGGTATGCTTCAAATGTTTGGTGATAATCCAAATGGTCATGGGTAATATTGGTGAAAATCGCCCCTGTAAATTCTATACCCGCTATTCTGTTTTGATCTGCGGCATGTGAACTCACTTCCATAAAACAATAGCTGCATCCGGCTTCTGCCATTTTGTGCATTAACTGATACACAGAAATTACATCCGGCGTAGTATGTGTGCTTGGATAAACATTTTTTCCGATGCGATATTCTACAGTGCTGATAAGGCCGCATTGAAAACCTTTTTCGCGGAATAATTCAAATAATAAAGTAGCTACAGTGGTTTTTCCGTTGGTGCCCGTAACACCTACAACCTGCATTTTTTTATCCGGACTTTCATAAAATAAATTGCAGACTTTACCCAAAATTAGAGGAACATCATTTGCAACGATGTACGTGATATTGCTGTTTGTGTTTTCTGGTAATTGTTTGCATAAAATAGCAGTGGCGCCCGCACGTATGGCAGTATCTATAAAATTGTGGCCATCTGTTTTGGTTCCAATTAATGCTGCATATAGAAATTGCTTTTCAACTTTTCTGCTGTCGATGGTAATACCGGAAATAGAAATTTCGGAATTACCAATAATTTCAATTCCATTTAATCCATGAAATATTTCAGATATACTTTTCATCAAAATGGAGTTAACGTTAATTGAATAATACTTCCGGGAATTATGCTATTACCAGGTTTGATACTTTGTGAAGTAATTCTTCCATAGCCTTTATATCCCACTTTTAATCCACGGCTTTCCAGCAGATAAATTGCATCCCGCAAGCCCATTCCGGTTACATCCGGAATGGTATTTTGTGACATTTTTATATTGCTGATATGGACACTGTGAAGCGTAGACTTTCCTTTAATCCATGCACTTTGATGAAATGCGGAATCCAATTCAGATGTGATACCCAGGTAATTGAGAACTGTTTTGGAAGATGCCCAGTTTCCATTTAATATTCCTGGTATTGCAGGTGTACCTGAGATTTGTACTCCTGGCAATAAACTTAAACTACTGGAATAAATTTTATCCGCAATTTCTTTAAAAACAGGACCCGCAACCAAAGCACCGTAATAGATTCCTTTTGAAGGTTCATTAATTACGACGATAACAGTATATTTTGGATTTTCTGCCGGAAAATATCCCACAAAAGATGCTTTGTAGCTGCTTTTGTTATATCCGCCACCCTTACTTATTTGTGCGGTTCCGGTTTTACCGGCAACCTTGTAATCTTCGTTTTTTAAATTTGTCGCAGTACCATGATCCACCACACCTTCCATCATCATTTTTAAAGATTTTATGGTTTCCTCACTGCATATTTTTTCTTTCAGAACAGTGGGTTCAATTCTGCGTATCAGCCTTCCTTCCTGGCGTATTTCACGCACCATAAAAGGTTTCACCATTTTGCCATTATTTGCAACAGCATTGTATAACATCAATACCTGCATGGGCGAAATTTTTAATTCGTATCCTATGCTCATCCAGGGAAGAGAAACTGCCGACCAATCGGTACTTTTTATGTTTTTTATTCTGGGATTTCCGGCACTGCGTATGTCAAAATCCGGTTTTATATTCAATCCCAAATCCAATGCATGCTCCACGAATTTTTGTGGTTTGGATGCATAATGTTTAACTACCAATTTGCTAATTCCAACATTGCTCGATTTTTCAAAAGATTCCTGTAAAGTGAGAATATTTTTGTGAGGTCTCGATGCATCCTCCATGGTTTGTCCGTGGAATTTTGTTTTCCCGCCTTCCACGTTTATGCTGTCGTTGGGATTACAAAAACCATCTTCCAGCAAGGCCATGGTGGCAACCAGTTTAAATGTGGATCCCGGTTCTGAAAACTCATCTACTGCAAAATTTTGGGTCTCGGTATATTTGCCTTCTTTATTGCGTTTCAAATTCGCAATTGCTTTGATTGCTCCGGTTGCGACTTCCATTACAACAGCACAACCATGATCCGCTTCGTTTTCAGTTAATACTCTGTTTAATGCACTTTGCGCTACATCTTGCAAATTGACATCCAGTGTTGTAACAATATCATAGCCATTTATAGGATCGGTATAATTTCCTGTTTGAATAGCGCGCCAGACATTTCCCGGCATTCGCTGCTCCAGCCGGGTGCCATCGGCACCGCGAAGCAGGCTGTCAAACGCACCTTCTAATCCTACATAAACCCCTTGTTTGCTGTACCCAATAGCGCGCTTAGCCAATTCCCCCATGAAGTATAATCTCTTCGCCTGCTCTTCCCACCAAAATCCACCCGTGAATTTTCCGAGATTTACCAGGGGCCATTTTTTGATGACTTTTACCTGCCGGAAATTCATATCCTTTTTAATTACTGCATATCGAACTTTTCTCGATCTCAGATTTTGAAAATGTGCTTTCCAGCCAGCTGCAGTTTTTTCAGGAAATAAGATGGATAATTGAATGCTGAGACTATCTATTTTGCTTCTGAATAATTCATTTGTCAAACCATCTGCACGGCTGTCGAAAATCAGATTATACGTTGGCACGGAAGTCGCAAGCAGACTTTCATCATCTGCATAAATATTTCCACGTACAGCTTTTACTTTTATTTCTCTGGTGGTTTTTTGGCGGATTAATTCACTGAATTCTCCATCAGAACGCAATTGTAGTCTTGCAGCGGCAATAAGCACGCCCAATCCAAAAAGCATTGCTATTCCAACGACCACATATGACCGTATCAGAATTGCCCTTCTGGAATTAACTTTATTGCTTTTTTTCTTTGTGGAGTTCAATTTTTACAGGGGGTTCAGTTAACTCTTTAATTCCGGTCGCTTTTAATTTTTCAGCGAGTTCACTCTGCTTACTTTCTTTGGTTACTTCACTTTCCAGACTAATTTTTTCACTATGCAATTCCTTGAGTTCTTTAATTAGCATTTCTTTTTTGCGCAGCGCTTTATTTGCGTGGTGTTGGTTGTATATATAAAATAGTATGAGAAAGAAAACCACAAATCCAAAACGAACCCACATCCATGGATTGGTTGGCTGAATTTCTGCAGAAGAATCCACATTTGAATTTTGGTTTTCCAACTCTGAATTTTCTGTTCCCATTAATTTTTTATTGCAATCCTCATTTTCGCACTTCTCGCTCTCTTGTTATCCTGAATTTCTTTTTCATCAGGTACAATTGCTTTGGTGGGTTCAGGGTGAAATGGACGCTCCATTTTCCCGAATAAATCCGTTTCTCTTTTTCCCTGAAAATTTCCGGTTTGCATAAAATTTTTCACCATTCTGTCTTCCAGAGAATGGTAAGAAATAATTACAAGTCTTCCACCGGTACTCAGTACTTCTGCAGATTGCATGAGCATTTTTTCCAATGCGCGCAATTCTCCATTTACCTCCAATCGAATTGCCTGATAAACCTGACTAAGAAATTTTGCAGGTGTATGTTTAGGTGTGAGTTCAAACAAAGCACGCTTTAAATCTTCGGTAGTGTGAATTCCTTTGCCTGATCTGGCCTGAACAATGACGGATGCTATTTTTCTGGCATTTTTTAATTCGCCATATAAATAAAAAACATTGCCCAATTGTTCCTCTGTGTATGCATTTATTACAGTATCAGCACTCAATTTTGCATCGCGGTCCATTCGCATGTCCAATGGTCCGTCAAACCGATGTGAAAAACCTCGTTCAGCCTCATCAATCTGATGGGAGCTTATTCCAAGATCTGCCAGAATTCCCTGAACGGGAATTGCTCTGTAGTAAGTGAGAAATTGTTTAATAAATGAAAAATTGTGATGCACCAGAAGAAATCTTTTATCATCCGGAACATTTTGACTTGCATCTGAATCCCGGTCGAAAGAAATCAATCTTCCTTTGTCATTAAGTCTTTCCAATATGGCACGGGAATGACCTCCTCCTCCAAAGGTGGCATCTACATAAATCCCGGATGGATCCTTTACCAGGGCGTCCACGCTGGGATTTAACAAAACGGCATGATGGTAGTTACTCATTTCGCAAAACGGATATTTCCGCCTTACTGTTTACCAGATTGCTGCTGAAAAAAATTCTGGGCGAGTCTGCTCATTTCATCAGCATTCACATCCAGCTCATTTTCATAATGCTTCAGGCTCCAGATTTCCACTTTATTGTTGAATGCATTCAGAACTACATCGCTGTGCAGTTCCGCATATTCCAACAATTTTTTTGGGATCAGGACACGCTGTGCGGAATCAATCTGAACAAGGTTAGCACCATTGGTGAAAATCCTTTTGAACCTTCTGATTTCCGGACTCATAAAATCATCCACAGCGTTTAATCTGGCAGTTTCCTGAAGCCAGCTTTCTTTGGTATACAGAACAAGGCATTTCTCAAAACCACGATTCACCACCAGCTGGTTGCCGGCACTTTCAGGGAATTGCGCGCGCAATCTGGATGGCAGAGAGAGTCTCCCCTTCTCGTCCAGCCTGCATGTGTACTCCCCGATGAATCCGTTCATTTTGATTAGAAATTCCGTCTGCTAAATAAAAACCCAATTTTCCACTTTTTCCCACATTCTCCCCTTTTTAATCACCATTTTTCCACAAGTCTCCCATGGTAAGGGGTTTTAAGGTTTAAAGCGTTGGTTTGGATCTGTTTAGACCTTGCGAAAATAACTCACAAGTATTGATTTTTCAAGGTTTTTAAATTCGTGGGATAATGTGGGATGTTTTTTTGCATTTCACAACCCATGGTTTCAAAACATATTCAAAATCCAATTGCTATTATTTCAAATGGCTGAACTAAATTTGAATTTCTTGAGATTTACAGCGTTAACCATTTTGTGTTTTTTTATCGCCGGTTTGCAGGCGCAAAGTGAACGCACACTTGCTTTTGGTCTTGGTCTCAACCGATACGGAATTGCTGCAAGCTTTAAGTATTACAAACCCTGGAAACAGGAACATAAAATACTTGCCGGAGATTTAGGGTTCGAAATTGGCAATATTCAACATCCCAGGGAAGTGGCCCTGATTAATACAACCTTGCAGAGCAGCGGAATTTATAAATTTGGCAAAATCAATTACGCCTGGGCTTTTAGGCCAACTTATGTCTTTCGCTATCCACTTTCACTCAGACAAGACAGGAAATCCATTGCTCTGAATGCTGTTGCGGGAATTGGTATTCCGGTTGCATACTCCTGGCCGGTTTATATACGTTTGTACCAACAGGGTAGTGGTGCCTCGGAACAATATACCGAGGTTCGCTATGACCCGAATATTCACCCACAGAATTTGATTGGAGGGAGAGCACCCTTTAGAAAAGGAATTCGTGAAGGCAGTTTTACCCCCGGAGTTGGACTGCATTCTGCTTTGGAATTTTCATGGGGGAATTACCGTACAGATGTTAAAATTGTTACCTTGGGAATGCGGGTGGAGGCCTATTCCAAAAAGCTTCCAATTCTCTATATCAACAGCATGAACAAACAGTTGTTTTCCATGTTTTATCTTACCTTTGCGCTCGGCTTTGGCAAAAATTAGCAAAGGAATCCAGTGTTAGAATTACCGGTTGTAACGCCTGAAAAAAGAGGCATCTCCAAACCTTCATGGTTAAAAATTGAATTGCCCACCGGAGAGAATTATTCCAGGGTTAAAAAAATTGTAAACGAAAATAAACTTCATACCATATGTCAGGACGGCCGTTGTCCGAATATGGGAGAATGCTGGGGAGCGGGAACTGCAACATTTATGATTCTGGGAAATATTTGTACCAGAAGTTGCAGCTTTTGTGCAGTTGCAACAGGGAGACCCACTGAATACGATTTGGATGAACCACAGAGGGTGGCAGAAGCAGTGAAGCTGATGGGAGTGAAACATTGTGTTATAACTTCCGTAAACCGCGATGAGTTAAAAGACAAAGGCGCAACGGTTTGGGCCAACACCATTAAGGAAGTAAAAAAACTAAATCCGGGTACTACCATTGAAACATTGATTCCGGATTTTAAAAGTCAGTGGGATCTTTTATATATGATACTGGATGAAAAACCGGATGTGGTGAGTCACAACATGGAAACCGTTGAGCGCTTGTATAAATTAGTCAGGCCGCAGGCGAAATATCAAAGGTCATTAGAACAAATCCGCCGGACAGCGGAATACGGCACCAGAACCAAAAGCGGTGCCATGCTCGGTTGCGGGGAATCCGATGATGAAGTGAAACAATTGATAGACGATTTGCACGAACACCAATGTGATGTTTTGACTTTAGGTCAATATTTACAACCTACAAAACTGCATTTGAATGTTGCATCATTTGTACATCCGGACAAGTTCAAACATTGGGAAAAATATGGGCTGGACAAGGGTTTTCGTTTTGTAGAAAGCGGACCCATGGTGCGAAGTTCCTACCATGCTGAAAAGCATGTGCTTTAAGCAAATTATTATAAATTTTTGCTGAAATATATTGCAATTTTCGTTGCAAAATTGTCATAAATCCATTTGTCATAAATTATTCACCCCTTGTCAGTTGCGGGTTTGAGGCGATGACATTTCGATTTTAAGTTTTTTTGACATTAATACTTTCTATATCGGTGTTTGAGTAATTACTTTGCATGAAAGACTTCTCAATTAACAACATGAAAAGAAACAAACTTATCATTCTGGCAACGGCAATTTCATTGGTTGCAGGAATTGGCACTTTGTCCCGGTTCAGCACCAAAGAATCTGAAGGAGAATGGATGGCGAGTATGGAAGAAGAATCAGAGGGCCGGAGTATTCAGGGCGCTATTGAATCTTTTTATTCCATGCGTTTGAATGAGGCAACCGGTACACTGGAACCTGAATGGATAAAAGAAGCCATTGCTCAGGCAGATAAAATTAAAGTGACCAGCAGAGCTGCAAAACCTATAGTTTGGAAAAATATGGGTCCGGATAATATTGGCGGCAGAATCCGTGCATTTCTCATGCATCGCGATAGTGCCAACCTGATGTTTGCCGGCGGTGTAAGTGGTGGGTTGTTTCGCTCCAATACCGGAGGACTATCCTGGAGACCGGTAAATGACTTGCAGCAGAATTTAAATGTGAATTGTATCGCTCAAACCCCGAATGGAATTATATATTATGGTACCGGTGAAGGGTTTTATACCAATGGTGGTGGAACCAGAAATGGTTCACCGGCATTTGATGGTCTCGGAGTTTTTAAAAGTACCGACAATACTGGAAAAACATTTACCAGTATAACAAATACTAAATCCTGGACCAGGTGTAATGTTATGTTGGCACATCCAACCGAAGACTGGCTTTGGGTGGCAAATGAAGCAGGACTGTATAAAACTTCAAACGGCGGAACGTCCTGGACGCTTGTTAGGGGTGGAGCAATTCTGGATGCCGCCATTGACAAGGATGGAATTATTTGGTGCTCAAACAATATTGGAACTATATATAAGGGGAATGTTGATGGTACAACATTTACTTCAGTAAACAACGGTATCACCCCTGGTGGCAGAACATCTATTGCAATTAGTCCACAGGATCCACAATATATTTATTTGCTCGGTTCTTCGGGAGGTAGTATGTCAGGAGTTTGGCGCACGACCAATGGCGGTGCACAAAACCTTGGTGATATCAATTGGGATCTTATTGTAGCAAAAAGTTCAGTTACCGACATATTTGGCTCTAATACCCAGGGTTGGTATGACAATGTTATAGGAGTTGATCCTTTAGACAAAGACAAAATTTATTTGGGAGGCGTTGGTCTTGCAGTTTGGGATCAAGACAAAGGATACAGGGAAATTACCAGCCAGTTCGACATGCCCTGGAATTCCGGTTATGTGCATGCTGATAAACATGTGATTCAATTTAACATGCGCACATCACCTCCAACAATGATTGTAGGTACGGATGGTGGATTGTTCTTTAGTCAGGACAGAGCTACATGGTCGCCCATGAATCGAGGTTTTACAACGTTGCAACTCTATAATGTTGCTGCGAATTATCTCGGACATGTAATGGGAGGCTCTCAGGATAATGGAACCCAATTGATTAATTTTTCCGGAAACAGTTTTAATGGTGAACCTTCAAAGTCATCTGCAGAAGTATATGGCGGAGATGGATTTGATGTGGAATTCAGCAGCTTTAATCCGGCTGTGATGTTTGTAAGTACCTACTATGGAAATGTCGCAAGATCTGCCAATGGTGGTCAGTCTTCTTCCACATTCTGGGATTTGAGGCAGGATGGAAAAGTACCTTCTGATTTTAATACCACCTTCACGCTTTGGGAACAAAGTGAAAAAGTATCCAAATTATTTCTGGCTAAAAATACTGATGTGTGGGTTGCATTAAATCCAACTGATTTTTCAACTCCGGTTGCATGGTATTTATTAACGGCTAGCCTTGGAGGCGATCGAATTATAGAAATGGACCACACTCCGGATGGAGACCATTTGTTTGTTGCAAAACACCAAAGAGTATATCGAATTGACAGTATTCAAAGTGCCAAATATGACCCCAATTCCGGCGCAAGAGTGGTTCCTTCAAAAATTAAACTGGTTAATATTACTCCTGCAGGAGCGAACGGAAGAACAGTAACTTCAGTGAATGTAGATCAGAGTAATCCAAACCATGTAGTAGTTACCCTCGGTGGTTATGGCAACAGCAGTTATGTTTATGAAACAGAAAATGCGCTGGATGCAGTCCCCACCTGGAAAAATATTACCGGCAATTTACCCAGCATGCCTGTTTACGATGCAGTAGTAGACGTGGACGATGCCAACCGCATTGTTTTGGCAACTGACCTGGGAATCTGGCTTACCGAAAATGGCGGAACTTCATGGGAGGAGGCAAATACCGGAATGGCGCGTGTTCCCGTGTATGAAATTCGCGGTTATGAATACCACCCCTGGGAAGGCATGGATCTGTATATTGGAACCCATGGACGCGGATTTTTCAGGAGCACCGGATTGCTCACAAGCACCAAAAAAATTGCAAGAGATGCAACTTCTTTGAAAGTTTATCCGAACCCAGCAAAAGAAAATATTCAGGTGTCATTTGATGCAAAAACCAATGGAAAAGTAGCCATGGAAATATTTGATATTCACGGTAAAAAAATGGGCGCAAGCCAACATGAATCCGTTAAAGGAAACAACGTGTATACCATTAATATTTCGGATTTGGCTTCGGGATATTATTTTGCAAAACTCACGCAGAGCGGCACTTCCGGCACAGTGAAGTTTTTGGTTCAATAAAAATAATTAAAACTAAATTAAAATAGAAGCCCTGGAAACAGGGCTTTTTTTATATCTGTCCGTAATAAACCTGAACTGCAGGCCCGGCTAAAATAATTTCCTGAAATGATTCCAAATTTCTTTGGGATTTTACTACCAGATCACCACCCATAGATTGTACTTTTATCTCAGGTAATACCGTATTTAAATGTATTTGAAATGCAAGCGCAGAGGCTGTTACTCCTGTGCCACAGCTCAGCGTTTCGTCTTCCACCCCTCTCTCATAAGTGCGCAATAAAATGTGTTCAGAATCTAAAATATGTACCACATTTACATTAATACCGTCGCGCGAAAATTCATCATTATACCGAATATTTCTGGCGAAAGAAATCAAATCCAATTCGCGAATATTTCCATCCATGAAATGAACATAATGCGGGGAACCGGTATTTAATACATAGGTATTTGGATCCCTTTTTTCCCATTGATTTACATCGCGCATACCCAGTTCCACATAATTTCCGGAAACCCTGGCATGGTGGGGGCCATCAACTGCAATAAATTCCATTTCACCCTGATTTCCTATTCCCAGGAAATTGGCAAAATGAGCCAAACACCTGCCACCATTGCCACACATACTACTCAGATTTCCATCGCTGTTGTAGTACACCATTTCAAAATCATAAGCAGGGTGATTTTTTAATACCATCAGGCCATCTGCACCTATTCCAAACCTTCGATCGCAAAGCAATTGCACATCCAATTCAGAAGGAATATTTTCTCTTCCATCTAAAATGATGAAGTCATTGCCGGTTCCCTGATATTTAAAAAAATGCATTTTATTTATTCAGTGCTTCCAGAATATTTTTATCGGTAACCGCAGCAACTGCCTGTTTTTTTGCCTTATTCAGATTGAACTCATAATATTTATCTCCGGTTTTGAGATAGAATTTATTGTTGTAATTGAGAATAATCGGGTTGTCATAAGGCAAATTATATACCATGAGATCATTGGTTCCGGAATTGGATTTTTTCAATAGTTCAATTTGTGGTTTTGCATCTCTGGTATTACCAAAACTCAAATTAAATCTGGGAATAACAGTTTCATTATCTGAATCTGCTTTTGCTATGGTTTCAACGGACCAATTAAGACCTGAATCTACCAAAACATTTTTATCTGCAGTAGCTTCTTTTTCTCTTTTCAGAACCGGTTTTCTGGATTGTGGCACACTGCTGCTTTCTATTTTCATTTCTGATGTGGCAGGTTCAATCTGAATCGGAATTACCGGAATATTGCTTGCAATCATCACCACATCCGGATATGCATTCGTTTGGTCTGATTCTGCAACGCCATCCCTGTCTGTGTCCACTGCCCCGGAACCGGAATTATTTGCATCTTCCAAAGCGAGGTAAGTTTCAGATTTGGTTGAGTCTGCTAATTCAGATTTATTGCCGGTAACAACCTGTGCAGGCTCATTGCCGGAGGCTGGTATTTGTTCTTTTGGTTCGGTTTTCTTTACATCTGCAATTTCAGTTCCCTGCATTTCATTTTTTTGTCCTACCCATAATAAAACTGTAGATGCAACCAAAAGAATGGCAACTGCAGCTGCGGCATAATACCAGGTATTGAAAGAAATGGTCATTATCTTTCTTTGGGTAGTTCTTTGCCTGATAAAGTTCTTTAGTTGGGCAGCACCGTGTTCCTGAATACCGCGTACCAATATTTTGCGAAATTCCACATCCTTTTTAAATGCGGAATCCGATTCCATTTTTGCCAAAAAGGAATCCAGCTCTGCACCTTCCAATTCATCGCGCAGATATTTATCTATGAGATCGTTATTCAGCTCCGGATTTTCCATTTTTATCTCCTTTTTATCTTAAAAAATCAGACATGGAATACTTTTTCTTTACAATGTCCTCCAGTTTTTTGAAACACTGGTATTTTTTTGCTTTCGCAGTATCGGAATTGTTGAACTGCATGGCTTTGGCAATGGTATCCATATCAAAGCCATCAAAATAGAACATCTGCAAAATACTTTTACAGGTATCTCCCAGCTCATCCAACGCCTGATGGATTTTTTTCATATCCATGGTCTTTCCATGATCCGGGTTTTCGCTGTGCATTTGCGGCAATATCACTTCTTCACCTAACATTTTACTTCCTTTATTCAGTTGTTTAAGCCACAGGTTTTTGCAAATGGCCATAATGTAGGTGCTGATCTTACTGGTAACTTCAAAATCTGGTTTGCGGAGGTTTTGCCACAATACCACAAGAGCATCCTGCAAAAGGTCTTCTGCATCTTCCACCACGCCATTATTTTTGGCCACATAGTTTCTGACCATATTGAAATTGGCATGGTAGAGCGTAACAAGGGCTTCCTGATCGCCTGCCTGCAGTCGTCCCAATATTTCTTGTTCAGTTCCGGGTTCAGTTCCTGACATTTCACGGATATTTGATACCTCTTTATCGAAAAAGGTAAATGCTCGCAGCGCAAATTAAAGTATTGGCACTGTTTTTTCCGTTTTTAATTCGGAACAAAATTTGAAGCTAATAACATTGAACTATGGAGAACATCATCAATAAAAACAGATTTTTCGCCTTGCTACTGGCCGGATTAACAGGCGGTGCAGCGGCTTTGGGAGGCTATGTGGCTATTTCAAAAAAATCAGCAAATTCTATTGAAGGGAAACAAAATGCCTCTGCACAACTTGCCAGATATGCAAGTTTAAACTCAGCACCAGCCTTTGATTTTGCCGGTGTTGCCGACATCGCGAATCCTGCGGTTGTTCACATTAAAACCATGATGGGCACTGCCTCCGGGTCTGCAGAAACACCCCAAAATCCATTCGATTTTTTCAATGATCCCAATTTCCGTTTCCCCAATCCGGGGCCACGCGCGGCAAGCGGATCCGGTGTAATTCTGTCTGATGACGGATACATTGTTACAAATAACCACGTAGTAGACGGTGCAACCAAAATCGAAGTGGTATTGAACGACAAACGCAGCTATATCGCTGAAGTTATCGGAACTGACAAAAATACCGATTTGGCTGTGCTGCGCATAGCAGAAAACGATCTGCCATTTTTGAAACTCGGAAACAGCGACGATGTGCGTGTTGGCAACTGGGTGGTTGCCGTTGGAAATCCATTCAATCTAAATAGTACCGTTACCTTGGGAATTGTGAGTGCTATGGGTCGCAATATTGATTTAATCAGAAGCAAAGGGAATAAATACGCTATTGAAAATTTTATACAAACCGATGCAGCTATAAATCCGGGTAACAGCGGTGGTGCTTTGGTAAATACAGCCGGAGAACTTATTGGAATAAATACCGCAATTGCTTCCGAAACCGGTTCTTATGCAGGTTATGCCTTTGCTGTTCCTGTAAATCTGGTGAAAAAGGTAGTGAATGATATTATGAAATACGGTAAAGTTCAACGTGCATTGTTGGGCGTAAGTATTCAGGAAATTAACCAGCAATTGGCAGATGAAAAAGATTTACCGGATTTGAAGGGTGTTTATGTAGCTGAAGTTGTGGAGCATGGCGCTGCAGAAAAAGCAGGAATTAAAAAAGGCGATGTAATTCTAAAAGTAAATGAGGCGGATATTAATTCCAGTTCCAAACTACAGGAAGAAGTTGGCCGCAATAAACCCGGTGATAAAATTAAAGTTACCGTTCGTCGCAAAGGGGAAATAAAGGTTTTGGAACCTGAACTGTTGAGCGAAGACGGAAATACCAAACTGCAAATGGCAGAAAAAACAGAAACAGATTCCTATCTGGGAATGACCCTTGCAAATTCAAGCCGGGAAGAAAGGTTGAGTTTAAAATTGAAAAATGGCGTAAAAGTTTCATCTGTTGGAAATGGTGTTTTTAAAGATGCCGGAATTCCAAAAGACTTTATAATTGCCAATATCAATAACGAGCCTGTGTATAGCGTTCAGGGCGCCATAGCCACCTTAAAAGAATTAAAAGGAGCTATCACCATTGAAGGGAAATTAGCCAATGGAACCGATAAAATTTTCGCAGTAAAAATGCCGGTAAGTAAAGAAGATTAATAAAAATATTTGAATAAAAAAAAGCCGCAATATTTGCGGCTTTTTTTTATTTCATTTTATTAGAAATCAATCGTCAATAAAAATATTGGAATCGGTATTAAAATTATTCCAACCCGGAAAATCATCTCCACCCAATGGATTATCATCCGCATTCATTCTGCTTGGAAATGTTTGCATGGTTTGACTGAAAGAGTCATATCCACCTTCACCCTGTGTGGCAAGCCTCTCTTCTGGTTCCAGATCACGGAATTTAGAATACTGGTGTACGAATTTGGTAAATGCAGAACCAACCGCACCATGTCTGTGTTTCCCAATAATTACTTCCGTAAGTCCTTCAATTCCATAATTGTTAAAGGCTTCAGCACCTTTTTCTGCAGTTCCCATTTTTGCATAATAATCGTCCCTGTACAGGAACATTACCATATCTGCATCCTGCTCAATAGAACCGGATTCACGCAAATCGCTCAATTGTGGGCGTTTGTTTACCCGTTTTTCAACTTCACGACTCAACTGCGCCAGCGCGATAACAGGAACATTTAATTCTTTTGCAAGACCTTTCAGACTTCGGGAGATAAACGCAATTTCCTGTTCGCGATTTCCTACACCTTTGGTTTCATGTCTCAACAACTGTAGGTAATCTACTACTACCATATCCAGACCATGTTGGCTGTGAACCCTTCTGCATTTTGCATTTAAATCAAAAATGTTAAGCTGAGGGGTGTCGTCAATAAATATTTTGGATTCCGATAAATGGGTAGTTTTGGAATGGAGCCTTTGCCATTCTTCACCGGTAAGATCGCTTTTTCGAATTTTATCGCTGGCAATTTCTGCTTCTCCTGAAATCAAACGATTTACCAATTGTACATCGGCCATTTCCAGGGAGAAAATCATTACCGATTTTTTAAAATCCACGGCTGCATTTCTAACCATGGATAGTGCAAAGGCAGTTTTACCCATTGCAGGTCTTGCCGCAATAATGATGAGATCCGAAGGCTGAAAACCAGCAGTTATTTTATCCAGATCACTGAATCCGGAAGCCACACCGGTAATGCCGTCATGTTCAGAATTGGATCGTTCTTCCAAATCTGTTAACGCGCGGTTTACCAGGGAACCTATATCCTGAAAACTTCTTTTTAATCCGGCATTTTTAATTTCATAGAGTTTGCGTTCGCTCTCATCCAGCATTTCAAATGAATCGCGTCCATCGTTATATGCTTCAACGGATATTTCACCGGAAACGCGAATCAGTTCGCGCTGAACAAATTTTTGATTGAGAATTCTGGCGTGAAATTCTATATTGGCTGCACTGGCAACTTTGTTGGTGAGTTGTGCCAGATAATAGGAACCACCTGCGATTTCCAGTTCCCCGGAATTTCGAAGCGCATTGTTTACCGTAAGCAAATCCACGGGGGTTTGCCCTTCGTTGTAAATGTCGCGTATGGCCTTGAAAATGTACTGATGTTCCGGAACGTAAAAATGCTTGTCTGACAAGATGTCAATTACCGAGTTGATTTTATCTCGCTCCAGCATCATACCGCCGAGTACAGCTTCTTCAAGCTCTCTGGCATGCGGAGGAATCCTGCCTTGTAAATCCGGGGGCAATACGTGAACACCCGCAATTCTTTTGTTGTTGCGCTTTTCCTGAGGAGGGTTTGACATAGGGGGGTTCAAAATAAATTATGAATTTCGTTTAAAACCTCACATCAGTTACTATTAATTTTTTAACAATGGGGAAAAAATAGTGAATAAGATTTTACATTGCGCTAACAACCAACGGTAATTCTGGCAGTTTCTATGTTTGGGCAGGGTTTTGGATAGAAACTTTGCATCGGAGATTCCAAAAGATATGACAGGCATAAAAGTTGTTTGTTACTAATAGAAGAATTGAAGACACAACGCAATATTTTTGTACATAAGGAAAACCAGTGAATGGAAGCAAAATTTTCACCAAGAGTTAAAGAAGTCATCCAGTTTAGTCGCGAGGAAGCTATCAGGCTTGGCCACGATTATATAGGATGTGAGCATTTGTTGTTGGGTATTATCAGAGAAGGAGAGGGCAAAGCACTGCAAACCCTGAAACTATTGGATATAGACGCATTGCGCCTAAAGAAAACCATAGAAGATAATATTCGCACTACAGCAACCAAAACGGCCAATCTTGGCAATATTCCACTGACCAAACAGGCGGAAAAAGCCCTGAAGATTACCTATCTGGAGGCTAAAATTTTTAAAACCGATCTCATAGGCACGGAACATTTGCTATTGAGCATTCTTCGAGATGAAGACAATATCGCATCGCAGGTTCTGGCACAATATGGTATCAACTACGATGTGTTCAAATCTGCATTGGAAGAAGGTGTAGATGCCATCCGCGATGAACTGCCCAATGACGATCAGGACACCCCTGAAGAATTTTATCGCGAAGAACAAAAAGCCCAGGAAGCCAGAAAAACAGGTAAAGGGAAATCCAAAACTCCGGTATTGGACAATTTTGGAAGAGACCTTACAAGAATAGCCGAAGATGGCAAACTGGATCCTATTGTTGGTCGCGACAAAGAAATTGAAAGAGTAAGCCAGATTTTGAGTCGCCGCAAAAAAAACAATCCTGTTTTAATTGGGGAACCCGGAGTTGGAAAAACAGCTATAGCAGAAGGCCTTGCACTGCGCATCATTCAGCGCAAAGTGAGTCGTGTTTTATTCAATAAAAGAGTGGTGAGTCTCGATTTGGCAAGTCTGGTTGCAGGTACCAAATACCGCGGTCAATTTGAGGAGCGCATGAAAGCGCTGATGATGGAACTGGAAAAAGCTGATGATGTAATTCTGTTTATTGATGAAATTCACACCATTGTTGGTGCAGGTGGTGCAAGTGGATCCCTGGATGCCAGCAATATGTTCAAACCTGCTTTGGCAAGGGGTGAAATTCAGTGCATCGGTGCAACAACCTTAGACGAATATCGCCAATACATTGAAAAAGATGGTGCTTTGGAACGCCGTTTTCAAATGGTGATGATAGAGCCTGCAAGCCCTGCAGAAACAGTAGAAATACTGCACAACATCAAAGAAAAATACGAAGACCACCACAGCGTGCAATACACCGATGATGCAATCAAAGCTTGTGTGGAGCTGAGTGTTCGCTATATGAGTGACCGCCATTTGCCGGATAAGGCAATTGATATTTTGGATGAAGCAGGTGCACGCGTACACATTTCGAATATTCATGTACCAACCGATATCGTAACTCTTGAAAATAAAATTGAAGAGATCAAGCACGAGAAAAATAAGGTGGTAAAAAGCCAGAATTTTGAAGAAGCAGCAAAACTTCGCGACAATGAAAAACGTCTTTTGGAAGAACTCGAAACTGCAAAAGCAAAATGGGAGGCACAAACCCGTGAAGAGAAATTCAATGTAACGGAAGATGATATTGCCGATGTGGTGAGTATGATGACCGGCATACCTGTGAAACGCATGGCAGAAGATGAAAGCCGTCGTTTGCTGCATATGGCGGATACCATGAAAAAACGCGTGGTAGGGCAGGACAAGGCAGTTGAAAAACTGAGCAAAACAATTCAACGCACCCGTGCAGGATTTAAAGATCCAAACAGACCTATAGGCTCTTTTATTTTTCTGGGTCCAACAGGCGTAGGAAAAACAGAAATGGCAAAAGCCCTGAGCGAATTTTTATTTGATTCGGATGAAGCATTAATACGCATCGACATGAGTGAATACATGGAAAAATTTGCGATAAGCAGATTGGTTGGTGCGCCTCCGGGTTATGTGGGATATGAAGAAGGCGGATTACTCACTGAAAAAGTGCGCAGAAAACCTTACAGTGTAATTCTATTTGATGAAGTGGAAAAAGCACATCCGGATGTATTCAACTTGCTGTTACAGGCATTGGATGAAGGACAAATGACAGATAGTCTCGGACGCAAAATTGATTTCAGAAATACAGTAATAATTATGACCTCCAATATTGGTTCACGCCAGGTGAAAGATTTTGGAACCGGGGTCGGATTTGGTACTTCAAACAGGCAGGAAAGCCATGAGAAAGAAACCAAAATGGTAATTGAAACCCAATTAAAAAAATTCTTCTCACCTGAATTCTTAAATCGTGTGGATGATGTGATCGTGTTCAACAGTCTTGGTAAAGATGAAATCATGAATATTCTGGATTTGCGCATGGCAAAGATGTTGAAACGCATTGCAGATCTGGGATATAAAGTGGCACTTACCAAAGCAGCGAGAGAATTTCTGGGTGAAAAAGGATTTGATCCCGATTTTGGTGCACGTCCTTTACAGCGCGCATTGCAGAAATATCTGGAAGAGCCGCTTGCTGAAGAAATACTCAAAGGCAATGTAAAAGAAGGTGCAGAATTAAAAGTAGACCGCAAAAAAGATGCGGAAGAACTGGTGATTTCTGCGCCTAAATCCAAAGCCAAAGAAAAAGAAACTACGGAAGAGTAATAACTTTCTTTCTAATAAGTTAAATGAGTATGAGGTACCATAATAAATGCTTCATACTCATTTCAATTATCTTATCCATACTTTCATGTAAAGTAAGACGATCTGATTTTGGTGAAATAGCAACGGACTATGGGAAAGTCGTAATGCGTTACGAATTGCAGCGGATTTATTTTACCAAGACAAATCATAAATCAGCATCTCTAATTTTACGCTCAAGCAATTTGAAATTTGAGAAAATAAATGGTGATTGGTGGGTTAGGGTCAACAGTAAAGAAGGACAATTAACCCAAGTGGATGTGTATGAGAAAAATGTTTTTGGGAGGGAAAGAAAAGTGGGTTCAAAATCACTTAAAATAAGAACACCGGAGCCATTACTCTGGTTCGGCTCGTTGGGCTTGTATGATACTATTGAGAAATCCTGGTCTGCGTTAAAAATTCAATATAACCTGCATACCCAAAATTGCGGTTTTGCCGGTTGTATGGGAATAAATTGGAAAATTCTGTCGTATGATTATTTTGCTCTAAATGATTCTGTTTGCATATACAGAAGAATGACAGGGTCGAAAAATCCAATTGCACATGACCTCGAATTTATTCCGGATTTTATGGCAATTCAAAACTTGCACCTTGAATTTGGTGAGGATACAATTTACTATCCTCCATGCAATATTCATATCAAAGGAGGCAGTAGAACACTATGGTATGATTATGCAGAATCAAATCAATTGGTTCTAAAACATAATTATTCCCAAAACGCTACTTTAGATACTTCGGAAATTTTACCATTTGGAATTCGGGAATTTTCTGTCATGCCTAGCAAATTGGCGCTTGAAGACAGCACCTTGAAGGAATTGGTTAACCTAAAAATGCATTGGGAAATGCTAGCTCAAAAGGGAATTGATTCTTTTAATTTCGAACCGGATTCGATTTTAGCTTTTGGTGCATTTGCTTTAAAACCACTTTATTTAAGACTGTATAAAAACAAAAAATTAATAGGAGAAATATTTAATACTTTAATACCAACTAAATATATGTCTGTCATCCAATATACTGACTCCACAGCCTTGGAAATCCAATATAGACAGCAGTCGCCATCCTATTTAATTAAGTACAAAAATACTTCTAAAGACTCCGCCACTTATTTACCTTATCCATCTGTAAATGGAGTTAAGTCATCATTCTATTTACCAGATTATAATGCCGTTGAAATTGTGGCAATTAGTATAAACAAGAAATACTTAATTACGTATAAAGATTCCATTGGTACAATTGCAGTTCAGAATCCAGAAAATATGGAAGATCCGGATGACCTGGTCGAAGTGAAGAAAAAATTCAAAGTGCCATTAATTGCATTGAAACCTTGAAAATAGTAGACTTCAAAAAAGCTGAATATCGAATACCGGTCTAACGCAGAATTCTTCTTATCCCCATGAACCTAGTAGTATAATATTGCTGGCTCAGTTTGTCGTAGCGAATGCCACCGTGCGATGCAGAATGGATAAAATGAATTTCGGTTGGGGTGACTTCAGTAATAATTCCAACATGCCCAATACTGGATGAACGTGTACTATAACCTTTAAAACAAATCACATCACCGGGTCTTGCGCTGTCTCTGGAAACCGGATATCCATAATGGGTATATTCGGTAGCACTTGCAGGTAATTTGATGCCACAGGTACTTCCATAACAATACAACACAAATCCGCTGCAGTCAAATCCACCCGGTTGTTTACCACCATAGCGATAAGGCGTTCCCAAATGTTTTTCCGCAGCTACTATCAAGCGGTTAATTTCTACCAGATGGGTGTTAGAGGTATCATCCGGCAGCACTACAGTTGTATCAGAAACTGAGGCAGTGTCTTGTGAAAAAGCCCATTGGGAAAATGAAATTCCCAAAAAAGTTAAAAATAATATGGTGATCTTCTGAATCAAGGCAATGTGCTGAGGAAATTTGTATATCTGGTTTTAAAGTCATTTCCGGCTTTTCCACCCAGACTCATCCATTTGTCTTTAATGGCCTGAACCCTGTTATCCGGGTTTGGGTGGGTACTCAAAAACTCCGGTGGATTTTGTGAACCAAGTGCTATCATTTTTTCGAAGAATCCTGCTGCACCATATGCATTGTATGCAGTGGGGTACAGGTAAATTACCGAATATTCATCTGCCTGTGTTTCGTTTTGTCTGCTGTATTGCAGGCTTTTTAAACCGGCTGCAATACGCACCAGTTGCCCTTTATCTTGTCCAAAAACAATGTCAATCAACGTTTGAATTCCATATTCACGGGTCATTGCCTCTGTGCTGTGCCTGCGGTCTGCATGCGCCATTTCATGTCCCAACACACCGGCGAGCTGGTCTTCACTTTCCAGAAACTTCATCAAACCGGTGTATACATAAATATATCCTCCCGGGGTACAAAAGGCGTTCAGGGTGGTATCATCCTGAATTACCCGCATGCGCCATACAAAGGTATTTCCATAGGTCAGTTTGCCTGTGTTTAAAATACTGTCGCGTATTCCGTATACATATTTATATATACCTACATGCGATGCACTGTCGAGTATTTTATTGTTCGGATCTTTTTCAAATTCCGCACTCACCTGAGCTCCAAAAGACATGTCATCCTGAACCGTGAAAATGTTGATTTTCCCATTTTCGTCTTTACATGACTGCACAAATAAAAGAGATGCAGCGATTCCGGCAATTACAAAATGTTTGATTGCGCTTTTCATAGTTTCAAAGAAATGCTGGCAAAAATCATTCCGAAACTTGTAATTCAAAGTGTAAAAAACTTGAAAACCTTTGTACAGAAAGAAGTTTAAGCGTCATGCAATTTTTCAATTACAGGCGAATAACTTGCAATTTGAAACCGGGAATATTTAAAAAGGGTATCCGATACCGAAAGCCAAAGCAGTTTCTTTGCTCACAAAATTCCAGGGACCGTTGTGGTAATTTCCAATTAACCAACGGGTACCAATTTCCCTGCTGGGATCGCGCAATGGAATTCCCCAATCTATGCGGAACAAGAAGAACTGAAAATCAAATCGAAATCCAATTCCGGTATTTACCGCCATGTCTTGAAATAATTTATCGCTGTTTAAAATGCTTGCGGCGGGAGCGGTTTGTCCTTTGTGATCCAGATTCCAAATATTTCCAATATCCAGAAATAATGCACTTTCCAACAATTTTCGAAGCAAGGTAAAACGATATTCCAGGTTCCCTTCCAATAAAAATTCTCCGGAACGGTCAATAATAAAATTGGTTGTATCCGATGTGCTACCTGGTCCTAGTCTGCGTGGCCTCCAGGCTCGCAAACTGTTACTGCCACCAATAAAATATCGTTTGTCGTATGGTACATACCGGCTATTGCCATAAGGAATGGCAATTCCACTATTTACCCGTAATACCACGGAATTTAATTCATCAATGATCTGTCGCAGCCGGATTTCACCTTCCAGTTTTGCATATTGAAAATATTGCAATCCAAAAATGGTATAGGTGCTGTCGGATATAAACGGATTTTCAAACAACTTGCGATAGGTGCGATGCAGATTTCCGCTGGTCTCCATGCCTAATCGCGTGAAAACATAGGTTTCACCTGGTTTGGTTCGGTTGTTTGCATAGATGAAACCAATTTTGGTTGCACTCACAAATTGATTGGTAAAAACCCTGCTGATAAAGGCGCTGTCTGCTGCCGGAAGCCGATCAATAAAAGCCTTGCTCAGAATATTTTTGTTGAATGAAATTTCAACAGGTGTCCAATAATAACTGATTTTGGGTTGCAGATATTGAAACGTTATACTCGCAGGAATAGCGCTTCTAAAAAAATTGGGATTTCTTTCATATTGATAGGAAAGGGAAAGCAGGGTATTCCTCTGTGTAATTTTACTGTTGATTTTATTTAAATTCATCAACTTTAAATGAGGCAGGGAAAGGGATGCATTAAACCCCTGCTGTAAGGCGTAGCCCAGTGTATTTTTATTATCGCGTTTGATAATTCCCTCATAAGAAGTAATAGAACTGATGCGCAAATTTTCTACATTTCTAAATAAATTTTTATTGGAAAAAGAAAGTATTAATGCACCTCCAAAACTGCGTTGGGTTCCGGTAGAAATATTCAAACCAGATGATCCCTGCGGAGAATACAAGGCTTGCGGTTCAACCTGAAAATACATTCGGGGTGAGGTTTTTACATGTATCACAGATGAAATTTCCTTCTTCGAGGTATCTACGGTGTACACAATTTCTACAAAAGAAAACAAACCCATTTGAACCAAACTCTGGTATGTTTTATTGCCTGCATTCTGACTGTAAATTGCACCACTGTCTACATAAATAATTCTCGCAATGGTTGCGGGCATTATTGGGTAATGATTTAATTCCAGTGTATTTCCGTCATAATACACAGTTTTTGGATTCCTGGTTCTGGTATACATTTCACTGGTTTCCAATACCAGTTTTACTGCGCCAAATTTATATTTTACATGGGGCTCATTATTTGCCTGATTTTCAAGAATCATTTTTATTTCCGCTTCTTTCTGACCAGATGTTTTATTGGAGAGAGTATCCACGCGAAAACGAATTAATTCCGGTTTGATGGTATAGTATCCAAGATTTTGCAATTCAGCCGCCATGAAATTTCTGGCTTCGCCAAGCTTATTTAAATTAGCCGGCCACCACAATCTGAAATAATCACTTTTTTCAGCAATTCTCTGCATTTCCGGATACAAACTGGAATCCACAGGCCGCATAAAAACCGAATTAATCAGAAAGGGCTCTTTGGGATGTACATAATAAAATACTTTCGCTTTTCTTTTTGAATACACTACTTTGGTAGTAACTACCGCATCGAAGTATCCGGTATTGAATAAGTAGTTGTGAATATTATCGGCAGAAAGAACTACCAGATTGGTATCCATCAAAACCGGTGGCTCTCCAAAATCATGTCTTAATTTTCTGCGTAATTTACTGCTGTCGCTGCTGCCCGGATCCTCATGTTTGGTACCCAGTGCATATGCCCATAAATAAATCGGAACGCGATTAAAAATAACGCGTTTGTTAGCGCGGTGCAAAATTTGACCACTAATTTCTGTGGTGGGAATTTTTCCATAAACATGAACTTTATTCTTGCGCAACAAATGCTGGCCTTCCGGTATGGTTTTTTTTACGCCGCAAGAGATAAAAAATACCGTCGCAAAAAAAATGGCGGGACCAATAAGTAAATTCGGATATTTGCCAAATAATGCCTTCACAAGCGCTGTTGAAGAAAATAGCTGCACTTAAAGTGCAGAAATACAGGCAAAAATACGACCAATTCTGCGTGGAGGGCCGCAAAGGCGTTGAGGAATTAATCCACAGCGACTACGTAGTACACAATATACTGGCCACTGAAAAATATTTGGAGCGCAATTCTTCAAGTGCTATTACGGAAATCATAAGCGATTCTGAAATGCAGAAACTGAGCAGCTTTACAACCGCTCCGGGCATACTCGCCGTTGCATCCATGCGCAACACCGCGCATGTAAATTGGGATGTACCTGTAATTTGTTGTCTGGATGGAATCTCCGATCCGGGAAATTTGGGCACCATTATCCGCACGGCAGATTGGTTTGGCTTTCACCATTTCCTGCTTTCTGAAGATTGTACAGATTTTTACAACCCCAAAAGTCTTAGCGCTACTATGGGGTCTTTTACCCGTTGTTATTTTAAATATGCAGATTTGGCCACGGAACTTGAAAACAAAAACGCAGCAGCATGCGTGTTAAATGGCTTTGCAATTGCAGATTGGAAACCGGAATTTCCGCTGTATTTGGTCATTGGCAGTGAATCCCATGGCATTCGCGAATCACTTTTGCCCAAATTGAGAGATAAAATCACCATTCCCGGATATGGAGGTGCGGAAAGTCTGAATGCGGCGATTGCTGCAGGAATTGTAATGGAGAAACTCTCCAGATCGTTACATCGTTGAAGTTGGGTTTTTCCTATTTTGGTCAAGAATGGCTTAAAAAACGACGATTTTTACCTGAGAAACGGAATAAAATTTGCAGTTATCCAGTATATTGTAATTTTAGGACTGAATCATTTACTTTTTTGACCAAAGAAGAATCAAAAACCACTATGGAGCGTTTAATTTTGTAAGAATGGCCCGAGGCGAAATCAGAAATAAACTCGACGGATTTATCAGGCGGTATTATCAAAACCAATTGATCCGCGGTGTACTTATTGGTTCATCGCTGGTACTGGCCGTGTTCCTGTTTGTAAATCTCACAGAATATTATGGCCATTTTGGAACATTTTTACGTGCTTTGTTTTTTTGGGGATTCTGGGTTTGCCTTGCATTTGTACTTTGGCGTTGGATCGCTATTCCTCTTGCAGGGTTATACAAATTGGGAAAAGTAATTTCCTATCAGGATGCAGCAAGAATTATTGGGAGTCATTTTGCCAGTGTGCAGGACAAATTATTAAACCTGTTGCAATTGGAAGAAATGTCAGTTTCACACCCCGACAGTGCATTGCTTTCTGCTGGGATAGAACAAAAAACCAAAGAATTACGTCCGGTTCCATTTTCATCCGCCATCAATTTATCGGGAAATAAAAAATACCTTCGATTTTTGGTCGTGCCTTTGGCACTCACAGGAGTAATTCTGATTTTTCAAAGCAGTATTATAACGGATGGCGCCAATCGCATCATGCATTTTAACCAGCATTTCGCCCGAAAAGCCCCATTTCAATTTCAATTGTTGAATAAAAATCTGAAAGTGAGAAAAGGAAGCGATCTGGAATTGAAACTGAATTTAACCGGCAACTCCATTCCACAGGATGTGTATGTCAAATATAGAAATCAGGAAATTAAAATGTCCGGAAATGCTGTGGGAGAATTCACCTATTTATTTAAAAATATACAGGAGTCTGATGTTTTTCATTTTCTGGCCTCTGGATTTTCCTCTGAAAATCACCGCATTGAAGTGGTTCCAGTGCCTGTCTTTACCGGTTCTGAGGCGATTATACACTATCCTCTGTATACCGGAAAATCTACTGAAATCATAAATGGCACTTCCGATTTCTCTGTACCTGAAGGTTCAGAAATTGAATGGACATTTGATACCAGAGATGCGGAACAAATGGTATTTCGGGGAAATAGTAATTCCGAAGAATTGTTACCTTCCAATTCCAATGGCAGATTTAAAATCAAAAAGAAATTTTTGCATTCCGCATTTTGCAAAGTCCTGTTGCGAAATAAGAATACTTCACTTACAGATACTGCGTCATTCCGCATTCAGGTAATTCCGGATCACCATCCGGGAGTATATGCGGAGAAAAAAGACGATACCGCGGATATTCATCAGTTTTATTTTCTGGGAAATGCCAATGACGATTACGGTGTTGCAAAAGTGACATTTAATTATCGCTTTATTGAAAGTGAAGATCCGGGGAAAAGGAATTTGCCACTGCGCAGTATTCCGGTACCAACGGGTGTTGGAAAAGCCGATGTTGATTTTTATTATATCCTGCATATGAATGCATTGGGTATGAGCCCATCCGATGAAGTTGAATATTATTTTGAAGTTTGGGATAATGATGGCATTCACGGAAGTAAAAGTACCAGAACACAAACTGCAAAACTTCGCCGCCAGAGTGAGGATGAAGCGCGCAAGGAAGCTGATAAAACTGCGGGAAACGTTAAAAATATGATGCAGGATGCATTTAAAAATGCAAAACAACTGCAAAAGCAAAACCAGGAAATGAAGGATTATCTGAACCACAAAAAGAATATGAACTGGGAGGATAAATCTAAAGTGGAAGATGTGCTGGAAAAGCAACAGGAATTGCTGGATAAAATTGAAGAAATTCAAAGAGAAAAGGAAAAATTAAAACAGCAGAAACAGGAATTTCAGGGAGAAAATGAACAGTTCAAAGAACGCCAAAAACAATTGGATGAACTGTTCAAACAAATGGAAGATCCGGAAATAAAAAAATTGCTGGAAGAAATTCAGAAACTGCTGGACAAGCAGAGCAGCAAGGAAGAGTTGAATGACAAAATGGAACAATTGCAGAACAAAAACAAAGACATGTCCAAGGATTTGGATAAGTTGATGGAGCAATACAAACAGCTGCAGTTGGAACAAAAGATGAACGACAATATCGAGCGTTTGGAAAAGCTGGCAGAAAAGGAAGAAAAACTTGCGGAAAAAACAGAAGGGGATCCCAAAAATTCCAAAGAGTCATTAGAAGAACAAAAGGAATTACAAAAGGAACTGGAAGACATTAAAAAAGACATACAGGAAGCGCAGGAAATGAATCAGGATTTGGAGCAACCCATGAATCTGGATATGGCCGGAGATGAGAATCAAAAGGCTTCAGATGAAATGAAAAGTGCAGAAAAGAACCTGAATAACGAGAAGAATAAAAAGGCTGCTGAAAATCAAAAAAATGCCGCAGAACAAATGAAACAGGCGGCAAAAAAAATGAAGGAGAGCATGGAAGAAGAGCAGCAAAAAAGATTGGGAGAAGATTACCAGAAAGTCCGCGAGTTGTTGGAGAATTTGGTAGAAGCATCATTTGATCAGGAGGAAATATTTTCTGAATTAAATACCATTCGCGAATACAATCCACGCTTTGTGGAGTTGAATAAAAGGCAGATGGGAATTAAAGAAGACTGCAGAATTATTGAAGACAGTTTGCGCATGCTGGCCAAAAGACAACCCATGGTGAGCACCTATATTACCCGTGAAATTTCCCGTATCAACAGCAATATGGATTATGCTTTGGGAAGCTTAAAAACAAGACGGCTTTCGGATGCTGCCATGCGGGAGCAATATATTATGACAGGGTTAAATAATTTGGCTGTAATGCTAATGGAAAGCATGGAAAATATGCAACAGCAGATGTCTTCCAAAAAGAAAAAACCCGGAAATCAAAGTTGTAACAATCCAAAAAACCCGGGACAGGGTGATAAAAGCAAAGGCCAAAAATTATCTCAGGGACAGGAGCAAATTGGAAAATCTTTGCAGGAATTGCAGAAAAAAGCACAGGAAAAACGCAATGGCAAAAAACCGGGTGATAAAGAAGGGCAAAGGGAATTAAATAAAGAATATGCAAAAGCTGCATTGATGCAGGAGGCATTGCGCAGGCAATTGCAGGCCATGCGCAAGGAGTTGGAGCAGGAAGGTGAAAAGGGCAAAGCAGCGAGCAAAGAACTGCAAAAAACGGAGCAGATGATGGAGCAGCAGGAGCGCGATTTGGTGAACAAACGCATCACTCCGGAAATGATCAAAAGACAAAAAGAAATTGAAACGCGCATGCTGGAACATGAGCGTGCAGATCGCAACCAGCAGCAGGAAGAAAAGCGGGAATCGCAAAATCCGGGAAGCCATCCCACACAACTTCCGCCAACCATGCAGGAGTATATGAAACAAAAACAGCGCGAGCGGGAAATGCTGCGGCATAGCCCACCGGAATTGACACCATATTACCGCGAAAAATCCAAAGAGTATTTGCGCAGCGTACATTAATATTTTTTAGAGAATTTAGTAAATCACGTGGAAGAAAGAGAACAGCAAAAGGCTATCATATTATTTGATGGAGTTTGCAATCTCTGTTCCGGTGCCGTACAGTGGATCATTAAACACGATAAAAAAGAGCATTTTGTTTTTGCCTCTTTGCAAAGCGAAACGGGCAAAGTTCTCCAATCGAAGTATGAAATTCCGGCGGAAGAAGACAGTGTTATTTTAATTCAAAATAACAAAGCCTATCTGGAATCCAGTGCGGCATTGCGCATAGCCGGGCATTGCAGCGGCATTTGGAAATTCTGGTATGTATTTTTAATCGTTCCCAAATTTATTCGCGATGCGGCGTACCGTTTTATAGCGCGCAACCGCTACAAATGGTTTGGCAAAAAAGAGGAGTGCTGGTTGCCGGATGAGCGCTTAAAAAAACGATTTATTTAATATTTATTATGGATGAAAAAAATACTATTCCTGGTTCCATTTTTTAATGCAATTTTTTGTTTCGGACAATATGCCGATACCAGCTGGAAACCCAATATTATCTACCCCCAACTGAAAGATACTTTTGCAAAATCCATCAGACAATATCGGGCACATTACCACTTAATAACTACCGTACATTTTAACAAAGCGGGTACACAAATCATTTCGGGAGGTGCTACTGCCGTAAAACTTCTGGAGTTAAACGATACGGGTACCCTGGTGAAATGGACGCACCGGCCATTCGCCGCACATGAAGAACTGGTGAAATATTCTCCGGATGAAAGTATATACGTAGTAGGAAGTTATGGTGGATTTAAAATTTATAATTCAAAAAGCAATGCACTCATTCTCAACTATGTTTTTCAGAAAAAGGACAATTGGGCACCGGAAGCCTGGTTTAATGCTGCCGGGGATATGGTGGTGGTAGATTGGTTTGGTTGCGCATATTATTATTCTAAAAAGTTAAATCAGGTTTCCCCTCAGTGGTGCGAAGGTCCCGGTGAGTATGGGAATAGCAACTTATCTATGGAGAAAGCACTCACGCGATTATATGGAAAGTCCGTGCATTTGCCGTATTTTAGTTCTGATAGGGGAGCCATAAAGCCATTTGATTTGGACCCGGTGACCAACAAAATGTTATTTACGCAGACTTTTCAAAATGAAGAAGGCTCTGAGACCTGGTTACTATTGTGGGACACCCAAAAAGATACACTGGCTGCCGCTGCACAAATTCCGGATATATATTTACATGATTTTATTCTGGTGCCCGGAGATACTACCGGTTCTGTATTTTTTACTGGCGATTCCAATATTTATTATTTGAATTTTCAGAGCAACAGCATGTACTTATTTAAGCAATTGGAAAATCGGGAATATTTCCATTGTCTGGATTACAGTAAAGCTATGAATGCTTTGGTGGTTGGTACCGAAAACCGAGAAAATAAAGCACCGAAATTATTTTATATCCGCTTTAAAGATTGAAAAGAATTTTGAGTTGAACATACATTAACCGATTAATTGCCTTAAATTTTTGGAAAAGCGATTTTAAAGCTTTTGATTCGTCTTTGGAGGAATTAATTATTCATGTTTTTTGGCAGAAAAACAGTGCAATTATTTATTATTTGTATTTTTAAACTCTGAAAACATGCTAATTGTTTGAATAAAAAGTTTTTAAAAAAGGTCAGAATTAATTCTGACCTAAGTGACATCTCTTTTGGAGAGGGATGCAACTTGCATGCAAGATATGTTTAATCCCGAAAATATCCAAATAAATTTGATTTAAGAAGTTCGATATTTGGTTTAAAAGCGGCTTTGCAGTTGTGACAAAAAATCTTTTTTCGGTCCTTATTTTGATTTATTGTACAGCTTCCCCATAATTACATTAAGGACAATTAAAGCTAATCTAAATATAATCTAGGTTCAGCTTTATTAGCGACTTATCTCGGACCTAAAAATTTATCTCCATTGAAATGCAACATATGTGTGGGGGAATCTGCAAACCATACTTCGGTTTCCCAGGCTATATCATCTGCATGCTTTTTGTATTGCTTTCTGTCTGCAAAGGCTGTTACATAAATTAGTCCACAAGTACAGCTATCTAGAATTTTCGCCAATTCTTTATATCTTTTTGGCGATACGGGGCCATGTGATGTAACTACTTCAACTAAATATAACCAATTCCTAGATGGGTCATAAATTATAATATCAGGAAGCTTTGTATGTTTTCCAAAAGAAATATTTAGCTTTTTAAATGCTTTTTCATCTAGATAAATATCTTTCTCAGCTGTATCTCCCAAGTATATTACTATACCGTGATGCGCAAACCTTGGAACGAACTCTTCAATGAATGCTTTTGATACTTCATTGTGTTTACCGGATGAAAGTTTTAATTCTAATCCTTTGCCAAGTATAACTTTAACCATATGCATTTCTCGAGCTTTAGCATATTCTTTTTGAAGGTTGCCTTGATTTTTTAGAAATTCTGAGGCTTTTTCTTCAAAATGTTCAGTTTCAAAGTTTCTTAAAACTTCCAGTGCATGAATGGTAAGGGCATAGTGTGTCTTTGGGCTATTTACTGGCAAGGTGGGATCATCGGGATTATAGTCCACAATGCGAGCTTGTTCAAATTGATGTAAAACTCGCCTTCTTACCGTTTCGCGGGTATTAGGTTTATACGTCCGACCATATTTCTCAGAAATAAAGTCCATTATTCCTATAGAAACACCAACACTTTCTCTTTTTGCGTCTGCCCAGGAATTCTCTGCCTCCATTCTAGCCAATGCTAATAATGTAAAAGCAGCAATTTCATTTTGTTGCTCTTTAGGTAATCCCAATGACTTTAATATTTTCTGTGCGTCTTCAATTTTACTCATAATAATTCCAATTTATAATCGATTTGAAAGTACCTATTGACTATCGTACCAATAGTTTCTGGGGTAAAATCCTTACCCATAATAATTTGCTTACCAATTTCAATTATTGTTTCTAATGGCGGAAATGGTATTTCTCTCAATTCCGTAGCGGAAACATTTACATTTCCGTTAAATATCCTAAAATAAGTATCAAAATGTCTGCTATTGAGCAATGCCGCAAGCCCTGTAACCTCAAATTCAGAAAGTTTTCCGCCCTTTCGATAAATATAGTTTAGTTTATTTTCAACGCCTAATAAGGGAAAATCCAATTCCGAATAATAGGGTGCAGCGATTAATCTAGATTTATCGTCTTTACTAGAAAATCGGCGGAGTAATACATAATTCTTATTTGGTATAAGACTTGATTTAGTAAAATCGTTAATTTCTATGTATTGTCCCTTGTTAACTCTGTTTATTGGCCAAGAAACTTGCATTTTAGTTACATTGTGCAACCATAATAGAGGACAAAAGTTACCTTTCTTTATTTCATTTAAAACAATACTATTATAGGCCCTAAAGGCCACGACGGGGCCTGTAGAGATATGGATATTTAGACTATTTAGGTTGTCATGCCATTTATTGAATATATTTATTACCTCATCTTCTTGGTCATTTGTTGGTAAATAGAGTATTTTTTCATTTGATACAACATCAATTAAGTGATCATGCGGATATTCTCTATTTTCGCATTTGTTTAAATCTGATAATCCATTTGAACTTGAAATAATGACCTTTTTATTTTTAATCTGTTGTTTTGTTGCTTTAATAATTAAAGTTTCTTGTAATACTTTATCTCGATTAAATGTATCTTTTCTTGAAATGAACAAGTGAACTCTTTCAAGCTGCACTTTATTAAAAAAGAACTCTCTAAATGATTTAAAATAACCACCAGATGAAAAACTCCTTGGTGTAATAAAAATAAGCTCTCCATTCGGTTTGAGTAGGTCTGTTGAAATGCCCATGAATAATGAATATATATTATTCTGAACTCCGAAAATTGATGAAGCTGCAAGATTGGATTCATCATCCTTTGGAATTTTAAAGTATGGGGGGTTAGATATTACAATATCAAAGAATTTCTTGTATTTTGTTTTGTTGGCATTATCGGTTATAAAGTTTTTGCTACTAATTTTATAGCTTAAGTTAGCATCTTGGGATTCAACCCAATTTTTTAAATACTGAATTGAGGCATTTGCATATGGATAAATTTGAAAGTCTGTTTCATATGCAATTATTTCAACTCTTGCCTTTTTACCATGGTTCAATATAAATTTTTCAACTAATGCACATGTCAAAATGCCTACTCCAAAGCCTGGATCTAACAATGTAATTGTACTTTCTTGAATATCAGATAGGTTTGCCATAAACTCAGCCACCTGTTTTGGAGTAAAAAATTGGCCAAATTCTTTTTTATGTTGTTGATTAACAATGCTTGTGTATTCTAAGCCTAGCCTTTCTGCATAACTAGATGGCGGTTCTTTTGACAGAGGAGAAATAATTTTGTCCATTTCTTTCATTCCATGTGATTATGTTTGATAATAGGCTCATTGAATAGCCCGTTATGCCCTATGCAAATTTATGGAAAAGAAATAGAATCTTTCCTGCTCCAGGTGTCCTAAATGTAATTATGTGGAGAAAAGCTCAACAGGTCTTTGGCATCATTCAACTCCAGATAACCTGGTAACTATATATTTTGTTAAACCAAACATTATAACTTACCTTTGTCTTGCTTCTTTTTTTCAGCATGCGCTATGTTGCGGTCAACAACTTTTTTGTCAACTTTGGAAATTGCTTTCAGGGCAACCTCAAAAGAGGTATCAATTTTTAGAAATTTGCAATATTACTTTTAAATCATTGTATGAGTGATGTAAAAACTTGGAATAACATTAGCGGTGAACAAATTGACGCTATTGTGGAAAGCTTGAAAAGGGGTGTCAGAGATTCGCATAGGGCAAGCGTAAAATATGCATGTAAGCAAATACTAGGCATAGAAAGCAAGATACATCCACGGGTTGTCGAAAGAGTCGCGGCGATTTTGGTAGGCACTGGAGAGTATTTAAAGGAGCCTGGAACGCAAAACACAAATGATTTAGACATAGTAGTTAATCCGGCATATAAACCACCAAGTTGGACTGATATGCATCCAATATTGTGGGAAGTCATAAAGGGAGGAATTACCGCAATATTCTCCATCATCGTGAGCGTAATATTAAGTATAAAAATATTGTCGCCAAAAGTGCCTCAAGAATCAAACAAACACAACACAGAATCAGTCGAGGTAACGCCCCAAAAGATTGTGATACGCGATACTGTTTACTTGTCGGATTCAATGCTTAAAAAACGTCATTAATACCTGCTTTTAGGCGTCTATTTGCCCATTAAAGTGGCGTATAAGCAAAAACTATGATAGAGCTTCAAAAGGATATTTTTAAGATCCATTTAAGATTGTTACTTACACTAAATATTAGAGATAAATAGTGATAATTTAACAATAAACTTGAATGACCGATAAAAATATTATTTTGAGTCATCAAAAACCCCATTTTCATCTGAATCAAATATTGTCTGCACTATATATGTATCCATGATTGTATGGATGGGAAAGGCATAAGTCATCATTCGTTTTTTATAAAAAGAACCAAAGGATACTAAGTCATAATCTTTAATAAATCCATTTGAATTGAATGCGATTTGAGGTAGATTATTAGTTCCTTCTTGTTGAATTAGGTCATTCAGTATTTTTCTTTTCCTTAATGGAATAAAGTAATTATTATTTTTGCAATAGTCAAAAATTCGTAAACAATTATCATCTTTGGAGTGCTTCCAAATTATAGTGGAAACATTTTTATTTATATAAAGATCATATAGCCGTCGAATAATCTGTAATGGTGAAACTAAATACTCCTTCCAAATTTGGGCAAATAATGTATAATTTATACTATCTACATTTTGTAGATTGATATTAAGAGTGTCAAAAATAATTTTTGGCAATAGTATACCACGCGCGACTTGATTACAAAATAATTCTTCATTCCAAGAATGTTTGACAACATATTTTGGCCATTCAAATGTGGTGTCAAAACTTACTAAATGGCCTAGTTCATGCGCTAATGCAAAGCGTCTTTGAGTAGGAAATAAACTAGAATTGAGAAAAAGATTGAATCCATTTCTCTTTGGCACCAACTTCCCATGGAATTTTGCATTTCCAAGATCCTCTTCTATTAGCTCAATTGCCCAAAATCCTAATATCTGTTTTATCCAATTATCGATTGCTATGTATTTTATATTGGATGTTTCATCCGGTTGGGTCCCATTTGCAATATATGAGATAGCATTTTCAATGATTAACGGAGTTTCACTTACCTTAAATTTGGTTTTTAAATATGTATCAAAATTCGACAACGCAGTCATTTGAATATCATTATTTATAGCAAGGATTCATTACTATTATTATTTTTATTCGGATTGTCCTTTTTGGGTTTTTTAGATTTCCGTTTATCGACTTCCATTTCCAATGCTTTAACTGCTACAGATTCAAGGACTTCATCATTCAAATATGAACTTCCTTTTGCTGCTTCTGATTTAATGAATTCCGATTCACGGGACATCGCACCTAAACTTAGTTCACGCATCACGGTTGTTGAGGCATAAAAGTCACTATATGTTGTAGATAAATACTGATTTAGTATATATTCATTTCTAATGTGAAAAGTATCTTCACAGATTGATTCGACGAGTTTAACCAAATGAATTTTATCAGGATTCAAAAAGATATTTAATGCCCAAAGAGACTTATATCGATCAGTCAGAACACCTACTTCGTTAGAGTAGTTAGTTTCTATTGGAAGTTCATCAAATGGATAAATTTGTCCATCTGTCCATTCGATTAAGGCTTTTGCTATTTTCATTTGCATTTTTTTTGGGGGATATGAAACTATCAAATCACCGTCTTCAATTTCAACATCGTATTTATTTCGCAATGTAGTAATTATAAAAGATTCAATCTGGGAACGACCGTTCGGATTATTGCAAGAGTTCTGAGCTTGACGACCCTTACCATTTAGTGTAGCGTTAAAGTTTGTCCTAAATACCGATTTGTATAATCGCCGAGTAAATATTTTATTCAAAATTAGTTTCAATGGTTGTAGACTGGGAAATTTAGATAGTCTATGTTCTAATTCCCGTAAAAAGCCTTCATCTCCTAAATAATTAGAATAAATTAGATCAGTAGTAAATGCAATTTCATTTACTTCGTCCAACGAAAGGCCCATCGTATTTGTAGCTGTGGGCAAGGAGCGAATTATTTTTTCCAACATTGCATCCGTAATTACTTTGGTATGGTGATAATATACCTTCTCGGTAAGATCATATCTTATTCTTAGGAGATCGAGTATAGCGGTTATTATATCATGCCGTATTTTTTTTCTGCTTACGCTGACACCTAATCTATACATTTTGTTTGTATTGGTCTGATTACCATATATGGTGGTGTCGTACTGCACAATTTTCATATAAACCAACAATGCCTTGTCAAAGCTTTTAGGCATACTTGCAAAAAGAGTATCACGCAGAGTATAATCCATTAAATCAGCGCAAATTGTATTACTCACTATGTCATATGTCAAAATAAGTGGTTCGTGCAGTGTTGATTGAATTGTTGCCCAACGATCAGTTAGAGTTTTTCGTTCAATTTCCCACTTTTTTTGTTGTTCTTGATCATTCTTGATTTTTGATAACGTGTTTGATTTATCTGTAATATATCCAACGAGAAACAAAAGTTCAACCAATTTAATATATTCAATCATTATTGATTCTAGAATTTTTGGATCTCCGCATTCGTCAAAATGTTGGCTGCCTCGAACCTCTTCTTTCAATTTGTCAAAAACTTTACCGAGTCTAACAAAATCATCATCATGGCGCTCGAACAAACCAGCTTGATCCTCAAGTGTATGGCCATATGGAATATGCGTTATGTCATGTAATAATCCATACATTCGCACGAGCTGCTCAAACCAGCTCACTCCTAGAAATAATTCGTTATTGAATACATAGGCTGGAACTACTTCACACTGTGCAGCCAAATAATCAGCTATAGCTTTGTTTAATCGATGCAATAATGGTTCATTTTCATGTGTATTATGGTTTTCCTTTAGGGCTGAAAGAATTTTACCTGCCCAGTAGCAAACCCCAAGTGAATGTGAAAATCTGGAATGATCGGCTGTGGGAAATGCAACATAGGAATTACCAAGCTGACGAGTAAATCGCAATCTTTGAAAAATTCTGGTATCTATTGCTGCCATCTCAAGTGCAGTTGCGCGGAGATTCCTATCAGGAAATACTAAAATTCGTTTGTATGGAAATTTAAGTTTGTCAAGCTCAGGTTTATTTTTCATCTTGTTTAGTTTTAATTCAAGGCTACAACAAATATAAGACTATACATATACGCGATCAGCACGTTGTTGTGACAATATTGAATAACAGATTTTTTGGGCGGAATGAGAAAAATCCACATAAAAAAACCTTGTGTCTTTGTAGTAAAAAAACAAAATAAAAAAACCCGCTGGCAGGCGGGTCTTTTTGTTGAATCAGGATTTTTGGAGGGATATTCCTGAATTCGTGTTTTTTTTCTCAGAGGGTATTTCGAATTTTAACGAACCATAATGCGGGTTTTGTACACTTCGCCGTTGTTCCCTTGAACAACCACTACGTACTGGCCTGCATTCAGATTCCAGTCGCTGCTATTGAAACTAACAGCTTCGTTGCTCGAATATGTGGAAGCCGTTGACTCGGCGGCAACCTGCATATTCAAATTGTACACTACTACTTTGTACATGCCGGAAGTTGGCAGTACCATTTGGATGTTTTGGCCAGCAGGTGCAATCAAGGTCGGGTAGATTTGAAAGGCATCTGCAGTAGTGTTGTTCTTTACATATTTGGTGGCAAGCGCTTTGCTGTTGCCATTTACATCGGTCTCGTTCAGGCGAACATAAAAGCTGCCTTTAACTCCGATTATGTTGAATGTGTAATCACCGCTGGTGATTTCCTCATTGCCGCTCACGGAGCCTGCAAAATAGTAATCTGTGCCATTGGTGGAAATTTCGATTCCAAAAGTGCTTTTGTTGCTTTCACCCAACGCAGTCCACTGCAATTGGTAAGCGGTTGCCATTTTTACTACTTCAATAGAAGAGAGTTCAACTGGTAACAGACTTAGTCCAACAAAAGAACCTTGGGGGTCACCGGAAGCTGCAGTAGTGGTTAAAGCAGTTGCGTAACGCGGTCCGTTTGTAATTAAATTACCCAGTAATGTGGTAAAAGGGCCAACGATTTGATAAGGGGAACCCAAAAAGATGATTTTGGTGTTGTTTGAACCCCCACTAAGTGTACCACCAGAATTTACCAGAATGGTTCCAAAGCTGTCAATGGTTATGGTTCTGTTGCTTCCCATATCTAAAGTTCCATAAATAGAAACTGTATCAACTCCTGATACATTTACATTCATGCTAATGGTGTGACCGGCCTGGATAACATACTTTACGTCAGATCCAGAACCTGTTACATTCCAGCTACCGGCCGATGACCAGTTTCCCGATGTTACCTTAGATGTGTAGGTAGTAATCGCCAGTGCTTTGTTGGCGAAAATGATGGTTGCTGCGCATATTGCGAGGCACACCAATTTATGTACTTGATTTTTCATGTGCGTGTTAATAAGATCCTCTGGTACAAAGATTCACCTAATCCTTCGCCCCCTTAAAAGCAGTTCACCAAATCCATTTTTGGGTTTACGAACTCGACTTAAGGGTTCATAAAGTGCCATTTTGGGTTAATGAATTTGGTCTTTTTTGTGTGATTTTTCAAACTTTAATGCCTTAACACGCTGTAAATCATATACTTAAGTAGTAAATGGTGTGTTTTCAAAATTTCGTATATAATAAGGAGTAGAAAACAGGCACTTATGTAACAATGGTTACTATAAAGGGATTGCCCCCCTGGGCTGGGGATTATCTGATAGGTCTACTTCGACCCTAATCCGTAGTCGTTAGCCAATAAAAAAGGACCCGAAGGCCCTTTATCTATCCTGTTGAAATGGAATATTCTACTATTTCTCCGGCAACAACACAAACTTATAATAGGGTATCGATAATAAATCCTTTGCGGTCTTTTGCACCTGAGCTGCGGTTACATCTTCTATTTTTTTATAACCTTTTGCAGGATCTCCCAGTTTTTCATGGTGTTCTACCCACCAGGTCACTTTTCCCAACCAATAAGAATTCTCTCTGAGATTCTTTTCCAACTCCAGACGTTTGGCCTCTTTCACTTTTGCAAGGTCTTTGGGATCCGGACCGTTTTGAATAATTTTATTTAATTCTTCGATGGCTAGTTTGCTGAGCTTATCTACATTTTCCGGACCACAAGGAAAGTTGATATAAAAGCTATAGCTCGGATCTCCATCGCGTGTAAAATACGCATAAGCACCGACCCCATATACGCCGCTGGCCTCTTCTCTTAATATTTCCACGAGTTTTATTTCCAATATTTCAGCAACAAAATCCAGATATAAAGCCAACTTTGGATCGTAATTTTTGTAGGCAGAATAAATGATGTTTACAGTAGCCTTCGGATCAGTACCTTTATAAATGGTGCTGTCAATCGGGCCTTGGGGCATTGGCCAGGTATGCTTGATTTTGGTTTCTCTTTTTCCGGTAACCGGCAATGAAGCCAAATATGTTTCACAATAATCTATGAATTTCTTTTCATCCAAATTGCCCATATAAAAGAATTCAAAATCTGCTGCATTGGAGTATTTCTCTTTTAAGAGGGAAAAAACCGATTCGTAATTTTGGCCTTTCATCATTTGTTCTGTGGGAAATCCAATATATCTGGGATTCCCGTTAGCCAAAATTTGCTGACACTGCATCTGAAAATAGAAAGCCGGGTTGTTTAGAAAGTTGCTGTAATATGCCACTCGTTTGTTCACAAACGCATCATAATTTTCGCGATCCTTTTCCAAAGAAGTAAAATACAAATGGGTCCATTGCATCATCGTTTCCAAATCTGCTATACCTGAGGAGCCTGTTAATGTTTCTTTAGTTCCTGAAACTCCAGCTCCCACCCATGCATTTTTTCCGCTAATTACTTTTGAAAATACCGCGGGATTCATCCCATTTAAAGTAGGACTTGAAATCCAGGACATACCCAGGGAAGTTTCTTTTAATTCTGAATCCGGAATAGTGGATGTGCCACCGGGACTGAATGCCTTAAACGAAATTTCATCATCTTTAAAATCCGTTATTTTATAGTACACATGCAATCCGTTTTTTAATTGTAACATTTTCACTCCCGGTGCTTTTGTTTTTTTAATTTTATACCCACGCACAGGAGTTGGAATTTGTTTCATTAAACTGCTATTCACCGTTTCTTCTACATTCGCAATCACTTGTACCTGTTCTGTTTCCTGCATCCACTGGGTCACTTCTTCTTTGGTGGGCAACACAGTACCTTCCTTTTCAATCAATTCAAATACCACTGCAATATTTTCTGTTTGAAACAAATCCCCAATCATTGCATTCACCATTTCAGGGGTAATGCCATCTAAATATTTTTTCAAAAATTGAAGTTGCCATTCAGGATCAGGAGCAGGTTCTCCAGATAAAAAATTCTGCAAAAATTTATATACCAAATATTCACTATTGGTTTTACTTCTGTCGTTAAATTGATTTTCGTAGTAAGCCAAAATATTTTTCTTAGCCCTATCCAGTTCTCCACTTTGGATACCGAATTTTTTTAATTTCAGCATTTCAGAATATACTTTGTGAAAAGACTCAGAAGCCTTTTTATCATCGAAATATCCATAAAAACCCATAGAAAGATTGGTTCTTGAAAAATAAGGATAAATATTACTACCTGCGTATGCAAATGGCGCATTTGGTTTTTGACTGATGTCCTCACAACGCTCATAAAACACATAGGTATGCAAATAATAAATCATATCGCGCAGCAAATCAGTTTCATTTTGTGCCGCCACATTGGGCTGTTTTGGAAAGATATTAATATTAAAGGTATTGTTTGTGGCTTCCTTATCGCTTGCAACACAAATGCGCGTCTCGTTCACTGCAGGATGAGAAAAAACCGGTCTTGGTTTTGGATTTTCGGGTCCTTTAATTCCTGAAAAATATTTATTTATATAGGCTTCAGCAGTTGCTGCATCCAAATCTCCAACTACTACAACCGACATCAGATCCGGGCGATACCAATCGCGATAAAACCTGCGGAGTGTTTCAGGTTTGAAAGTTTCCAGAATTTCTTTTTTACCAATGGGCAATCGCTCCGCATACCTGCTTCCTTTTAATACTTCCGGCAGGTATTTCTCCCACATCCTTTTGTCAGCGCCCAGACCAAGTCTGTATTCTTCCAAAACCACGCCCCGTTCTTTGTCAATTTCACTTTCTTCCAGCAGTGCATTGTGAGCCCAGTCTTCCAATACCTGAAAACCTTTTTCAACAATTTCCGGTCTTTCAGTTGGAATTGGAAGAATAAAAACCGTTTCATCAAAGCTGGTATATGCATTTAAGTCCGCGCCAAATTTTACACCAATTTGCTGCAGATAGTCCACCAGTTCATTCTTTTTAAAATGAGTGGTTCCATTAAATAACATATGCTCCAGAAAATGCGCCAATCCTTGCTGGTCGTCATCTTCCAATATGGAACCTGCATTTACTACCAATCGCAATTCCACTTTGTTTTTGGGTTGGGAATTCTGCATAATGTAATAGGTGAGTCCATTGGCGAGTTGCGCTTTTTTTACCCGGCTGTCCAGTGGTATTGCCTGTGCAATGGCATCAACCGCGAATGCACTGATAAAAATCAGTACAATGATTTGGATATATTTTTTCATAATAATTATTCGCTATATTTAAAATGGGTAGTGAAATTTACCGATGCTGAACCATATTTAATTGGCGCGCTGCAGATGGTAATTTCCCATTTCCCCGTTTGATACTGATTTACATAAACTTTTGATCCCGCAGTTAATGTTCCTGAACTAAATCCGCTGGTGTTGGAAACGTAAACACCTCCCATACCAGGATCAAAATTTGTGGTGGTTGTGTAAATTCCGGTTTTGGGTTTGGTGTAAAACTTATACTTTAAAATATTGGAATTGCTATAAGCATCAATTTGCCAATATCCAATATTACTGGAACTTTGAAAACTGGAATAAGTTTCATTTCCCTGGATGGTGCCTGCATTTACTGTGTTTATAGTTGGATTACATGGCGCAGTTACGTCCAGTGGCCTAATGCTGTCTAAAGAAATTATATTGCTGTATGCATATCCAAATCCATTATTTCCCCAGCATCTGAAATAATATTTGGTGCCCAGTTCAAAATCCGGAGGATAGGTTGCAGTGAATTTGGATCCTTTTACGGTTACTTCATTGATCTGCATATCCAGCATTTCAGGGCTACTGTTGGTGTCTGTACAAAATCCCATGAAATCCATTTCGCCATTTCCGGAACTCAGCACTTCACCGGTAACTTCCACCGAACCATCATCCAAAACTGTAGCTGAAACCATTTTCAATTTTGGATAATAATCATGTACATCTTTCAAAACTTTGGTACAGGTAACCAAAGACAAAGCAATAGAAATTAAGATAAAATTCTTTTTCATAAAATTAAAAAATATAATGTGCCACAAATCCAATTTCTCCGAAAGTATATATTTGGTAATTGGTAAGTAAGGTCGCCGCTCTTTGAAATTCCAGATTCAAATGAAGTTGATCCGAAGCTGCATAATGAACACCTGCGCGAAAACGTGTTCCGACACAGGCCCAACCGTCTTTAGCATCGGTTGTTCCAATAACATTCTTTTTCAGATAACTGGCGCTGTACCCGCCTCCCAAAAGGTCTATACCGGGATAAATGGTAAAGTTGTTTTTTTGCAATTCCATATAATCAAATCCGGCGAACAGGTATGCCAAATCAAAATGTCGGTAAATTTCATATCCCGGATAAACAGTTGTTTTGCCATTCTCATACATATAAGAAACTGTGTGAAAAGTATCCAGCCTTGGATGCATATTTACATAGCCGAAACCAAAGCGAGACCGCCAGGTTTCATCTGAGGGGTCTGACATATACATGATTTCAAAGGAAACTGCTTTTTTCATCGCACCACCCAAACGACCTGCCGGTCGGAACTGATTGACTTTCAGGGCGAGCTGTGCCTGTAAAGACGAAATCGTTAATAGTAAAATAAATCCGAATAAATATTTCATAAAGCCCCGAATATAACAAATTATTTTGTTACGAAAAATTCGTTATTCTCAATTGGCCCGGCCAAATCAAGGCACTCCGGATTATACCTTAGAGCCTCCATCCAAAACGTCTTTTATGAACAATTCCCCTTTGGTAATCCATGAAAAGCCAAATGCAATCAATGCCACAGTTTCCAACCAGAAAATCAAATTGCTGTTGTCTAATTCATCGTCACTTAAAATAAATTTCCCCAGCGCTATACCGACAACACAAATCACCATGATAATGCCACAAATCAGATAAATTCGGTTTCGAACAATTTTGGAGGGATTTACAGGCGCGGATTTGCTCTTTTTCCGAAACAATACCAGGCTGAAATAGATAAATACCAGAAATAATAATGTTGCGAAAACAAAATGCATGGTACTAATCCATTTTGTTGGGCTGTCGTTGGGAAATAGAGCTACTCCAATTGCAAATACAGAACCGAAATTGGCAAACTTGCTGTCAATGGCTTCAAATCCTTTATAGGTCAAAAGAAAAAAGCCGAGTACAAAAAGTACTCCCACAAATAAGTCTCTGGATTCTGTATGGTGGTAATCACTGATGGAATTCTCAACTGATATTTCACCGGTTTTATACCAATTGCCGATAAATAGGAGTAAGGGTAGGAGCAAGCCAGTGGCACCAATCAAATTCCGCAATTGCAAATACGAAATCAATTGGATTTTTTTTCTTTCTTCTTGTTGCATGTTCATGGTAATTTATTTTAAAGGTAAGAAATAGTTTTTAATTGGAAAAGCGGCGAGAGTAATTATTGGGAATTTAGTATGGGTATTGCAAATAATAGATACTCTGGAATCCAGGATAAATATGCCACGAATTACACGAATTACCACGAATGAAAACAGAATAATAATAGGTGAAAATTAGTGAAATTAGTGGCTGAATATGCCACGAATTACACGAATTGCCACGAATGAAAACTGAATAATAAATTAGTGAAAATTAGTGAAATTAGTGGCTGAATATGCCACGAATTACACGAATTGCCACGAATGAAAACTGAATAATAAATTAGTGAAAATTAGTGAAATTAGTGGCTAAAATTGCTACGAATTACACGAATTGCCACGAATAAAACTGTATTATAATTAGTGATAATTAGTGAAATTAGTGGCTAAAATTGCCACGAATTACACGAATAAAACTGTATTATAATTAGTGAAAATTAGTGAAATTAGTGGCTAAAATTACCACGAATGAAAACTGAATAATAATTAGTGAAAATTAGTGGCTGAATATACCACGAATGAACACGAATAGAGACAACAGAGCAATTGGTTTTAATTTTTGAATTTGGTATAAACCGCCATATCTGAAAATTGGTTATCAAAGTAAACACGGTCATGAAAATGTGCTTCCTTTAAAAAGCCAAGTGTTTCCAAAAGGGAAATCGCACCGCGGTTTTCCGGCATCACCTTCGCCTCAATACTGTGTAACTGCAATATTTCCAATCCAAATTCCACTATGGCTGCCACTGCTTCCACAGCAAGGTGTTTTCCCCAATAGGCAGTAGACATTTCACCGCCAATTTCTGCCCTTAAATTGGGGTAATCTATATGATTGAAACCACAGGTACCTATCATTTCGCCATTGGTTTTCAAAATGCCGGCCCATGCAATTCCCCGTTTTTCATTAAAACTCTCCGCACATTGTTGTACCAGAGTTGCTGCATTTTCTTCCGATTCCATCTCCGGTCTTGCAATAAAGCGGTTCACCATTTTGCTTTTTCGCATGGCAAATACTTGTTGCGCATGGTCTAAGTTGAGTTGTTTAAGGAACAACCTCGGGGTTTCCAGTTCAGGAAAAGTTAGAAATATATCGCTATTTATTTTTTTCAGTTTTCCTAAATCCATTTTTATTTCTTTTTCCCGCAAATATTAATATCCTTGCTGGAAAGCACTCGCGAAGGATACCCGTACTCCGCTGCATATATCATGGCCCTTGCCATGGTACCGGTGTCGGTAATAAAACTTTTAATGGGTTTCAGTAAAAAATACAAGGGTTTTAATACCGTATAAAACGCGTTATACCATCCGGTTTTGGATTTTATACCATTCAGAGGTTGAATATATCCAGGTCGAAAAACATAGGCATTTTTAAAGGGCATTGCGAGAATTGCATTTTCGGTTTTGCCCTTTACTCTTGCCCACATGGAATTGCCTTTTTCACTGGAATCTGTACCCGCACCGGAAATGTAACAAAAGCTATAAGGGGTTCCGGTTTGAATCAGTGCATTCGCAGCTGCGAATGCTATGTCGTACGTTATTTTGGTGTATTCCTGTTCCGACATTCCGACTGATGTGATACCCAGACAAAAGAGGCAGGTATCGTATTCTTTCAATTGCGGAATAATGGATGTAAAATCATAAAAATTATCGTGTACAATTTCTTTTGATTTTGCATGCAGACGTTCTGATTTCCGGCGGTTAATCAATAAAATGGATGCTATCAGCGGATTGGTTTCACATTCCCGTAAAACGCCCTGACCTATCATTCCGGAGGATCCGAATAGTACAACTTTCATTAGTTTATTTTAATTATCGTATTCTACAATCTGATGCAGGTGGTGCTCCAAATGTTTGACGTAATCTTCAAAAATATATTCAAGGCTATGCACCTCACCACCGCCCCAGTCACAGGTTTTTTGCATTTGTGAATCGGGAATGGTCTTTACCAATTCCAGAATAAATTGGTTGTAAGTTTTCCATAAATTCAAAATAATTTGAATGTCCAGATCCCCATAGTGGGTGAGTTTTACCCAGTCATCCTGCAAATAAAATATAGTTGGAGTTTCTTCCGCTTGTGAGCGCACAAAACGGTGGTGGTTATTGGTAGCGCTATCCACCAGGTGCCCTAAAATTTCCTTTTTACTCCATTTTTCGGGATTATATCTGAAATCCCAAAAATCCGCTTTTTGGGTATTAAATTTTGGTGCAACATTTTGAAGCAGCCATTGCAAACGATCTGTAGATTTATTTTCCAATGTGGTTATTTTTTTGTTCAAACATCCAATTCCAAAGTTTCGGATTGGAATAAGCCCTCCTGCAATCATGAGCCAATTCGGGAAATACTGTGAGTTGTACATTTCCTCCTTCTGATTTTAATTTCAGATATTCCATTTCTGCATATTCCACTTGGTTCAAATCATCCCTGCCACCATGAAACAACCAAATTGGAGTATGGAGTAAATTTCCTGTTTCTGCCGTATCTGCGCGTCCTGCAAGTGCAACACCACAGGCAAAAGTTTTTGGTTTTCTTGAAATAAAATCCAGAGTACCTTCACCTCCTGCGGAAAATCCCGTGAGATAAATTCTGCTGCTGTCTATATTATTCTGCCTGTAAATATTTTCAATAGTTTTTAGAGCAAGCGCAGCGGATATGGTTGGATGGTCATCAATTCTCAAACTTTGCGGAAAATCAGGAAAGCTTACCCATACGTCTTTTTCGGCACATTGGGGTACCAAAAGATAGCAGGGAAAATGAACCCGAATGCTGGAATCCTTGAAAGAATGGTATAAATGGTTCACCTGTGTTTCATTATCGTTTCCGTTGGAGCCTGAACCGTGAAGGTACACCAAAAGCGGATACTTTTTGTCCGGATTTTCATTTGCGGGTGATAACAAGCGGTATACCATGGTATCAGAGGCATTGGTTGTTTGGCCATATCGAAAATGGCAGAGCAATTTTTCTGAAAAATATTCATAAACAGTTTTGGAAATCAAACCAATTATTTTTTCATCAGCTTCGTAAGATTCTGTGGAATAATTTACCAAAACAACCAGTGCAATATGGGTTCCATCGGGTAAAGTAATCAATCCGACATCATTGGTTGCAGGGCTCATTCCGGTGTCGTTGGATCCAGATGTCCCGGTTTTGTGGGCCACGGGAATGCTATCTGGTAAATATGCTCTGATCCGATTTGGAGAATTGGATGTATGATACATTAAGTCCATAAGAAATGCATTGGATGAATCAGAAAGAAATTTCTTTTCGTACAATCCTTTAAACATTTTTATGTATGCCACCGGATGGCACCAATTGCGATATTGGGCATTTTCATCATTATGCATTGCTGCTTCAGTGTCTGCAATTTGTATTTCAGAAATTCCAATACTGTGGATGTAATTATTTACGGGTTTTGTACCTTTCATTTCCCGAAACAGAAGATCGCAGGCAACATTATCGCTGTGGGCCACCACATAATAAATCAGATCCCGAATGCTGATATCTACATTTCCGTTTGGCCATTTTTGGCGAATAGGGCTCCATGTTGGGATTTTTACATCCTTATACTTGACATGTACTTTTTTATTTAACGATAATTTGCCCATATCCACCTGGTGCAATACAGCAATGGCCAATGGCAATTTATAAGTACTCTGCATGGGACATTTGTTTTTGGCATTAAAATACATGGTGTCACCTGTTTCCAAATGTTCTAAACCAAACCCAATAGTTGCATGATGGGTATTCAGCAATGTTTCCAGTTTATCCCTGAGTTCCTGGTGTGGAGTTGTTTGGGAGCGGACCGCACTGCATGAAATCAAGGTAATTCCAAGAAAAGCAAGAGATAATTTCATTGTAAATGGTATTTAAAATGCCTGAAATAAATAATAAAGTTCAGGAGAATTATTTTGAATTAGTTGCCAAATGGAAGTAAATGCATATGCTTGCCTTCTCAGGGGTTAGTGGGCTCAACAACTACTGCGGTTCCATAAGCCAAAACCTCAGTAAGTCCGCTCATCACTTCATTTGCATCATATCGCATATTGATAATGGCATTACAACCCAAAAGCTGGCCATGTTGTATCATTAATTGCAATGCTTCTTCCCTGGTTTTTTCGCAGAGTTCGGTATAAATGGTATTTCTACCACCGAAAATGGTCATAAATCCACCGGCGATATTGCCAAATACGGATCTGGATCGAACGGTAATTCCCCTCACCAGACCAAGTTGTTTGGTGATTTTATAACCTTCCAGGGAAGTGCTGGTTGTAATTAAAATATCTGTCATTTTGTATAAATTTATGTTTCAAAAATATCGAATTATTCTACTCCTGAGAAATCCTTTTGAAGCAATCCGAAAACCAGAGAATCTTCAAATCTCCCTCCAACAAAATAATGTTCCTTCAAATGCCCTTCCTGCCTGAATCCATAACTTTGAATCAATTTCAATGAAGCTGCATTATTCGGACCAACAAAGGCTTCTATTCGATGGAGATCCATTTTTTCAAAGCCGTAAGCCACAATAAAGTCCAAAGCTTCACGCATATATCCATGGTTATAATCCGCTACTTTTTTAAGCGCATATCCCAATTCTGCCCTTTGATGTTCCGGAAGCCAGTTGTGAAAACCACATCCACCTATGGTTCGGTAACCCTCCTTTAATATCATTTGAAAAAACAATAAAGTCCGGTTAAAAGTGGCATATCCTTTTTCGTATTTATTTTTTTCCTTTACATATTCTTCATCCGTTTCCAATCCCAGAATCTCATAAATTTCTTCCCGCAAATGATTTTCAAATAACCATTGGTAAGTCTCAGGAGTCCATTTTCTCAGGATAAGTCGCTTTGTTTGTATTTCTTCAAAAGGCATCTGAAATTATATTAAAAACATTCAAAAATAATCTATGGGTAGAGCAATGGAAATTGGGGTGAAGTATGGGTTATTTGCGTTTTCTTTCTATCCAATTTACCAATGTTCTTTGGTTTACAATCAGTACCATGCCAATTGCAATTTTAATAAGTGGGGATACCAAATATACGTAATTGACGTTGGAACCATTGAAAGCGCCAATCTGCATTTTTTTTTGATAGAAATATTGTTGAACCAAACCCGGGATTTCATTTGCAACCAACCACCCGCCTAATATCAAAAATGCAATTCTGAGAATGGTAGAACGGTGAAGGGCGCGCTCGATTATTACATTTTCAAGGCCCCTGGATAAGTGCAGTTTTTCTACCAAAAATTCCGTGCGAAACAACAGTAAATAGCACAACATGCACGGTATGGAAAATCCAATTAGAACAACAATGGATTCGAAAATATCCATAGAAATATGGGAACTTCCCTGAATTACCCCAAAGAGGTTGATTATAAACGGCACCACCAACATGATTAAATCCCGAAGGAAAAGCAAACCGAATACTTTAAGTATCGTTTGAAATAGTTGATTTCCGGACATTTTGGTAAATAATTTATTACTTAAATTTTCTTTCGGATTCCTGAATTTTTACATCATTGATACTTGCAAATCTTTTGCGCATCAAACCGTTTTCTGCGAACTCCCAATTCTCATTTCCATAGGAGCGAAACCATTGTCCGGATTCATCATGCCATTCATATTCAAAGCGCACGGCAATGCGATTTTCCTTAAATGCCCAAAGTTCTTTTTTTAATTTGTAATCCAACTCTTTTTGCCATTTCATTTTTAAAAACTCTTTTACCTGGTCTCTGCCATTCAGAAAAATATCCCTGTTTCTCCATTCTGTATCAGGTGTATAAGCCAGGGAAACCCGCTCCGGATCTTTGGTATTCCAAGCGTCTTCAGCCATTTGGACCTTTTGTTTTGCAGTTTCTTCCGTAAATGGAGGAAACGGTGGCTTTTGTTCGGTGGTCATGTGTTTAAATGTTAGAGGATTGGTTTTCTGCAGTACAAACTGGTTGGTGTTTGACTTCAAAATTAACGGAGTTAGCGATGTAGCATATTTCACTTGCAAGATGGTGCAATTTTTCTGCGCGTTCCAGCATGGATGCCGATTTCACGACTACATTCGGATGGAGTATCACTTCGCGAAATTTACCACCGCCTTTGGGAAATTCTTCCAATATTCCGGTAGCATTGTCGATATATTCCACCACAACCACATTTGCCTTAGCGCACAGGTATAAATATGACATCATATGACAGGAAGAAAGGGCTGAAACCAGTAAATCTTCAGGATTTAAAACGGATTTATCACCATAAGTGGCGTCATCTGTGGTTAGGTTTAGCACAGGTTTTATGCCGTTTTCAATGGTATGCAACCTGTCGTATTCGCTTACTGCGGATGTCCCTGTTCCTCTGTTACCCACCCAGGTGGTTTTTATTTTATAATATTGTTCTTCAATCATTATATTTTAATCATTTAGATTTTACAGAAAAATTTGTAAATAAATTCTATGAATTTCCGGTATCCGGCCGCTTCCATTGAATTTTTATGGTTTGCAGAACATCGGATACATAAGAGATTTTGGTTTTTGTAAATCCGTTTTTAAGATAAAATCCAATAGGGGATTTATAAGGTGTTTGATCTCTTTTGAAGTAGATATCTTTGTCTATGACCCAGCCATTTAAGTATTTAAAATCTTCCTGCAAACATTTTAATAATTGGGATCCTATTCCGAGCCCTTGTTTCTTTCCATCCACAATGATGGCAAACCAGGTTTCGCCTTCTCTTTCAAATGCAAATCCCCAACCGCAGATTTCATTATCATCCTTCATGAAATAATGTGCCGGATTCTTTAAAGCTGCCAAATAGCGATTGAGTGCAGCTTCATCCTCCAATAATATAGATTCCGGATATTCGGAATTCCAAAGTTTCCAAATACCTTTTTTTAGCGTTTTATCCGGACTATGGGTTTTTTCCAGAATCATAAACAAATGTAATCAGCAATTTAGTTTATTCCTTCCCTAAATCCAATAGAAATTCACGGGTCAAATTAGTTTTGAACCGTACCCACTATCATTCATTCATCCACTTTTCCATTGCCAAAACAACTGCCTCTGAATTTTCTTCCTGCGGAAAATGACCACAACCCTGTAATTCTATCACCTTTGCATGTGGAAATGGGAGCATCCATTTTTTAAGAAACCGGGGAGTAATAAAGGAATCGGCCATTCCCCAAATCAACAATATTCTTTTGGATTGTAAGATATCAAGTACATTCCAAATGGATTGAAACCATTCTTGTTCTGTTAACAAAGATTTTGCAAAACCCAATGTTCCATATCTTTCAGATTTGGTGTCAAAAGGTGAAGTATATTGCTTGTGGAGCTTCTTGGACAATTTATGTTTTCCAAATGATGCCGGTAATAAATACCTGGCTGAAAAGTTGAAATAAAGATACAAAAAGGGCAACAAAGGGCTTTTTAATATTCTCCTCATTTTGCGAAACTCCGGTTCGTTTTCCGTATTCCATGACCAGGAATTCATTATTACAATTTGTTTTATTCGCTCGGGATAAATGGTGGCAAAATGCAAGGCAATTGGCCCCCCGAAATCATGAACGACCAGAGTAATATTGGTGAGATTTAAATAGAGGATAAGCTCCTGAAGATTTGAAGTATGAAGTTCCGTTGTGTATGGGTAATTCCGGGGTTTGTCTGACAGACCGAATCCAATATGGTCCGGGGCAATACACCGATATTTATTTCTGAATTTTAATATTAATTTTCTGAAATCAAAACTCCAGGACGGGGTTCCATGAACAAATAAAATCACATCACCTTCGCCTTCATCTATGTAATGCATTCGTACATCATTCAATAAATGATAATGGGATTTAAATGGATATTCAACCGTGTCTAACCAATGATTTTGCATAGTACAAAGTTCAGGCGATCCATCGTTTTAAATCTTGGTTTGCACCAACTTTAAATGCGTATGCTATTGTATAATTTGCTAAAATTAGTGGCGTTTATTCCCAAATAGGACGCGATGTATTTGTGTGGTACGAGTTGAAAAAGGTGTGGACTTCGTTTGCTGAAGGCCGAAAATCTATCTGCAATGCTCATGGAATGTAATTCGATATGCCTTTGGATCAATCCTATGAGCATGGCTTCTGTAATCTTGCGAAATAGCCTTTCTATATGGCGGTTCGCATCCATAACGGCTTGCAGATCTTCAAATGTTATGTAATCCATTTCTGAATCTGAAATGCATGTAAGCCAATATTTAGAAGGGGTTTGTTGGAAAAACGATTCTGGAATGGCACATAAATTTGGGGAATATGTGAATGCAATTACATGAGTATTTTCTTCAGATTCATAATAAGACATTTGAACACCCTCACGCACAAAAAACAATTTGTTTTGAATTTCTCCGCATGCAGTAATCATGCTGCCTTTGCTAAATTTTGCGCTTTGTAATTTCTCCGATAACTCATTGTAATCTGCCTCGGACAAAGGGTGAAATAGAGAGAGGTATTCAAAATGAGTCATGCGGGATTTCCATTAAAATCAACATCTGATTTAAATTGCATTCCAAGCTTCTGCAATCATTTTTGCAGAACCATCCAATTGAAAAGACATATTATTTTCAGTCTCCCGTGGGTTGAATAGCGCTGGTTTCCACCATCAACATCACCGTTTTTTTCGGTGCTCTTGGTCTGTGCATCAATCCCCTGGTAATGGTAACGCCTTGTCCCGGATTTAATTCGATACACCTGTCTTCCATATCGATGAGCAACTGACCTTCCAGTACAAAGAAAAATTCGTCATCGTGTTCATGTTTGTGCCAATGGTATTCGCCTTCCACAATGCCTATCCGCACTACACTGTCATTTACTTTTGTAAGAGTCTGGTTGAACCATTTATCTGTACATGCCGCTACCAGCGCGGGTACATCGATTCTTTCCAGATGATCGTATTTTACGTCCAGGAGGGTAACATACGGAAATTCTTTTTCGTTGTCTGATGCAGAATTCATGATGCTAATTTAATACAGAAAGTCCGATAATATATCCATTAGAATCAGTTTGGATCACAACCATTCACCTTGCACAAGCGCATAAAATAGAGTTTGTTCCTCGATTTGATACAAACACCGTTTTTATCTAAAACCCATGTGTCATGTATGGATTTGTCGGATTCATAGCCGGTGAGTTTGATTCTTCCACCATGGTTTTCCCAGCTTCCTTTGATATCCAGTTTGCGATTGGAAACGGTGTTGTTAATATAGTGAAACGTGTTATTTTCATGGAATGTAATTTGCACGCTGATATTATTTATGGATTTTACCCCATTACAGTCACAAACGCCATATGTACCGGCAGGTATGGGATTCCGTTTTTGTGGTGTGGTGGCGCTAAGAAATAAAGCTGAAACGGTCAGCGCTGAAAAAAGTTTTGTATTCATATGCGTGTACTTCTGAAACGTAAATTTACGCAAAGAGTTACATATATACGTTAAATTAAAAACAATATTAACAGAACTTACCAGCCTCTGCGTACTTCTATTGGGGTTGCTATTCTTTCTCCCAGACTTTGCATCAAAATTTGAAGTTTTTCATTCAATCCGGTATCCAAAATTTCCCTTCCGTTGAATTTGGATTTAATTTGTGGAACGTGTAATCTGCAGGCTTCAGGTATATCCGATTCAATAACCAGCAAGGTATCCATTAGGGATTTATGACCTTTTTCTCCGAGTGATGAGGCAGTTATTAGTGCTGTTGGTTTGTGAGAAAACTCCATGGATGAAACCGTCCAGTCCAATGCGTTTTTTAAGCTTCCTGGAACTCCCATGGCATATTCAGGGGTACAAATTAGTATTCCCTGATGTTGGTTCAGTAAATTTCTGAAATTCCTTATTTCTTCCGGAGGATCCTCAGTGTCAAGGTCTGGATTAAATGGAGGAATTCTATCCAAACCAGTAAAAATGGTTAATGAAAATAGCCCGGAATACAAATCCGAAATTACATGAAGCAATTGAAGGTTAATAGAAGTGGCGCGGGTACTTCCGCATATAGCGAAGATGGAATACATAATATTAAATGCTGATTTTTCTTATTACTTTTTCCATTCTCTTTTTCATACTTTCCTTTTCCACTTCTGTTAATCTGGACTGAAGAATGCGAATAAATTCATTTCGATTGGATGTGTTTACGAGATGTTGTGTGTTTTCCGCATACATGGGTACTTGATTCAATGGAGATTTTGCCATAATTTCCAATAGGAGGGCAAAGCAATCATTGTTAAATTCTTTGTTCTCGCATAGGGTGATCAAAAGTTTTACTGCATTGTCTCTTGTAATTACAGAGCCTTTTTCTGCCGCATCTAAAATGGTATTCAATGACTTATATATTTTATCAGGAATATATTTTGCAATTGCTGCCAGTGCGGTCATTGCTCCCCATTGCAAACGGTTGTTTTTATGATGCAATAGCGAAAGAAATATGTCCAAAAAAGGTGCAATAAGTTCCGGTTTTCTTGCTCCAACTTCATACAATACTTTTATGCAATCATTGGGAATATCAGTACCTTTATCATTTAAATGAGAAACCAATTCGGAAATACCCGAAATATCATTTTTCGCAACCAGTAATTCTGCAAGTTGGATGTTGGGTTCTTCATCTCTGCGATGAAGTGCAGATGCAAGTTTTGATATTGAAGACATCGGTAAATAATTTATTTTATTTTTTGGATCCAAGTATGGAATAAACCATGGGGATTTTATTTTCTAAATGGGCAATTCTAAATTTACCCGGCTCTGATTCTGTTAAATTTGCGAAACAGTTGTAAGGAGAATAATCATATTCCCGTATTTCATCCAATTGTAAATCGTTTTGAATCAATGCCTGCAATACTTCTGCCAAGCCATGATTCCAGCCGATGGATTGTACTTCAATTTCAGAATCTCTGTTTGCATATGTTCCGGTTTCTGTCTCCACAATCGGGTCGGATTTGAAATAGCGATATTGGATATTTTCAAAAGCATTGTCAAACATCCAGATTACAGGATGAAAATCTGCAAAAATTAATTTGCCTGCCGGTTTTAGATATCGGGATATCAAATTAGCCCATTTTTCAATGTCAGGGAGCCAACCAATGGTGCCATAGGTGGTGAAAACGATATCAAAATTTTGATCCAAATGATTGGGTAAGTCATAAAGGTCACAACAAATAAAGGTTGCATCGGCATGTAATTCTGTAGCAATCTTTTTGGCCTCTAAAATGGAAACATCTGAAATATCCACCCCTGTTACCGTTGCACCCATTCGTGCAAGAGATATGCTGTCTTGTCCGAAATGACACTGCAAATGCAGAATACTTTTTCCTTGAATATTCCCCAATAAATGTAGCTCAATATCTTTAAGAGAATTTTTGCCCCTCAAAAATGCCTCGTGATCGTAAAACGCTGATTCTATATGGGGGTACACCCTGTTATTCCAGGATTTTCTGTTAATTTCTTTATAATCGTTCAACATGAATTACAAAAGTAAGGAAAAAAGAAACAGGCCACAGGCTGCTGGCATTCGGCTAAAATCGAATGCTCAATGAAAGAAATGAAGAAATGAAAATAATGAAGAAATGGAATACAGCCGCGAGCTTCGAGCCTCGAGCTCGGTTGACGAAAATTTTGTGTGTAAGAAATCTTGTCAATACTTATTACATTTTCACTTAACATTTGGAAAACGACAAGTCATGACTTGTCGCTACACGACTGATTACAAATGACTGAGCACTCGGTTACTGGGTTACAGAATATCCTTTATCATTTGGAAACCGACAAGTCATGACTTGTCGCTACGCTAATCACTAACAACTATAAGATCATATTTCCCTAATAACCCTAGTATAGCGGGGTAAGCAAATTTGGCTTTGCGGATTCGGTTATTTTCGGGATCGATGGAATAATGTATCGCAGAGCTGAAATCACATTTTTCCAAATTACTTGTATCAAATTTCGCATCCGTAAGATCACAATTTATAAATGCCGTCCCGGTTAAATCCGTTGATGTAAAATCCGCTGCATGTAACGAGCAGCTCTGAATACTGAGTTTTTTTAATTGCAACTTATAAAATGCACAATGATTTAAATTGCAGTTGGAAAAGGTAAAGCCGAGGCCAAAGGGATTGCATCTGGTAAACAACAAACCCATCATTTTACAATCGAGAAAAGTAGTATCTCTAAAATTGGTCTGATTCAAATTGGCATTGCTGATATTGCAATTTTCAAATTTGCAATCGATAAAAGTAATATCTGAAAAGTCCGCATCTCCCATTTCACAATTTCTGAAAATGCAATTTTCATATTCTCCTTTAGGAAATCCTGTCTGGAAATTCCGATGGATATATTCCTCATCTACAAAATAAGACATTGTTGCGAAAATAATTTTAAAATATGGTTTCTGAAATACTAATTAGGGATTTATTCGACGGTTAAGCAATTCACTTCATTCCCTAAATCCGGATTTCCCCAGGCAATTTTAATTTTCAAATTGTTCAAATTGTTAGAAGGTTATCATTTGTCGCGTATCCATTCACAATAGCGGCTACATTCCTGTAAAGTATCAGATAGCGAATTAGGTATAATAGCAAGAAAAAAGCCATAAAATTGGCGAAAAAAGGTCATTCGCGGATGAAATAGAAAATCAGATAGGTTAGCGGAATGGAAATTACTATAAATAATCCTCCAATAATAATCCATTGCAATTCTTTTGGCAGCGTTTGTAGGGCCGGGAATTTGGATGCAACCATGTCAGACAGGTCCCCCAGTATGGATGGTGGCAAAATCACATCGCTTTTTTTCGCATGTTTTTTTAATATTTCTGATGCCTTTTCCCATTCATTATCCCAAACCAACAATTTTACTCCACCGATCGCATTGCTGATTATTGGTTGCATTTGCACTGCCAATTCATCCTTCACAATGGATTCAATTCCCTCTGAATCCAGTAGTGTCGCTGCCAGATGCGCTTCATGCGGATATGAAAAAGTTTGTACTACTTTCCAGTCATTCATTTTTACAAAGTATCAAATTTAACTCAAACTTTAACATCTAACATCCCACATCTAACATCCCACTTATTACTCTTTTCCCGGTTCTGTTAGTCTCAACCCTTGTGAAGCCCTTTCCAAAGTTTTGGTTATCCTTCGCACCCTGGTTTCAGGCGCCTTAGCTGCATCAATCCATTGAATGTAAGCTTTTCTTTCTGCATCCGTAAAGTGCATGAAATTTTGATGGGTCTCCGGCTCATCGAGCAAACAAAGCAATAAATCTTGGGGTATTTCTACCGGGTCATTATCGGGATACAAGATGATTTCTACCCAATCGCCTTCTTTTTTATTGATTTTCCTACGAATTTCAGCCTTTACGGGTAAGAAAAAATTGCCATCTTTCATTGGCATCAGGTGATAATTCTTAAACTCAAAAGTATCGATGGTACCTTTAACACGAATCCAGCCGAATCGGGTATTTTTATGTTCAGAAACACTTGGAATTACAGCGTATGTCCATCCTCCTTTTCCTGGATATTTTTGAAGTTTGAATTTTTTATGGATGAGAGGTTTCAAAATAGTGTTACATTTATTTTAGATAGGTGGAAAGCTTTTTGCTGCGAGCCTCGAGCCACAAGCTGGGTGCGTCTTTGATTTGAAATGTGTGTCCATCTTTTAGAAGAAAAAATGAATACAGCTTCCAGTAGCCAGCTACCGACCACCAGCTTAGTTTGAGTTGGATTGTTGGTTTGTATATTCATTTTAAATGAAAAAATGAAAAAATGAAAGGAATGAAGAAATGAAAAAATGAATACAGCTACCGGCTTAGTTTGAGGTGGATTGTTGGTTTGTATATTTATTTTAAATGAAAAAATGAAATGAATGAAGAAATGAAAAAATGGAATACAGCCGCTAGCCACAAGCTCGGTTACCGAAAATTTGCATGTTTGTAATTCACTTCAATACTAATCACTTATTCAATTAACATTTACCGACAAGTCGTGACTTGTCGCTACTAGGTTGATTACAAATGACTGAGCACTCGGTTACTCGGCCACTATATTACTATTCACTGACGACTAACCACTATCTACTTAATCGTTATTTCATAAATTTTCGGCCACATCTTGCCCGTAATAAATACCGTGTTTTTTGCTGAATCGTATGCGATACCATTCATTTCCTGAGAGCCGGGATGTAGGCTAATTGCTTCTTTTGCAAATGCCGTCATATCCATTTTACCCACAACCTTGCCGTTGGAAGGATCAATTTTAATAATTGTATTGGTCATCCAAATATTGGCATAAATGAAACCTTTAATAAATTCCAATTCGTTGATTTTATCTACAGGATACCCTAATTCTTTCACCTGAATACTCCTTGTTTTCTTAAGTGTAACAGGGTCTAACCAGGTGAGAGAGGAAGTGCCATCGCTCATGATAAGGAACTTTCCGTCTGTTGTAATTCCCCAACCTTCAGGAGAAGGTATATCAAATTGTCCCAATTTTTTAAAGGTATTGGCATCGTAAATAAATCCGATCTTATTTTGATAGGTAAGTTGATAAACTTTGTTATTTAAAAAAGCAATGCCTTCTCCGAAATAAATGTTTTTATCCAATTCGGCTTTTACCTGGATATTGCCACTCTTTAAATCCACAATACCAAATAGAGATCTGGTTTGACTCAGTTGTGATGTGGCGCCCGTGCTTTCATACAATATTCCCTGATGCACCAGAAATCCCTCCGTAAATGCGTTAATATCATGAGGGTAGGATTTTACAAATTCAAATGAAATTTCGGGGGTACGTGGCTCGTCAGTTTCAGCTGGTATTTCAACCGGTTCATTGGTGCATGCTTGCAGCAAAATAACAGAAGTTAACAGTAAAAAAAGTCGAAAAACCATAAGGGGCAAAGATAACCTTTAAAAGGTTAGAGGATATTTCAAATTTATTCAAAAATATCCCTTTTGCCAGAGCGCAAATAAATCCATGGTCAGACCTATGGTATAATGAATTGCAATGCCGGGATAAATAGATCTGGTTTTCAAACTGATGGCGCCAAGCACCAGGCCTGCGGGAATTGCGCCCAATGTTTCACCCAGAGGTTTTCCAAAGTGAATGGCTGTATAAGGAATCATAGAAATAAATATGACGGAAAAACCGAGGTTCTTTTTTAATCCATGAATTAAAAATCCCCGAAAAAAGAACTCGACAAACACGAATTGTAAGAAATAGATACATTCCCAATAAAATAACATGGGAAATAGATTGCCTTTTTCAGGGGTGTAAAATGGATACGTTTTCTGAAAGGCTGGATTCCTGGAGCCTAGATATACCAAGGGTAACATTAGGACAATGATTCCAAGGTAAAGTCGGTAGTCTTTTAAACTAATTCCTATTTGCAGTCCAAAATGGTCATGGGATTTACCCCGTAATACACCAATACCTATCAGCGGAATTAGGAAATAAAACAGCCCAATTATCGCTATCCACCAAATTAATTGGTGCAAGTTTGCAAATTCAGATTCATAAAAGTATTGGATAAAAAAATTGCTGATAACATTCTTATGGTTATTGGCATATTTTAAGAATTTGGAAGGTTGCCCTAAATACTCCACCAATGCCAGTGCAAAAGCAGCGTACAGGAAAATCCCTACGGTAAATTTATTTAAGCCAGGTGTATTTTTATCTGATTGACTGTATGGATCGTCATTCCAATTTGGCAAATAATCTTTAATAAGGGTCTTCAAAATATTAGGATGTAGATAAGGGAAACTCAATTATTTTCGTAATAAATAGTACAATTCGGAAGCGCTTTTTTGATTCTTGCAATTTCGGCATCCGATAACGAATTACCCGTAAGTCCTAATTCTTTCAAATCGGCCAGGTTTCCTATATTATCAGGCAGTTTCGTCAAACTACAGCCGAATAAATTCAAAATTTCCATTGAGGGAATTTGCACCAGTACATCGATATTGGACAAGCCGGGATTGTCAGATAGATTCACCATTTTTAGTTTTTGCAATTTCCTCATTTCTAAGGGCAGTTCTCGCAGACTATTAACAGGAAGCGCAAGGGATTCCAGATTTGTTAGATTTCCAATTTTTGAAGAGATTTTATGGATCATCCAGCAATTGGTTGTATCGCCATAATCGCAATCCATGCCTTGAATACTCAGGATTTTTAAGGAGTCCATTTCAAATATATAATCCGGAATGTTTCTACTTTTTAGATATTGGGTTGTAGAATTATAGACGGTGTTTGTATCTTTTATAATAGTAACCTTTTCATTTTTAATAGTTTTAGTGCATGAATGTAATGGGAAAGCAATCATCATTGGTATAAAAATAGTAATTTTCATCATTTCATTAAATCAGACGCAATAACAAACTATTTTGGGTGGATGAGATAATTTGCATCCTTTTGGTTTTTCGCCTTCTCTCATGAATGTTTAAATACTCTCCCTTGCAATTCTCATAATACCATTTCCCTTTCCGGTATTTGGCATCCCTTCGAAAGATTATTATTTCCCACCAACTTCTATTACCACACCAAAAGTAAACTGTCATTTCGCGCATTTTACCTTTGGAATATAACTGAACAGAGTAGGGTACAAAAGTGTCCTGGCCGTGATAATACCAACGAATTGTATCTCCTGGTTGCAGCGTGTGAATACTGCTATCCCCAGCCCATATACCAATAAGTTTGGTGCCTGAAAGTGTAGATTGGGCAATAGCATCATGTGCAAACAAAAATCCAAAAATGAAAAAGAAAAATGGTTTCATTTAAATAAAATGGATTTAATGTGAGTCATCTTAATAATTATATAGCAAAAGCAAATGTATTAATTAGTAAAATACAATATCCACCAAATTGTAATAACCACTTCCCACATCTAACATCAAACATCCTACTTCCTCCCCCCCACATGACTAATGCAACGGCCTTTTCTTGATCATTCCACCTTTGGTATCTTTGATACTGTTCATTACCACAAAAGCATCAGGTTCTATTTTTTCTATTTCAGAGTTCAGCTTGTTTAATTCCAAACGGGTAATTACGGTATAAATAATTTCAATATCTTTGGAATCTCCACGCTTGCCAAAGCCCCGTTTCCCACTATATACGGTAACCCCACGTCCCAATTTGTGTATAATCATTTCGCGTATTTCTTCACTTTTCTTGGATACGATTGTGACCCCAATATACTCTTCGATACCTTCAATGATAAAATCCAGAGTTTTAGAAGCCGAGAGATAAGTAATCATGGAATAGAGGGCAGCCTCAATACCCAAAAAATAAGCGGCAACTGAAAAAATTACCACATTAATAATAATTATAATATCGCCAATGGTGGTGCTCAATTTTCTGCTCAAATAAATAGCCAGAACTTCAGTACCATCAATCACTGCACCGCCGCGAACAGCGAAACCAATTCCGGCACCAAGAAAAAATCCACCGAAAAGAGCAACCAGTAAATTGTCATTTGTAATCTCCGGAAATTGGATTATTGCCAGACTTACTGCCAATCCTGCAATTGCGAATGCAGTTTTAATCGCGAAACTTCTGCCCATAACCCGATGCCCGAGAATTACAAAAGGAATATTAACGCATATGATAAAAACATAAAGCGGATAACCGGTTGTTGCAGTCAGTAACAGAGATATACCGGTGGCTCCCCCGTCAATAAAATTATTGGTTAACAGAAAACCTTTGAACCCAAATGAGGCACAGAGAATTCCCAGAGTAATCAGAATAAAATTCTTTAAATTACGTCTGGTAATGGTCTTTTTTAATTTTGGAGACAATTTGGATGACATTTAATTAATTCCTTTTCGCCAAAATACTTATGTATTCCTTAGTTTCAATAATTGGAATAATTGGTATTTTATATTTTTAGGGAGGGATAAAAATATAAAATATACCAAACTCAAAATTAGGAAAATAATGTTCACAAACCGGGCAAAAGGAGGTGCTCCTTCCGGCCACAGCTGGCCGAGTAACACCATAAGATTCATGACTATTAATAGGATCAGAATATATCGATTACTTTTCATTTATGATTTATTTGATTATGGGAAATAGGAAGTGTAATTATGAATGTTCCAACCACAGTTTAACAATTTGAAGCACCTGATCTTTTTCCTTTTGGATTTGTTCCAAATTGGTGAATTTTAGAATTGCTTTGTCATTTGCGGCCCATTCCAGAAGTCCGGTGGGGTCTTTGAAAAGGCGGTTTTGTAAAGTATTGTCTTTCTTTTTTGCGCCACAATGAAAAATCACCCGAAAAAAACCGGTACCATGCAATTGAAATGTGATTCTGTCATCGCCGTTTTTACAAAAACTTGGAGCATTCCATTTGATTCGCTCTGTTAATTGCGGATTGGAAGAGAGAATGATTTTGCGCAATTCGAGGATTTCCCGTTTGAGAGGATGATGGAGTTCAGATAGAAAGGTTTCCACAGGGTTCACAGGTGCCGAATATACAAATATACATTGCAGCTTGTTGTACCCAAAAATCTTAATTCACACCCTGAAATTCAATCATTCCATCCGGAGCATTGGATTTAACGGATTCAATTCCATTATCTCTTCCCGCGGCTGTCTCATACATTTCACTCGTGCCAATTATTTCACCGTTGGCCGTTTTTAAATTGAAAAAATGCTTTTCATTGGAGGACAGTTTCCGGTCATAATTTGCATCATCCGGGGCATGTTTTCTTACCGAATCAATTGCATTTTCACAGTTTTGTTTGCTGGAATATCCTTCGCTTACCAGTATGGTTTGACCATTGGAAGCCTGCAATTTGAAACGATATTCACCATTGGAACTTTTGGTAATGATGTATTTTCCCATATCTCAAAAATAACACGATTTGGTTGAATTGATGATTGAGTGGCAATGACATTGGTTTGTTTTTGCCATGATTTAAATAAGACTTTAAAGTGTCAAAACAATTTTTCGAATCCCACAGCAACGAAATACGCGGCAGCTGCCGCCACAAGCCCTATTCCTGTAACTTTTAATGCACCTGACCAGCGATTTTGACCCGTCATTTTGCTTTTAAAATATCCGAACACAAACAAACAGATGGTAGTTACCAATGCTGAAACAAACAGTCCTTCTTTAGGCGTTGCAGTGAAAAAGTAGGCAGTAAGCGGAAGCAATCCACCAAGGAAATAGGAAAATCCAATTGTGAGTGCGGAATTTCGCGCCCGGTTTGCGTTTGGTTCTTCCAGGCCCAACTCGAATTTCATCATGAATTGAACCCATTTGTCCTTGTTTTTCGCCAATTGCGTCACAATTAAGTTCTGTCCGGGTTCATCAATTCCGTAATCTGCAAAAATCTCTTTAACCTCGGCGATCTCCCGTTCAGGAACGCGCTCCACTTCGTCATATTCGCGTTTCAATTCACTGCGGTAATGTTCTTGCTCCGTTTTGCCGGCTAAATATCCACCAAGGCCCATTGCAATGCATCCAGCTACGATTTCTGCAATTCCTGCAGTAATTACAATATCATTGCTGTTAACTGCACCACTCAAACCGGCAGCTAAAGCAAATGGAACAGTAAGACCATCGGTCATTCCTATCACTACATCGGTGAGAAATTCAGAGGATCGCAAATGAGATTCGTTATGGGTCATGGTTGTTTTGCTGCCTGCGGCTTTGCTATAAGATTATGTAGTGCGATATTTGGCAAAGTACTCCATTACCATTTTTTCCATTTTGGGAAAGTTGGTTTTCAAGGTATTAGAGGTGAGGGATAAAGGCGTTCCATATACATTCATGCTGCTTTGCATAAGTCGCCGTTTTATTCCATGTGCTTTTTTCAAGTAGGTTTCAGGATTTTTAATGAAAACCATTAAATATTTGGTGGATGCTATTTGTCCTTTTTGAATGTCCAGAATATCCTCCCAGGGAATAAATCCGATACTCGTGGCATTGGTATGGTCTGTAATTCCTGATTCATCGAGAATAAGACCAAGCTTGTGGTCCCACAATTTTACGATGCCGTAAATTCCCACCGCTCCAAAAAAGAGAATGCAGATTAGCCCGACAAATTTAATCACTACCGGATGCAGCCGGGAATGTTCACCATCGAAAATAAATGTGAGATAGATTCCTAGAAAAACGAACAAAAAGGAACCGGTTATCAGCAAAATAATCTTGGCTTTATTCAGAGGGATTTCAATTCTCGGCATTTGCGGCAAAATTAAGTGACAAGAATGAAAAAGAATCGCTGATTTTCAGCATTAATGTTATGAAGCTACAAGGGGCTTGTCTGAAGATCCTTTTTTTGTCCGGGAATATTGGGTATTGGGATGGTTAAATGCAAATAAAATAACATAGATGGAAATGCTGATGATGGAGGCAAAAAAGCACCATACGGAAACCACGTAATCCGAGTAAAAAACAGCGGTTATGATATAGGAAATCAAAATAGATGACCCCAACATCCACATTCTGGGAATGCGTGAAAAGAAAGGCGGAAGCACAGTTGCCATAACATAGAATATACCGCTGAAACGATTGACTATATAAGGATATTCCTGAATATAGGAAATGTGCAGGCCTTCAATTTGGGCTTTTACAGGAAAATTGACAAGACAATATCCCAAATATGTAGCAACAGCTACACCAAGGGCAAGTAAAAAATACTCCATTTTATTTCTCTTTTTTTGTGGCTCGAGTTGCATAATGGAATATGGTACAAATGCCGGCCAGATAACTTGTGCAATGAATAAAAATATATACGTAGTTACTTTTTCCAAAGAGGCATAATGAGGATCTGACAATGACAACCATACAAATCCTTCTGTAATTTGTTGTACGGCAAAGAGCAATGGAATGGATGCAAATAATTTTTGAGAAGGTTTATTTGTTTTGCGTATGCTGGCCACTCCGATTCCGGTGAGTATAACACCTGCTCCAAAACTTGCTGTTGCTGAGAAACACATAATATTTATTTGTTTTTATTGCGTTTTAAAAATCCGACAATTATTGGAAGAAAAAAAGTAAGTCCATAATAAATAAAAATATCTGCTTTGTAATATCCGTCCTCCGGGTGGAAGGCTTTTACAATGAACAAATAATCCATTATCATCGCTATAAAAGTCCAGAGTATCGCAACATGCAGGGAATAACCAAAGGAGGGGGATGCAATTTTTTTATACAAAACCCAGATGGTAATTACGGTTGCAACCGGAGTAATTATCCAACCCAAAAGGGCTGTGGGAACGAAAGCAAATAACAACATACCCAATACGTATCCAAATAACCAGAGCAGAAAACCCCAGCCCAATGTGTCTTTGAAGTATGAACGATCGAATTTCATTTTGAATAATTTTAATTGGTAAATTTCAATATAATTAAATTTGTTTTTGTGATAACGGTCATTGAATAAGGTGATTTAACGTTTGCAATATTGTAATTAGTAACAGGGTTCCCGAGTGGCCGAGTAACCGAGAATACAGGTTTATGTGGATTATTGAATGTAGCGACAAGTCATGACTTGTCGGTTTCTATTTGATAAGCGAAAAATTGATTTGTATTTTGATTCGTGGTCATTCGTGAAATTCGTGGCGATGAAATTTTTTCGAATGGAGCATCCTCGTCGGTGGCTTTCATCCGAATAACAAATTCGCAAATAACCAGAAGTGCTGAAAGCGTGAACCGACAACGAAACCGGTGACATAAGTGAGGAAGTGATAAGTGATATTCAGTAACCGAGAGACCGAGAGACCGAGGGCTCAGTCGCAGGTAATTAGTTATCAGTGGTTAGTGAAAAAGTGATAAGTATTAAAGTGAATTACAAACATGCAAATTTTAGATAACAGGGCCAGCGGCTTGAGGCCAGCAGCTAGTGGCCTGATTCGAGTGGCCGAGTAACCGAGTGCTCCGTCAATAATCATCAGTCCTGTAGCCACAAGCCATGACTTGTCGGTTTCCAGGTGATGATGAAAAAATGTTAAATAGTAGCCGAGTTGCCGAGTGACCGAGCCAAGAGCCAGAGGCCTGCAGCTCGAGCCCAATAACCAGCGCCAAATCATTCTTCGTAAAATTTTACTTGTTTTTCTCTTAAAAACGCTTTGATTACATCCACATGTATGCATTGCCCCAAATGGATAAAGGAATAATCGGTAACTTTTTTAAGTTTATTCTCATGAATGATTTCCGTTTCCACGAGGTCGAATCCGAGATGCAAATGTTTCGTTGAAAATTGCATGCCATAAACAATACCCGAACTATTGAAAAGCGGCCCTCCGCTTTGACCTTTGAGCCCCGGTGTACTCATTTCAATTCCAAAAATCTGATTGTTATCTGCTAAAAATCTGGTTAACATTCCTTCAATCGGGAAAATAGGAGATTGGCTTGCACCGGAATCTGTCCATTCAATATCGTCAACCGTTTCATTGTATTTGAAATTGTTAAACTCAGGGAATGGAAAACCAAGTCGGCATAAAAATTCACCTTGTTTGATTTGAGAGCTGTCTTTCTTAAATATAGCATGTCCTTCATAAAGCAGCTTGTTGTAGTCATTGAATTTTATTATTGCCAGATCTACAGTAGGATGTAGGTGTAAAGTAAATCCCGATAACGAATCCACACAATCCACAAAAGTACTTTTAAACTGAATTTCCGATTCTGATTTCAGGTGATATTTCATTTCCAATCCCTTTAAGAGATGCGAAAATTTTCCATCTTTCGTTAATTTATCCCTTTCATTTTTAAAACTGTTGAAATTATCGGAGAATTGCTGTGCGTTTACTAGATATTGCACCACATGTTTGCATGTTATCGCATATCCTTCTTCATTTACAAAGAATAATGTTGCAGCTCCCGGTATAATTTGTTTGCCGCCATATGTCCTTAAAATGGTGTGTACGGGCCTAGTGAAATTTGCTACAATCCCGATGGAATCTTTAAACATGATCAATTATCAAATGAATGCAAATATGGGTGTTCCTGGTGGAGTTTGAACTGCGGAAAGATATTTAGGGTGTAAAAAAATATATTTTCTTAAATTGAAATTATCTGGTTAAGAATTGGAAACAGTGGTATGAATCGCTGCAAAATCAGGTACCATTCCATTTTGCCATACCTCTGCAATAGAGGGTCCGAGTGCAAACATAGCATTCCAAAAGGGTTCGGGCATATCATCGCTTTCCTGATGAAAATTCTCTTCCATCAATTGCCAGAAATAATGAAATAACTGACTCAGTTTTTGGTTTACACTGGCTGCATTTTCAGTGAGCATTTCATTGTATACATGGGGAAGTTTGTGATGGGAATGTAACAATATTCTGAATTTTTGGTAATGACTTAAATTTCCTTTGTACCATGCGCTGTCGAATTCCTGGCCTTCCTGTACGGCATGCGGTTGGAAATCTGAAGGAACATGCCTGGAATCAGCACCCTCGCCTTGTTCTATGATTGCCTCTATGGCTTTCAATGCACTTTCCAGGGAATTAATTACAACGCTAAATCCATGTTTTTTCCCATGTTGGTTGTTGTATTCACTGAAATTATTTTTTTGCCTGGTATTTTTTTCATCGCCTACATAATTTGAATCCCAAAGTGCTTTGATTCCTACTTTAATTGCTTCATACAATTCGGCAATGGAATTGTATCTGCTTTCCTTTTCCCAAATAATTTCCTTTTTCGGATGTGGTAATTCAATGGCGCAAAATAATTTCAGACTTTCTTTATTGAGCTCCTGAATTCTCACTTCATAACCTTTGACTTCATCGGGAATAGCATGTGCAGGCGGATGGATAAATGGAATTCCTTTTGTAACATCATAAGATGGAAATTTGAATTTCGGATTGTATCCCAGCGCATGGCAAACATTGCAAACCAATTCCACATGGAGCATTTCCTGAATCACGACAGAAAAAATAAGTTTTGCAGCTTCCGGAAACTCCACATGTTTCAGTTTGGTGAGATCGCGTATGCTGTATAACGACGTGAGATACAAGGGGATGGTCCACAGTTCCAGATCTACTGCATGCTGCAGATGTTGGTGCAGGTCGGATTTGTTCCAGTTTGCAGGGTGTTTCATTTTATTTAGGGGTTATATATCAGTGGTCAGTTGTTAGTGAATTGGGGTCGTTTGTAGGAAGTGTTCAGAAATTTTATTAAGATTCTATGCATGCCATTGCTACATGAATTGCATACTTTGATTCAAGGGGAAAAATCGAATACTTTATTCCATTAACTTCTACTGAGTTTTATGAGTTTTAATGCAAACATCCCCATCCATACCATGAGTAACAAGCCACCGGGCATTGCAATAGCAGTTGCCATGGTTTCAGCACCAGATACAAAGTTTACCAGAATTACATAAGTCAACATCAACATACTTCCAATAATTCCCAACCAGGAATTTATTCTACTAAATATGTTTCCTTTTAACATTAAAACAGAGATAATTAAATTGGCAATATTTGGAATGAAAAAGCCGGGAAATATACCCGGACTTCCATGGGCTCCCTGAGCTAGGAGCGATTCCCCTGCTGCGGCATACAGGTTTTTTTGTATCTCGGATGTGGAGGTAAAATATTTATTACTCAATTCCAACATGGGTAATGCAGTATTTGCCGCAACCATAATTGCGGAACCAAAAAGGAAAACGACCAGTGCAAGCAGGGCATAACCTTTATTGGTGTTGCGTTGAACTGCATATAAGGCGAGATAAGCAGGAATTAAGATGATCTGATTGATAATATTCAAAAGATCCAAATTATACAATCCCAACCATGTATTATCCTGGAATTGTGTAAAACGATCCACCGCCGATTGTGGTAAAGCAGATAAATCGCCTCCGGAAGTAATTCCAATAATCACATCCAATAATATACCGATTAATGCCACAAAAGTCATGATACTCCCCAATTTTAATAGAGATTTCCAGGAGCTTTCGGTAAAACTATTTTGGGTTGAGAGATTGTTGTTCATGTTATTTGTTTCGTTGCAAGGTAATAAAATGTTGGATGTATATTCAATTAATCAATATCTCCATTAGAACTTGATATTTGCGAATTCATTTTCCAGGCATTGCTAGTCGTTGTTTTTGGTTATCCAGTCAAACAGGGGACGCCATTCGCCCTGCTTCACAGGAAAATTACTAAGCCGGGTAGACAGCAGAAAAATAATAAATGCACCGGAATACAGGGATTTAAATAATGTCCAATTTCCTGCAGTGGGACCATATTTGTAAGACATAATCAAATATTCCAGCAAAATCACCGAGGAGAGTGAGTACAGCAAATAGTCTTTAAGTTTTTCTGCATTCAGGATTTTTTTCTTGTTAAAAAATGTGGAATTATTGAGTGCATTGGAAATAAAAATATTGTACCAAACGAACGTAAAAATCATAAAAATGAAAGTAATAACACCATAATCTTTCACATAATCATTGATGAGCCAAAAGTCATAGAAGCCATGTGCAAAAGCAGCAATCAGGAATGCAATGAGAAAGGATAAAATAATGTTTCCGTGATATTTGTATCGGCAGAGTATAAGCCCATAGCCTATTACGGAAGCATCAAACATATGGCTTATTACCGAGGACAATGCACGGCCATGGATAATAAAAAGCTGGTTCTCATTGAAATACATCAGGTTTTCTACGAATGCAAAACCGAGTGCAGAAACGGAAGCGAAGATGATATAGTCTATGGGTTCATTTACTTCTTTTGTGAACAGGAGCATCACCAGCAGCGGTAAAAACTTAACAAATTCCTCCACAGCTCCAATACCAAAAATGGCATAGAAAAAATCGTTTATCACATTTCCATTTAGTCTGAAATTTAGATATTCCGTGATAAAATCTGAAATCAAATAAGTGCCAAATGTGAGAAGCATACCCAGTCCACAGGTGAGTAGGAGGTATTTCCATTTTTCGTTTTCATACACATCAATTTTTCTGAGGAAAAATAACCAGCACAGCAGAATCAGCAGGGCTCCAAAAATCCCGTATGAATTTACACTTCCCGTAAAACGATGGAAAATGGTATTAAAATAACCAAATGTTTTTCCCTGTAAAAAGTAGGTACTGCGCTCCTGGTTATACGTAAAAAACTTATTTGTGGCAGTATCGCGAATCAGTGAATTTAATTCATCAAATCGCTTTTCCTGAAGGAGAACATGGATAAGATTGGTATATGCTCCGCTCAGGTTTCCATGGTTTGCAATTTCTTTGCGAAAATAGGTTTCCGCTTTTTGTAAATTGTTTTCCTGTAAATATATATAACCAATGGAATTGTTCAGATAATTTAATTTTCTGTTTCCAACACTGTCATAACAAAGCATTGCAGCATTATAGTCGTTTTCCAGACTCGCGCATAAACCCAATCCATAGTATCCGTAATCATGTTCCGGATTCTGATGCATTTGTGATTTTGCAAAATAGTAATTCCGAATCGTTGAATCATCCCGATAAATCCAATTGCCTTTACCAATTCGTTCTCTTTTTGGTATTTTATAATGCGAGTGGATATAGGCATAATGGTCTTCTATATTGCCGGAATCGTTTTGGAGCAATTCCTGATAGCATTTTTCGACTTCTCTTGGTTTGTTGGTATTTGAATAATATTGGGCTTTTACTTTTAGGTTTTTCCAGGTTGGATTGTTCGTGGTAAGGTTCATCAGAACCAATGCCAGAATGAAAACGCCAATAACATTTAAAAGTGATTTACTCATATAATACTTCTATTCTGCTACTACTGCGGTTATGTGAATTATTATTTTTAGTTATTGGATATACCTGAATTTCCCGAGAAATTTCTATCGAATAAATTTTGCTCAAATGCTTAAATACATATCTAACATTGCTGTCTGGGACAAAAATCGAGCTTTTATTCTTTTAATTACTTTTTTTTATTCAGCACCCATATCATGCCGGTAGCAATCACACACATTACGAGAGCGCTTATAATCATAGTATTGTCTTTTTGCGTAAATCCCACAGCCAAATCGCCGAGAAACATCACCAGGGAAAAAACGTATGCGAGAATGAGCATAGGACTGGATTTTTTTAGAGTTGCAAACGCGAAAATGATGCCCAGTGCAAACTGTCTTACAGCCCACATTTGAACAACCAGATCTACGCCCTTGGCATGCAGATCCACATTATCCAAAACCATTTCCGGGAAAAACCACAGTTGAACACTAACCCCAATTTCCATTAGGGAAAAAATACCTGATACTGGGCGTATCCAAACCGGTAAAGTTTTTTGATTGATATCCATAATTATTTGTTGTTTAAATTCTTTTCCATCGAATGTTTCTGTCGTCTACAAATTCGATTACACCTTTTTTGGTGTGAAAGGTAAAACTGAGAATGCCTTTCTCTACATTCATGCCGGAATAATCTGCTTTGTTGCTGTCAAAGTAATAGGTGCTGTCATTTTGTTTTTGAATCTCCTTCAAATTGGCACTAAATAAGGTTCCAATAAATCCAATTTCCAGATTGCCATAAGCTGCGGAAGATTTGGAAGCATTTACAAAGTCCTGATCGTAACGGGTTTTGCCATCGCTCATCATTGCAAATTGGTGGTAGCTTCCCTTTGTAAAGTCGTAATTCACCGTTAAATAATTTGTATTGCTGAAACCCTGTTCAAAGCTCCTGGTAGAATCGGAGGTAGCTTCCATCGCTTTAAAAAAGATGGTATCCTTTTCTTCTTTTTCGGAAATAAAAATAACGGTATCTGATTTCGAAAATGGCTGAAACCAAATTTTTTCATTGAGAGTAAAATCATCTACATGTATGTCTGAAGTTATAGGAAATCGGGATTAGACTTGTGCCGGGGAAGGTTTGTTTTGTCGTTTCAAAAGAATTAATGCCAAAACAACAATCCATAACATATATCCATAAATGTTTATCCGTTCCCAAATCCCCATCATTGGAGTAGGGAGATTTGCGGAAAGTTGTGGTTGTTGGGTTCCTGTCAGAACTCCAAATACCATAAATAACAACATGGTGATGATAGAATAAATTCTGAATGTTCCTTTAAAGGCAATTGCACCTGCTATCATAGCTGGAAACATACACAAAAAGACCCCCACAGCAGTTACAATTCCATGCATGATATCGGAATAATTACCCGGTACACCGCGCAGATGCAAAGGGAAAAACAGAGTTCCAATGAGTCCGAGTATCTCTTTTGCCACTATCAATGCCGCAGCGAACTTCAGGCTTCTTTTTTCGCCGGCAGAAAGCCATATACCTGCGCCAAATGCATAAATAAGAGGTGCATAAATGATAAAACAAATCACTACAAATGTTTGGGTGGGGGCATCAATTGCAAAAAGCTCGCTCACCGTTTGAGAAGAATAGCTGTAATCCTTCCAGAGGGAAACGGCAATGATATCGGTAAGGATATATAGTATTGACGACAGAATACCACAGTACAGAAGGAATCTTTGGAGCTTATTGGTCGCTTGCATGTTGTAATTATTTGGAACTAAAGTACGTAGAATTATCTGGTAGTTTTTTAACAACATTTTTCCCCTGCCTGTATGGAAGGGCATTTTTGGGTTCCGAAGCTACAAAAAACGCAACAGTTGCCAGGTTTGGGTTTTAATACTGTCATACAATTTTCACATTGGTAAAAGAACTGGCAACTATTGGTTGGCATAATTTCTTCTTTTTGATATCCGCAATTTGGACAGGTAATGGTAGAATGACTTTCTACTATTTTTCCATTATATAATAAAAAAAAATCATTTTTTTCAATCATATTATTTTGGCAATTGTATTTGAAAGCATTTATATAAAGACTTCTTCACCCCATGAGATAAGGATTCCATATAACGCGGTTCCATGAGAGATTCAAGTTCATTGTTAAAATCAGGATGTTTTTTTGAAATAGCTGCCAGCATTTTAAAAGCATTATAGCGAAGGGAAGCACTATGGTTGAGTTTTGTCCACAGTTTTGTGCAAACATCAAATAATTTTCCTTCGGCATCGTCGTTTAATTCCATTCGCTGCAGAATCATTAAAAATTCCCGCTGCTGACTTTCTTTTCTTTCGGGTAAAATGTCAATAAATTTTGGGATATATTGTTGTAGCCGCCTGTCGTTTTTATCCATGCAACTCCATAATACCCATGCAGCTCTCCAGGAGTATGGCTGCTTGTCTGCCAAAGCCAATTGCAGGGCTTCCTGAAAGTCTTCCGGATGGGATTTCATATGGCGAATCATATCTGCTTTATGGCTAGAGATAAGCAGATGTTCAAATTTGGTTTCCATAATTATTTAAATGGTTGTCACTGAATTTTTATAAAAATAACGGTTTTCTCTTTTAGGGAAATCTTTTCTACTTTGTAACCAAACGCAAGTAATTCCTTTTTATAATTTAAAAAGGAGTGATCTATGGGGATTCCTATAATATTCTGAATTTCGTCAAAAGATAATTTTATGGATGGGACACCTTTTTTCTTGACATACTTCCATAATGGATCATATTTACTCATGTTATTTTGTATTTGGCACGGTTGGTTCTCTTGAGTTGATTGCGTGGTGAATGGCTGCTGACTTCTTTTTCAATTAAATTACCTTATCAAATGTTATAAAGAATTCAATTAAATTACCTTATCAAATGTTATAAAGAAATGGAATGCTGAAATTATTTAACTTTAAAACTTTTTGGCATTGCCCAAAAAGTAACAAAAAGGTTGGAAGCCATCTCTAAAATTCCTTTTAGTCAATTTTTTATTTCAATCGTCCAACGAATATATTCTTCTTCTTTTGGTGCAATACTGCGTTGCTTCCATGAAACAGGCCGCCAGCCTGTTTTGCTGAAAGCGCCTTGTCTTGCCCCAAAATACTCGAAATTGACTATAAAATTAATTTTTAGATGGCTTCCGGCGGCTGACATGGCTTTATCATTCACACTTGAAACCATCTGAATTCCGTCGGTGATCTCCTCCTTCGTCGGAGCTACCTTGGAATTTAGCAGATGCTTTCTTCGCTTAGAATGAACACCCATGTAGGCCGCGTTGCTTACGCCAGACAGGAGTTTCGGCTTCGTATTTAGCGTGGTTGGTTCATATGATTTGCTGGTGCAGAGCAAGGCAACCAACCCCAATAAGTTTCATTCAGATATTATTCCCGCGGTTGGTCCTCATGCCTTGCCGGCGCAGCGCAAGGCGACCAACCGCATGGAAACGTTTCTAATAGACATTATTGGTTTCTTCAAATCCATATTGCTATAGACGGATTTCTGAATTCAGTCTTACCCTTTCAATAAGTTTCTTTCTACTTTTTTCGGATATTTGTATTTTTGACCATGAGATAATAACGTAGTCATAACCACCTGATGATACTTTTTCTTCCGGGGTTAACACAATTAATATATTTGCAACACTATCTTTATTTATGAAATATTTTCTTCCCCATCTTTCAAAATAATCCTTTTTCGTAATTATTGCAGATCCTTTATCGCCGTATGCGAATGCAAAATGTTTATTTTCGAGGTCCATAGATTGAAGTGTACCTATACTTCGTTTAAAATATCCAATTTCCCACTTATTCAGAATGCTTTTTGTATCTAAACCACAACTATCTATATTAATAATTTGACCTTTTGTTTTAATTGCAAATAAGAGGGATAGTGAAAATAGTAATATGTGTTTCATTTTTATTTTTTAAGCGCGGTTGGTCCTCATGCCTTGCCGGCGCAGCGCAAGGCGACCAACCGCATGGAATGTTTATTATACGAAGTTGTATAAGATTCTATTAGGCATTATTGGATTCTTCAAATCCTTATCGCTATGGATGGATTGCTGAATTTAGTCTTACTCTTTCAATTAGTTGCGCTCTACTTTTTTCGGATATTTATGTTTTTGTCCCGGAGATAATGAAAATGGGTAGCTATACCAATTTACATGCGGATTTTTCCAATAAGGTATATTAATGACACAATCGCGAACTGTATTAAAGCGATAATACTACCCAACCAAAAAAACGAACTAATGCCACTCATAAAATTACCAGACAAATCGGGAATAAGGTAAGGAATTGCTGTAAGCAAAATATAGAACGCAATGAACCATAATGCGATAAGCCCCGAACGACGGAAATAATATTTCACCAATAAAAAGTTAATTTAACTATCACTTTTTAGTTTCTTATTCTTAGTGCTGTTTAAGCGCGGTTGGTCCTCATGCCTTGCCGGCGCAGCGCAAGGCGACCAACCGCATGGAATGTATAAAAAAAAATGAAATTCTCAATTGGTTTAATTTGTTTATTCTCTGTTCACCATATAACTCAATTCCATTACTCCACAATTAAATTGGTGGGTATGCAGCAGGTCCAGTTTTAATTGGTCTTTGACATCTGCAAACAAGGGCATACCCTGTCCGAGAATAATAGGGTTTACAAATAGCCAGAAGCCGTCAATTAAACCCAGTTGCATCAGCGCGTGTGTTGCTGTGGGACTTCCAAAGAGCAGGATTTCATCACTTACACGATTGCGGGATTGTTTTATTGCGTTGATTTTATCTGTAAGGTTATCGCTAAGAATTGTTGTGTTGGTGAGGTCGGATTCATTCAATGTTTTGGATAATACAATCTTGTGCGCTTTGCTATACCATTTTGAATGTTCAATGTCGTGTTTGGTTGGATTTGGTTGGTCTGCAGCGGTGGGCCAATAACTTTCCATGAGCTCATACGTCATCCTTCCATAAAGTGCAGTGTCTGTTCCACCAATCCGCTTTTCTACCACATCAAAAAGTTCCGGATTTATTTGGATCCAGTCCAGTTCTCCATTTGGTCCTGCAACATAACCATCCAGAGATACATGCATAAAAGAAATTATTTTTCTCATATATTTTATATTTATTATGTTTTACTGCGAACCAATAAATGCAGATAATTTTCGAGTCGGTTCAATGTCTGCTTACCGCCTTCAATAGCATTTACCTGCCTGTTTAATTCATCAATTATGGCTTTGGATTTAAATATGGATTTCATGGTTAATAAAGTTTTGCCGTCTACCTCTTCAAACGTAACTGTTACGCTGAAGTTATAGTCGTCATCTCTTTCTCCTGTGTGTTTATAAGACAACAGGGAAGGCTTCTTCACCTCCACATATTCTATTTTATTATCCCAATCTTTGCCCATTCCATGCATAATAAAATCCCAAATATTTCCAGGTTCCACATGCATGGATTTAGTAGTTAAAGTAAAACCATCCGGCCCCCACCATTCTTTAATATGCTCTGGATTTGTCCAGACTTCCCAAACCAATTCCCTTGGCGCATCCAGTATTCTGGTATGTATCAGAATATTATCTTCCTGTATAAATGAATTGTAATTTTCCATCTTTCTATTTCTTCTTTTTTTGAATTTTATCCAGATAGTTTTCCAATGCATCGAGGTTTTTATCCCAAAACTGTTGGTATTGACTCACCCAATCCGCTACTTCTTTCATTTTACGAGGGTTAAAGTGGTAATAAATTTCACGTCCCTTTAATTCTTGTTTGATGAGTTGGCACTCTGTTAAAATCTGAATATGCCTGGAAATGGTCTGTCGGGTAGAATCAAAGTTGGCGGCAATGGCGCCGGGAGTCATGGCCTGGAATGCCAGCAAACCTAATATGGCTCTGCGTGTTGGGTCGGCAATTGCCTGAAATATATCTCTGCGTGCTTCCATTTAATGCAGCTATCTGGCTGCGAATATAGTGCAGTTATTTGACTGCGCAAAATTTTTGTGGAGTTTTTTTTTACTTTTTCATTTGATGTGCCAAAATCAGGCATCTGTAATTTTCCATTAATTAACGGTCATTTAAAAACGATAGAATGTAATTGTTGATCTCTTTCTTTTGTTCCTCATTTCCGCTGTTGTCCATGTTGTTATGTGTTGTATTTTTGAGTTGAATTATTTTGGTGCTATATTTCTTTTGTTCCTCCGGAGTGGGTAATACGCCGTCATCTGCAAGTTGGTCGTTAGAACGCAAAGAATATATTTTTGGATGTTTGGTTCTGGGGAATGCGACCCTTCGATTGTCCAGAGAGATGATTTTGTCTACCAAAGTCGGATGTTCCTGTCCGAATAACATGGACATATCTCCGCCATTAGAGTGACCAATTAAAATCAAATGTTTGTAATCCAGATCCGGGTATTTCTTTTTCAATTCACTCATTACAAACAATATGTTTTTCACGCCACGATCCCAAAAAGGGCGTCTCACCACCTGAGGAATACCTTGAAAGGGTATGAGGTCATCGGTTGGCAATTCATGTTGTATGCTGGCTACGAAATAACCTTTGAATGCCAAAAACTCTGTCAAATAGGAATACTCTTTATTTGCTCCCTGTTTATTGGCAAAATAGCCATGGCTAACAATAACGAGCTTTTGCTTTTTGATTTTTTTATCGGTCTTTGGCACATATAATGCCACCGGAATAGCGCGATTCCTGAGGCTGTCAAACATATTTATGCTATCCAGCCTGGTCTCATATATTTTAGTTGTTTTAGAATTTGTATTTTTATTGATTAAGCAAGCTGGTAAAATGCAGCAGCTTATAATAGCAAGGAATATCAGTTTTTTCATTCAAGTACTTCAGGTTGGCGGTTTGTAATTACACAATGTACTTCGTTAAATAGTATGATCAAACATTACCCTAAAATATAATTCGGAGACTGTGCCCTGAGCGGAGCCGAAGGGCACCTTTCACTATACCAAATACCGTCATCTCAATTCAATATTCTTTGGCAATAATTAATTTGATGTTGTTTTGATGTTTTATTTTCATACGAATGCTTCCAAAGAGTAATTAATCATATAAATATGGAGGAAAAGTATGCAAATGCATTAAAAATTTGAAGGCCTATACAAATCAATGGCGTAAATGTCCATCGTTTTAATTCTTTTGATTTAATGAAACTAATGAAGAGCATAATAATGGGGGATCTCAGCCTACATCTGAAGGAGAGGATATTTGTACCAAATTTCAAACAAAGTGCATCATTTCTACTTTTGTTTTTCATTTTGCCAGTTTCAAAATTTTAAATGCTCCTTTTCCAACAATGAAAAACACCATTGTTCCAACGATAAGATCGGGATATTTGGAATTTGTAAGGTAAACAAGTCCGCCTGCGATGATTACTCCAATATTTACAATGACATCATTGGAGGTAAAAATCATACTCGCCTGAATATGCGCTTCTCTACTTTTGCTTTTTTGAAGCAAATACAGGCAAAGACTGTTTCCAATTAAAGCCAAAATTGAAATTATGATCATGGTCTGAAACACTGGTACTGCTTCAATTCCGACAAAGCGTCTGATTACTTCTATAAATCCAAATATGGCGAGAATTAACTGAAAATAACCTGCTGATTTTGCAATATTGTTTTTTCGTGCCAATGTCCCGCCAACCGCAAAAAGTGCAAGCCCGTAAACTATACTGTCTGCCAGCATATCCAAACTATCTGCAACGAGTCCCATAGAGTTTGAAATAAATCCGGTTGTTATTTCAAGTGCAAAAAAGAAAAAGTTGATCATTAAAACCTGTTTGAGTAATCTTTTTTCCAGGTTGGTGTTGTTGGTGGTTGTAGTGAAATTGTCTACCGAGACGCTCTCAATTATGGATGTATCTAACTGCAATTGGTTGAGCTGTTGGAATAAGCGGTCGTAATTGTCGGTATGCACTACGGTCAGTTTTCTTTCCGGAATATCAAAATCCAGAGAGATTATATTTGTTAAGTCTGCAAGTTTCATCCGAATCAATTGTTCTTCGGATGGGCAGTCCATTTTGGATATTTTAAATGTCGTTTTCTGCATGGTTTAACGCTACGGGTGAAAAGCAAAGGAATTCCACAACCATTATTGTTATTCGTCTTTCTGGGTTTCAGAATAGATTTATTGTTAAAGTATTCAGATATTGGCAGATCTCGTCCTACAGCATCTGGGTAGGTTTTTAACCATAAATTCGGGTCAATTTAGATTCTATTATCCTTTTAAATTACCCATCATTTCATCAGGCATGAATATGGCTAAGCTTATGAATGGTGTTCCAGAAATAAGTAAATTCACACTGGTACTTTCCGATATACTTAATTTCAGTTGTTAGAATTGGGTATTTCAATTTTCTGGTGAATTCATTTTGAAAGTTTAAATAATCTGGCTCCAACCAGTGGAAACCATAAAAGATAAAGAGGCCCTGCAATTGCCATGAGAATAACGCCAACAGGCGGGGCAACAAATCCAATTACTATGTGAGCCAGATCCAATCCATGTGTGGCAATACCGATATATGCAGTCAACCGGCTAAAGGTATTGTCTTTTAACATAATCAATGAAATCAGAAATGCTCCTGTCTGCAATAACAATCCGCCGATCAGAGCACCTGTCCCGTGCCACATATCTGATGCAAGAATCGCTTCCCCGGCTGATAGCAGCTGATTTCTCTGAAAGTCTGTAGTTGCCACGGCAAATTTATTGCTAAGATGGAGATATGAAAATACCGATGGGGTTGCGAGAAAAAGTGTTATACCAGCAAATACCAGAATGGTTGAAATAGTTAGCAGCCAGTTATTTTCCTTACGCAGAGCTTTGTAAATACTATAGAAAAGTATATAATAAAGAGGCATAAAGAACACAGTCAATACGTCAAGCCTTAATAATCCATACAATTTATTTTCCCCTAGCATGGAATAACACTCTTCGATTGTAACAGGCGGTCCACCAATAAATGCTACAATGAGTACGGTAACCAAAGAATAAATAATTAATGCCAGGCTTGTTAATCCACCAAGCCTGTACACTTTTCCATTGTACGTATCCATTTTCATTTGCATTTATTTAGAAGCTCGTATTATTTTTTATTGAAGTGAAAGAGTTGTATCAATCGTATTCGGGACATAGCGAAGGTAGGGAATTCCACTAATGAAATTGTATGCCGCAATTGCATTTGATTCGATACACAAAAATTTAAATTATTATTAATTTTCAATAATTTAATTAAGTTTCAAGTTAACCGATTTAATGAAAGGCGTGCGATGGTCGTAGAATTTACCATAGGTTTTTGTGCACTCCAGTCACTTTATTTAGAGTGTCAAAATTTATTTCTAAAACTTCATGATCTATCGAAAATCCCTGATCAGGTTCGTAAGTGGGGTAACCTATACAATCATTACAAGGACCATCTTCTGTGGTATTCCCTAATAATTCGATAACATCTTTTTTAGACATGCCAATCAAAAGGTGGTTCTCAATGATATCATTTACCATGCGGTATCTATGCATTTCTTTGCTTTTCCAGCCTTGCGGATTGAATTTTTCTGCGCGAATCTGAGGATAAATATATGCTGCGTTCAGGGTGATGAAAAGCAAAGTAAATATTATTGGAAATAGTATCGTACATATGTAAGTAAAGGTTTTAACAGATGATACCCCGGTTTTTATTAATATCCAATGGTAAAAATAAAAGGAAGGAACTAAGAGTAATATTTGAATTAAAATGAAGTAAAAATTGTAGTCAGTCATTATGAAATATTTAAAATCTATGATAGCGCTAAATAATTGCTTATAGCTTTTTACTATTGGAGAAGAAGCGAATTTTGAGAAAATAAACTACCTATAACTTTGAACTTATAACGAAGGGAAAACTTTATGTAAGTAGTGTATTATTGATTTACTGTTCGTATTTTATTAGCAGTGATCAGTTGTTCCATTTATTTAAAAGTCCAATCGTGTCTGCTTTATAAAGGTCAAAGTCAACGGAAGTTTTGGTTCTACCCAAAAAGTCAATAACCCTTTTATTTAAAGGAAAAGCCGGAGTTGGAGAATCTGGATTTATATCGATGTCTAAAACAAAAATCAGTCGGGTTTCCAATTTAAAATTTTCCTTTATTCGATTGATGTCGGCAATTTTGGATTCAAAAATGTCAATCAGTCTTTCTATATAAGGTTCTAATACAATGTCTTTACCTACTTCAATCTTGTATTTCCATGATGTTTTTTTGGGCACAGGATCTTTTTTTACCATCACGGATGTTGGCTCTATTCCTAACTCTTTGGTTATGATTTCTGTGTCGAAAAAATCTCCGTCAAATGCAAAATACAGGTAATTGTTGCAAGTGGTTCCGCTATAGGTTATAATTTGGTAAGTCAAATGAATTGCTGATTGATGTTCGTGGGATTAAGAAATCGGAAAACTCTGAGTAAACTATGAACCTTCACTAAAGTTTGATTGAAAAACTGCAATTCATGCAGCCATTTCACCGTCAATTTCTGAAACCCGCAATTTTGGCCAAGCTTCTTTTCTGCAGTAGGTTTGAAGGATGGATATCATTTGTTAAACCGCAAGGCAATGGATGATACAATAATAAAATTGTCATTGGACAGGCTATTTCCCTGCTCAAAAATTTTGTCCCTGCTATTTAACCATCGTCCTTCAATTCTGCAGAATAAATTATCTGTAGGGGAGTAGTCGAGGTTGAGCGAAAGTCCGGAAGTTTTAAATCCGTTGGTTGTTCCTGTTGGAATGATGATACCGGTTTCATCCTGGTAATACTCTGCGCGCAGAGCGGTAGTCCACTTGTTTGCAAATGCATAACGAACGATAATTACCGGACTATACCATAAATCGTATTGCGTGCTATGGATGGTTTGCTGCTGTACCCCAATGTCAAAACCGGCAATTAATCCGAACTTTTTAGTGAATTGGAATTGCCCGAAAAAATTATTGAAGTAGCGCATTCTCCTTGTGCTGTCGGGATCATCGGTTCCGATAAAAGTGCTCCAGTTCAACGTTGTATTTTCTGATGGTTTGAATTTTACCTGCGTGCAGAAAGAAGGCAATGAATTTCCGGATACTTTCTGAATATGCTGCCAACCATTACACAAAAGAGCGGTTAACTCCCATTTATCATTGGGATTAAATGTCAGTTTTGCTCCGGATAAATAATAGGGGGAATTTTCTGCGAGCAAGGAGCGGGTTAAAGTCCAGTTGTCCATGGAAATTGCACCTTCAAAGCCAATATGCGAGCCAAATATTCCGGCATCTAACCACAAGTTGTTTTTCTTATTCAGTGATAATCCGATATTCGCTTCAAAGATATTTTTCAGGAGTCCGGGTTCCGATGCATAATTGTCATTGACATAGGTACCACTCTGCAATGCGAAGTTCGCCCTGTATTTGGTGTGTTTCACAGACGCTTTTACAAAGCCAAGATTTAAATTTAATTCATTGTGTCTGTTGTGGTTATATAAAAAAGACTGGCGGAAATGGGTTTGCGGTTTATTAAAATCATAAGCATAGAAAATATCCATGAATCCAGAAAATACTATTTCAGGCTTTTGTTTCCAAATGCTGTCTGTTTGCGCAAAACATGGTTTTCCAAGTAATGGAATTAACGAGAATAGTAAATATTTTAGTTTGAGTTTATTCACTGATGAAGTCTGTTTTTTTGGAGATAACGGTTGCCAAATATAAAAAACGTGGCAATTTATTACGGGTCTTGCTGGAATTAACAATTAATTTTTGAGTTGTTGCATTACTACTTTCGCAATTTCCTTTGAACTGAATGGGTTTTGTCCTGTAATTAAGTTTCCGTCTACAACCACTTTGGATGTCATTGGAATAAATGCTTTTGTGTATTTTGAAGTTCTTTTTTTCAGTTCGGCTTCCAGATTGAACGGTACTTCTTTTTTCCGATTTGCCAAACTTTCTTCAAACCAGTTAAATCCGGTTACGGTTTTGCCTTTGATCAGATACTCGCCATTTGACAGTTTTACGTTCAAAAGACCACTTACTCCGTGACAAACAGCGGCAACAATTTTGTTGCTCTCATATTGTTCTTTAATTATGTTTTGCAAAACCATGTCGTTGGGAAAGTCATACATAGTTCCGTGTCCACCTGCCAGATAAACAATGTCAAATGGTTGGCCTGAAACTTCATTCAAACTTTTGGTGTTTTGTAACAATTTCATAAAGTCTGTGTTTGACTGGTATTGTTTGGTCATTTTATCGATAAGCATAGGTTTTAAACTTTCCGGGTCAAGCGGAATATTTCCACCTTTCGGACTTGCAATTGTTACTTCGTAACCTTGCTCTTTTGCACTGTGATACATATGCGTCAATTCGCTTAACCACAAACCGGTTGGCAATTTTCCGCTTTCATACGCAGCGACATTGGTAACTATTATCAGTATTTTCATCTTTGTTTATATCGATTTTATGTAGTTCGAATGTTGTATGGTTTATCATATAGCGGCTTGAAACTGAGAAATGTGGGGCAAAGTAAAATTGTTTTTGACTTCCACATAACAATTTGACATATTTTGTACCCATTATTATGGCTCGATTATTATGTTGTTACATTTATCCCATGAGAAATCTTTTTTTCTGTCAGAATCATAGCCTTTGTAAATACACTCAGTAGGCGTGTGTTTCATTGGTTGCAGGTCAAATTTTCTAACCAAAATCCCACCTAAAACCTTTTTCCGTGCCTGATATGTTTTAAAACTACCCAAAAAGGTTGATTCTTCAATATCAGAATAATTTAAATTTGATTTCTTCAATTCTATAATGACTGGATTTTCAATCATTACATAATTATTAGGATTTATATTCCAATTTTTACTCCAAAATATAGTAATTGTACCAACATTGATTAAACTAACGAAAATGATGAATTTTACTTTATTGGCGAGTAGCCAAACAAATGTGGAAATAGATATTAAGAATAACATAAATGGAATCATAAAAAAACCAGAAGTGGAATAAGAATAATTCAAAAATATTGGAAGAAAATAAGGGAAAAGTAATATTAATGATAATAGAAGGAGTTGTCCTACTTTAAATTTGTTTAGCCAACTTCTCAGGAGAATTGGCATCCATGGCGCTAAAACGTATAAAGATATCCTTAAAATATCCATTCTAATTTATAATAGGGCAACTGTTGTGTCGTAAGGTAGGATTACTATAACCTTTTACAGCTATCGATGGACAGGCATGATAAACACGAAACTTCCTTCGTAAATCTTGCCCTGAGCGAAGCCGAAGGGCACCTTGCACAAAACTGGCTATAGAGCACGAAACCCCGCTTATTGCAAATATGTTGTTAGGTGCATTCACTGCTCTTCCATTCATATGTTACAGCAATCGTGATGAGGAAATTTTGATGTCAGCATGTTTCCATGCCAAGTCAAAACGGATTTTAGTTTCATCATATTTCTTTTTGTCACCAAGTTTTTCATAAGCATTCATCAGTCCTTTTAATGCCCACCCATTTTCGCGGTAGGTTTTTAAATCCTCCTGGTAAACTTTTATGGCGTCCTGAAATTTTCCTGCTTCCATGAAAACTGCTCCCAAATGGTGGCGAATGGAAAAAAACCAGTCAGGGGGTTCATCATAATTCAATGCATCTTCTTTTGCAACTGCTTCCTGCAATAGCGCAATAGCGGCAGCATGATTTTTTTCTTTCGCTTTGATTTCGCCATCCAGAGTTTTGGATGCAATCACGCAAATATCCAACACACTATTTATTCCCCAAATGGTTAAATCTTTTATGGAAGCATCAGTCATGATAGTTTTCATTTCTGCAAGATGCTTCTTCGCACTGGAAATTTTATTTTGGGATAGCATTGCCATGCCTTGTGCATAGTGCCAAATCACGGATGGATACTTTAAATCTTTATCCGGAGCAGAGGAATGGAGAATATCATTCCATAAACCCAGTTTTACCTGCACAAACCAAGGGATGGAATAATAATGTTGAAGTGTTGCCCAGGCAGGGTCGCGCAATAATTTTTTATGGGAATGACGGGAAGTTGCATTTGCTCCTGTCATAGCAATTTTGCTTTCACCGCAAAGTGTGGCACATGCTGAAATGAAATGATAGTTGTGGGGATAATAGGCTAGGGGATATACACCCTGTGCGTGACATGCATCCAAATACAAACTATCCACGAGAACCGCTTTTTGATTCGCAACAACACCCTCGTGATATTTTCCTATTCGGATATAGGTGTGCGACGGCATATGAACCAGATGTCCGGAACCGGGAACCAAATTGCGGAGCAGGTCAGCACTTGCCAAAGCTTTTTCGGCATGTTGTGACATTTCAGTTGCATGAATGTAAAAATGATTTGCTCCGGCATGTTGAGGATCTATCTGCAAACACTTTTCAAGAACAGATAAAATCTCAGGTGTCCAGGGTTGAATAGTTCCATCCTTTTTATAAAGATTCCAGGGATGTAAATCCATCAGGGATTCAGCGAAAAGGGAAGACACCGTTACGTCAGCGGAATATTTTTTGTACACTTTTCGCATGGCTGTGGCATAAGATGAATCCAGAAAAGGACGGGCAATTGTGGTGTCATTAGAATAGCGATGTGTTAAAGCTTCAATCAAATCCTTTTCCTTTTGTGTGCATGATTTGGAAAGGGATTTAGCCTTTTGAATGGCGTTGTATGCACGTTGAAAATTATCCTTTTCCATGCCTGCGTTGTAATTCGGACCTAACACATAGGCAAATCCCCACCAGCACATGGCACAGGTAGAGTCTTGTCTGGCCGCTTCAAAAAATGAACGTCCTGCTTCTGCATGATTAAATGCGAAAGACAACATTATGCCCTGGTCAAAATACTTCTGTGCTTCTGAATTCTTTGTTGAAATGGAAAAATGTATTCCATCCAATCCGCGAAACAGCGGTGCTTTTTTTCCGGATGAATACCAGGTCTTATCCAATATTTCCGGAGCACAACAACCATATTGTGTAGAATTGGAATCCGCTGTTGCCGTTTTATTCTCAGTCTGCTGATTGCATGAGAATAAAATAGAAACAAAACAAAATAAGTAATTAAAATGTCGCATGATGTTAGAATTTATTTGTCCTGCACAAAATAAAGCAAATTAGAATTTGAATTGTCTCCCGGGAGATGCGTATAATGATTTGCATTACCATTAGGGCGTTTGTAACATTCACAGTCTAAACGCACCTGGTGTATGAATTGTTCAACCGTTAATATTCTCGCATCCGCGCCAATTAATTTGGAGCGCTGTTACTTGCTGTTGTACTTTTTCATCCATTAACAGTTGACTGTTACTCGCAAAAATGTTGCAGGAATTATTGTAAGATTTGACTCAGTACTTTTGTTCTGACTATTAAACAGGGAAACCAACTCTTGCTCAAGTTCTGCCGATTTACCATTCTTTTCTGCTGCATCAAAAGCGTTCATTGTAGGACCATAATATATTTTAAAGGATGCAACAAATTCTGCCGGAGAATAGGGCGCAATAAAAGTATAAGTATCCCTTTCAAATGATATGTTTTCCATGGGAATGCCTGCCTGCCCAAAACGTTCTATCACATTGGTCTCAACACCCCAGGTCATTGGACTAATAAAACCTTCAGGTGGTGGTGGTGTATAGGCAGAACTAATTTTGAGAATTTGTGCTACCAATGTTGGATCACCCGGAATCCAGTTGCCCATAATTATTTTACCCCCGGGTTTTGTAACACGAACCAATTCTTTAGCAACATCAAACGGTCTTGGCGCAAACATGGCTCCAAAAATGCTTATCACCCTATCAAATGATTTGTCATTCAAATCACTCAGGTTGCTTGCATCGCCTTCCTGAAATTTACAATTAGCAAGACTTTCTTTTTGAGCACGAATATTTCCGGCTGCAACCAAATTGCTCGCAATGTCAACACCTAATACTTCGGCACCCAAAATTGCTTCGGGTATCGCTGTAGTTCCATCACCGCAACCAAGGTCAAGTACTTTCATGCCGCTTGTAATGCCAAGTTTGGCAACAAGTTCCTCACCACTTTTACGCATTGTTTGGGCGATACGGGTGAAGTCGCCTTTTTCCCATAATTCTTTGTTTGGATTTGTATTCATATTTTATTTTTTAAAAAATTTGTCTTTTCTATGCGGTTTTCAGCTTCCGCAGTTTAAAAATGTAACTAATTTAATGAACAAATGTAACGTTTTGCAGTTACAAGTGTAGGGTCCCCCGAAATACGGTCAATTAAAATTCATTTTATTTTTGATGAGAGAATTATACTTAAATATATTAATTACCTATATTTTCGATAATTTAAAAAATCTTAGCGCTATAATTAACAACCAGGGCAGAAGAGGAATTATTGACATAAATGAAAGAACAAAACCAATTTTGCCCGCGGTAGGCGGAACAAGCATTAAAATGCCCATGATCAGTCCAAGCCAACCTGTAAACTTTGTGAAAAGATCACTTTTAAGCATTGCAATTGAAAAAAGAATAATATTTACGCCACCAAGGAAATAACTGACATTAAAACAAGTTCCATTATAAATTGTAAGCATTGTTTGTCCTACTGTCAATAAAACAGTTCGTTCGGTTTCACTTGTTGCAATTGCATATTGATTACTTAAATTTAACATACTAAACAGCGCTTCTCTGGATATAACATAAAGTGTAACACTTACAATTGAAAAAATAAGTCCGGTTGTAACAAGCACTTTGCTACGTTCTTTAAATAGAAAATACAATCCAATATAAACCGGTATAAATATAAGATTATCGACTGTAAGGCTTAAATCAAGGTCAAGTAAACCAAGAAATATATTTTTTTGGAATAAGTTGAAATATTCAATTACCGTTGTTGGCGGTGGTGAAATGAAATAAATGACAGCTTGAAAAGGTATAATTGCAAACAATACGATTGATAAAATGCCAAGTATTTTTAAAAACGGTTTTAATTGATTGTCAATAATTAATTTTTCACTTATCATATTTTTCTAATTTAACATTATTTATGCTATATCGTTCGTTTTTGTTGTGCACAGTGTTGTGGGTATATTGTGTGACGGATTCGAGGCCTATAAACTGTCAACCCACGACAAAATTAAGTTGCAAGAAGAAGCTTTCCTATCCTATGATCCAGCATGTCTTTCGGCCTGTTGTTTTCGGATATACCTCGTTCAAATGCTTCTCTCCACAAAATACATATCAATTGCTCCTTTGCCTTTTGCCTGTATTTTTCCGCGATAACTACAGTCGAATTCGTCTTTCACCATTTCGTAAGTTGTACCACTTATGTTTACTTTACCTGCTTCTCCGCTGCTTTCCATTCGGTTTGCAATATTTACCGTGTCGCCCCAGATATCGTATGAGAATTTTTTTACCCCTACAATACCTGCGACTACAGGTCCGCTATGAACCCCAATTCTTATTTCAAAATACAATTTACCGTCTTCCTCCCTTCTTATTTTATGCTCATGCATATATTGTTGTATAGCTAAAGCGGCATTGACAACATCGCTGGCATGGCTTGTATTTGTAGTTGGTACACCACCAGCGGCCATGTATGCATCTCCAATAGTTTTAATTTTTTCAACTCCAAATTTTGCCATAATGTGATCGAAGGCAGAAAAACATTCATTGATTTCTCCAATTAATTCCTTCGGAGTAAACTTTTCAGAAAGTTCAGTAAACCCTTTAAAGTCTGTAAACAGAACAGTGACCTCATCTATCAATTGTGCTTCTGCACTCCCTTTGCTCTTCAGCTCTTCAGCAACTTCTTCCGGTAATATATTCAGGAGCAATTCATCACTGCGAATTTTTCCGGCTCTGATTTTATTACGCTGAAAAAGAAATAACCCTGCAAAAAGCATCACTAAAATTAATCCTATCAGGAAAATGTTGCGAAGCTTTTGTTCGCTCCTGATGTTTTCTTCAGCTTTGGCGTTTTCAATTTCATGCTGAAATTCTTTTGCTTTCAGATCACGATTAAAAGAATAGCTCTGAAGTTGAATGGATTTCTTTGTATTGAAGACAGTATCTTTATATTCCATTGTCATTTTGGCATATATATATGCACTATCCACACGCAAAAGTTTTTCGTATGAATACCTTAACTCATCCGCAACATCTATCAGGTACCGATCTAAATGGAACTTTTTGGCAATTCTGATTCCGTCGCGTCCAAAGAAAATAGCGTCCCGAAATCGACCAAGACCATTTAAAAAATGGCAATATTTGCTAATTGCATATACTGAAGCGTCCGGAATAAATGAGGAGTCCCTTATTTCGACCGAACGATTAAAACATTCCTGAGCCCGGGTGGTATCCTTCTTCAATTCATAAATACACCCGAATTGGGTAAATACCCAGGAATAAAGTCCAAGTTCTTTCTCTTTGAAATCAGGAATAGAAATAAGAGCTAGTTCATTATACTTAAGTGCTGAATCCGCCTGGTTGCTCTCTAAAAACGCAATGGAAAGATTGTTGTATAAAAAACCGGCAGCACGGGATCGATATTTTTCATTCCGGATATTTTTTAATGAGTGAATACCTTCCCGGCATTTCTCAATTCCTTTTTTAAAGTCATTGGCCTGAATATACCCCCAGGCTAAATTACTTAAGGCCAATTGTGCCCCGTAATGATTCTGTATTTTTTGATAATATTCCCAGGCTTTATAAAAATAATCTGCCATTAAGTAATATTCGGTTGCCGCATCAAAATACCCTCCAAGCTCCATGTATACTTGGGCCCGGAGGCTGTCATTATTTAATACATGAGCTATGGATAAAGCTTCATTCAAATGTTTGGGTATGCTGTCTTTTGCTTCAGAGATGTTCAGATTTTCAACCAAACGCAATAATGAATCAAACCGGATTCTGGCCACCATTTTATCCTTATTACTCATGGAGCCTTTCTTAACCTTTTCCACATGCGATTCATCATTCATCGGGCTGCCATTTGGCGCATTATTGCAAGAAAAAAATACAAAACCAATAGCCAGGAAAACTGTAAATCTATTCATAGAATTTAATTCAAAAATGTTTTTTCTCTTTGAGAGATGTTAGTTAAGGTATATCAGGGAATGGTTTGGTGCCTAATGTGAGAGGAGGATTGAACGCTCGTCACTGTCTCACCGAACAAGAATAAATAGAAAGCAGAGATCTATTAATTTATTCTTCATCCGTTGTTGTGATATGCCTCTGTTAGCAGCATGCTCTTCTGTCTGTCCGCCGCTACAAATATTTTTTTGTTTGTCAGTTGTTTTATTGTCATTTGAGCGCATAATTCAGCAAAACAATTCCGCTGTCGTAGGTGATTGACTTTTTTAGTTTGAGTTGTCGGTAATTGACCAGTTTGTTAAAAATTGGAACACCTATTTTACCGAGAGCAACAGGATTAAGGAACAAATGAAACTCATCTATTAGTCCTGCTCCGATTAACTCTGAAACAAACGAAGTACCGCCATAAACAATAATGTCTTTGCCACTTTGGTTTTTCAGTTTGTTTACTTCTTCTGACAGGTTTCCTTTTGCAAGTTCGGTATTTCCCCATTCAGATTTTTCAAGGGTCTTTGTAAAAACGATTTTCTTTTGGTTGGCTTTGATTCTGGCTACTTCATACATTGGGTCGTTTGGTTTAGTATAAGTGTCAAGCCAGTATGGGATATAGTCAATTGCTAATTTTCTACCTATTATTTCTGTGTCCGCTGAGTCAGCCAAGTCAAGAACGTATTTTTTGATTTCGTCCCAGGCCCAGGTAACCCAATGTTGCTCATCGTTCTGTCCGTATTGAACAAAGCCGTCAACTGAAATCTGCATTTGTAATTTTAATTTTCTCATATTATTTTCCTCTGTTTTTTAACCATTTTATAGCCTAACTGTGTAAAAATAATAATTTGTTTTGCTGTAAAATTACCGCACCGCTAACCATAGTGTGCGAAAATACCCCACGTTTTTTATTTTTAGTTGCACAAAGTGTCAAGTTACCACGCAGTTGTCCATGAGGCGAAAGGGTTGCTGCTAAGGTTTTAGCTCCTGGCGAAGGAGGGGAATTTGAAGTAATTAACTGTCAACACAGCACAAATGTTGATACGAGGTAGAATGTTCAATTAACCTCTGAACCCGCTTTTTAGTCAAACGCCAGTTACCTGCTCTTGTTATTTTATATCCCCACAAAAATGTTATCAGTATTGGCATATAGTATTTTTACTTTTTTCTCTTTCTCAAGTTTACTATTGGCTTGAACGAAATGAATTAGTCGTTTACTCTGTCTACCCATAAATCTATTCCAATAAACAATTACAATGTAGTCATAACTGTCAATTGCAAGTTTTGAAGTCTCCGAAAGTGGTTTAAAATATTTCAGTTGTGTTTCAAGAGTAACAACACTGTCAATTGGGGCTTGTTGCTTGGGTGGGAAAGTAGTCATTATTTCATTTCTATCCCATTTTAAATTAGGGAAACCACCCGTATAGCAGTTCACTTGAAATGATTTCAATTGTCCTGAATTGTCATAGTAAAGGGCTTGTAATGGTTGGTAGTGGTTTTTTATTTGTGATATATGTTTTGTCGTGTCAAGTGAAAATAAATATGAAGAATAAGCGGTATCAAGTTCGTAACTATCAGCAGATGGAATGTTATATTTTTTGGCATATCGGGCAATCGTTTTTTCGTCAACAGTCTTTGTTTTTTTCATTCCATAAAGTCCTGTAAAAATGGATGTGCAACTTGTCAGCTCAAGCAGGAATGTCAAAGCGAGAAAAGTAAAAATTGATAAATTTCTTTTCATTACCTGATCTTTTTATAGTTGCAAGTAACGGTTTTGGGCTTTGCGTTCGGGCGGGCTTTCGAAACCGAAAACAGTCAGCCAGCACCAAAGTTATTTAATTGCACAAATATTTCGAATTGCACTTTCCGCCCACCAACCCAAAACAATATTATAGCTGATGTTTTATTATCCACTGAGTAATTGTCGCAAGTTCTATTTGCAGTATTTGGCAAGCAAATCTTTTTCTATTTGTCTTGCCTTATCTGAGTTGCCGAAATATCTGAATACTTTTTCAAGCACTGAAAACAGACCTACAAAATACCCTTCTCCCATATTCATGAGAATTCCATTATGCACGAAGCTCTTGGGCATTCCATTTGGTCCGGCTTTTCCGTCTTGTGCAAGTCCGAACGCAATGCGTAAGACATTTTCAAATCCTTCACTCGCGGGGTTTAATTCAACAGTAAAACGCACTGGTTTACCGGAGGTGTTATAAAAGCGATGATTTGTATTCATTGGTGCAGTTGCATTTTCGCCAACTTTTAATTTCTTTTTATCTGTCCCGACTTGAATACTTAATTCTCCTTCTAATACATTAAAAGTTTCGGAGAATCTTTTATGATAATGGAGTGGGTTTCCGCCTTTTGGTCCAATGGTTACTTCCATTATTGTTTTCTCACCACCACTTTGTTTTGATGTTGTAAGGAAAATGATTTCCTCTCCGATTACCGGGTTTACTATTTTATCCATATGTTTTGATTTATCATTACTGTCTAAGAGTTAGCTATAGTGGCAAATTTTATTTTAAAGTTAATATTTCTGTTGTTTTTTTCGGGTCTGCATAAATAGGTGTTAACGGTTTGTGCTTCGCTCCACCCTACGCAAAACCGATGTTACCGGCAGTTATTCTCTACAAAGTATTCGTATTATGTTCAAGTAAAAAGCTGTTAATAGATGTAACTATTTCATTTTTGCTCAGAAAGATAAATGATACATGTGAACCTTTAGATAAGGTTATGATTTGTCCTTTTTTCATTTCAGTTTTAACTCGGTTTATGCTGCTTTGCCGCCAGGGACTTATTATTTCTTTTTCTAATTTCTCATAAAATGAAGTTGTTTTTGCATCGTTCCCGGGAGCCTGAAAAAATGAATTTGTAAAAAACAACAGAGCAGGAGCTTTGACTTTGTCATAATTGCGGTGATAAGTCATTGCTGATTTCAATATGTTTTTTGACACTTCATCATTGGGGATTGCCTTTATGCTTCTGTCGGGTTTTATTTGTAGGCATGCTTTAAGATTTGATTCCAGCGTTGAATTCCAGTCAACATCTGGGAACCAAAAGCGGTGATACCAATTCCTGTATGCTTCCATAGAAATTAAATCTGAACTATCGGCAAAGGCTGTATTGGATACGGCATGTAATATTAATTTAAATGGATCTTCTGATAAATCATAACCTGCTTCAAAGTAGATCAGCTTGTTCGTTCTCTCCGGATACTGAATTGCAAACTCGGTAATTTCATTTCCTCCCATTGACCAACCGAGTAGATTTGCTTTTTTTATCTGTAAACTGTCGAGCAATAGCTTTAAATCTGAAACCAATGTTGAATTATCGAAGTTAGAATCAAAAACTTCCGATTTGCAGTGTCCCCTTTTTGAATAGGCTATGACTCTGAAATTTTTCTTTAGGGCATCTGCTAATTCTTCAAAGAGAAACGGCGAATCCCCTAAACCGTGAATGAGAATGAGTGGTTCACCGGAACCTCCCCAATCCAGATAGTGCAATTTGACTGAAGCACCGTGAATGAAATGCTCAGTGTATGAAGTTGCTTTCAATGTTGTTTCATTATTGGTGTTCTGGCAAGAAAAGGATAAAATACAAACGGTTAAAAATAAGAATCTGCAATTCACTTTCTCTTTTGCAATTGTCATGTTATTACTTTTGTCAACTTTAACTTTTTATTCCAGTGCAATTATTGCGGCTAACGTTGTCGGGACTTTGCGTTTGGGCGGGTTTCGGAGCACAAAACTGTCAAACCTTTCTGAACTTGAATAGAAGCTGAACAGTTCAAGTTCGCATGTCACCCCGCCTGACGCAAAATCCGTGTTATAGGTAGTTAATTCTCAATTTTCAGTTTTACCTTTTGTAACATCACACGATTTTCTTTGAAAGGATAGATTTCCCTAATGTCTATCCATTTATTATTTTCCTTAAGAAGAATAGTCAAAATTCCTACGTCAATCCAAATTTCAAATTCGACACATGTCGAGTTGGTTTGATTAACTGTGATTAAATATTGATTTGTCTTTTCAGTTTCATGAATTTTTACCAGACTATCGTCCACTACCAAGTTAATATCATTGTCTCTAATTGATAGTTTCTCAAATTCGGGAATTATTGTAAACAGAATTTTGGTTTCGCCAACTTTGAGATTTGGAAATTCTTTGAACTCCGGATACCAACTCTTCAAAATTACTTCTGGCTTCCTTTCTAAACGTAATGTATCTTGTCCGTATGAATAGCAATTCAGTAATAAAATTAGTCCAAGTGCTAATATTAATTTCATAGTTGTTTTCTTAATTGCCATAGCGTTTGACTGATTTGCGTTCGGGTGAATTTTGGAGTACAAAACTGTCAACCTACCCTGAACTTGGAAGAAGTACAAGGCTCCAAGTTCGTACGTCACCCCGCCTGACGTAAAACCCGTGTTATAGCAGTTTATTTTTCAAATATTACTACTTTGCCTTTGCAAGTCATTCCCCAGTCTTTAGCTTCTTTTTCCATGTCCCAGTACCAGTAATTTAATCGCCTCTCAAATCCACGTCCTAACATTATTGAGTCTGTCGCTATATTTAAGGTTGTAAATGCAATCATCAAACCAATAGTAGTTTTGTATAAGATCCGAATCAATTTTGGCTTGCTTAATTTTCCAATAAGGGTTTGTATAGCTTTGTCAATAATTAAAAGGACGAAACTCCAAACCATAACATTTATTATTAGTCCTGAAATACTGTAAAAGTATTCCATAGAACTTCCTAATGATTTTTGCTTAAATACAAATGGACTTCCATAATAAGTTGGAAACATTTCTTGACCTTCACAGTTGTACTCAACACCAATTGCTAAAGACAAAATCAGTCCTAAAGCGATATATGGAATAATTGCATATTTCATTTGGCCTGTCGTTGTGTTGTCCTAAAATTGCCCATAACGGTTTGCGACGTGGCGAGTGGCGGATTTTTAGCACAAATGCCCGTGAGGAGAACTGAACTTTCTTTAACTACAAATGTGTCTGCGGAGCACGAAATTGCGCCTATTGCAAATGTGCTGTTAGCGGCAGGTAAAATTGTCTTCTCGATAATAATCATGTTCATTTTCTGTTATAAACCCTATGTCAAAAAGATTTTGTTCATAAACAAAACCATCGAAAGAAATGTGCACGAGGGATCAGATATTTCTTATTTTTAATTATATCTTATTTAATTCAATTCGAATATTCCAATTTGTCAATTCTCCAGCCATTAGAACTTAGCAATCGGTATGAAAATCTCTCAGAAACCATTATCTCCCCTACAACACTTACATCTGCCACACGTTCGAAATCTTTCATTTCCAGTAGTTTCCCATTTTGGTCATACCTTAATTCAAAAAAGCACGAGGGAGCATTACTCTTAACAGCATGTCCGAAGGTTTGCCATTCGCCTTGTCTCCATGTCACATATCCGCTAAGCACTGTTTTCTTTATTTGCCGGTCGTCACGCCATAATTCCGTATAATTTGCGTCGTAACAGATAACCAAGTGGCTGCTCGGTGCATTATCGCTATCTGATTTTTTCACATTTATATACAGTATACATATTTGGTTGTTTGCAATTGTAAGGGATGTTGGAAACAAATTCTTCTCGCATCGAATCACCTCTTGAGCCTGCTTTGATTCAATATTGTATTTTAAAATGATTCCCACTGGAGACAGATTATCTTCATCCAAATTTGCATGTGTATTGCCACCGTGGCCGCAAATAAAAATATCATTTCCATATTTTACAGCACTTCTCACCCAAGTCAGTCGAAAAGTACTATCGTCGACTTTTGCAGTAATAGTTCTCTTTGGATCTTTGCATTTGAAATTTTCGTCAAATTCATACATGGAGTTTCCGTATCTGGAGAGGCCATTATCTTGCCAATAGGTGCGGGTCATTAATAACCACCCTTCATTCGTGTTGAAGGCCTTCATTTCGCCAATATTTGCAGCGAGGTTCATATAGACAGTATCTTTAATTACATTTAGATTTTGATCTATTTCAACTATCCAAAGCCTGTATTCAAAATCGTTCAAATAAAAGAGTTTATAGCCAAACAAAATAATCCGTTCTTTATGTTTTAAAATTTGAACCAAGCGGTCTTCAAACATGTGCCCTCTTTTATTATATTTATATAAACCGGTCCGCCCGATTGTTTTCTGATTAATTATTTTTCCTTCCGCGGATATTTTTGTAATTATTGTCGGATGATCAATGGAATCTGTACGCGTAAATTTCTGGCCCACCGCGATCAATGTACCTGCCGTATCAATTGCCACAGCCCCTTTTAAATAGCAGGATGCGCATGACATGTAAAACCAGTTTCGTGTCACTATAAGCTTCTCTTTTTCATTTTTAGAAGTGGCATTGGTACATGTCCAATTGAAAAAATAGTTTGCGACTAATAGGATGATTAGTTTTGGTGTTAAATTACTAACTTCCATTTTAGATATGTATTTCGCAGAGGCCTTTATATTTTTCATGCGTTAATGTATTCATAATTTTGAGTACCACAAGATTCTTAAGGTAAAATAAATGCTCTACTTATAATGTCACTAGAAGTATAAAAAACTAGAGCTATTGTCAATGTGCACATTATGGTTTTCATAATTTAGTGTCTCGGAAACTTGCCGCTAACGTTTTGGCGCTTGGCGAAGAAGCGGATTACGAAGGACGAAACTTTCAACCCAGTACAAAAGTTGATACGAGGCAGAATGTTCAATTAACCACTGAACCCGCTTTTTTGCCAAACGCCTGTTACCAGCTGGGCTTTCTGTCCGCTGTTGTTTCATCTTAGCTTTATTCCATGTTTTTCAAGTTTGTCTGCTCCTGATAAAACTCCAAAACTTCCAATTTTTCTTGTCGCCAATTTATTGTGAATTTGATACTTTAATTTTCTTGATGTCGCTTGAATTTCTGCCCAGTCCCAAGCATTTACTTTTCCGTTGAATGCTGTTGAACTTTCATTTTTCAATGCTCCGCTTTTGTTAAAATGTCCAATGTGCGATTGGTTAAGTTCGTTGTTTTTAAGTCCACCAAAATAGAGTTGTATTAGTCCCCAACCGTCAGTTGAATAACGAAAAGTGTGTCCGTTACAATGTTTTGGGTCAAGGTCAGTTTTCCTGAATAATGGTTTGCCTTTATGTCGTGGTGTCCAAAGTTGAAAGGTCACAGCGAATTTATCACCGTTGTCAAGGTCAAACTTTGAAGATATTTCGTCAACAGTTTTGTATTGGCAAATCTCTTGTCCGTATGGTGAACTTAAGTCGTAAACGAGCAGGTCTGTTTCCTTGAAAATGAATTCAAGAATTTCCAATTTGTCTGCTTTGTTTGCGAAAAAGTCGTATGTCATATTTTAAATTGTCTGTGGGTTTAGCCTTGCTGGTAAAGGTTTGCAGCTATAAGATGTTGGCGATTTCGGAGACAAAAACTGTCTGGCACCAATGAAATTGATATGGAGCCCTTAGTTCATTTAACGACCGAACCGCCAATTTCTTGTAAGTGCTGATTTCAGTAGGTTTTATTTCATTTAAAACTTTATTGTAAAAAGATCTCATAATCATTTGTAGTCAACACCCAACTTCTAAACGGATAAATTGAATTCTTGTCCTCGTCATTATATTCCTTGGTGATAGTATATAAATTTTGTCCGTTGATTGTGTAATCTTCAACTCCTGTAAAGTAAAATGCTGTTGTCCCATTTTCTTTATATGATCGAAATAATACCAATGTCCTTTTATGCTTATTCGAATAGTAAATTACATGGTTCTTAGTTTCCTCCTTTAATTGAAAATTACCTGATATATTTAGTTCTTTGTTCGCGAGACCATGTTCGTGTTCATTAATTTGGAGGTTCTTTGGGAATATTAATTTGTCTCCAAGTTTAAAGCCAAAACTAATGTCAGTAGAATAACCGTCGGGTGCTCCGCAATCAGGTCTATGTAAATTAAAAGGTATATCTAAGGTTAGACTGTCATTGGAAATTGTTGCCACATTTCTTAAATACATTTCTTGTAGGAAACTTTCTTTCAATATTTTGTTTTCCTTACTTTTCAGAATTTCATTTCTAAGTGAATCTTGATATTTGTTCCAATCATTGAATTCATTATCAGTTGTCTTGTTTTTTAAATTTTCATCTGTCTCCAAACCATATGATATATTTCCGCTGTCCAAAGGAGTTGTTTTCTGTGGTGCGTAAGTCTTTTCGTTCTGTTGGCTACACGAACACAAAACTATTATTATCAAAAATGTAAATATCTGGCTCATTCTAAAATTACTGATAACGTTTTCGCGGCCTGGCACCCGTTTGGGATTCTTAATATATTTTTAATTACGAAGCCTGATTTCAAAGTTAATTAAATTTGTCTTTAAGAGCAATATGCCCAAATGGCGCCAGACCTGTATTAGGCGGTGGCTTTTTCTAGCTTTTCCGCCCATTGAATTCTGGTTGGCAGTTCAGCGTTAGAAAACTCAATATGTATTACTCGTCTTCTTTTGTTATTATTTGTCTTGCTAGAGCTGTGAAGCAATAATGGCTTCATAATCATAAGTCCCCCTTTTTGGACTTTACATATTGTTTCCTTTTCAGTTTTCCAGTCAATTGTCTCTGGTCGATAAATGCCTTTTAAATGTGATTTGGCAATAACTTTCAAGGCTCCATTGTTTTCGTCAGTGTCGTCCAAGTGGATTCGAACAGTGAAAATGTTTTTTAAAATGTCGAGTGGGGGTTGAACGGCATATTGACTTTGCTTAACAGTCCAAGGTCCAAAATTTTCAATTTCAACTTTTTTATTTACAGAGATTGTCAGGTCCTGATGATAGGAAACAAACCAATTAGATGTCTCCGGTTTATCAAAGTAAATTGACTTTACTACAAAATAGTCGTCACCAAATAACTGTCGAACCAGGGTTTTAAAGTTGTCGTTAAAAATTATTTTAGCCGTCTCAGGAATTTCCTTAAAAAACTGTCGAATTGCAAAAAGGTCGGTTGATTTTCTAAATGTTGGTTTTGAAGTATCGACTTGTTCAATTGTCGCCAAAATTAACGCTATTTCGTCTGAGGAATAAATATTCCCAACGGTCGTAAAGCCGTTGTCTTGAATTTCAATTTTAATATCTGAATATTCTGACATTTTAATTTCAGTTAAAATATTCTTTTGGAAGAATCGTTTATTTATGTTGTGCACAACGATTGCAGGTATATTGTGGGGCGGATTCGAGGCCTACAAACTGTTAACCCACGACAAATTTAGTTGGAAGAAGAAGCTTTCATAAATTACAAAACCGCCATTTGATATACCTCCAGATAGCGGTAATTTTATTTATATGCAATTGCAGCACTTATTGGTCCAGCCAATGGAAGTAGAGAAGTTGATTTAAATCCAACTGATTTAACCCATTTATTGAAGTCGGCAAATGTGAAATCAAAACCACTGCCTGTTTCAATGAGCATTGTCAAACTCATCATCAAACCAAAAATGTTATTTTTTCTTTCGTCATCAATGATGTTTTCAATAATGGCCAATGCGCCACCATCAGGTAAAGCATCATACGCTTTTTTAATTAACATCAACTTGGTTTCTTCGTCCCAATCGTGCAAAATATTTCCCATTGTAATGATATCCGCTTTTGGGAATTTGTCTTTGAAAAAATCGCCAACGGCTGCTTTTACGCGGTCTTGCAATTGGAATTGTGCAATAGTTTCGTTCGCAATTGGAACCACTGGAAGTAAATCCCAGGTAATACAATTCATGTGCGGTTGATGTTTAGCCACCATCAATGACAATAATCCTGATGAACCTCCAATGTCGAGCATTGTTTTTGATTTTGAGAAATCAAATTTTTGAGCCATAGCAGTAAAACCACCCATTTGAATTCCACTCATGGCTAAAATAAATTCTTTCAAACGATTTGTATCAGCATATAATTCATCAAAAAAATTTTCGCCATTCTTTACTTCGCTCTGCGGAAGACCTGTAAGTAAACCCTCTTCTAAATTGCCCCAAAAACCATACACCCTGTTGTTCAGCATTTCTAATATTCCACCAATGTAAGTTTGTTTATTCTTGTCTAGGAAAAAATCACTATTGATGCTATTAGAATAATTTGCGGTTTCTAACAAACCTTGTCGATTTAGAAAACCAAGACCTGTAAGTGCATCTAAAAAATCATATACATTTCGGTCGGTGCATTTAAGCCCCAAATGCGATTTAATTTCAGATGTTGACATTGTTTTATTTTCAGCGAGTGTAGTAAAAAGTTCAAATTTTACAGCACTCAAAAGAATTTTTGATGCCCAAAAGCCGGTGCCAATTTGCATGATGCCTTCGGGTGAAGGATGTTTTCCTGTTTGTTCCATTTTTATTTATTTATTTTCTGTAACCTACTTTAGTTGGCTTTCAACTTACCCTTTTTTATTTTTAGTTTGTCAAAGTTGTTTACTCACACCAAAGTTCTTGAATTTAGGGTGTTACCCAAAAATTTCCACTAACGGTTTCAAGGCATGCTAAGAAAGCGATTTAACAGAAAAACTTCCTTCGTAACATGACCTTTAAAACTACGAATAATCTATTACATGAAGCGCAAATGGGACAATAAAATTTCCATTGAAGTACAACCTTGCGCCCCGCGCAGCAGCGATACCCCGCAAATGCGCAGCCACGGCAGCCGCGCCGGCGAGGAGGCGACCGCAGGAAGACCCCGCAGCAGCTGCGGATACCCGGGCTGTGGATGCGGAGTAAAGCGAATGTGCGGATAAGGCGCCATTGGATAGAAATAATAATTGCCGTTTGATACCTTTAAAAACCCCGATTTTATGGCTTGACCTATGTACATAGCGCTGCCCCTTCAGTCACAGGTAAACAACTGATCATAGCCCGAAAATACAATAATAATGCGCTTCTTCCTATTTTCTGCATGACTGCGTAAAATTGTCATTTCTCTGCATCGAATTCGGTGAAAACCGACTTGGTACGCAGTAAAGAAGAAGGAAATAAACCGGTTATGACTTAGGGCTGCACGAGGAGCAATTGCGATTGTTGCACATGGGATTCTGTTATTTGAATGGTATATATTCCGGCGGCCAAATGGAGATTTAAGTTGGTGGAATATGCATTTTCTGCTTTGCCCTCAAATACCTTTTGCCCCGATTGGTTCCAAAGGATGATTTCCGCATTTTTGGGGATATACTGAAACGCAATTTGCAATTTACCGGTGGTAGGATTTGGGAATATATGTGCCTGATTTTTTACAATATCCCTGACGTTTATCCCTGCCAAAATAAAATAGCAGGATGAGGTATCTGAACAATTATTCTGGGTAATTTTAAGGGCAAAAGAACCTGGTTTATCATAAATAAAGAAACTTTGGAATTTGTTCGGAACAACGCGCATAGCACTGTCACACCAAAGCCATTGGAAAATTCCGGTATCTGCATGGGCGTATAAAATATCAATACCTGAATTTATTTGTGTATCTGGTTTTGTAACTTTAAGATCAATTAAATGGAAACTATCACAGCCTGAAACACTGCTGAGAAATTCACCTATGGTTGTATCATTTTTATATATTTTTCCGTCTGAATGCAAATAATATTTGCAGGCGTTGGTTTGGCTGTTTCCATTAATGCTGTTGCATATATTCCATTGCAACACAAAACCATCCTGACTTCCGGTTGATTTTACATTGGACACCAATGGCCCGGGATCAAAGTCTACGGTGGATTCAAAATAACCCGCAATGAGAATATTTCCCTGATTCCAACGCATGGTTCTGGCCCCATCATCACCGGCACTTTGAATTACTTTATAACGCAATAATTTTCCGTTTGCAGAATATTTTGCGAGAAAAAAATCATCGTTTCCTTTGTTGGTAAGAATGGTTTTACCCGGTCCCGGATCGATATCTATATCTGCATTTCGGAAAAGACCGAGAAAATAAATCTGTCCGTTTTTATCGATTAAAAGGTCTTGGGCAAAATCATAAAAAGTGCCGCCAATTCCCCAGGCGGTAATAAAATTTCCACTGGTGTCGGATTTATACACCATGGCATCCAAAGCCCCGTATACCGGCAGTTTAAATACACCCGGCCCCGGATCCAGATCTGAAGAATCGCGGTAGTCTATAGCCAGGTATATGTTTCCGCGACCATCGCCTTCCAAATCCGCAACATTGGGTGCAGCACCTGTTACCAATAATCTTTTGGCAAAAATAAATTTACCGTCTTCATTAAATTTTGCAATAAAACATTGCCATCCGATTTCTCCATTTAATGTATCGGTGCCTGCCTTGTGGTAAAAATGGGTGGTATCATAAAAATTACCTCCGATATAAATACTTCCGGTTTCGGATATATAAAATCCATTCATATAATCGTCATTGTTGCCACCCATGGTAATGGCCCATTTGAATGTGCCTGCCGTGTCGAATTTTGCAATATAATAATCGTGATACCCGGTGCTTTTGGCAATGAAGGAATCGGGTCCAGGATTGAGATTGGCAGTACCTGAGAACATACCTGAAGTATATAAATTGCCCCGGTTATCGAAGCGTATGTGGTGGGCATGAATATCTTCATCACAAAGGGTATGACGCACCCAAATAAGCTCGCCTTTTCTGCTGAGTTTTATTAGGAAATTGCCATAAGTTCCGCGCGGTTTTAATGTATAATTTCCCGGACCAGGATCCACATCTATTGCTGCTGAATACGTGCCACTTACATAGATGTTTCCGGAACCGTCTGAATGGATTTGTCCTGCAGTTTCAGTACCCACCCCGCCGATATGGCCCACCCAAACGAGATTGCCGGTGGGAGATAGTTTGGTGATAAAAATATCAGTGCTGCCACGCGAAGTTTTATTGCTGGTATCAGTACCCGGATTGAAATCTGCTTTCCCCTGAAACAAACCCAGTGAATACACATATCCGGAATCATCGCCTGTTACGGAATAAATCCAGTCTCCGTTGGAGCCACCTGCTTTTGCAGCCCATTGGTAGTTTTGTGCATGTAAATGAATAGTGAAAACAAATAATATAAAAATACCTAATTTAAAATTCATAATAAACAAATGTAATACAGAATTGTAATAAAATATTCACTTATAATGGAATGCAGAAATGAGCGTAAATAAAGGTGAATCAAAATGACCAGTTTTTAATAAAAACATGTATTATTGAATATTATAGTTTATGAAAAAATTAATTGGAAGCTTTCTTATTATCACTGTATTTGGGATTGGAAGTGTATTGGCACAGGTTTGGAACAAGCCGGTTTTGGCGGATAATGTTAACGGCAAGGATGGGAAAATAGGGGAATACAGCAGTTTGTTGCTGGTGAACGGAAATCCTGCAATTGCTTATTATGACAATGTGCATGGAAATTTAATGTACATGAGGGCGACAAATGCTGCGGGTACAAGTTGGGGTACCCCAATTGCACTGGATTTAAATGGAAATACAGGGCAGCAAATTTCCATGCAAATTGTAAACGGAAATCCGGCAATTGCATATTATGACGGGGATAAATTGAATTTAAAATTTATCAGGGCGAAGGATGCTTCAGGCGCCATCTGGGGAGCCCCGGTGAATCTGGATTCTACCGGCAATGTAGGAGGGAGTGCATGTTTGAGAATGATAAACGGAAATCCTGCAATTGCATATTTTGATATTAACAACAACGATTTAAAATACATACGCGCTATTGATGCGAGTGGAACAACCTGGAAGCCTTCTATGCGAATTGATTCAACCGGAATAAACAGCAATTTTATAAGCATGCAGGACGTAAACGGAAATCCTGCAATTGCATATACGGATGCACAAAATGGAGAAACACTTTATGTAAGGGCGAGTGATGCGAACGGAACTACCTGGGGCACTGTACTATCGTTAGGTACCAAGATTTCTCATGCATCCATGCTGGTAGTAAACGGGAATCCTGCAATTGCTTTTTATGAAGGTGTCAATTTGGATTTAAAATACATGCGTTCTAAAGATAATTCCGGTACAGCCTGGGATACCGCAATTAAAATTGATGGCACCGGAGACGTTGGTCAATTTGCGAATTTGCAAATGGTAAATAATTATCCTGCAGTAGTGGCTTATGCCGGTGCAGGAGGCATGCGATATGCTATTGCAAGTGATGTAAGCGGCAATGCCTGGAATGCCGCTATAACAGTAGACGCTACAGGTGGAAATGGCAAATATGCATCCTTGGGAATTGTAAATGGAAATCCCGCAATTGCGTATTACAATTTAGCTGCAACCAAATTGCAATTTGTAACCGCAAAAGATGGATCCGGTGCAACCTGGAATGCACCAATTTCATTTTTCGGAAAAGGAACTACAGGAGAATATAATTCTATACAAATTGTAAATGGAAACCCTGCATTTTCATTTTTTGACCGTTCCGCATTGCGATTGCGCTATATACGTTCAGATAATGCCGGTGGCACCCAATGGAGTAATTCTGTGGTTTTAGATACCACTACTACCTGCGGCACATATACTTCTATGTGCATTGTAGGAGGGAATCCGGCGGTGGCGTATCAGGATATAAAAAATGGGAATTTGAAATATGTGCGCGCACTGGATGCAAGTGGAAATAGCTGGGGAACGCCGGTTACGGTTTATGCCACAGGAGTTGTTGGTTTGTATAATTCCATGCAAATGGTGAATGGAAATCCTGCAATTTCTTTTTACGATCAAACGAACGGAGATTTAAAATTTGTGCGTGCCACCGATGCGACAGGAACTACCTGGGGTACACCGGTTACACCCGATGCTACAGGTGATGTTGGTAGTTATAACAGTTTGTCTGCAGTGAGCGGCAATCCTGCGATTGCATATTACCACAACAACAACCATGTATTGCGATATGTGCGAGCGAGCGATGCAAGCGGATCTGCATGGGGTACTCCGGTTACGGTGGATGCGGTTTCAGTTAGCGGTATGCATGCAAGTTTGGAAATTGTAAATGGCAATCCGGCAATTGCATATCAGGGTGGAAATTCAGTTGCCAATACGAAATTTGTGAGAGCCTCTGATGCTACAGGAAGTGCATGGGGATCGCCTGTAGTGGTTGACAATGCGACAAAAGCAGGTTGGTCTTCCAGTTTAAAAATAATTGCGGGAAAACCTGCAATTGTATATTGTGAAGGAAATCGCAGGGTGTTGAAATATGCAGCTGCAATGGACAAAGATGGAAAGGCCTGGAAATCGCCAATAACCTTAGATTCCTCTACCATTGATCAGTATGTATCAATGGTTCCAATTGGGAATGCGGCGGCCATTGTATATTATAAAATAAGTGAACAATTTCCATATTTTATTATGAGCAATTGTGCACAACCTCCGGCACCCACCAATACAACAGCAAACAGTAGTTTAAATATTTGCAGAAATACAAAAACCACATTATCGGCAAGCGGGCTGGGAGTTTTGGAATGGTATAATGCAGCAATTGGTGGTGCAAAATTGACTACAGGAAATACCTGGAACACACCGAATTTGGATACCACCACTGCATATTTTGTGCAGGATAGCCAATGTATTGCAAGTGATAGCAGAACAAAAATAGTGGTAAATGTTTCACCGAATATAAATGTAAGTAAAGTTGGGAATACATTAACCGCAGTGGAAACGGGAGCAACTTATCAGTGGATACATTGCGAAGATGGAAGCTTTGTAAATGGCGCCACTTCTGCATCTTACACCCCAACAATTAATGGAAGCTATGCCGTAATTGTTACAAAAAATGGATGTAGTGACACTTCAGTATGTACGGTATTTAACAATTTTTCCGTAAAGAATTTAACGACAATAAATCAATTGCAATTGATTCCAAATCCTGCGCAGGATTATGTGGAGATAAATGGTGTAAATGCAAAGAAATATAAATTGGAAAATATAGCTGGAATTACTATCAGGGAATTTACCGGCAACCAATTGAATTTGTCGGATATTACCCCCGGGATATATTTTGTTAAAGCATGGAATGGTTCGGGTGAATTGATAGGAAAAGCCACATTGATGAAACAATAGGATATATTTTTCTATGAGGAAAAAAATATCTTTTGAAAAATATTTAAATATAATATAAAATGAAAAATATTAAATGGATTTTCACGGGAATTTTATTCCTTCTGTTTGTAGCCAATTGCAAGAAAAAAGAGACCAACAAAGAAGATCCCAAAATAACGAAAAGTAGCTATTTGTTGCAACATGACAGCTTCCCGGATAATGGCACATCCGGCTTTCAGAGCGGGTTTGTTGCAGGTGAAGCAGCTGCGGTTTATTTTGGTCCGGTAGACAAAGAATTTCAGATAAAAAAAATAAAATTGTTATTTGGAGGTGCTGTTGGAGATTCTTCGTTTATTCTGAAAATTCAAAAAGACAGTTCGGGTTTTCCAGGTCAGGTAGTGTTTAGCAGCACTTATAAATTGCCCGGTAATTCGAATATCCCGGGGATTTTAGATTTGTCCGGAAATAATGTAGTGTTGGCTGCTGGAAGTTTTTTTGTGGTTGTTACCATGACACATAATGGTTTGCCATCTGTTGCAGTAGATAAAGACGGAACCATAAACAATACCCATAATTTTATTTTTGTAAGTGGATTGGGCTGGTCAAAATCTTCTACATATGGACTTTCAGGAGATTGGATTATTCGGGCGGAAATTGAGAAGTGAGTAGGAGAGTAAGACATAGGTTTGCCTTTGGTTAGATTTGGAATCGGCCGCTGGCTGCTGGCTCGACTGCGTTTTGATGAAAGCTTGAGGTTCTTCATAAATGAAATGAAAATAATGAAGAAATTAATTCAGAGCATTGTTAACTGACAACAAATTGTCCATCTACAAAAAAATAATTGCCACGAATTTCACGAATGCACACGAATTATAATACAAATCTATTTTTCGCTTAATAAATAGAAAACGACAAGTCATGACTTGTCGCTACGTACAAACATATAAATCTGCATTTTTGGTAACTTAAATCAGGCCGCTGGCTTCTGGCCTCAAGCCGCTGGCTCGAATTTCGATAACTTACAGATTTTTTTCACTGGGTAACTTAAAAATACTTCAACACTTATCACTTAATCACTTTACACTCGGTTACTCGGCCACTATTTAACACTTTTTCACTCTTCGCTTGAAAACGACAAGTCATGACTTGTCGCTCCGTACAACCAATTACATGTGCATTCTCGGTTACTATTTCACTCGGTTGCTCGGTTACTCGGTTACTATTTATATTTGCAACCCCGATGCCGAAATATACGATAACTGCAGCTTTACCTTATGCGAATGGCCCTGTACACATTGGACATGTGGCAGGAGTTTATTTACCCGCAGATATTTATGCCAGATATATGCGCAACCGGGGCAAGGATGTTCTCTTTATCTGCGGCAGCGATGAACATGGTGTGCCCATTACCATTCGCGCCAGGAAAGAAGGCATTACCCCGCAGGAAGTAGTGGATCGTTTTCATGATTTAATTGGTCGCAGTTTTAAAGATTTGGGGATCTCTTTTGATATCTACAGCCGCACCAGTAGCGATACACATCGCGAAACCGCCCAGGAATTTTTTCTGGATCTTTATAAAAAAGGGGCCTTTCAGGAAGAAGAAACAGAACAATATTTTGATGCTGAAGCAGGACAATTTTTAGCAGACCGTTACATAGTTGGTACTTGTCCGGTTTGTGGAAATGAAAATGCTTATGGCGACCAATGCGAAAAATGTGGCAGTACCCTGAGTCCCATGGAATTGAAAAATCCAAGGAGCGCACTCAGCGGAAATGCACCGGTGTTGAAGAAAACGAAAAACTGGTACCTGCCTTTGGATAAATTGCAGGAGGATTTTTTAAACGAATATATAAACAACAATACCGATTGGAAAAGCAATGTACTGGGGCAATGTAAAAGTTGGCTGAACGATGGATTGAAGCCGCGTGCCATGACCCGGGATTTGGACTGGGGCGTAAAACTTCCCGAATTGCCCGGGGTTGCCAAAACAGATATAGATGGTAAAGTATTGTATGTTTGGTTTGAAGCACCAATTGGATATATCAGCGCCACACGCGAACTGCGACCCGGAGACTGGCAGGATTGGTGGAAGGGGGATTCAGAATTAATCCATTTTATTGGCAAGGATAATATTGTTTTTCATTGCATTATTTTTCCGGCGATGTTGCATTTGCGCGGTGAAGGATATGTGGTACCAAAGCAAGTGCCCGCAAATGAATTTCTGAATTTGGAAGGTGATAAAATCAGTACCAGCAGAAATTGGGCGGTTTGGTTGAATGAATATCTCGAAGATTTTAAAGGAAAACAAGATGAATTGCGCTATGTCTTGGGAAGTATTTTGCCTGAAACCAAAGACAGCGAATTTACCTGGAAGGATTACCAAACAAGGGTAAACAGCGAGCTTGTAGCTATATTGGGCAATTTTGTAAATCGGGTAATGGTGCTAACCCATAAATATTTTGAAGGAAAAGTTCCCGCACCAAAAACCGATGGAAAATTCGCCGCATTAAAAAATCAATATCGCGAGGAAATGAATGGCTGTGCGCAGGCGATGAGGCAGGATTTGGAAACTTTTCGCTTTCGGGATGCACTTGGGGAATTGATAAATATTGCGAGGGTTGGAAATAAATTTTTAACAGAATCCGAGCCATGGAAATTGTTCAAAGAGAATCCGGAAGATACCGGTGATGCTTTGAATTTCGCTTTGGAAGTTTGTGCGAATCTCGCATATGCGACGGAGCCATTTTTACCATTTACGCATGATAAATTATGTGCACAATTGAATTTAATTCCATTGCTTATTACCACCCGCCATTTCTGGAGAGATAAAAAAGAGGCTGCGCCTTTACCTGCCGGACATTTTCTGGGACAACCCGAATTGTTATTTAGCAAGGTGGAAGATGATGTTATAGAACGCCAGTTGGAAAAATTAAAAGGGATGAAAACTCCGGTAACTACAGCGAATGTTGTAAATGCAAATGCAACAGAAAATGCCGGGGAAAAAGAAGTGAAATCCGAAATTCAATATGAGGATTTTGCAAAAATGGATATTCGCGTTGCAACTATCCTGGAAGCAGAAAAAGTGGAGAAAGCGGATAAATTATTAAAATTAATTTTAGATGCGGGAGGTGAAAAGCGCACCGTAGTGAGTGGCATCGCCATGCATTTTAAGCCTGAAGATATTATTGGCAAACAGGTTTTGTTACTTGCCAATCTGGCACCCCGAAAAATGCGCGGCATCGAAAGTCAGGGTATGATATTGATGGCGGAAGATGCAGACGGGAAATTAGTTTTCGTTTCTCCCTCTGTGCCTGTGAACCCTGGAAGTGGGGTGAGTTAAATATAATTATGGATTAGGCCTGAACTGAAGCCTGAAAGATATTTGGACAAGCCATTAGAATCACGCTGGCTGAGGATTGGGCCGAGAATTATCAGGCGTCTCGTGGTTTTTTTCCCGGAAGTATGGAATTTTGAAAGTTCTTTGTTATTTTTGCAGCCCGAAAATTCACAGACATGACGAAGCGCACTTACCAACCATCGAACACCAAACGCAGAAATCGCCACGGCTTTCGCAAACGTATGGCCTCTTCCAACGGTCAACGCGTATTGGCCGCCCGTCGTGCCCGCGGACGCCATAAACTGACCACCTCTGACGAAAGAGGACATAAAGGTTAATTGGGAATGGTGCATTGGTTTTGAAAGACCAGAAGCCCCATACCAGCAGATTTACATTTCGCAAAGAAGAAAGGCTTTGTAGCCAAAAGATTATATCCGGGCTCTTTGAGCCCGGTTTTTTTATATCCAGGTACCCCTTCCGCATTCATGTTTTATATACCAGCCTTCCCACAGAAGAAGTCACCGCTCAGGTAATGTTTGTAGTTGGGAAGAAGCGTTTTAAGAAAGCAGTAGACAGGAACCGCATTAAAAGGGTGATGCGTGAAATGTACCGGTTAAATAAAGCAAAAATCTATACCGCACTTATGCAGGCTGGGAAAACAGCTGCGTTGGCGGTTATTTATACGGGTGATAAAATGCCGGTATACAAAAAGACAGTAACTATATTTGAGAAAGCAGTTGAGCAACTCTGTATTGAAATCGCTGTTTAACGGACTGGCTATTCTGCTCATCCGATTTTACCAATATGGTATTTCACCGCTGTTGATGAAGAGCTGCCGTTTTACTCCTTCTTGCAGTGAATATGGTATAGAAGCATTTCGCAAACATGGATTTTTCAAAGCATTCTGGCTTACCGCAAAGCGTTTTTCCCGTTGTCATCCATGGGGAGGGCATGGCCACGACCCGGTGCCGTAGGCACAGGGGGTGGCGAGATTTGTCAACTCTTATAAGAGTTGACAAATCATTTCGTTCCACGGACGAATTTCCGATTTGTCAGAATAATTCCAGAATTGACAGATTTGCCAAATGGTTACCAAATTTTTGACGGAAACTTGCGTTAATTTCTAATGAAAAAACGGATTCAACTTCTTATCGCGCTGGCCTGCGCAATTTTATTTACCTGTTTGTTTTTTGATTCCGGCATCGGTGTGAATCTGGCTATTTTCTATACCCTGTTTGCAGCCACCTTACTTACAGTATATGGATGGCAAAAAAGAAAACCTGTGTTTTGGATTTTCTTTGTTGCATCGTTGTTGCTATCCTGGGCTGTGGCATGGCATGGGAATTATTTCACCATCTTTGTCTTTTTTATTCAGGTCGCATTTTTTGCAGGTGCATTTGCCTTGTCGGAATTGGGAGTTGGAATTCCATTTTTTAAGGAAGGAATTGTTCAATTGTTTGTATCCCAGGGCAACTTTGTTTCCGGGATAACACTGGGCAGGGGCGAGAGAAGGAGGGGAACGCCCTGGAAATACATATTTCAATATGGAATTCCGGCATTGGTGGTGTTTGTTTTATTTATTTTCTTTTACAGAAACAGCAATTCCATTTTCAATTCTTATGTGGATGAAGTATCCGTTTTTTTTGAAAATATAATGGATAAACTCAATTTAAAAATGATAGGCACATTTCTACTGGGGTTGGCTCTGGTAAATGTTTTTCTATTTCACATAGTACGCAAAAAAATAGTGGATCAGTGGCTTTCTAAAATTCCATTTATTGAAAGAATTCGAGATAAAAGAATTCGATTTATGAAAAGGAGAGGGCTAAATACCAAATTGGGATTTGAAAATAAATTCGGGATATTTTTTATTGGCTTGTTAAATGCAATGCTTTTGATTTTGAATATTTCCGACCTGCAACTGGTATGGTTCGGATTTGAGTGGAAGGGCCAGCTGTTGCGGGAATACGTGCATGAAGGAACCTGGTATCTGATTATCAGTATTTGTATTTCTGCCATAACCATTTTGTATTTCTTCAGAGGCAATCTGAATTTCTTTTCGGGAAATAAATATTTGAAAATAATGGCCAGAATTTGGATGTTGCAAAATGCATTTCTGGCAATCAGTGTTTTGCTCCGGAATTTGCGATACATTGAATTTTATGGACTGGCCTATTTGAGAATAGGTGTATTTTTCTTTCTGGTTGCCGTAGTTGCTTTGCTGGTATTTGTATGGTTGAAAATTGGCAGGAGAGAATCGATGTGGCTTTTCCTAAGCCGAAATCTTATAACAGGAATGATTTTATTGGGAATTTGCGCTCTTGTGGACTGGTCCAATGTTATTACCCGATTTAACTTGTCTCATTACAAAAAGTCATTCGTGCATATGCAATTCCTGGCCAAAATGCCGGATCGCTGTTTGCCTGTATTGTTGAAATACCGGGAGTTATTGCCGGAAATCAAATCTGCACAATTGAAACGCGGTTATGGTTATTCGGATGAAGTGAACGAAGAAGAAATTTCTGTGGTACTGGAACGCCGAAAGTTAGAATTCATCCGCAAATATGACCAACAGTCGTGGCGCGAAACAACCTGGGCGGACCGCGATGCCCGTTACCGCATGCCGTAGCGGCATGCGTGTATGCACGGAGATTTGTCAACTCTTATAAGAGTTGACAAATCTCCCCGATTTGCCCGATGCAGGGAATAGGGCGTGAGGTATTGGTATTTACCATTGTTTTCCCTATTTTTGCAGCCCCAAAATTAAAGTCCACTGTAATGAATAACAATCAGTACGAGACTGTGATCATATTGACACCCGTGCTCTCTGAACAGCAAATGAAAGATGCTGTTAAAAGCTACAGAGAGTTGATCACAGCGAATGGTGGGGTAATGGTCCATGAAGAAAACTGGGGCCTTACCAAACTAGCTTATCCCATTCAAAAGAAAGGCACGGGATTTTATCATCTATTTGAATATCAGGCAGGTCCTGATTTCATTAAGCAAATTGAACTGGTGTTTCGCCGTGATGAGCGCGTTTTGCGTTACCTCACTGTGAGACTCGACAAAAATGGTGTGGAGTTCAGCGAAAAACGCCGCAGAGGTGAAGTTTCTACTCCAAAACCTGTTGTTGAAGCACCAAAAACAGAAAAAGTTGTAGTTCCAGTTATTGAGGAGGAAATTGACTTATGAGCAAAGAAGTAAATTTTATCTTCAACCAAACTCCACAGGTTCTACAGAAGAAGAAGTACTGCCGCTTTAAAAAGCATGGCATTAAGTACATCGACTACAAAGACAAGGAGTTTTTGTTAAAGTTTGTAAACGAGCAAGGCAAAATTCTGCCGCGTCGCATTACCGGTACTTCGTTGAAATACCAGCGAAAAGTTACTCAGGCAGTGAAACGCGCACGCCATCTTGCCCTTATGCCATTTGTTGCTGACGGTTTAAAATAATTGGAGGTTCACAATGAAAATCATTTTAACTGAAGACGTAAAAAACCTGGGACACAAAGACGATGTAGTTGCTGTAAAAAGCGGTTATGGTCGTAACTTTCTTATTCCACAAGGTAAAGCAAAACTGGCTACTGACGGCGCTTTAAAAATGTTGGCAGAAGACATTCGCCAACGCGCATTCAAAACCGAAAAAATTCGCAAAGATGCCGATGCAATTGCAGAAAAATTGAATGGTCTTACTTTGACCATCACTGCAAAAGCCGGTGCAAGCGGTAAAATCTTTGGTTCTGTTACTGCTCTGCAGGTAGCAAATGCCATTAAAGAAAAAGGTATTGAAGTAGATCGCCGCAAAATTGTTTTCGACGATATCAAAATGCTTGGCAGCTATACCGCCAATATCAACCTGTTCAAAGAAATCAATGCACAGGTAAACATTGAAGTAGTTGCCGAATAATTAAAGACTATTCCAACAAAAACCCTCTTCCAACCGAAGAGGGTTTTTTATTGCCCATACTTTGCCATATTTACCCGGAATGAAGTGCCGAATATGATTAACTTTGCCCGCTTAACTATGTGGGACAGGTTAGGAACATTTGTTCTCAAAAACAGACTGGTATTCATTATCAGTTTGGGGGTATTTACTATCGCAGCGGCTTTTATGGCCTCCAAAGCCGAACTCTCTTACGACATGCAGAAAATGGTGCCGGCAGAGGATCCCGAAATGGTAATTTACAACCAGTTCAAGAAAACCTTTGGGGAAGACGGAAACAAGCTCGCAATAGGTTTCAAAACCAAAGACCTTTTCAAACTCCAGTTTTATAACGACTACAGAATTTTATGCGATGAAATCAACGCAACAAAAGGCGTTAATGAAGTGATTTCGCCGGCCAGGTTATTTAATTTATATATTGATACCAGTCAACTGTTTTACGTTAAACCTTTAACTACTACTCCGCCTAAAACCCAGGCTGAAATGGACAGTATTTATGAGGTTTTTCAACAGCTTAGGTTTTACCACGGACTATTATATAACGATACCAGTAATGTTGCTCTTGCAATTATTTCGCTCAACGATAGTACATTAAATACCGCCGGTAGAAATTCATTAATTCAATCCATACACGCCAAATGTGAAGCATTCGGGGATAAACACAAACTCGAAATGCACTACAGCGGTCTACCGTTTATCAGAACGGAATATGCCACCAATGTGCGCCGCGAAATAGTGCTGTTTACCGTAATTGCATTTGCAGTAACAGGTTTGTTAATTCTTGCATTTTTCCGGAGTTTCAGCACTCTCATTATTTCATTGGTTTTTATTGCCATTGGAGTATTAACCATGCTTGCAGTTACTGCTGCACTGGGTTTTAAACTCACTATTTTAACTGCAATTCTGCCACCGGTTCTTGTTGTCGTCGGAGTGCAGAATACGATATACCTCATCAATAAATATCACGAAGAATTTCGCAGACATAAAAATAAAGCCCGCGCTTTACATCGGATTATTTCCAGAATTGGTATTGCTACGTTCCTCATTAATTTTACAACAGCCATTGGCTTTGGAACTTTTTATTTTACGCAAACTGCCATTTTAGAACAATTTGGATTGGTAGCTTTTATTACCATAAATATTTTATTTTTTGTAAATATTATTGGCATCCCGGTGTTGTTCTCCTACCTGCCCACACCCAGTGAAAAACAAACAGAACACCTGGAAAATAAAAATGTAATCAATTTTTTGAGCTGGGTTAAATTCAATGCATTTAATAAAAAAAGAAGAATATATTTCTGGACAATAGCCGCCACTATTTTGGGTTCGGTTTATATTATTCAGTTAAAGCCGCTTTCTTTTATGGTGGATGACATTCCGCATTCCAGTAAGGTGTATCGCGATCTGGAATTCTTTCAAAATAACTTTAGAGGGGTAATGCCTTTTGAAATTGTTGTTACCACCAATATGCCGGGTGAGGCACAACAGCCTACAACCATTGGCGATGTCAATCGTTTTCAGAAAGCGATGAAACGATTTCCACAATTATCCAAACCAATGTCGATTGTCGAAGTGATTTGTTTTGCAAATCAAACGATAAACGACGGAGACGCTTCTGAATATCGTGTGCCAAAAGTGACCGATCTCGGATTGCTCGCATCCTATTTTCCGGAGAAAAAACCCGGAAGCAAAAGAACCATTATTGAGGGCATGATTGACAGTTCTTCCAGCAAATTGCGCATCAGTTATCAAATGCGCGATGTGGGCAGTGTGGCAATGGATACCCTGATCAATGATGTGCGTGGAATTGCCGCCAATATTTTCCCCAAAGATCAGTACAGCGTGGCCATTACCGGTACATCTGCAATTTTTTTGAAAGGCAATAGTTATTTATATAACAGCCTGGTAAGCAGCACGCTATGGGCTTTGCTCATTATTTGCCTTACGATGGGATTGTTATTTCCTTCTATCAAAATGATTATTATTTCGGTAATCCCCAATGTTTTGCCATTGGTAGTAACCGGCGGATTGATGGGGTATTTTCACATACCTTTAAAACCATCAACTATTCTTGTATTCAGCATTGCATTTGGAATTACCATTGATGCTACCATCCATTTTATCTCTGTTTTCCGAAGGCATTTATTTCATGGAAATATTAGCATGCGTGAGGCTTTAAGCCTGACTATTATGGAAGTAGGTCTGAGTATGATTTATACCATGGTGGCACTTTTTGCAGGCTTTATGATTTTTGTTTTCAGCAGATTTGAAGGCACACAATCTCTGGGATGGCTAACCGGTGTAACCCTGATTACGGGTCTCGCGGCCAATTTGTTTTTGTTACCGGCTTTGTTGCTTTCTTTTGAAAAGAGTCTGAACCCGAGAGAAGAGTTGAAGGAGCAGGTATTGGAAATTCCGGAAGAGGATTAGGATTTTATTCCCACATCAAATTGCAACCGCGGGTGTCGGAAAAATCGAAGCGCCCCATTACTTCAAAAGAACCATCCGGACGAATTCGCGCCAAATCATCTGTGGCAATAAAAGAACAGGAATATAAATTTCCCAGGTCTGTCATACATAGTCTTCCGGTTTTATTTTCGGCTACCATACCAAAAGGGTCATTAATTTCTGCTGCAGAAATGCGCATCCACGGAGGAGTTTTAAAAATACCATTGCCGCTGGAATAAGCCTGTGACATCAATTCTGTCATTCCATACTCACTGTGAATGGCTTCACTACCAAATGACTTTTGCAGCATTAAATGCACTTCACTGCGGGTAAGTTCTGTCCGTCGTCCTTTCATGCCACCGGTTTCCATAATTATGGTATTTTTCAATGCCGGTCCCTCATAGAATTCAGCGAAATCCAATAAAGCAAAAGTTACACCCAGTAAAATGACTTTTTGCCCGGATTGTAATGCGGTTTGCAAAGCATCATGCAGCGCAGAAAAATCCTGATTAAAAAATCCGCTTCCATCTGCAGCCTTTTCCATTAGTTTTTCCGCCATATAAACCAGAGAGCTGTTTGGTCTGTCGAGATAAGAAGGAAGCAAAGCCAAAAGCATGTAATCTTCTATTTTTCCATAGAACAATTCAAATGTTTTCCGGAATATTTTTTCGTACCAATCGATAAAGGGGACAAAATGCAGAGATACTCCGGAACCGCTTGTACTACTGCTCTCAAATATGTTATACCTACCGGTATGTTCCTCAGAAAAGCCCATTTTTTTGGTTTTAAAAAAGGAAATGGGTAGGAAAGGAATTTGGGCTGCGGATAGAATTTTGGAAGGATCTATGTTGCAGTTTTGTAACCATTCCCGGTAAACTGCACAATGGGCGCATTGAAAATGAAATATTTTGAGGGCCAAATCGTTAAATTTGTCATCGGTGCATTCCAGAATTTCCTTTTCCAACGCTTGGTTTTGCATGCTTATTGGGGCGTGTTTGTGTTTTGCCGGTTGCAAACCCGACAAAAATAAGTTTTCTGATACACCTTTTCTGGAATTAAAAGGGGCATACGTGTTTAATAATGGCGAAGGCAAGGACAGTTTTGTATTGTTGTCTATGCACTATCGGGATGGAGACGGAGATTTGGGATTGGGAGATGGAGATACCATGAGTCCTTTTGGGTTCAAGGATGCGTATTTCAACAACCTTTTCATTTGGATTTACTTTAAGAAAAACGGAGTTTGGTACAAACCCATAAATCCACTGTCTCCAACGCTGGATACTATGAATTTTCATGAACGCCTTCAAAATATTACCCCAACAGGACGCAACAAATGGATAGAAGGGGATCTGGATTTAAGAGTTCCGGCAGAGCCATATTCCCTTAAGCCAGATACGATTCGTTTTGAATTGCAGTTGGTGGACCGAAGCCTGAAGAAAAGTGACAGATTGCGCAGCGAGGAGATATTTTTAAAGCATTAGTAACCAAATCGCGCTTTGTGCGTATTATTTTCGCAGCCCGTCGGCAAAAAGGAAACCGAAAAAAAATGTTTATGGTTACGAAAGCGGTGCCTGATGTGCTTTCAACATGCCTCATACAATATTATTCGGAAACTGTAGTTTACCTTTGGCATACGATTTGGAATTAACAATTAAAATATGATCAAGAATATTGGTATCATCATTTTTGCCGCTTTGGCTGCGCCATTAAGCGCTCAGAAACTCGGTTATGTAGATAGTGACCTCATTTTAAATAAAATGCCGGAATATAAATCTGCTCAAAAACAACTCGATGATCAAGCCGCAGAATGGCAGTCAAAAGCCGATCAGATGCAGGCAGAAGTGGATCAGTTGTATAAAGATTATCGCGCAGAAGAAGTACTTTTAACCAAGGAGCAAAAAACAGCGAAAGAAGAAGCAATTGTGAATAAGGAAAATGAACTTTTCAAATTCCGTGAAGACAAATTTGGCCAAACCGGTGAGCTTTTCAAAAAAAGAGAAGAATTGATCAAACCTATACAGGATAAAGTTTTTGAAGCGGTGCAAAAGGTTGCAAAAACGGAGGGCCTTTCTTTCATTTTCGACAAAGCGGGTGGGGTGCTCATGCTGTATGCCGATCCGAAATATGACAAAACCTTTGAGGTAATGGAAGAATTGGGAATACCCAACGACCAGAACCAGAACCAAAACCAACGATAAAAACAGACCATAAATAATGAAAAAAATCATGATAGCTGCGGCGGCATTGTTCGCCATGATTAGCGGTGCAAATGCACAAACTCAAAAAATTGCTTTTGTAAATACCCAAAAGGTTATTGATACATTGCCTCAAAAAGACAGTGCAGAGTTGAAACTGCAACAGTACTCTATGCTATACGAAAATCAACTTGCAGAAATGGAGCAGGAATTCAATACCAAAAAAGCGGAATTTGATGCAGAAGTAGCAAAACCGGATGTATCTCCAATACGCAAAGAACTATTGCAGAAAAATCTTCAGAATATGTATAAAACACTTACAGAAACTGAACAGGCCATGCAAAACGATTTGCAGATGCAGCGCACGACTTTGTTAAATCCTATTATTGAAGAAGTAAAAGCTGCAGTGGCAGTAGTTGCAAAACAAAAAGGTTTCACCAGTGCAATTGACAACAGTACCGGATTGGTGTTGTTCATGGGAAATGCGACAGACGACATTACCGATGCAGTAATTAAATATATGACCAGCCCGAAGCCAGTAGCTCCGGCGCCAAAAAAATAAATGACTGAATCCAAAAAAAGCCCCGCCAAAAACGGGGCTTTTTTGTTTCCTTTGTGTTACCTTGAAAAAGAAGTTTCCAATAGGTGTATTTGATTCCGGAGTTGGTGGGCTCACCATATTGAAGGAATTCCGCGAGCAAATGCCGGAATATGATTACGTATATCTTGGCGATAATGCGCGTGCACCGTATGGCACCAGATCTTTTGAAACAGTTTACAGATATACTCTGCAATGTGTTCAATGGTTTTTTGTACAGGGTTGTGAACTGGTTATTCTGGCTTGCAATACTGCATCGGCAAAAGCACTGCGCAATATTCAACAGCATGATTTGCCGGGGATGGGAAAAGGAAAAAGAGTATTGGGGGTGTTGCGTCCAACCACTGAAACTATTGGTCTGCATACCAAAAATGGACATATTGGAATATTGGCTACTCCGGGAACTGTAAACTCCAATTCCTATGTGGTGGAAATGCAAAAATTCTTTCCGGGAATTCAGGTTAGCCAACATGCATGTCCCATGTGGGTTCCATTGGTGGAGAACCGTGAATATTCCAATCCGGGTGCCGATTATTTTATTCAAAAAGATATAGAAATATTGCTGAAAAAAGATCCGGCAATAGATACCTTATTGTTGGGTTGTACCCATTATCCGTTGTTGCTTAAAAAGATTGAATCATATTTGCCAAAGGGAATCAAAATCATATCCCAGGGGCCGGTGGTAGCGGATAAACTTGAAGATTACCTGAAACGGCATGAAGAAATAGAAAGCAGAATTTCCACCCGCGGAACCTGTAAATTTTTTACAACGGATTCACCCGAAGATTTTGATGCACACGCAGATATTTTTTTGGGAGAAAAGGTAAATAGTGAACATGTAAATCTGGTGTCATGAAACATGGCAGCTTCATCGGATAACATACGGGAAACCTTGGAATTGCTACCGGATCAGCCCGGAGTATATAAGTATTTTGATAGCGAAAAAAATATTATATATGTAGGAAAAGCAAAATCTCTGAAAAAAAGAGTAAGCAGTTATTTTAACAAAATCAGACACGAAAACAGAAAAACTTCCGTACTGGTTTCTAAAATTGCGCATATAGATTTTACCGTAGTGGACACGGAAATGGATGCGTTATTGCTGGAAAATAGCCTGATAAAGGAATTTCAACCGCGTTACAATGTCAACTTAAAGGATGATAAATCCTATCCTTTTATTCGAATCACCAATGAACGATTTCCCAAGGTATTTGCAATGCGAAATCCGGTGAAAGATGGCAGTGATTATTTTGGTCCTTACGCCTCTCCCAAGGTGATGCATGTAGTTTTGGACCTGATAAAAAAATTATATCCTACACGCAATTGTAATTTAAACTTATCCGAAGAAAATATACTTCAAAAGAAATTCAAAATTTGTTTGGAATATCAGATAGGAAATTGCAAGGGTCCCTGTGAAGGATTGCAGAGTGAAGAGGATTATAACCAGAGTATTCAGCAAATCAAACATTTATTGCGCGGAAATTTGGCTGAAGTACGCAGGCATTTGAAGGAATTGATGCAAAAATCCGCAGCAGAATTGCAATTTGAACAGGCACAACAACTCAAAGAAAAACTGGATATGCTCGAGCGTTTCCAGCATAAAAGTACAGTAGTCAGCCACCATGTTGGAAACGTGGATGTTTATTGTATAAGCGGAAATGAAAAAGCGGCTTTTGTGAATTTTATGCGGGTGAGCCAGGGTCTGGTGGTGGTGAGCAGAAATCTGGAATACCGCAAAAAACTGGATGAAACCGATGCGGATATTTTGGAATTGGCAATTGGCGAAACTCGCACGTTGTATGGGTTTGATACAAAGTCTGAAGTTATTTTACCTTTTGAAATTGAATTGGATGATCCCGATTTTCATTACACCATTCCCGCTGCAGGAGAAAAGAAAAAATTACTTGAATTGAGTCTGAAAAATGCCATGCTTTATAAACGCGAAAAAATGGATCAGTATGAAAAACTCAATCCGGATGTTCGCATAGACAGGGTGATGGAACAAATGAAAAACGATTTACGCCTTACAGCACAACCCAGACATATAGAGTGCTTTGATAACTCCAATTTTCAGGGAACATATCCTGTTTCCGCCTGTGTGGTATTTAAAGATGGCAAAGCTGCAAAAAGTGAATACCGCCATTTTAATGTTAAAACAGTGGAGGGTCCTGATGATTTTGCAACGATGAAGGAAGTGCTTACGAGAAGATATAGCCGCTTTTTGGAAGAAAACAGGGAATTGCCCCAACTGGTGGTAGTAGATGGCGGAAAAGGGCAATTATCAGCTGCTGTGGAGGCATTTAAAGAAATGCATATTTATGGAAAAGTTGCAGTTATTGGAATTGCGAAACGCCTGGAGGAATTATTTTATCCGGATGATCCGTTGCCATTGTATATAGACAAAAAATCCGAAACACTAAAAATCATTCAGCAAATGCGCGATGAAGCGCACAGGTTTGGAATTACCCATCATAGAAAACGCAGAGATAAAGGCACTTTAAAAACTGTGCTAACTGAAATTGATGGCATAGGTGAAAATACAGCAAACCAATTGTTGTCGCACTTTAAAAGCATGAAAAAAGTAGAGATTGCAACCGAAGAAGAACTTTCAACTATTATCGGCAAATCAAAAGCAGAAAAAGTGCGTCATTTTTTTGAAACTAAAATTAAAGAATCTTAAAAATGGATTCCGGATTTGAATGGAATGCCTTATTGGAATTTGCTAAAAGCCAATCCCACGCATGTATTTTGCTGAGCAATGGCTTTGAAGACAAATATGGAAAATATGAAATTGCCGCAGGATTTGGTGCCAAAACAATTACTAATTCACTAGAGGAATTAACATGGGATCATTCTATGTTTGGATTTTTATCTTATGATTTAAAGAATCATTTTGAAAATTTAAAAAGCGAAAATAATTCGTGGATTGAAGTGCCGGAAGTGATGTTTTTTGAACCTGAATTGCATTGTTATAAAGCCAGATCCGGCGAGGTTTTTACAAATTTTGTACTACCCGAATTGCCCCATGATTATTTCGATAATTTGAGAAAACCAAAATCACCGGAATGGATATTTTCTGACAGGCAGGATTACCTGAATTCCATTTCCGATATTAGAAATGACATTGAAAATGGCACTTATTACGAACTCAATTTTTGTACGGAATGGAAGGCGGGGAATGCCTCGGAATTTGACCCGTATATGGCATTCTATTATTTAAATACACTTGCGCCTGCCCCGTTTTCTGCATTTATTAAATGGGATGATAATTATTTGTTATGCAGTAGTCCAGAGCGTTTTTTATTGGCAAATAATGATCAAATAATTTCGCAACCAATTAAAGGTACACGAAGACGGCAATCCAATCCCCATATGGATGCTGAAGCGAAAACGGAATTGATGACAAGTGAAAAAGACCGCGCAGAAAATGTGATGATTACCGATTTGGTTCGCAACGATATTTCACATTTTTGTATTCCCGGAACCGTGGAAGTGGAAGAACTCTGCGGGGTTCATAGTTTCAGTCATGTGCATCAGATGATTTCCACGATAACCGGAAAAATGCGTCCGGAAACGTCCGTTCAGGATATTATTTCCAGCATGTTTCCAATGGGAAGTATGACCGGAGCGCCAAAGGTAAAAGTGATGGAATACATTGAGAAATATGAGGATTTTAAACGGGGATTATACAGTGGAAGCGTGGGATATTTGGAAGATGGAAGAATGGATTTGAATGTGGTCATCCGAAGTTTACAATTTAACAATAGGAACAAACGCATTGCTTATCACACTGGCGGCGCTATTACATACGACAGCATTGGAGAATTGGAGTTTCAGGAATGTCTGGATAAAGCCTCGGGAATGATGGCGATTTTTGAATCTTAATCCAATTCAAACTTATATCCAACACCTTTTACGGTATGAATAAATTTTTCATCGAGTTTTTCGCGAATTTTTCGAACGTGTACGTCAATGGTTCTATCCACAACCAATACCTCATTTCCCCAAACATTTTCCAAAATTTCATCTCTGCTAAAAACCCTTCCCGGGCGGCTTGCAAGAAATGAAAGCAATTCAAATTCCTTACGCGGAAATTGTAAGGTTTTACCATTGTATTCCACTACAAATCTTTCGCGGTCAATTTTCAAATTGCTAAAACTCATGGTTTCATGAGGTGCGCTCTGAATGGCATTTCTTCTTCTTAAAATGGCTTTCAATCTGCTCAATAAAACACGGGGTCTGATGGGCTTTGCGATATAATCATCAGCACCGGCTTCAAATCCTGCGAGCTCCGCGAATTCTTCGCTTCTGGCTGTGAGAAATACGATGGCGATACCTGAGGTTTCGTCATTTTCTTTTAGTTGTCTGCAGGCTTCCATGCCGTCCATCACCGGCATCATTACGTCCATCAGAATTAATTCCGGTTTGATTTTTTTTGCCTGTTCAATTGCCTGTAATCCGTTGGCAGCAACATGCACCTCAAATCCCTCTTTATTCAGTGCATGCCTGATAAGTTCCAGAATATCCTGTTCGTCATCAACTACCAGTATTTTCGGCATTTTCTTCATTTTACAGTTACAAAATAATCAATACTCTGTTACTGCGCTATGAATGCAATATTAATTTAATATTATGGCAAGCGGGAATAAAGTTATACTGCTCAGGGTTGAATTAATAATTCTTCCACTTTTGCCTGCAATGCTTCACCACGCAGCCCTTTAGCCACAATGCGGCCTTCCTTATCTAACAGATAGGTAGCGGGAATGGATGAAACTTTATACAACTGTGCGGGTGCACTATTCCACTTTTTCAAATCGCTAACATGGCGCCAAACCAGGCTGTCGCTCTTAATTGCTGCCTTCCACCGACCGGGATCCTCATCCAGCGAAACACCTATAATTTCAAATCCCATAGGGTTGAACTTTTTATACATTTTGGTGTTAAAGGGATTTTCCCTGCGGCATGGGCCACACCAGGATGCCCAGAAATCAATGAGCACTACTTTCCCCCTTAAAGAACTTAAGGAAAGGGAATCTCCATTAGGCTGAGGCAGCTTGAAATCCGGAGCAACAGCGCCAATTGCGAGAATTTTCTCGAATTCATATCGCTTGGTAATATCTTTTACATATTTGCTATTGCTGCTGTATGATTTGCCGGCTTCCATAGCGAATTTAATTAATTCAATATCAGGGTCCTGAATTACTCCAAAAGTGACTATAAAATAAGGTACCAAAGACTTTGTTTTTGACATAGCAAATGAACGAAGGGTTTTATTTCTCTCCGCCATCAGACTGTTGTAATCCGACTGCAACTGCACACCACGCGCATATCCTTCCTGGGTATTTGGAAGGGTACCGGCCTCATTTTGCATATTCCGAAACTGATTGTCATAACGCACTATCAGGTCGAGTAGCTCTTTGATATCTGTAATACCTTCTATTCCTTTTCCTTCCACGCTGTAATTGCCATCAGTTCCTGATATTTCAAGTTTAGCATTGGTTTTGTTATCCAGAATCATGTACAGCACGGAACTCTGATCCCATTGCAGTTGACAAATCAGTGGTTCTTTTACATTACCTTTAAGTTCAAAGTTTCCATTTTCATCGGTATGAACACTGTCAATCACTACCAATTGCTGTTGTTGCATTTCAAACAGCACCACCAGATTTTTTGGTTTGTTCTTTATGGATCCTTTTATGGAATAACCTGTAACCGCCTTTTCCAAGGTGGTTTTACTTGGGGTGAGCAGGTTATTCACCCAATTTCGCAAATCCTGTTTTACGTTACCGGCATTCGCGTTGGTGCATGACGGCATTACGATTGCCACGGCCAGCAGGCCAAGAATAACGTATCCGGTTTTAAAAAGTGACATGTGTTTCAAAAATAACAAAAACCGGCCCAAAATCGTTTTTTGGAACCAATTATGATATAAAAACGATTTTCAAAGGTTATTCGTTGCCTGACAGAAGTGGTTTTTTAACTTCAGTTGGTAAAACAGCATTTTCAACCATATAATCTCCGATTCTGGTTCTGCGCAATTCACTCAGATATCCGCCACAGCCGAGTCTTTGGCCGATGTCATGAGCCAGGCTGCGTATATAAGTGCCTTTGCTGCAAGTAACCCGAAATTTTAAAACCGGATTTTCAAAAGAAATAATTTCCAATTCGCGAATGGTTACCATCCGCTTTTCCAGTTTGTGATCTACGCCTTGCCTGGCAAGTTTATATGCCCTTTTCCCCTCCACTTTTATGGCTGAAAAAAGGGGAGGTGCCTGCATGATTTCTCCGCGAAATTCTGGTAATAGCGCTTCTATTTTATCGAGTGTAATTTCAGTTGTTGCGCGTTTTTCCTCAGGTTCCGTTTCCAAGTCATAACTCGGTGTAATTGCACCTAAAACGATGGTTCCGGTGTACTCTTTTTCGGCATCCTGTATTTCATTGATTTTTTTGGTGCATTTTTCAGTACACAAAATCAACAAACCAGTAGCCAAGGGATCCAAAGTTCCGGCATGTCCACATTTTTTGGCTCCTAAAATCCATTTTACTTTTTTTACCGCCTGAAAAGAGGTCCATCCAAGTGGTTTATCAATTAAAATTATTTCTCCCGGCGCAGACTCCTGATTCAAAGTAAAATTACCGGTTTTTTAAGTAGTATTTTTCCTTCTGCATCCTTAACATGTAAAACATAAGTTCCGGCCGCAAGGGAATTGGGATCTATGCGCAATAAATTGCTTCCTGCATTTAAAAAAATAGATGGTTTATCCTTTACTTTTTGTCCATTGTAATTCCATAATTCCAATGTATAAATTCCTTCTCTGGTTGTATTTATTTCTGTAAATAAATCTTTTTGTGCAGGTATAGGAAATACGCGAATTTCCGGAATCTGATCGTCGTAAATACTATCGGTAATCTTTACTCTGGCTACCCATGCATTCATGAATTTATTGCTGCCATAAGAGCCTACCAGAAAAAAGACTCCGGGCTCATTGTATTTCTGCTGGATACCTTCATAATCTCCCCAACGCTGTTCACCGGTATCGATATAATTATAATAAATTAATGAAGTACCTTTTTTTATTTTTTTAATGGAAGAATATTCACCATAACGATTTCGGTAAATCACTGCGGTACCTGGAAAATGCCATGGACTGCTATATACAAAAGTAATTATACTGCTGTTGTCTTTTGCATCACCACCTGCCGATGCTATTGCCGGATATCCCATGTCCAGGGAATCGTCTTCAATCATATTGCCGCGTATAAACGGATCGCTGTCTATATTAAAAATAGTTTGGTGCGTGAGATGTGCCTGATAGGTTTTAAAATTCACGGAATTTTGCATGAATTGTACCGTATTCCCGGTGCGTATAGCCGACAATGCCCGGCAATCATTGGTGCGTAATTTAAATGCAGTATCCGGTTGTAAGGCGCTTGGAGGAAATCCGTATTTCAGATTGCTGCGCATATGTTGCATTTCCAGTGTGGCAATGCCACTTTCCTGAGTATTGGTTACCCGCAATAAAAATACAGTATCATTGACGAGGTCAATAGGTTTCACATTTACAAAATAATTGTCTGTGCCTTCCGGTCTGGGTCCGTTTTGTACAGAACAAATACTGCGAAGTGCAACACCCTCATATTTAATTCCGGTATAAACTGTTTTGTGCAGCGTATCCCCTTTAAATCCGTCGTTTTTGCGCAATTGCCAAATAACGGCCTCGGTAAAACCTTCTTCCCATGTAGCGCCATTGCCAATAAGATTTACAGTAAAAAATATGTCTTCACTGTTATGTGCAATAATTGGATAATCGCTCCAAATGCTGTCCTTGGTTGGCTTGCCGGGTATTTTATATACAAACCAGGGATCCAAAGGATTGGAAGTGCTGCTAAAACCGGCTACTATAAAACTGGTTTTATCCGTAGTGCCATGCATGAACAAAATCACATACCTGTCCCGATTTGGATCATAAATTACACGCGGGTCGTAGATTCTGGTCAGGGTTGGCATAGGGTCAATTTTCTGATTTGGTGGATTTACGAAATTCTCCAAAGACCAAACTCTTTTAATAACACCAGTTTCATCATGCACACGAATTACTGTGTTCATTACATTAATAAATTTTCCATCATTGCCTACAGCAATGTGATTGTCATTGGGGGTACCATCACCACCACCGCCATTGTATTCATTTAATACTTCCGGTTTCAGGAAGTCTTTATCTGTTGGTTTTCCGGAATAGTTGCCTCTGGTATTCACCTGAGGGCGCATTCTTTTGGCGCGTTCTGCGTCCACCAGCCTGCGGTTTTTCTCGCTCATCGCACCCGGTTCTGGCATTTCACCCGGCACGGTCATCACCCACTCTTTTGCAACGGATGCCGGATCAAATACAAACCACAAGGGAGATGCATGATCTTGTTTTTCATATTCTACAGGTGTAATCTGTGCAAATGCGGGAATGGCAAATAGGAAACTCCAAAAACAGATAGTGAGCTTTTGTCGCATGTGCTACAAATTTAATACTTCGTGGAGAATGTGGGTTTTATTCCTAGGAAATGGGCCAATTTATTCGTCAAAATTATTCCTTCAGATTCCTGTTCTTGTTTCGCCCGGCTTGCTAACACATGTAAAGAAAACAGAAAGGCACACAAAATCAACTTATTTCATTCCATCATCGGATGTTTACTTCCATTTCCAATTCTATACCAAAACGTTGGTTTACGCTTTCCTGAATTTCAAATGCTAGCGATCGAATTTCGTTCCCCTTTGCATTTCCATAATTTACCAGTACCAGCGCCTGTTTTTCATGCACACCCGCGTCGCCGCGCCGGAAACCTTTCCAATTGCAACTTTCAATCAGCCAGGCTGCAGGAATTTTAACCACTTCTGTATTTACAGGAAAAGAACGAATCTCCGGGTATGAAACTTTTAACTCCTCATATTTGGAAACTGGAACTACAGGATTTTTAAAAAAACTACCGCAATTTCCAATCACTGCAGGATCCGGTAATTTGCTTTGCCGGATTTGAATTACCGCACGACTTACATCTGAAATTCCCGGATTTTGAATCCCCATGGTTTCCAGGGTTTTTGGAATATCTCCATAGGATAAATTGGGTACATGGTTTCTGTGAAGTTTTAATTCCACTGAGGTAATAAAATACCTGCCTTTGCCCTCTCTTTTGAAAAGGCTGTCGCGATATCCAAACCGGCATTCTGAATGATGGAGTACAACCATTTTTCCTTCCCAAAAATCAAATGCATGCAATTGATGAAATACCTGTTCCAACTCTACCCCATAGGCACCAATATTTTGTATGGGCGCAGCCCCCACACTTCCGGGTATCAGACTTAAATTCTCAATTCCGCCAAATCCCTGTTCAATAGCCCATAAAACACTTTGATGCCAATTCTCTCCACCTGCCAGTTCCACAATAACCGCATCGCCGGCATCTTGAATCACTGATTTTCCCAATAAAGAATTTCGCAAAACCAGGCCATGGTAATTGTCTGTGAAAAGAATATTGCTGCCTCCGCCCAAAATCAGGGGGCTGCTCTGCACTAGAAGGTTCGTTTTCCAGATAGACAGCAGGGTGTTTATATCCCGGATTTCCGCATATAAATCTGCCTGTATATCAAAACCAAAGGTGTTTGATGATTTTAACGAAATGTTCTTTTCAATCATTTCGTTCGCAAGTTAAATCCAATTTGCCATTGGCATCGTACGTTCAGGTATTCCATAGAAAATGGATGGCAAATCTGACGTGGATAACCCTATTTCTGGCAGATGCAATTGTTGGGTTTTGTGTGAATAAAAGTTAAACAACTTGCAAATGCCCTAACATTTGAAAAGCTTTCATGTTAGTTGCCTGTATGCTGATTTTGATACATGTATTGGTTCTAGCTTTCTTCTTCTTTTTCATGGAAGGGGTAGCCTGGTTTACGCATAAATATATCATGCACGGATTTATGTGGATTTGGCATAAAAGCCACCATACCGCACGAAATGGGGTGTTTGAAAAGAACGATCTCTTTGTATTTGTTTTTGCAATTCCTTCATTTTTACTGATTTCTGCAGGTTACCATTCCGGTTTCAATTGGATGTTTTTTGCCGGTTTGGGAATTGCATTTTATGGAATTGCGTATTTTTTGGTACATGATGTTTTTGTACATCAGAGAATTTCCTGGTTTAAAAAAACAGAGTTTTCTTATTTCCGGGCCATGCGCAGAACCCATTATTTGCACCATTCCTACCATCAGAAAAAAGGAGCTGAGGCATTCGGGTTTTTATTTGTGAGCAAAAAATTCAGAAAGCAATTTGGTCGTGGGTAAAAAGGTATTGGTCATAGGTTCCGGACTGGGCGCATTGAGTTCAGCACTTAGACTTTCATCTTTGGGTTATGAAGTGGAAATAATAGAAAAACATCACCGTGCCGGAGGCAGATTAAATCTGTTGGAAAAGGATGGTTTTTCTTTTGATACAGGCCCATCTTTTTTTAGCATGAGCTATGAATTCAGGGAGTTGTTTCAATCTGTTGGAGAGGAAGTGCCTTTTGAAATTCAGGAATTGGATCCCTTGTATTATGTGCATATAGAAGGCAGGGACAAGCCCTTTAAAATTTATAAAGACAGCAAACTTCTTGCAAAGGAATTTGAAGGTCTGGAACACAATTTTGAGGAAAAATTAAATACATATTTAACCCGCGCCGCACAAGTTTTTTACGATACGGAATACCGAATTGTAAAGAAGAATTTTAATAGTATTTTAAATTATTTTTTGCAGATGACCAAAGTGCCTAAAAAGCACCTTCCTTTGGTATTTCGATCATTTTGGAAAGAATTGGGGCGGCACTTTGAAAGCGAAGAAGTGAAAATTATTTTTTCACTGGTTGCATTTTTCTTAGGCGCAACGCCTTTCAATACTCCGGCGGTTTACAGCTTGCTTAATTATACAGAACTGAAGCATGACGGGTACTGGAACGTAAAGGGTGGAATGTATAAAATTGTCGAAACCATGCTTCCACTTTTGGGAAAAAGGGGGGTGAAAATACATTATAACACAGAGATAGTTTCCTGTGGTTTTGATGGAAATGAAATTAAATATTTTCAGGACAGCAATGGAAAACAATGGACCGCGGATATTTACGTTTCCAATTCGGATGCTGCCTCATTCCGCGGAAGGATACTTGGTAGAAAAAAATTCTCTGCAGCCAAATTGGATGCAATGGAATGGACCCTGGCACCATTCACCATATATCTGGGTGTAAAGGGTAAAATTGAAAATCTGGGACATCACAATTATTTTTTGGGAAGCAATTTTAGAAAATATGCGGATACCATTTTTAAGAGCAATACAGCACCGGAGCGCCCTTATTATTATGTAAATGTAGCGAGTAAAAGCAATAGCAATTGCGCCCCGGAAGGTCATGAGAATCTTTTTATTCTTTGTCCTGTTCCTGATTTGCGTACCAAACCAGATTGGTCAGATGCGGAAAATTTAAAAACAGAAATTATCAGGGATTTAGGAAGACGGGTTGGATATGATATTCAAAGCAATATTGTTTCAGAAACTTTATATACGCCAAAGGATTGGGAAGGCATGTTCAATCTGTACAGAGGCAGTGGTCTGGGGTTGGCCCATGGGATTAAGCAGGTTGGGGGATTAAGACCTGCAAATAAAGACGAGCAATTCGCAAATTTATATTATGTGGGAGCCAGCACGCACCCCGGAACAGGTTTGCCTATTGTGGTTATTGGGTCTGGATTAATTACTGAAAGGATAAAACATGAGCATGCAATTGTTTGATAAAACTGCCATACAAATGAGTAAAAAACTGGCATTAAATTATAGCACCAGTTTTTCAGCAGGAATTCGCCTACTTAGCACCGAATGCGGGGATGCCGTTTTCGCAATTTATGGATTTGTACGTGTGGCAGATGAAATTGTAGACACATTTTTTCAGGCAGACCAGGTTAAAATGTTACAGGAATTTCGCAATCATACTTATCAGGCCCTTCAAAATAAATTAAGTACAAATCCGGTTTTACATGCATTTCAACTGGCTGCGAACCAATTTGGCATAGGACCAAGGGAAATTGACCCATTCTTTGAAAGTATGTCTGAAGATCTGGATGTAAATACCCACAATGAGAACAGCTACAAACAATATATTTATGGTAGTGCAGAGGTAGTCGGGCTAATGTGTTTGAAAGTATTTTGCAAGGGAAATGAAAAGTTATATGCCGATTTGAAACCGCATGCCAGAAGCCTGGGAGCTGCATTTCAAAAAGTGAATTTTTTAAGAGATATGAAAAGCGATTTTACGGAAAGGGGCAGGGTATATTTTCCTTCAATTCGTTTCGAAAATTTTACGGAAACTCATAAACTGGAAATTATTAAAGATATCAAAAAAGATTTTGCACATGCATATGAAGGAATTGTGCAATTGCCAGAGGGGTGCAGGCTTGGCGTTTACACGGCCTACATTTATTATTTAAAATTGCTGGAGAAAATTGAAAAAACTACTGTGAAAGAAATTCTTCAATCCAGAATCAGAATATCCAACGGTCAAAAAATATTTCTTGTTTTTAAAAGTATGATTGGGGAGAAGTTAAAACAACTTCAATTAAGGAAAATTACTGTTGGAACACCCCGGTCAACACCAGACTGTCTATAACTTTACCCTTCATGGATTCCCGCAATTGCGCAGCTGTAGCACCGGATGTACTCAAACCTGAGGTTGCATTTAATGCATATAATCTAAAAGTGTAATGGTGCAATTGCCCGGAAGGCGGGCAAGGTCCCTGATATTCGTTTTTACCTGAACTATTCTGACCCAATAAACTTCCAACGGGATAATTGTTCTGTCCGATTTCCATTTTATCTGCGGGAATATTATAAACTACCCAATGTGTCCAAATATGTCCCGCAACTGGTATTGCATCTATATCATCCATAATTACTGCCCAGGATTGAATATCTTTTGGTGCATTTTTCCATTTTAAATCCGGTGTCTTCATTGCTAAGCCAGCCTTGCAACTTAAAGAATCCGGAATAGTATCGTTTTGGGAAAATTGTGTACAGAAAAAATCCATTTTGGGAGTTGTAGTAATCTGTTTTTTATTGGAACAAGAAAACAATCCCGGCAAAATTGCGAGTATCCAAAATGATTTATTCATAAATCAAATATACTGATTAGAGTAGAATATATCACCCGAAAATCCAGCTAAATACTTCATCTACTCTGCTAAATGTCTTTATTTTAATGCTGTACTTTTTATCCGGAATTTTATTATATCTGCTGATTACAATTTCTTCAAAGCCCAATTTTTGAGCTTCTGAAATTCGCTGATCTACTCGTTGAACTGCCCGAATTTCTCCGCTTAATCCTACTTCTGCGGCAAAAACTGTTTTTTGGGGTAATGAAATGTTTTGATAACTGCTCATCACTGCAGCCATCACCGCCAAATCCAGGGCAGGATCTTCCAAACGAATTCCACCGGCAATATTTACAAAAACATCTTGTTGGCCCAGCCTGAATCCACAGCGTTTTTCCAAAACTGCGAGCAACATGTTTAATCTGCGCAAGTCAAAAGCTGTGGAGGACCGTTGAGGAGTGCCATATACTGCAGTACTCACCAACGATTGGATTTCGAGTAACAAAGGCCGCAAACCTTCCATAGCACAACCCACAGCAATACCACTCAAATGTTCTTCACGCTGCGCCAGCAATATCTCAGAGGGATTTTTAACCGGCTCCAGCCCTGTATTGTTCATGCTGTAAATACCCATTTCATTGGTGCTGCCAAAGCGGTTTTTTAAATTGCGCAATACCCGGTATGTATATTGTCTGTCTCCTTCAAATTGTAAAACCGTATCTACCATATGTTCCAGAAGTTTTGGACCTGCGATACTGCCATCTTTGGTGATGTGGCCGATTAAAAAAACCGGTACATTATTTTCCTTGGCATATTGCAACATTTTGGCTGTGCATTCCCTGATTTGAACAATGCTGCCTGGTGCATTGTCAATAGTGTCACTATGCATGGTTTGAATGGAATCGATGATTACAATTTCAGGTTTATGTTCATCCATTGCCTCCATAATATTTTCAAGTAAGGTTTCTGCAACTACCAAACACTGGCTTTGGAGATGCCCGATGCGGTCTGCCCTGAGTTTAATTTGTTCGGCACTTTCCTCTCCGCTGGCGTACATTACTTTATAATTGCTTTGAGCGGCAATTTGAAGCAACAAAGTACTTTTACCGATTCCCGGTTCACCGCCTAGGAGTATCACCGAACCTGGTACCACACCACCGCCAAGAACCAGATTCAGTTCCTCATCGCTCAATTGTAAGCGGGGTGCAGATTCGGAAGTAATTTCTTTTAGATTTACTACCATGGCCTTTTCTTTTCGATTTCCCTTGGACCAGGAAGTGTTTTTATTTTGCACTACTACTTCTTCCACAAAGGAATTCCAGGAATTACAGCTGGGGCAGCGCCCTATCCATTTTGCACTTTCGTAGCCGCAGCTTCTGCAAAAAAATGTGGTTTTGGTCTTGGCCATTGGCGCAAAATTCATTGTTTTTTAAAATCAAAAACCAAAACTTATCCCTGCTTGTTATTTAGATTGATTTCAAATAGAAACGAACTACGTATTTTTGCAATTCAAAACATGGAAAAAAGTCTGGAAAACATGGTAACCATATACGCGGAAGCAACGCCTAATCCCGCGAGCATGAAGTTTGTGGCCAATAAAATGTTGCTGCCGAATGATAGTGCCGATTTTCGCAATTCCGCAGATTTGGAAAGAAGCCCTTTGGCTAAGGCATTGTTCGATATGCCTTTTGTTACGGGGGTTTTCATTATGAATAATTTTGTATCCATAACCAAAAACGATGATTACGAGTGGTTTGATTTGATACCTGACCTGCGAAGCTTTTTTCAGGAATGGATAGAGCAGGGAAAAGATATTGTGAATCCTGAAAAGGCATTAAGCGCAGAAGAGGAGACGGAAATTGAACGCAAAATCAGACAATTGCTTGACGACCATGTTAAACCGGCAGTAGAAATGGACGGTGGAGCCATTGATTTCAAAAGCTTCCATGATGGTGTGGTTACCGTGCAAATGAAGGGTTCATGCAGCGGGTGCCCTTCTTCTACCATGACTTTGAAAGCGGGAATTGAAAACCTGTTGAAGCGCATGGTACCTGAAGTAAAGGCTGTAGAAGCAGAAGCGGTATAAAAGACCGTTCTATTCAGGATTTAACCATTATTTGCATTTTTATTTTGAATCTGCCTTCAGTTTCGTAGAATTTGGGGTATCCCATCCAATTTTTAGGATTTTATGCAAAATATAGCAGGGGCAATTGCAGCCTTTGATTTTGAATGTTACCTTATTTTTTTGAATTTGCCGACAAAATGATAGCGAATTCACAGGTATACTTGGAAGATAAAACCGGAGTGCAAAGTAAAAAAGAACCGAATTTCAAATCTCTGCATGAGATGTTCAGACATGCTGCATTCGTAATTCACGATCCTTCAGATACTTATCTCATAAGAAAGGAAAAGGGAGCTTGGAGAGAATACAGTTATACTGAAATCTTAGATTTTATAGACCAGATTACTTCCTGGCTCATGGAGCACAATCTGGAAAAAGGAGATAGAGTAGCGTTAATTCTGGAGAATTGTCCGGAGTATTATTGTATTGATCAAAGTCTTCAAAAACTCGGATTGGTAAATGTTTCTATTTATCCAACGATTACCCCGGAAGAAACAGCATTTATCCTCAATGACAGCGGAGCGAAAATTCTCTTTATTGGGAATTCATTTTTATACAAAAAATTCAAAAAAGTGGAGGACCACTGTCCGGAGATTAAAATGCTGGTTGTGTTTCCGGAAGATATTGCAGAATCAGATAAATGTATCCACTACTCCAATTTACTATCCACTGGTGGCACCATGTATTCAAAATGGAAGGAAACAATTGAATCCCGGTTTGCAAATGTGGAGAAAGAGGATATGGCCACCTTAATATATACCAGTGGAACAACGGGTGTGCCTAAAGGCGCTATGCTTACCCAATATAATTTTTTAAGTAATTGTTACGATGCTTTGGAATTGGTACCCAATATTGATAAGAATGACAGGTATTTGAGTTTTTTGCCACTTTGCCACGTTTATGAAAGGATGGCGACCAATTATTTGAGCCATTATATTGGAGCTCAGGTAGCTTTTGCCGAGTCCATAGAAAAGGTTGCTCAGAACATTACTGAGATAAAGCCAACTATTATGGCCTGTGTCCCCAGATTGCTCGAGCGCATTCATGATAAGGTGGTGAAGAACGCAAAAGAAGCCGGTAAGTTAAAATATGCCATATTTAAATGGTGCATTCGGGTGGGTGATAAAGAGAGGGAATTAAAAGAAGCTGGAAAAACTCCCGGAGCATTTTTGAAATGGAAATTGGGAATTGCTGAAAAACTGGTGTATTCCAAGATAAAGGAAAAGATGGGTGGAAGGATGAGGTTATTTGTTAGTGGAGGTGGAGCTCTTCCGCCACACGTTGGAAAATTCTTTGCGAATCTGGGTTTGAAAGTACAGGAAGGTTATGGCTTAACAGAAACATCTCCTTTTATAACTGTAAATGAATTTCACAGGCAGATATATGGAACTGTTGGCAGAGTTGCGCCAAGACAACAGGTAGCTATTCAGGATGTAGAGACCAAAGAAATTATAGCCTTGCAGGATTATTATAGTTTTAAAGTAGATTTTGCAAGTGGCGAAGGAGAAATTCTGGCGAAAGGTCCAAATATTATGAAAGGATATTGGAACAATCCAAAAGAAACCGCATTGGTATTTGATGCAGAAGGGTGGTTTCACACAGGAGATATTGGACGTTTTGACCGCGGATATCTCAAAATAACCGATCGCCTTAAAAACATGCTGGTAACCAGTTTGGGTAAAAACATTTATCCCACACAACTGGAAAATAATTATTTAAAAAGTGAAAAAATAGAACAAATTTTCATCATCGGAGATAAGAGAGAATTTGTTACTGCTATTGTTGTTCCAACACGTGAAGAATTGGAGCGCGTATTTGGTGTTGATGAAGCGTTTTTCAACATGGAAGACCCATTTATCAGAGAAAAAAATATAGTGAACTGGGTTTTTTCAGATATCAAAATACTATCGGAAAATCTGGCAAAATTTGAGCGTGTGAAGGAAATTTTGGTAAAGCGAAAACCCTTTTCCATGGAGGATGGAGACATGACCATAACTCTCAAAATTCGCAGAAAAGTAGTGATGGAAAAATTCGCAGAAGAGATAGAAAACCTGTATGTTTAATTGAACGATTCCGGGAATTGCCGGATTCTGTGAATACTTAATACAGGAACTTCAAGCAAAGTATTTTAAATTTGAGCCCGAATTCGCTTGAAAATAGGATATTTTGACCCTACCTCTTGTAATTAGCACAGCGTCATTTTGTGGAGTTGGAGCCTTTGTGTTCATGAAACTTGCCCACAAATACGGACTCCATGATCACCCCAATGGAAGGAGTTCTCATCGCCAACCCACGGTAACCGGAATGGGAATAATTCTGGTACTTGCATTTATTGTTTATTTGTTTTGGCACCCATTTCAAATGCCATCATTGTTTATACTTGGATTTTTTATGTTGACTATGGTGAGTTTTCTGGATGACTTATTCTTTCTGAAACACTCATTACGGCTGGCTTTTCAGATAATATCCGTGGCAATGATGGTATGGCAGTTGAATTTTCAATCGGATGGATTTGAAGCAATTGCCCTGGGAATTGCAGCAATTGTTTTTGGCGTGGGTGTGTTAAATGCTTATAATTTTATGGATGGTATCAATGGCATGTTAACCTTGCATTGCCTGCTGGTTTTAGCATCTATGTTATATCTGAATGAAACATTGGTGGATTTGGAAGGACATCGCATTAGTTTTACTGATTCTCATTTTCTGCTGGGTATTATGGTGCCAATGGCCATATTTGGTTTTTTTAATATACGCAACAGGGCACTGGCTTTTATTGGCGACGTTGGAAGTATAGGAATTGCATTTATTATTTTATTTCTCATGTATAATTTGCTGATAACTACCGGAAATTATACTTATCTCCTTTTGTTCAGTGTATTTGGTGCAGATGCGGGACTTACAGTAATTTATAAATTAATTCTACGAGAAAATATATTTGTTCCGCATCGCGATTTTTTGTTTAAAAAACTGGTGCATTTAAAGAAAATACCGCATTTGATTGTTAGTGTAATGTATTTCTCTGTGCAAATGATAATTAATTTGATAGTTATCTTTTCTATGCCCAAAGCACCGAAACTCAGTACACAATTATCGGTATTATTTATGACGGCTATTTCTTTGATTGCTTTGTACATTTATGTACAAACCACCACTGCCAAAAGGCGCGCTTAAATTCAATACCAGCGGATTAGTGCAGCTATACCGCCGAAAAAAGCCAACTGTATCCAGAAAATTTTACCTGCAAATTTATTCTTATAGGGAATACCAGAGCGTTGTAATGCATATTGAAAAATAAAAGATATAAGGAGCCATGCAATATAATTTCTCATGGGAATAGTCTCATTCTTCCAAATCCAGAAATGAAATTTCATGGCAACTGGTTCCAAAACAACATCATAAGCGGTCATGAGCAATGCAGAGATTATAGAGGTGATCCAAATGTTGCGAATACCAAACCACTGGATTTGTGCCGTATAATATGTGAGAGAAGCCCAGGTAATTCCCATAATCCATGGAATTCCCCAAAATTTTGATCCCAGAACATCGGTATAAAAGTAGCTCCCAAATATCCAACCGGTACTTACACCAGCATATTCAGCCAGAAATCCGCAAACGGTTATTGCGATAAGCAAAACAATGAGCGAGCCCTTGAGTGGTTGCTGAAAAAACAAGGAGAGAATGAAACTCGCCAAAATAATCCATGGAGTTAAGGGCAGCACATAAGGAGCTGTTTTATTCCAATTCATACCCAGGATTCCTATGATATGGAACAAAATCAGAAAAATGAGCCATTTTTTTTCAGTGGATTTTGAAATTTTCATCGTCAATCGGCTCAAAAATAGCAGATGAGAGTCTCAAATTGTTTCAAATCATAGGGGCATTGAATCTTTTATTCACAGAATAATCAACAAGAAAAATTTAAGAAAAATGGATTTTGCAAATGTCTATCAAAAATGGAGTTAATCCCGAAATTCGCTTCAGGTAAGGTTTTGCGCAATTAGGAGAAGCGAATGCGAATTTCTCATAAACGAACAATTGTTCAATCGGGACATGAAGGTAGACAGGTCTTTGAAGGATTAAAATCAAAAAAAAATGAAATTTGTTTTGTAAAATTATTTTGCGGACATATTTTTGCGCCACATTTAATCAGGAAGTAAAAAAATGAAAAAGATCTATTTCGCTATCGCTGCATGCGCTATTTTCGCTTTCGCAGCTTGCAACAACAGCACTGCAACCGAAGGTACAGACTCAACTAAAACTGACTCTACAGCTGCAATGCCAGAAGAGAGCACCAACACTATGCCAGCAAATGACTCATCAGCAATGATGAAAGACTCTGCTAAGACTGAAGCTGCTCCAGCTGCAGAAAAGAAGTAATTTAGCGATTTGAAAAAAATTGTAGGGCGCTTGTAAAAGTGCCCTTTTTTATTTTATATTTGCATTGAGGGATAAACCGAATGAAGAAACTTGTACTCATATTGTTAGTGCTGGTGCCTGTTTTTAGCTATGTTCAGGCAACCGTGCCGGTGGCAGCCGTGCCCACTAACGACCCATCCAGCGTCGCTGCGCCGGAAAGCGTTGGCCCAAACTTTACCATGAGCCCTAACCCGGTGACTGGATCGTTTTTTTACATCCAACTAAACTTTACAGAAACCGAATACCCCAATTCCTTTATTCACATCACCAATGTGCTGGGACAAGTGGTGTATACCTACGAGTTGAAACATACCGATTTCGTAAACGGTCAGGTGCGTATTGAAACCGCCGACGCTAAAATTGACAAAGGAATTTACTTTGTTCAAATCAAAAGCGGTGATCTAACTAAAACCCAGAAATTAGCGGTTCGCTAAAGTGTCTCAGGACATTCACATACGTTCGGCTATTGCAGCCGATGCCTCTTTATTGCATGAACTTATTGTTGAATTGGCGATTTTTGAAAAGGCGCCAAATGCCGTCATAAATACTCCTCAGGCAATTGCCCGACATGGCTGGGGAGCTAACCCACTATTTGTAGCCTGGATTGCCGAATTGGCAGGAAAACCAGTCGGAATGGCGCTTTGTTATTTTCGGTATTCCACATGGAAGGGCCCTGTTCTTTACCTCGAAGATCTGATTGTAAAAGAAGCGTATAGGGGCCGTGGGGCTGGGAAAATGCTCTTTGAAACCTGTTTGGAATATGCCAGGAATAATGAATTTAGCCGCATGAGCTGGCAAGTATTAGACTGGAATCAGGAAGCCATTGACTTCTATAAAAACTACGGCGCAGATTTTGACCCCGAATGGGTGAACTGTAGCATAGACATGATTCATGAGCCTTTGGAATGACGTATTCAAAAAACTGAGAATCCCTTTTGTTATTGCATTTGTAATAGCCTGGTTTTATTGGGTAGGACTGGAGCACCCGGAATGGCGCGAAAAATTGGGAATTCATGCTCTTGATCCCGCTCACTGGCTTGGGATTTTTGCTGTTCCGCTGGTTCATGGAAGCAGCGAACATCTCTGGAATAATCTGGTTGCTTTGTTTGGTCTGGCATCTCTGCTTTATCTAAATTATTATGCGGTTGCAAACAGGGTTATGGTTTTATTATGGGTATGCACAGGCATTTTAATGTTTCTGATTACCAGACCTGAATTTTTTCATATTGGGGCCAGTGGAGTAGTTTATTCACTCATCTTCTTTTTGGTAACAGCGGGTTTCATGATTCGCAAAAAAGGTCCCTTGGCCGTAGCGTTTGTAGTAGGAATTTATTATGGAGGGTCTTTCTGGGGGCTTTTTCCCCTGGAACAGGGCGTTAGTTGGGACGGACACGTTTCCGGTGCTATTGCAGGAATGACAATTGCATTTTTATTCCGTAAAAAATTAAAAGCGATGTTTCCACCGGATGAACTTCCCGATTGGATGCATGAGCCCGAAGAGGGCGATGAATACAAGAAATTTGATTCGGAGGCTTAAACGCGGGATTCGATATAGTCTATCAGGCTGTGTATCACTTTAATATGCACTTCCTGAATTCTATCCGCATAACCGGTAAATGGCACTCGTATTTCGATGTCGCAGAGGCCAGCCAGGGTCCCTCCGGAGTTTCCGGCAAGTCCAACTACCTTCATGCCCAATGCGTGCGCAGCTTTTGCTGCTTCTATTATATTGTTGCTGTTTCCGCTTGTAGAGATGGCAAGTAACACATCTCCGGATTTTCCAAGTGCTTCCAGATACCTGCTGTACACCTTATCGAAACCATAGTCGTTGCCCACGCAGGTTATATGACTGCTGTCGCTGATTGCAATTGCGGCAATTGCCGGTCTGTTCTCCCGGTACCTACCGGTTAGTTCTTCAGCAAAATGCATGGCATCGCAATGACTGCCGCCATTACCACAGCTAAATATTTTTCCCCCGGCTTGTATAGCTGTGACCATGAGGTTCCCGGCACCTGCAATTTTTTGAATATTTTCCGAATCGGAAATAAAAAGCCCCAGAACTTTGGCGGCTTCTTCCAGATGGGATAAAATTCTATTTTCTTCCATTAATTTTTGACTGGGATGGCTCGAAACTCAGTTAGTCCGTTGCGCAAAAATTCCGCAAATTTTTTGGAATCATATTCGAAGGTTTCAGCACTTCCCGGGTTTTGAAGCATAATTTGATCCGGACTCATTAAGATATATTGGGGCTGGCTGTTGCTATTAAAATAACAGGCTTGTATTTCAGCATTTTTATCACTCAGCATGGTAATCTTTTTACCACTGCTTCTACCCGTAAAATACTCGCTTTCAGGTAATTGCACCTTTTTGTCGTCGACATATAATGATAAAACCACATAGTCGTTTTTAAGAATTTTGAGAACTGCTTTATCGCTCCAAACCTTTTCTTCCATTTTTCTGCAATTCACACAACCCCAGCCTGTAAAGTCAATAAATAGTGGCTTTTTCTGTTCTGCTGCACACGCAAGTGCCTGTTCATAATCAAAATAACCTGTGAGCCCGTGGGGAAGATGGAAATCATCCTCATACAATGGCTCTGAACAAGTTTCTCCAGCTTTGCCATTGGCCTCCATGGCAATTCTTCGAATATCAAAATCCTGGGTGCTCATTGGAGGCAGGTATCCAGCCAACGCTTTAAGCGGGGCACCCCATAATCCGGGAATTAAATAGGCAACAAACGACAATGTACCTATGGCCAAAAATAGTCTGGGCACTGACAGGTGGCCGGTTTCACTATCATGTGAAAATTTCAGCTTACCCAATAAGTAAATGCCCATTAATGTAAAAATGGCGATCCAAAGTGCCAGATAAACCTCCCTGTCTAAAATATGCCAATGGTAGGTTTGGTCTGCAGTGCTCAGGAATTTGAGGGCAAACGCCACCTCCACAAATCCGAGTATAACTTTAACGGAATTCAGCCAACCGCCACTTTTGGGAAGACTTTGCAAATAGCTTGGAAATATCACAAGCAAGCCAAAAGGCAGTGCAAATGCCAATGAGAATCCGAACATGGCAACAATTGGAGTAAGAATACCCCCTTTTGTTGCTTCTACCAGCACAGTTCCTACAATTGGACCCGTACAGGAAAAAGAAACCAGCGCAATGGTTAAGGCCATAAAAACCGGTCCTGCTATACCTCCTTTGTCAGCCCTGCGGTCCATGGCGTTTACCCAGCTGCTGGGCAATACAATTTCGAAAGCTCCGAAAAAGCTGGCTGCGAATACCAGAAATATGAAAAAGAAGAAAACATTGGGAGCCCAATGGGTACTTACCCAATTAGCGGCACTTGCACCAAATACGGCAGCTACTATGGTACCGATTACAACATAAATCAGAATGATGGAAAATGCGAATATCAACCCGTCGCGCAAGCCCTTTTTGCGATCCTTGTTTTTGATGAAAAAACTCACGGTCATAGGGATCATGGGGAATACGCAAGGGGTAAGCAGAGCCACCAGTCCGGAGCTCAAAGCAATCCAAAACACCATCCATAAATTACCGGTATCTGTGGTTTTGTCTTTTAGCCCCAAATTGCCAGTGTATTTCAATGGTTCACATTTGCCAACTTCATTGTTAAATTTAGCTTTATAGCTATGTGTAACAGGTGCAGCAGGATTTGTGCTTGTGGGTAAATTAGTACCTGCAGTGTCTTTTTCCTCACCATGTTCAGTACCATTAACTTCACTACCAGTCTCTGCACTTGCATTGATCTTGATACCTTGTTTGAGCAAAATAGTTTCCCTGATAGGAAGGCAACTTTCATCGCTGCACATCTGACCGTCAAAAACACACTTTACATCTGATACAGGTCCGGTGATTTTTATTTTTTGTTTGAAAACGCCATTTCCGGGGAAAATTCCAATTTCACAATCAATTTTATCAAATGCCGCCAGATCGTCTTTTTCCATTTTATATCCAACGCCAAATGGCTTGCCGATAAGTTCAAATCCCTTTCCGGTAAATGTCATTTGGGCGCGCCTGTCGGTTGCTTCTTCCGGACAAGTCCATTTTTCGGAATAAACATGATAATGGTCTAAGGGTACAATGGTTAAAACCAGTTCGATGATGTCACCCGGTTTGGCGTCGGTTTTACTTGCAACAAGCGTTAGCGACTTTGGTTTTTTAATTTGTCCAAAGCCAGTACAAGCGATCATCATCGACATCGCTACAATCAGCAATCTCTTCATTGGAATCCGCAAAAATCGCATTTAAAATGTAATATTATATTTTCCCCAACAATTATTATGCGTTGCCATAAAATAAATCCCTTTGGTTTGTCAGAATTACTTACCGGATTTCACTGAAACAGGAATGACCAGGTCATTTTGTACCAAAAAGCATTCACCACTTACAGCAGAGCACTGTTGGCCCTGAAAATGGACGGTAAAGTCTTTCACAACACCAAGTATTTTTACTTTTTGCCTGAATTCGCATGACTTGGAAAATTCCGATGTACTGCACTTAAAAACTTCATCTAACATAAGACTGTCTCCAATTCCTTCGCAGGCACCGATAAGTTGTATGCCATCATTTTGGTCAAAATGGAAATCGGCCCGAATTGGGCCGTCATCCGGCGGACAATCGCTGCGTATCCCATACAAATGGTAATTCGGTTCCAAATTGGCCTTGAATGTTATTTCTATGGTATCGCCAATTTGGGGTTCATTTTGGCTTAGAAGTACTTTGAAATCCAATGTGGGTTTGGGTTTCTGCTGTGCAGATAAGGAAGAAACGGAAAAGAAAGAACAAGAGAAAATCATGTACAAAATCGTTATGTAACCAGAACGCCTCCGGGTAGTTAAGCCACATGTTGTGCAGAAATGGAAATGGGAAGTAAGTCGCATGAATTTTAGGTTTGTAATTCTTATGGCCAAAATTGGTATTTGGAAGACTGTTTTTTGCATGGTTCAGGTTGCCTGTTGGGCCCAAGCATTAACTGCTCAGGTGTTGAGTACACAGGAGTATATCAATACCTACAAATATGCTGCCATGCAGGAAATGAAAATTTATAATATTCCTGCGAGCATTACCCTTGGACAGGGAATTTTGGAAAGTGCCAGCGGCAATAGCAAGCTATCCAGAGATTGCAACAACCATTTTGGAATTAAATGTAGAAAGGAATGGACAGGTTCATTCTGTCTAATAGATGATGATGCTCCAAATGAGTGTTTTCGTGGTTATAGTTCTGCGATGGAGAGCTATCGAGATCACAGTTTGTTCTTAAAGGGGAGCAGTCGATACAACGGTCTTTTCACGCTTTCTGTTACCGATTATGATGGATGGGCCAATGGTCTTCGTCAGGCCGGTTATGCTACAAATCCGGCGTATGCCAATATTTTGATAGGGATTATCCAAAAATACAGACTTAGTATGTACGATTCCATGGTCGTATTTGGAGATGATTATGTATCACCGGATTCAGCTGCGCAAAAAGCCATACAAATTAACGGACTTCCCGCAGTCTACGCCAGGGCAGGAGATTCTCCCGAGTCTATTGCCAAAGCCCATGAACTCGGGGACTGGCAGGTTTATAAGTATAACGATCTAAAACGAGGGGAAAGTCTGGATCCGGGTGAAATTGTTTATCTGAAACCCAAGCGGAGAAAAGGTCTTGTTGCAGTGGCAACTGTAAAGCCCGGTCAGGATATGCGCGATGTTTCACAGGAATATGGAATACGCTTAAAACAACTGTACAAGAAGAATAATCTGAAACCCTGCCAACAGGTGAAACCAGGAGAAATATTGAGCCTGCAACATAAAAATCCGGGAACACCACTTTTGCAGGAGGAAAAAGAACAACCAGTAATTTCGGTGAAACCTGATACTTTGGTTCAGCATCATTCTGAAGGAAAATACGAAGCAGATTTTCATGAAGTAAAAGGTGGAGAAACACTTTATTCCATTGCTCTCGCACATGGCATTCCTGTAGATGATCTGGTGCGTTGGAACCATTTGGAATCCACGACTTTAAAAGTTGGACAATTACTGCTGTTGCGTCCGGGTTTAAAAGAGGGCTTAAAAGATACTGCCAGAACTAGTGCGGCTGAAGTACACAAAACCCTAAAGTATCATTTGGTATTAAAAGGAGAAACTGTTTATTCCATTGCCAAATTATACAACCAAAGTCCGGACAGCATTGTCGCCTGGAATCGTATCATTAATGGAGTAATTATTCCCGGAAAGGAACTGGTGGTAATGAAAAACGGACACCAATTAGAGGGAAATGGAATTCCGGTTTCTTATACCGTACAACCCGGGGATACGCTATACGGAATTGCCCGCAAATACGGCGTTTCAGTAGATGTTATTCGAAGCAAAAACAAATTAGAGGCAGATAAAATCAAAATAGGTCAGGTGTTACTGCTGCAATAATGTTTTTCATTATTGCAATATGCTGACGAAATATTGCGCGTTCCTCCCGGAATACCTGTAAAATTGTATTAACTATCGCGATGAAACTACTTGTCAGTATTTGTGCATTGTTATGCTCTTCCGTTAATTTTCTTCATGCTCAGACCTATTGCTCAGCTAACAGTAATGGTGCCGGTAATGTTTATGGTGGTAATGTTCTATCATTGATGATTCAGGATGACACCGGAATAATGTATTCCTATTATGGTTTCACCAACAATTCAACCAATTTGGTTATTAACTCCGGCTCACCTTATAAAATGGTAAGTTGGGATACTTTTATTTTTTCGATGACCGGTATTTCAGATAGTACCGGAAACACCATGTTCACCAAAGCCGGAATTTGGATTGACATGAATCGGGACGGAGATTTTTCTGCTTCAGAATGCATTGCAGATCCGGAAAGCGGGCCATTTAAACATCTGAGAAAAGATTCCGCTACTTCCATGGCGATTCGAATACCCGGACCATTTAATACAGGTAATTCCAGAATCCGAATTCGCGGTGCCGCAAATAATCAAACGCTTACTGCATCCGATGGTTGTGGAACGCTGTCGGTTTATGGCAATCAGATTGATTTTGAAGTTACTTTATACCAGGGTACCAATCGTGTACAAACAATAGGAAGCGGAAAGTCAAACTTCTCCATTTTCCCTAATCCTTGTGACGGTCTTGCAAAGTTGCAATACAATATTTCAGGTACAGAGAAAGCTGAAATTTCCATTTCGGATTTTTCGGGTAAATGTTGTTACAAACAAACGGAAAATATTTCCGGTCAAGGTTTGTTAGACCTTCATCTGGCTGTGCTTCAGGTAGGATTTTACATAGTAAAAATACATGCGGGAAATGCCATTTATTACCGCAATCTACAGATCAATTAATAATTTATTGATGTGAAAGCACCAGATGTAAAGTGGTAGCTGAATTTTGCTGCATCAATATTTTTTTACCCGCAGTAAGTTCATCGGTTTTGGTTTGAACCCCATTATAAACCGTGAGCAATTCCAAATGTTCTTTGATCTCATAAACCAATCCGGCGTTATCGAATAAAACTTTCAATTTGCTCCATCTGCTTTCATTCTGGTCACTCACAAATTTGAAACTGATTGCAGAATTTTGCATAATTCCGCATCGCACTTTATTTTCAGCAAGCATGGCAAAAATTTCGCGCAGGGTATCTTCCACAATAAATGTAAAATCTCTGGTGCTGAGTTCCACCATCATTTGCGGGGATTTGTGAATATAGCATGGCATATTCAAGGGTTTTGCCTGGTTGGATACCGTAGTTCCCATTTCATCCGGATGAATAAAGGAACGAACGTATAATGGTATATTTCTCGCTTTTAATGGTTGAATAGTTTTTGGATGTATAACAGAAGCACCATAATATGCCAGTTCGATGCAATCGTTATAACTCAATTCCGGAATTAACTGTGCAAAGGCAAATTTTCTGGGATCTGCATTCATTACACCGGAAACATCTTTCCAAATAGTTACGGATTCGGCGTGAAGACAATATGCAAATATTGCAGCGCTGTAATCACTCCCTTCCCTGCCTAAAGTAGTTGTGGCATTTACACTATCTCTTCCAATAAAGCCCTGGGTAATTACCAGATTTTTTTCTGCCAGTGGTTTCAATCTGCTGCTAATCAGATGTTCCGTTTTGGCCCAATCTATTTTACTGTCGCGATAACGGTTATCGGTTAAAATAAAATTTCTTGCATCAATCCACTGGTTGCGCGTTTGTTTGGCAAGCAAATAATTGCTTACGATTCGGGTGCTGATTAATTCACCAAAGCACACAATCTGATCATACACAAAATCAAAATCTTCCAGATTGTTTGGATTCTCCACCAGGCATTCAAGTTCTAATAGTAAATTGTCTACATCGTTAATGGACTGAATAGAATCTTCACCCAAATCACTCAAAATCTGGTAATGAAATTCCCGAATTTGTTTCATAATGGCAATGGCACTACCTGTATGATGAAAATAAGCATGAACCAAATCTTCAAGCATATTGGTCATTTTACCCATGGCGCTAATCACCACCAAAACCTGTTCACCGGAATAACGGGAGAGAATTCCGGCAACATTTCTTACACCTTCTGCATCCTTCACAGAGGCACCACCAAATTTAAATATCTTCATGAATTGGGTCTTAAAGCGCTTCCACGCTTATTTTTGCAAATTAAAGACTAATTCAACGAAGATAGAAGAATATGGGCAACAGCAGAGCATTAACACTGGAACAATTTATATCAGACCAGCAGGCTATTCATAAAGAAGCCACAGGTGCATTTAGCCGGATTTTCAGATCTCTGGAACTGGGAGCAAAAATGGTAAATCGCGATGTGCGTAAGGCCGGACTTATTGATATATTAGGGAATCAGGGAAGTACCAATGTACAGGGAGAGGAACAGAAAAAACTGGATGTAATTGCAGATGAAATTTTTATTCATAACCTGAGTAAAAGTGGTGAAGTATGCATGGTGGTTAGCGAAGAAAAAGACGCACCTGTATTTGTTGAAGGCAGTGAAAATGCGGCATATATTATTTGTATTGATCCTTTGGATGGCAGTTCCAATATTGATGTAAATGCCAGTATAGGTACCATTTTTTCCGTTTTTAAAAGAGATAACACCAATTCTGCGCCAACGCTAAATGATTGTTTTAGAAAAGGTACGGAACAAGTGGCTGCCGGATATTTTATTTATGGAAGCAGCACCATGCTGGTTTATACCACCGGTGATGGAGTAAATGGGTTTACCCTGGACGATGGAATTCAGGAATTCTGCCTTTCTCATCCGGAAATTAAAATACCTGAAGATGGAAAAATATTCAGCATCAATGAGGGTAATTATGCAGATTTCCCTACCGGTGTAAAAACATTTGTAGAATATTGTAAAACCAAAGATAAGGAATCGGGACGCCCTTATGGTGCCAGGTATATTGGAAGTCTGATTGCAGATTTCCATCGCAATTTACTGAAAGGTGGAATTTTTATTTATCCACCCACGGAAAAAACTCCAAATGGGAAATTGAGATTGTTGTACGAATGCAATCCCATGTCATTTATCGTGGAACAGGCCGGAGGCCGTTCTTCTACAGGAAAAATGCGGGTTTTGGAAGTACAGCCTACTGAATTACACCAACGCGTTCCACTGTTTATCGGCTCTAAAAATATGGTGGAAAAGGCAATGGATTTGATGGGAAATCTGGGTGAGAAAACCTCACTCTAAAACTTCCATTAAAATTGGGAAACTTTTGAGTTCCTTTTCGGGAAATAAATGCAATCGAAAATAGTAAAGGAGTTTTTCCGTTAACAACCTTCTTCCGTTTTTATCCAGATTTGGAATTTGTTTGTTGTTAATCTTTTGAACGGCGTCTATTTCTTCTTTATCCAGATATTGTAATGGATTCAGTGTGTGGCGGGCATAACTGTGGTCAGCACTTTCCAATAAAAAATAGGTTTCCTTTTTTTCATTGGGTAATTCAAATCCCAGTCCGGAAACTTCGGTAAATCCCAATAAGAATTGTAATGGGAACCACGTAAATTCTTTTAATTTTCCCAACACATTTAATTGCGCCACAGCGTAGTCAAATATTCTCCTGTCTTCCTGTTCTTCAGGTATAGAACGCTGCAGCAATTCTATACAAAAAATCATGATCTGTTGTTTTACAGGATTATCATGATATCCTAAAAAACCATCTGAAATTTTTATTTCGCGTATGCGTTTCAGATTTTTATTTTCCTGATAATAAAATACCAGGTCAATGATATTCCCGGGTTGCAGTAGCGCAGATTTACCCGTTTTACCGTGCATGCCTGAAACTATGAATGCCAGTGATCCGTAGTTTCTGGTATAAATTTGAATAACAGCTGAATTGTCCGAATAGGGCGTTTTTTTTAGAACCAGTGCTTCACTTTTTACCAGCATTTAATCTTGCCATTCGGCAACAAATAAATTGGTACTTCGGGTGCCACCATTATTTCGGTTGCTGCTAAAAACCAGTAATTTGCCATCCGGAGAAAACATTGGAAATGCATTGAAAATACTTTCATCGGTTACTTTTTCCAAATTGCTGCCATCCGTATTTACCATGTAAAGTTGAAAATTATAACCTTTATCTGCGGCGTGATTGCTGCTAAATATGATTTTTTTACCTGATGGGTGAAAGAAAGGCGCCCAGTTTGCTTTTCCAAGATTGGTTACCTGTTTCAAATCTGTTCCATCTAAATTCACTGTATAGATTTCCAAATTGGTTGGTTCCACCATACCTTCAGCCAACAGTGCCTTATAGTGTTTGATTTCTTCGTCTGTTTTTGGACGCGAAGCGCGAAATACCAGTTTTTTACTGTCCGGGGAAAAGAATGCGCCTCCATCATATCCAAGACCATTCGTTACCTGTTTTACATCCGTACCATCGATATTCATGGTCCACAATTCTAAATCTCCACTACGGGTGCTGGTAAACACAATCATTTTTCCATCAGGTGAAATGGTAGCTTCAGCATCATATCCGTCTTCTTTGGTGAGTTGTTTTGTGATATTGCCTTTTAAATCACTCACATATATATCATAAGTGGAATAGACAGGCCATACATAAGATTTATTGTGATCCGGAACCGGAGGACAGGATTTGTTGGCGTTGTGAGTACTTGCAAACAATATATGTTTTCCATCAGGCATAAAATAAGAACAGGTTGTTCTGCCGGCACCGGTACTTATAATTTGCGGCTTAAAACCACTATCTGCAAATGCCTCCAGTGGTGCAGAAAATATTTGGTCGCATTCCAATCCCCAGCCGGGATTGTTGCTTTGGAAGGTGAGACTTTTTCCGTCAAAACTCCAGTATGCTTCGGCATTATCTCCACCCCAGGTAAGCTGGCGAATATTCTTAAAGTGTTTTTCACCGGCACCGGGTGCTACAGTATGCCATTTGGTTTCTTGTTCAGGTTTATTGCTACAGCCGGCGATCATTAGGGCAAGACAAGCGATCCATGGCCATGAAAAGAAAGAAAACTTATAATTCACGGGGTGCAAAGGTATGCGATATTCATAATTCGAGTGTCAATAAAAACAGTAAAATAAGTGCTTTTTTGCAGGGATTATTTTAACGCTTCCCAAGCCATTTTGGGATAACCTTTTCTTCCCAAATCATCATAGAAATCCACGAATTTTAATTTGTAATAATCTCCTTTGGTATCGCGTATTACATAAATTTTATTCTGATCCACTGTATATTTATTTGCCGTCATACTCCAAACCTTCCAGTCGTATCCAATTTCATCAAAATCCGGATTTAGAGTAAGCGTTTTTGCGTAGGATAGCGTAATATCATCGAAGTTCACTTTTCCCGTGACTTCACTTGCCATTACCCCATTTGCATTCGAAAGTACACCGCGCAGTACATATGGGTAAGGAAGGTTGCCATTAGATTCATTGGGAATCCACTTTTTGTAAGTGGTAAATACAATATCCCATTTCGTTTTTTCCAGTGGTTCGTTATACACTTCGCTCTGGCTGCCGAAATTATAATAAATATAATTGCGGGTTTCGTCGATGCGTTTGAATTCTTCATAGATTGCTACCGTGTCATCCACAAAGCACCATTTGAAAGTATATACACCCCCGGTTCTTTCCAGGATTTTTAACTTCACATATCGTTTTGCACCAAGGGTGTCATCCCCTAAATCAAAAAGATACAGATAATCTTTTCCATACATTTGATTTCCGCTATAGGAACACCATTTGCTGAACACCAGGGAATCTTCTTCTCCGGAGGGATTATCGAAATCCCAGGTAGTGTTTTTTAATTCTGCAGGTGTGAATACGTAATTAAAATCTCTTCCAATAAATCTTTTTACTCCGAAATTTGCGTTTTTACCGCCATTTACCAATATGCGATGACTTTCATCGCAGGAAAATGCAATATCCCAATTGTCATGGCGGTTCATTATCATTTGCTGGGAACTAAATTCAAACCAAATCTGATTTTCATAGTTTTCACCCAGTCCAAAAACTTTAGTTTGCAGGCCTGCGGGGAACTGTAGTGGCGGCACAAGCGGTTCTGGTCTTTCACAACTGCTTAAAAGAAATAGGGATGCACTTATAAGGATAAAAAGATTTCTCATTTGATGGTATTAAAATTAACGCTTAATTGAATAAAAAATGTTCTTCCCGGTGTAATATTTACGTTAAATCCTTCCTGTGAGTGAGGATTGGAATTGGCAATTCTGGTTGAATTTACAGAAGTTACACCCAATATATTTTTACAACCCACGTTCATATTTACAGGTAGTTTTTTAAATGATTTTTGAATAGTCAAATCCATCAGATAATATCCATCTACCTTATATCTCTGACTGTTTTCTGTATATCCGTTAGTTGGACTGGTGTATCTGCTGAAAAGGCTAATGGATGTTCTGTACTGCGGAATTTTATAACTGAAATTCGCACTAATTTGCCCGTTGAGATAATATTTCTGATTTACACTGTCATCAGTTAGCAATAAATCTGCAACGTTTAACAAAGAACTGCTTATTCCCCAGGAAATTCTGGGTGTAAAATATTCGAAATTGATATTGAGACCCTGTGAACGGAATCTTCCTATATTGATATAGGTATAATAGTTGGTTCGCGCATCTACCAAAGCGAGGTTTATTTTGTTTTTAATAATGTTGTTAAATAAGGAAAATCCAAAAACGGTTCCTTTATTTCCTGCGAGTTTGTGGCGATAATCAAATGTCAGAATAAAATTATCGGATGTCTCTGCTTTTAAACTATCGTTTCCATGTACATTGTGGTTTACATCCACAAAGTAAAAGTTCAGTTCCTTTAACGAGGGTGCACGAAATCCTTTGGCATAGGAGCCGCGGAAAGATAAGTGTTCCGACATTTTGTATTTAAACTGAATGCTTGGAATTAATGGGGCAATTTTAAATTTATCGCCAAACAATCCAACAAATGCCGGTTTCCCAAATCTGCTGTTATATAATATGCGCATGCTCGGACGAATTTCAATATCCTTTTTAGGTTGAAAGTCAACGGCTCCAAACAAGGCAGCGTCTGTAATCCCGGGGCGATCTACCGGAATTCGTTTTCCGTATCCCCGTTCCTGGCTAAAATCATAACCCGCAGTAAAATTGGTTTTATTTCCCGGAATATAATGGCTGTAGATTCCACGGGAATTAAATAATGTAAATTGTGTGGTATCCTGATCTTCAGGCCTGTAAGGCTGCTCATCCCCGGTTACCAGGTTCCTTTTTATGGTATTTTTAGAACGGTTGTAGTAATTAAATGCATTTTGCCAGTCAAATCTTGCGTGCTTATCCAGTTTAAAAATGCTATGTACAGAATTGTCAAATCTTGTAGTATAATAATAACTGTTAAAACCGGTAATGGTAGTTAAATTATTCTCTGCATTGCTTTTGTCTGTAAGCTTTTCATAATATCCGGAACTGGTATATCTGTGGGTGGAATTTTTTCCATTTACATAAATACTGGCATCTCCAAAATATTTGGTTTTAGGTTTCCAATCGTAAATTCTGGTGGTAGGATCAAAATCTTTTCCCGTAAAAAAATACCTTCCAAAATTCAACATTACCGGAATTTTTTTGGTAATTCTGGAATTTACGGATGCATCGAAATTATAATTCGAAAGATTGTCAATAAAACAATTGGCTCTGGAGCTGAACGCGGCGCCATTCGGGTGTTTGGTGATAATATTTATAACTCCGCCCAGTGCATCTGTGCCATAAACCACGCTCATCGGACCTTCAATAATTTCTATTCTTTCGATAGATGAAACGGGTACCTGCGATACATCTATATTTCCATTTAATCTTCCTATTAATGGAATACTGTTTACCAGAATTTTTATATCCTGACCACCAATACCCTGCATAATGGCGCTGGTGCCGAGTACCTGGTCCTGTCCTAACTGAATATTGGTTTCATTTTGCAATACATCAGCAAGACTTTGTGCAGCCATTCTTGCAATTTTCTCCTTACCAATTATACGCACGTGGTAAATGTTTTCATCCAAACTGCGCGCACCGGGTACGGTAATAATCACCGGATTGAAATTCTCGTCATTCATATCCACAAACACCTGCATATCCATGTCCTTTCCTGTAAAGGTTGCTATAACTGCATTGGTGGTGTCTCCGGCTTCAAAAACTATAAGTTTAAATGCGCCTTGCTGGTTAAAATAAAATGTACCTGTGCTATCCGTTTTGCCTGAAAAATAAGGGCCATTCGGACGGAAATCTATGGTGAGTTCTACCTGTTTTAATGGCCTTGCATGTTCCTTGCTCAATACGTGGATTGCGCGCTGCTGGTCCTGTGCCTGCAGCGCCGCAATCCATGTAATGGCTATTAGAAATAAAGCGATATGTTTTTGTAGGGTTCTCAAAAACCTCCCTCCTTTGGGTTTTATTGAATAATTATTTGTTGTGTAATTTTATCATTGCCGGATTCAATGGAAAGCAGATAAATTCCTGCTTTAATTCCATGTACCGGCATCATCCAGTTGCTAAAACTTCCTGAATTCTCTACGGATGCACTGCGCAATTCTCTTCCATTTAAATCATGTAATTTCAAAGTAATTTGATTTACATGGCTACCTTCCAGATTTACGTAAATTTGATTGGAAGCCGGGTTTGGGAAAACACGCATGGTGCCGATTTTAGGATGGGATACGGCATTGGTTTTTCCCAGTCTGGTTTTAGCAAATACAACTTTGCCATCTGCACTTCCACCGAATCCGGTAAAATGAATCAGGTAAAATACAGAGTCTGCTGCCTCTACACTGCGCACAATAAAACTCTGTGTATCCGCCAAATACCACTTAAAAGAACCGTTGTCGAAATATTTCCATCCGCTGCCTATTGCTGTGAGATCATTCTTCACATTTGCAACACCCTGATCTCTTAATGTAGTAGAGTCTGTTGATAATACAGTAGACCATGGAGATATGATTTTGGCCGCTTTGGTGCCGCGATTGCTTTCCACACCCATTACAGGGTACCACATCACTGTCGGTCCTGCCGGAATTGGCTCATAATATCTGTTGAATGCAATATCCCAGCTGGATTTGTCAGGCTCACGAACCAAATTGTTTTTTGAATTAAAATTATAATACTTGTAATTCTGTTGAGCAGCTTCACTCTGAAAAAGAGTATCCGTAACTTCATTGCTTCCATCTACATCTGCAAAACGAAATACGAAATCACCGGAAACGGTTTGTTTCATTGGCTCAAACTTCAGGAATTTTGTATAGGCCGCCCCGTTAAACCAGGCAAGCAAATACATAGAATCACCTACAACCTCATGGGAAGAAGTGTTATAAGTTCCCCAGCCAAATCCCCAAGGTGGATTCATGTAAAGGTTGAAAGCACCTTTCTGATGGACATGAATATCATTGTAATTCAGCCCCCAGCTTTTCCATCCGGCAGTGTCAAATGTGGACCAGTTTCCGCTGCCTTTATAATGAATCACTTGCATTCCCGTCATATGGTTTGCTCTGATACAATTGTCCATCACTTCGGTAGTATGGGCAATATCCCATCCTTTTACTGATGCAGATCCCTTTTGGCCTGTTGCCATATCATAAAAAATCTGATTGGTATAACTGGTTCCCATTTGAATAGAATCATAGGTCACGGATTGCGCTTTAACATTTCCCACAGCAAGAACTGCAGAGAAAATCGGTACTAAGTATTTTTTGATCATTGGTTTTTTGGTTTTTATCGCCTGCAAAATTACGATGTCATTCAGGTTTACATCTCAATTCAGACCTGCTATCTTGTCAAATTTAGGTAAGGTTTGACTAATAAAATGCGCATTGTCACAGTATTGTCCATTTCAATTAACATAGGTCACCATAACTTTGCATGCTCATGGAACAATTCCATGATTGAAGCGTTTAAACAACATGGCCAGAATCAGTATCGATATAATAAAAGGAGAACTGCTGCAGCAGGATGTGGTTGTGGGTATTGATTTGGGAACAACCAATAGTCTCATTGCAAGGGTTAATCCCGATACAGGACAAGCAGAATGCCTGGGAACCGGAGAAGAAGTTATCGTTCCCAGTATTGTATACTTAAATGAGTCTGGAATACCCATTGTTGGTAATCGCGCCAAAGAAGCACTTATCGAAACACCGCAAAACACCATTTTTAGTGTAAAGCGATTGCTCGGCAGAAGCTACAGCGATTTAAAGGATCATGCAGAACTATTTTCCTATCGCATAGTGGATGATAATTCCAATCAGTTGGTGAGGGTAGAGGCAAATGGAAAATATTATGATCCCATTCAGTTGAGTTCTTTTATTCTTGCTGAATTAAAATACAGGGCAGAAAAACTTTTAGGAGTACCAGTTACAAAAGCAGTTATAACAGTACCTGCATATTTTAACGACAGCCAACGGCAGGCAACCAGAGATGCGGGAAAACTCGCCGGCCTGGAAGTCCTTCGTATTGTGAATGAACCAACAGCAGCAAGTCTTGCATATGGTTTAGGATTAAATAAAGACCAGAAAAAAACAATATTGGTTTATGATTTAGGAGGCGGAACTTTTGATGTTTCCATCATGCGGATTGAATCCGGGATTTTTGAAGTCCTGAGCACCAATGGTGATACTTACTTGGGTGGTGATGATCTGGATCGTGCAATTGTAAAATATTGGGCTCAGAAATATGATTTCGCATCTAAAAGCATCGGTGAAAACATGCTCCAGGAATTGCGATTGATGGCTGAAGCGGCAAAAATATCTGTGAGTAAAGGCCAAAGAATTTACAGCTCTCCATTTCCTGATGACCATCATATAATGCTCAAATTGGAAATGCATGAAATGGAACAATTGGCCGAACCTTTATTGGACAGAACCATGACCTGTGTTCAGGCAGCGCTTAAGGATGCCGGATTAAAAGCCGATGACATTGAGGATATTGTTTTGGTGGGAGGAAGTACCAGATTGGACCTGGTAAAACGCACGTTGAAAAAGACCTTTCCGAATTCGTATTTGGACGACAACCTGAACCCGGATGAAGTAGTAGCTCTAGGTGCTGCTGTTGAAGCCGATATTTTGGCAGGTAACCGCAGGGATGTATTACTTCTGGACGTTACACCGCTTTCTTTAGGCATTGAAACGGCAGGTGGACTCATGGATGTTATTATCCCCAGGAATAACAAAATTCCGGTACGGGTTGCGCGACAATACACTACCTCTGTGGATGGGCAGGTGAATCTGCGAATTGGAGTTTTTCAGGGTGAAAGAGAATTGGTGCAGGAGAACAGAAAGCTTGCTGAATTTGATTTGCGCGGAATTCCGGCAATGCCCGCGGGTTTGCCTAAAATTGAAATAGGTTTTTTACTCGATGCAGATGGTATTTTAAAGGTGAATGCCAAAGAATTGCGCAGTGGAGTTTCTCAGCAAATAGAAGTAAAACCACAATATGGGCTTTCAGATAATATGGTTGAAGAAATGCTTGTGGAAAGCCTTCAGCATGCAAAATCGGATATGACAACCAGAATGTGGATAGAAGCCAAAACCGAAGGATCACAATTAATTTATACAGCAGAACGTTTTATTGAAAAAAACAAATCGCTTTTGACAGAGGAAGAAATTCATAAAACATTGGAATTATCAGAGAATTTGAAGATGCAAATAGAGACGGGCGATCGCGAAAGTATTCTTGCGGGCATTGATGCCCTGAATGATTTCACCAGACCATTTGCCGAAAAAATGATGGATATGGCAGTAGGAAAAGCGTTAAAGGGATTAGAAATAAAATGAGGCGCATATTTTTATACATATTTCTTTTTATCCAATGCGGTATTCTGTTTTCACAAGGTACCGATTGGACTGCGGATGATGAATTAAAAAACCGTCAAATTGGATTAAAATTGGGAATTGGTGAATACACCATGTTTGGTGGTGAATTACAAAATCCACGATTAAAAACAGGCTTTCAGGCAGGATTTTTTTGGCATGGTGAGAAAATAGACAAGCGCCTGAACTGGCAGACAGGATTGGAGATTTGTCTTTTGGGAAGCAATTTCAATAATAAAGATTCCTTTGGCTTAATGAGCAGTTCTACGTATTCGCAATTGGGAATCATTCAAATTGAAATTCCCTTGATGTGCAATATACGTTTGCGAAAAAATCTCGATAACAGATATGAAAGTTTTCAAGCAGGTTTAATACCTGCTGCAATTGTAAATTCTGTTATTTACACCGGAGAAGATAAGGTTCCTGCCCAACAAACCAATTTGAAAAATTGGAAAAACCTTCCGTTAAATCCTTTTAATTTACAGGCTTCCATTGCATATCAATATCGCGGGGGTGTAGTGGGGTATATAGTAAGAGTAAAGGCAAGTCTGCTGGATCTTAATCAGAATTTTCAGCTTCCCGGATTGCTGCCGGCAACCGGCACTGGTAAAAGAATTGGTACTGCAGGCGTGGAGTTTGCGCTCTTATTCTGAACTTTCCATCAAAACTCGCTAAATTTGCAAGCGAATCACGTGGCAAAAACCGTTGCATTTTATACCCTCGGATGTAAATTGAATTACGCCGAAACCAGCACCATTGGAAGGCAATTGGCGGAACATGGTATGCAAAAGGCAACTTTTGAATCCGGCGCGGATATTTACGTAATCAATACCTGTAGTGTAACTGACCATGCCGATAAAAAATGCAGGAAAGTAGTAAAAGAAGCCCTGCGTTGGAATAGCAATGCATTTGTGGTTATTATTGGTTGTTATGCACAGTTAAAACCTGCAGAAATTTCCCAAATTCCCGGTGTGGATCTGGTTTTGGGTGCTGCAGAAAAATTCAATCTTGTTTCCCATTTAAGCGATCTTTCAAAAAAAGAAAAAGCGGATATTTTTAATTCACCAATCAAAGAAACCAATATTTTTATTCCTGGTTTTAGTGAAGGTGACCGCACGCGAACTTTTATGAAAGTTCAGGATGGTTGTGATTATTTCTGTACTTTCTGTACAATTCCCTTAGCACGTGGTGCAAGCCGCAGTGCCAATATCGCAGATACGATCAAACGCGCTGAGGAAATTGCAAATACCGGTGTAAAAGAGGTTGTTTTAACGGGTGTAAATTTGGGCGATTTTGGAATTAACCACAATCAGAATTTTCTGCAGCTCATTCAGGAATTAGACAATTTAGATCATATTGAACGCTTCCGTATCAGCAGTATAGAACCCAATTTACTCAACGAAGAAATAATTTCATTTGTCGCCTCCAGCAAAAAATTCGTTCCTCATTTTCACATTCCATTGCAAAGTGGAAGCGATGAAATATTGAAGAAAATGCGCCGTAGATATGAGCGAAATTTGTATGAAGATCGTGTAAGTCAGATAAAAAAAATAATGCCACATTGTGCCATTGGAGTGGATGTTATTGTTGGATTTCCGGGTGAGACAGAAGATGAATTTTTAAAGACTTATGATTTTCTGAATGCATTGGATATTTCCTATTTACATGTATTTCCATATAGCGAAAGACCCAATACCACTGCGGCGAAAATGAAAGATAGAATTCCTGTAAAAGAACGAATGAGGCGGGGTGAAATGCTACGGATTTTGAGCGAAAAAAAACGCAGGCATTTTTATGATCAACATGTTGGAACAGTGAGAAACGTGTTGTTTGAAAAAGAGGAACATGGAAATGTAATGAACGGATTTACCGATAATTATATTAAAATTTCCGCACCTTATGATCCACTGGCTGTCAATGAAGTCCAACGGGTAATTCTCAATGGAATTCTGGACGATGGAACTATGGCATGTGAACCGAATTTCTCAGAAGTTCTCCAACTCTCGTGATTCCGATTATTTTTGTGCCGTGTACCCTACACTTTATCACTTTCTGCTGGACACCTTCGGAATCCATGCAAACGGATTACAAATTGTAAATACTTTCGGCCTGTTTGTGGCTTTGGCCATTGCCGCAGCTTTTATTACCATGCAGGCGGAAATGAAACGAAGGACGGGCCTTGGGCAATTTGCCGGTGTTTCTTATCAGGTTACTGTAGGGAAGCCATATCCCGTTAGCGATTATTTGCTGAATGGAGGGCTGGCTTTCTTATTTGGGTATAAAATCATTTATCTGATAACCAATGCGGGCGAAGGATTTTCACCGCAAGAGCATATTGTGACCGGTGAAGGCAGTTGGTTATGGGGAATCCTCTTTGCTGTTGCCGTTTTGCTATGGAGATATCGGACCGATAAAAAACAGCGCCTTCCAGAACCCAAGGTGATCCATAAAAATACCGATTCCGGATTTCATATGGGCAATATTACAACCATAGCGCTGATTTCCGGATTTTTTGGTGCCAAATTATTTCATCTGTTAGAAGATCCATCCGGTTTAACTTTATCCAATTTTGTTGGAGAATTTTTTTCCAGTGGCGGATGGACATTTTATGGGGGACTCATTTGCGGCGCTGCAGGAGTTTTGATCTATTGCCGGCGTAAAAAATTAAATCTGTTGTATATTCTCGATTCCGGTGGACCGAGTATGATGGTTGCTTATGGAATTGGCAGGTTCGGATGCCATTTTTCCGGAGACGGCGATTGGGGGCTGGCAAATACGCATGCAAAGCCATTTTCCTGGCTTCCGGACTGGGCCTGGTCATATACCTATCCGCACAATGTTTTGGGCATGGGAAATTCAGCCCCGGATGGTATGAAACAAATACCCGGATATACAGGTGATTTCAGTTACGAATTGATAGTTCCGGTGTATCCAACACCATTGTACGAAGCATTGATGGGTCTGATTCTGTTTTACATTTTATGGCGAGTTTTGAGGAAAAGAGTTTCTACTCCTGGAAATATGTTTGCCTGGTATATGGTATTTGCAGGACTCGAAAGATTTACAATTGAGGCTATACGCGAGCATGGAACTAGTTTATACAGGTTGGGAGGCCTTGTGTTTTCTCAAGCACAGATGATTTCCCTGCTGTTGTTGGCTTTGGGTGTTTTGTGGCTCACCATAGGCGGGAAAAAACTGGGAAACCGGTTGGTAAAACCTGCTGGTTGATACAATATTCTCACATGGCATGCGTTTTGTTTTTATATTCAAAAGCATGAAGCATTTTACCTGGATCTTCTTTTTAGTTTCCCCCATTTGCAGTCTTTTCGGACAGGCCAAGGATACTTTACCCAAGCACCAGGTAATGGTAATTGATGGAGATACCATTAACGTCATCAATATCGATCCTGTGCTCATCAGCGCCAGCATGGATGAAGCAAAAAGAGAAGAATATCGCAAATTGAAAAGAAGGGTAATCAAAGTGCTTCCTTATGCCAAACTCGCTGCTTCTAAAATGCAGGCTATGGAAGATAATCTTGCATTAAAAAAGACAAAAAAGGAAAAGAAAAAATACATCAAACAATGTGAGGAGAGCATGAAAAACTTGTATATGGAACAATTAAAAAATCTTTCCATTGAAGAGGGAAAAGTTCTCATGAAACTCATTCATCGCGAAACCGGAAAAACCACCTGGGAAATTATGAAAAATTACAGAGGAGGAGCGGAGACGCTATTTTGGCAGGCGTTTGGTTCGGTATATGGGCACGATATGAAGGCGGAATATGATCCTGTATTGGATTACCAGATAGAACATATTATCAAACAAGAAAATCTGGAATAAATAATTAACTTATTGGTTTCCGAATTTATTTCTCAGCAATACATAAAGTACAACAGGTGCACCAATAATGGCGCAAATGGCATTCACATTCAACGTAATATCTTTGAATAAATGGTGTGCCAGTATATCTGCTGCCAAACACAATATAGCACCCCAGAGCATGGTGGGTAGCATCAATTTGTGGTGAGTTCCGGTGTTGCCAAGTATACGGGCCAAATGAGGAGCGGCAAGGCCTACAAAGCCAATAGGACCGCATAATGCAGTGGTACTGCCTGCCAGAATTCCAGCTATTAATATGATTTTAAATCGCAATTTAGGAACGGAAATACCCGCATTTTGCGCATACATATCTCCGGGAATCCAGGCATCCAATTGAAATCGCAATAGATAAATCCACGCAATTCCAAATAAAATTAATGGTAAAAACCAATTCAATTGTTCCATTTTAACCCTGTCAAAATTACCCATTCCCCACATCACAAAACTCTTTACCTGTCCAGCACTGGCAAGGGTCTGAAGGATTTCAGAACCTGCACTTAATAAATAACCAAACATAACACCGGTAAGCAATAAAGTAAAAATACCACCCCGTTTTTTATGGATATAAAGTTGTAGCAATAATACCAATATACCACCGGCCATTCCAGCACCTGTAATTCCTAAATTCTGTAAAACCGGATGTTGAATTCCTGCAGGAACTCCCAATAACAATAACGCAATTGCAAAAGAAGCCCCCGGCGTAATTCCGGTTAAATATGGCCCTGCCAGCGGATTGCGAAACAAAGTTTGCAATACCAGGCCTGAAATGGATAACGCCATTCCTGCGAAAACAGCAGACAGAACACGTGGAAAGCGAAATTCACCAAACCACTCAGGGATGGATTGAGTATTAAAGAAATTTGGAAAATACCAACCGGATTCTCTGCTGAAAAATAAATCGGTTACCAATAAAAACAAAAGCACCAACCAGGGTAAAAAGGCTTTATAAAAATTATTGGAATTCAATTTAGTTTTTCAAAAAAAACAAGTTCATGTTCATTGGCTACTTCCGGATGCAAAATGGTGAAAATATCCAGAAGCGCAAGATCCGGTCGCAATACTCCATATTCCCACCAGGCATTAGCTCCGTTTTTGTTTTGCATGCGTGTGCTGTTGTAAATATTTCCGGTATTAAATGCCTTGAAATTTTTCAAACGGGAATCTATTTGTTCCAAGCAAGTGGTATCTCTGCATGGACCCGGATTCAACCAAAAGATCGCATTGGATCCGGTTTTATAGACTTTTTCAATATCCATCGGAATTCTGCCGGCACCGCGATATTGGGTAAAGACATATGCACCCCCTGCATCCTCTATCAGTTTCGCCATAAAACTTTCTCCGGAAGGAACATCCCAAATACCGGAAAATGGGGCATTACAGAGTACGGAAGGTTTCCATTTTACTTCAGAAGCCCGAATGGCCGTGGATAGGTAATGTTCTTCTATTTCCCGGAATTGCGCCTGTGCCATTTCCCAATGGCCGCATAATGCTCCAAAAAGGCAAATCCATTCTGCTCTCCCAAGTGGATGATTTTCCAGGAAATTCTGAATGTACAATACCGGTATTCCTTTTGAATTTAATTGATCCAATTCTGATTTTCCCTTTGCATCAATAAAATATCCCAATATAAGATCAGGTTGAAGTTTGAATATTTTTTCGGACTGCAAATTCCCGGAAGCCGCAACAGAAATTACCTTTCCTTCTGCAATTCTTGTATTTGTTCTTTTTGAAGTAATATAACCCGAATTATCCACCGCAATAATTCGGTTTTCTGATTTTAATGCTTCCATCATCCCCACAAATACTGCTGAAAGTGCTACTACTTTATTCCTGTTTTTCAAACGGACAAATCCCTGTTTCTTTTCTTTTCCCGTACCCCAAAAAAAAGCACCAAGAATCCGGGTGGAATCAGCCGGATCGCGTAGTTTAATAAAAGTATCCGTTTGAGTAAAGGCCAATTCAAACAATTTGCTGTACCTCGGTTTAACCACATGTGCATCCAAAGGAAAGTCCGGTTCACCTGTGGTTGAGGTGCATGCAGCTATAAAAAAAACAACGGGGAATATGTATTTGAATTTCAAATGCAAAAGCGCAACAATTTGGGTTCCAAAAATAGACCAAAAAACGCTACACCAATAGAATATGTGTAACCTCCTTCTTGCTTTTTGTTTTAATTTGAAGCGATGATTCAAAAGCTGATTCGCTGGCGTTATTACTTTTTATTCGGTGCATTCCTGCTTTGGATGTTGTTTTTCGACAACAACAATTTGTTCTATCGCATTTCGATAGCGAATGAGATTTCCGACCTACAGGATATGAAAGCTTTTCACCTGAAAGAATTGGATCGACTGAACCGCCAACGCAGTGAATTATCGGGCAATGAACGCAATCTGGAAAAATTTGCCCGGGAAAAATACCACATGAAACGCGACAACGAGGACCTTTTTATCATTGTGCGGGATTCAGCCGAAACCAAATAAACCCTTTTCCAATGCGACTTTAACCATATAGGAAGTCCTATTGTTTATAAAAGGCTAAAAGTTGTGTATTTCTATTCTCAATGCCTGAATAGGTTTGCGAAAATTACTGATAACTAAGGAACACTAACGAATATGAAGTTTATAGCACCATCGAACGAACTGCTACAACATTTGCTCACGGTAAACGGGGCTATTATGTCCAAGCCTCTCATCCCCATACTGGAAAATTTTCTGTTTGACATACGCGGCGGCCAGCTCACCATCTATAGTACCGATCTGGAAACCAGCATGACCACCAATATGGCGGTGGAATCCAAAGAGGATCTCAGAGTGGCTGTTCCTTCCAAAATGGCAATAGAAACTTTAAGGGCTTTGCCGGATCAACCTGTAACTTTCAATGTAGACAATAATAACTTTGGCATTGAAGTAGTAAGCAATAAAGGTCATTACAAAATGGCCGGCCTGGATGGAGTGGATTTTCCAAATCTGCCTGAGAAAAGTGGAGATGGCAGCTTTGCCGTACCTGCCAATGTGCTGCTTCGGGCAATTTCCAAAACGCTTTTTGCTGCCGGAAATGATGAATTACGCCTCAATCTCACAGGTTTGTATGTAGAGTTGATGAACGATTCTGTGAATTTTGTTGCTACAGATGCAAACAAATTGGTACGTTTTACGCGCAAAGATCTGAAACCAGGTGTGGAGCACAGTTTCATCATTCCGAAAAAGCCTTTGAACTTGCTGAAAACCGCGCTGCCGAATGACGATACCCCGGTTTCTGTAGACTACAATAAAACCAATGTATTTTTTACTTTTGGCAACACCCAATTGATATGCAGGTTGTTGGACGAGAAATATCCCGATTACAAAGCAGTAATACCATTGGAAAACCCCAATGTACTTACCGTTTCTCGCGGTGATTTTCTGAGTTCCATTAACCGTATCAGCATCTTCGCCAGCAAAACCACCCATCAGGTGCGTTTGAAAATTACCGGAAGCGAGTTGCAGATTAGTGCAGAGGATATAGAAATGGCAAATGAGGCGCAGGAACGTATGAACTGCGAATTTGAAGGCGAAGACATGGAAATCGGGTTCAATGCCCGTTTTCTTAAGGACATGCTAGCTACCATTGATGGAGATCAGGTTCAGGTGAGACTTTCAGCTCCGAACCGCGCTGGTTTGCTTGTTCCTGTTGAAAATGAAAAAGATGAGGACATTACCATGTTAATCATGCCAATGATGCTCAATAATTATTAAACTCATTTTAAAACGAATAACAAAATCACGGCTCTGGTCGTGATTTTTTTTTGAATCCACTTTAATTCAATTCCTTTCAGAATTATATTTGAATTCTGATGAACTACCTAAAACCCTTTTCAATCTTATTAGCCGCAACTACCTTCCAGGTTACTTCCCTTTTCGCTCAGGCAATACCTGGTATGAGTGCAGATTGTAACCCGAAAGAAGTTTACAAATTTGATGGCTCGCTTACCATGAAAATGAGCACATATAGTTCGAATCACGACACCACCCATATCACCGCAAAATCCTTTATCAGCAAAACGGAAAAATATATGGGAATGTCCATGCAGGGTATGGCTGGTATGGGTGAAGGCGGGATGAACATGGTTCTGGATTTAAAAGACAGTATTACTTACATGCTTATGGAAATTTCCGGTGAAAAGCATGGCATGTGTATGGATATGAATTCTCCCATGGTAAAAGCCAAAGTGAAAGAAATGAAAGGTGATTCATCCTTTGATTTTACCAAGTACAAAAAGACAGGAAATACCAAAAAAATTCTTGGATACAATTGTGAGGAATTTAAGTATCAGGATAAAAACAAAACACAAATATTTTGGATTACCAAAGACGGGGGAGATTGGTGGAAAGCATTCAATCAGGTTTGGAATAATGACAATGGCCTGGTAACTGCTAAGGGTTTCGAAGGCATGCTGCTGGCAATGCAGATGACAGACAAAAAACAGAATGTAAATATGAATATGGAGGTTACCGAATTGAATATCGATAAGCCGAGTGAAATGAGCACCAAAGATTATTTTAAAAAATAATCAGTCCGATTCAAATATCTTACTGCCAATTCGAACCATTGTACTTCCATGTTCCAGCGCTATTTCGTAATCGCTGCTCATTCCAATCGATAGTTCCCTAAAGTTCTCATCATTCTGAAAATACCTGGATTTGGAGTTTAAAAATATGCGATGGGCATTTTCAAATTCCTGATGAATCTGAACTTTATCTTCTGTAAGACTGGCCATGGCCATAATACCGCAAATTCTCACATGACTGAGATTTTTCCAATCCCCATTTTGTAATAATAAGTGGAGTTCATTCTCGTCCAAACCGAATTTGGTATCCTCAGTTGCCACATAAATCTGTAATAGACAGGGAATGATTCTATTGTTTTTCTCCGCTTGTCTGTCAATCTCCTGCAGCAATTTCAAGCTGTCCACAGAGTGAATCATGGCAATAAATGGAGCAATATATTTGACCTTGTTGGTTTGTAAATGGCCAATTAAATGCCATTGAATATCCGGAGGCAATAAGGAATATCGCTCCATCAGGGCTTGTACCCGATTTTCCGCGAACACCCTCTGACCAGCGTCATACGTCTGTTGTATCTCGTTTAAACTTCGATATTTGCTCACCACCACCAATTGTGTCGGGCCCAGTTTTTGCATTATCCTCTGGCGGTTGCGTTCAATTGAATCCATTATGGTTAATTTTGCAGTATTGCGCTACAAATTTAGCTTACTCCTTTTGGTATTTGTTATTGCATCATGCGGAAATAAACCCCGCGTGGGGCATAAAACGATGGTTGCGTTGATGACGGATTTTATGATTTTGGAAGGTGGAAATCAGATCCAATATAACTTTGCCAATGTTCCAGCTTATGTATGGAAGCGGGATTATGCAGGTGTGTGCAAAAAGCATGGTGTAGATACTTCCGATTTCAGAATAACCATGAATTATTTGGAAAAACATCCTGAGGAATTTTCTAAAATCATGGAAGAATCTATTACCAATTTGCAGCAATTGGAAGCCAAACTCAAGAATTCCAAACATTGACCTACCCGGAAAATTTTGAAGATATTATTGGATTTGCGCAAATCCGGGAAATGATTACGGCGCTTTGCAGATATGAATCTTCTGCACAGCTCACATCTGAAATATACCTGCTGGAAACAGAAGAAAAAATTCAAAATACTTTTACCGAAACCGATGAGTGGAATGTATTTCAGGAATTGCATCCCAATATTGCTTTAACAGGCGCATCCAAAGATATCAGCAATTGGCTTCCCTCTCTGGACATAGAAAATTTTTACTTTGATGAAAGTGAATTGCTGGTAATTTGGGAAGTTCTGAATACTTATAGCACCATATTTCCAGCCATACAGAAGAATAGGGAACAATTTCCGGTTTTGTACCTTTTGATCTCGGGAATTACAGATATTACATCTGTTAAAAATCACATTCAATCTGTGATTGATTTAAAAGGAAAATTACTTCCATTTGCATCCGCACATTTTGGAAAATTAAATTCTGAAATAGATAAAATGGAAAAAGATACGCGGCAGGTAGTACGCAATCTTTTTCGCATTTGGAAGGAGGCCGGTTATACAGCGGAAACGGATATCACAGTGCGGGAGGAACGCCTGGTAATTCCGGTAATGGCAGAATTTAAGAGAAAAGTAAATGGATTTGTAAAAGATGTTTCTGCCACCGGAAAAGTTATTTATATAGAGCCTTTGGAGAGTCTGGAATTGAATAACAGGCTGACTGAATTGTACGCAGAAAGAAGAAGGGAGCGAGAGAAAATATTGCGTTTGGCCACCGCAAAATTGCGTCCCCATAAATCCAATATTTCTGATGCCATGCGCGTTTTGGCCAAACTGGATTTTATCAGGGCAAAAACTACTTTTGCAAACAGAGTAGGTGCGCAGAGACCTGTGGTTTTAAACCAACCCGGATTGCATTTAAAAAACGCATATAATCCGCTGCTTTGGTTGAAAAATAAAACTACAGGCAACAACACTGTTGCCATGAATCTGGAATTGAATTCAGATAAAAGAATCATGGTAATCAGCGGACCAAATGCCGGTGGGAAAAGTATTAGTTTAAAAACTGCTATTTTGTTGCAATACATGGGTCAGTGCGGCCTTTTTATTACGGCAGCGCCAGAATCGCAAATTGGATTGTTCCGCAATCTCAGTATTGATTGCGGTGACGGGCAAAGTATTGAGGATGGCCTGTCTACTTTCAGTGCGCATTTACAGCATTTGAAAAAAATTACGGCAATTGCAGGTAAAAATTCTTTTTTTACTATGGATGAATTGGGAGATGGCACTGACCCAAGATTTGGAGGACCCATAGCCCAGGCAGTTTTGGAAGATTTATTGAAATCCGGTGCTTTTGGAATTGTAACCACTCATTATTCCAGATTAAAGGAATGGGCAACCAATATGCCAGGGGTGGTGAATGCCAGTATGGCCTATGATACGCGTGAATTAAAACCATTATACCAATTGATTACCGGAAAACCGGGAAGCAGTTTTGCATTGGAATTAATGCGAAAAACAGGATTTGAAAATGGAGTAATAGAACGGGTAAAGGAATTGAGTGGAGAAGAATCCGGCAGAACAGAGGAACTGTTGATGGACCTGAGTTCCCGTCAATTGGAACTCAACGATATTCTCGAAGAAAATAAAACAAAACAGGCGCAGTTGGATTTGCTTTTAATGGAATATGGGCAATTAAAAGAGAAAATAAATTCGCGAAAAAAAGAAATTCTGGATGCCGCCAGAAATAAAGCTTCGGAGTTGCTGCGCAATGCCAATAAAGAGATCGAACTTACGATTCGAACCATTCGGGAACATGGTGCAAACCCCGAAAAAACAAAAAAATCCCGTGAAAACCTTAAAGCTTTTGAACTAAAAAAAGTAAATGAAAAACCGCTGAAAAGTGAAACAAAAATAAATTCCGAACCTGAAGAAAACGCACTTCTGCAAAAAGCTGAAAAAGTGCCGGAATATAAGCCTGGTATGTGGGTACGGAATTTATTAAATGCAACCAAAGGAGAGGTTTTGGAAGTAAAAAAAGACAAATTACTCGCGGTATTTGGATTGTTAAAAATGTGGGTTCCTATTTCTGAAATTGAACCGGTTTTAATAGAAACTAATGTAAAAAAACGAAAATCAGTTTCAGGTTTTGATTGGGTTGGAAGACAAGCGCACTTTAAAACGGAACTGGATCTGCGCGGCATACATGCAGATGAAGCGTTAAAGAAGGTGCAGAGTTGGTTGGATGAAGCATACGCTTTGGGGCAAAATTCCTTAAAAATTATACATGGAAGGGGCGATGGAATTCTGAGAAAAACCCTTCGGGAATATTTCAAAACACAAAACCACGTAAAATCCTGGCGCAGTGAAACCGAACAGCAGGGCGGTGATGGCTGCACATTAATTGAATTGCTTTAAATCTCCATAATCCTTGCCGGATTTGGATTTTTCAAAATCATTTCTTACATTCGTATTAGGAGGAGAGACTACCTTAATATTTTTCCATCCGTAAGCTTTACGGAAATGGCTGGCAGGTCAGGAAAAATCAGGTGGTTAAATTCATGAAAGAACAAGCATTACTTATCGAGAAAGAACAAATTCTCGGACTTACCTATCCATCCCAGGTTTCGGAGAAGCCTGCAGACAAGAAAAAAGAGTTAATTGAAAAATGCCGAAGAGCCATGGCATTGGGCAATTTGCACAAAGTGAAGTGCACGATATTTTTTGTGGATGTAGAAGGGTTAAAAAAGGTGAACACCACTATTTGGGGTTTGTATGAAAATTACATAGAACTCAAAGGTGGCGTTTTGATCAACCTGCGCTACATAGAAGATATATTCTTTTAAACGAATTTATTTTCATGAATCCCGCACAATTGTGTGGTGCCTGTTTATTTGACCAATTGAATCTGAAACACTGTAGATCCAACTACCGGCATTAATCTCACCCAAAGTGGGAGAAACATTTCGGTTCCTCTGGAATTTGTAATATCTCCCAAGTCTAAAATATTATCGGTTTTCCAGCCAAACTCCATCAGTATTTTGGAAACGTCTTTTTTTGCAGAATCGTCATTCCCACACATGAATACATGATGTTCGCCTTTATGTATCAGATTTGGATCCACCATCAGACTGCAGGTCATGGTATTGAGGGTTTTTACCACTCTGATTTCGGGAAAGGCAGTTTGAATCTGTTCACCCAGGCTGTTGTCATTACAAACAGTTAAAGTTGGGGGAAATCCTTTCGTAAAATCCAATGGATTGGTAACATCTACCAAAATTTTACCACTTAGATTTTGCCTCCCGGCAAGTTCTAAAATCTCCAAAGTGTGCATTCCTTTTGTGCAATTGAAGATAATTTCACCAAATGCTGCAGCATTGGAGAATGTGCCATGCGAAGCCATTGCACCATGTTCTGCCTTCCATGCGGTCGCTTTTTCGTTATCTGCAGTTCTGGAGCCCATCATAACCTGATAGCCTAAACCCACCAATCTGCCACCAATAGTTCTTCCAACCATTCCGGTGCCCAATACCGCAATTTTCATGTTCTTATTTTTTTAATATCCAGAGTATAATAACTATCAGAGTGATCAAATGTACCAGCATGGTACCTACAGATTTGAGGAAAGGCCATATCATGGCACAATAAATCAAAGCAGCAGAAACAGCAGCGAGAGCGATGTAAATGGTCTTACCATCATTCCCGCGAATACCGGTAAAACAGAGTATCAAAACTGTGCCGATGAGCACAAGCAGCAAGCCATCTGTAAGCAATCGCAAAAGATCGCGATCGTATTGCTTGCCATGTTCGCCGGCCAATACCGCAATAGTATGCAGAAGCCCGTTCACTGCGGTCCAGATTCCTGCTATCAGCACTATTTGTGGCAACCAGGCGATTATTTGTTTCATCCCTAAAATTTTGTACATACAAATCTACCATTTGCTGTAGTTTTGTCAAGTACTTACCAAATTTACAGGTAGCACTATTAAAGTACCGGAATGTGGTAAACAGGAACATTGGGAGAAAATAAAAATGTTATTTAAAGGAAAAGAACTCAGGGTCGTAATCGATGGAAAGGAATTTCATTGTGCCGTGGATGTTGCCATGGGATTTATCGGAGGTAAATGGAAAGCAGTAATTCTGTGGTACCTGCGAAAAGATGCGCAGCGTTTTGGCGAATTGCGAAAGAAAATTCCGGGAATTACAGAGAAAATGCTCTCCATGCAATTACGGCAATTGGAAAAAGATGGTATAGTCGAGCGCAAAGTTTTTGCAGAAGTTCCTCCACGTGTAGAATATTCACTTACCGAAATGGGTAAAAATATGGTGCCTATGCTGGAAAAAATTGGAGAATGGGGAAGGGCCATGGCAGTGAGATTTGGCACAACGGTAGAAGTTTGAAGCAGACATTTTAAAAATTCCTCACAAGCGAAATGGTGGTGCGTCTGTTTCGCAGATTTTAGCACTGTAATTATTCCGTATTTTTGCAGCTTATATGGCACAAATTCTGGATGGCCGCGAAGTATCGGCTGCAATTAAAGAACAATTAAAAAGAGAAGTTTCTGCAATGGTTGATCAGGGCCTTCGTCCTCCACATCTGGTTGCTATTTTGGTTGGCAACGATGGTGGAAGCATGACCTATGTGAGCGCCAAAGAAAAAGCTTGCCATGAAATTGGATTTTTAGGTTCTGTAATTCGTTATGAAAATACAGTTACGGAGCAGGAATTATTAAATAAAATTGATGAGATAAATCGAAACGACCAAATTGACGGTTTGATTGTTCAATTGCCGTTGCCAAAACATATTGATGAAAACAGAGTGACTTTGGCAATTGCACCGCATAAGGATGTGGATGGGTTTCACGATGTAAATATGGGCAGGCTTGCAAAAGGTGCCGATGGTGTTAAGCCGGCTACACCTTATGGAATTACACTGATTCTGAAGCACTACGGAATAACTACAGAAGGGAAACATGTGGTAGTTGTTGGCCGCAGCAATATTGTTGGCAGGCCTATGAGCATTATGCTCAGCGGTCCCGGCGAAACAGGAAATGCCACAGTTACCGTTACGCATAGTAAAACCAAAGACCTGGCTTCGTGGACCAGATCTGCAGATATTATTGTTGCTGCAATCGGACGTCCGGGATTTATTACCGGAGATATGGTAAAACCGGGAGCAGTAGTAATTGATGTAGGAACTACGAGAGTAGATGATGATTCAAAAAAAGCAGGCTGGCGGCTTTCCGGTGATGTGGATTTTGCATCTGTGGAACCGGTAGCTGGCGCCATTACACCGGTACCCGGAGGCGTTGGACCAATGACCATTGCAGGACTTTTGGCCAACACCATGTTGGCGAGAAAGGCCCAGATTCATGCACAAACAGCCTGATATAAAATCAAACATCTTGCTTCCCGTAATGGAGCAATTCTACACCATTCAGGGTGAAGGATTTTTTGCGGGACATGCGGCATATTTTATTCGATTGGCCGGTTGTGATGTCGGATGTGTATGGTGTGATGTCAAAGAGAGCTGGAATGCGGATGATTTTCCCAAAGAAACTGTTGATTCACTTGCCGGAAATGCGGCAAATTCCGGTGCACCAATAGCAGTAATAACCGGAGGTGAACCAGCGATGTATGATTTGACAGAACTCTGCAAAGCCCTGCACCAACAAGGGCTGCGCGTGCATATTGAGACATCGGCCGCGTATGAAATATTTGGCGAATTTGATTGGATAACCATTTCACCCAAGAAATTTAAATTTCCTTTGGAAACCGAAATTCCCAAAGCGGATGAATTGAAATTCATTGTATTTAATAAAAGCGATTTTCAATGGGCGGAATCTTACGCTGAAAAGGCAAGCTCGGGATGTCGACTTCTGTTGCAGCCGGAGTGGGACAAGCGCGATCAGATTATGCCTTTGATTGTGGATTATGTTAAACAAAATCCCAAATGGAATATTTCCATTCAAACCCATAAGTACATCGGCGTTCCCTGATTTATCCACGAGTGTTCGTTAACTGATTCGGTCTGTTTTTTGCAATTGGTTTATTTTGCAGTGTTGGGCCGTTTAAAATATCTGGGATTCCTTGTTTTTCTTTTGTGTTTCAGCAGAGGTGTCTCGGCTTGGCCCCCCAATAAAAATTATAATCTGGATCGATATCTGAGGTTTAGCGACAGTACCGAATTAAAAATCTGGAATTATTTTCAGGCTAATTATCACAGCGGAATTTTTAATGGAACTTTTCTATTATTTAAAAATGACAGCCTGATTCAGGGAGCATTGGGATATGCCACATTTCCCAAGCGAGATACACTCATCAATGATGATATGTTTCAGTTGGCATCCGTTTCCAAAACCATCACCGGAATTAGTATTTTATTATTAATTCAGGATGGATTATTGGGGCCGGATGATAGCGTGCATTGGTATATTCCTGAAATAAGCAGAACCAATTTAACCATTAGAAATTTAATTACACATAAAAGCGGATTACCGGATTATTTTTATTACAATTCGTATCTCTGGCCTTGGGCAGACAAGCACATGACCAATGAAGATGTGGTGGAACAATTAAATCAGCAACAGGAAAGAAATTTTGGAATTCCGGGATATTATTATGATTATTCCAATACAAATTTTGCACTTCTCGCATTAATTGTGGAGCGCATTTCAGGTTTGAATTTCAGGGAATTTGCAGAAGTGAATATTTTTAGACCCGCCGGAATGAAATATTCCCATATTTGCAATTACGATAGCATTCCATTATTCAATTATCCGGTACAAGGCTATGAAAAAGGGCGTATCTATGGAGATATTCCGCAGAATGGCACTACCGGAGATAAAGGTGTTTATTCCAACGGAGTTGAAATGTTTTTTCTCGATCGCTATTTGCGTACGTCTTACCTGTTACACGATGCAACCAAAGAATTGATGTTTAGTCCGCAGACAATTACAGCAGAGGGTCAATATTATTGTATGGGTTGGAGAATGAAATATATCGATGGAAGAAAATGGGTATTTCACAATGGATGGTGGAAAGGGTTTCGCACATACTATTGGCGTTGTCTGGATGAAGATAAATGCATTGTTGTGCTAACCAATAATGTTTATGGCCCATTTTTAAGAACTATGGACTTGGTGGCATTGTTAAAATAATTCGGGAAAAAAGACCATCGCTTTTGAATTTTCTTTTTTGAATCGGCAATAAAAATCGCTTTCATTTTCGTTGGGTAACCAAACAATTCTGAACCCCAAACTGTCTATTATTTCCTCCATCACCCACAAATTTAATAATTGCTGAAAACCCCTTACTGTACTGTATAAAACACAAAACAACCTACCTACGTGGTTGTATGTGAATTTGACTTAAATCAGCATCGCTAATTGGCGATAGATCTTTGTTTTTAGTTGGTTTAATTCGGTGAGGTGATATGGGTGTTCGACCCCGTATGGGTTGTGAAACGCTAAAAGTAAAACACTCTTAATTCCCTCGACCCAGTAGCGGCTGTACAATGCTCACAGAGCCGGTTAGTAAGTAGCCCGCACTGTAGGGGTCGTACAATGTTCGCAGAGCCAGTTAATAAGTAGCCCGACCCTGAAGGAGTCGTTCAATGCTCAAAGAACTGGTTAATAAGTGGCCGATCCAGTAGTGGTCGTACATTGCTCGCAGAGCTGGTGAGTAAGTAGCCGACCCTATCGTGGTCGTACAATGCTCACAGAGCGGCTTATGAAGTGGCCGACCTAGGGGGTCATATATGCGCAGAGCCGGTTAGTAAGTGGCCAACACTGCACGGGTCGTACAGCGCTCGCAGAGCCGGTTAGTAAGTAGCCGACCCAGTAGGAGTCGTACAATGCTCGCAGAGCCGGTTAGTAAGTAGTCGACCCAGTAGGGGTCGTACAATGCTCGCAGAGCCGGTTAGTAAGTAGTCGACCCAGTAGGGGTCGTACAATGCTCGCAGAGCCGGTTAATAAACAAACCGACCCTGTAGGGGTCGTACAAACAATTACTCATGAAAATCAAACAAAAATCTGCTATCAAAATCGATATTAAATTCAGAAAGAAGGTTTAAATATTCTTCTCTGAAACCAATATTTTTATGGTGCTCTTTTTGATTTAATATATAGTTCGTGATTTTTTGAACGTCCCAATTGCTATAAGAAAATGCACCATAACCCTCTTGCCAGTGAAAATCTCCAATAACCAATCTGTTTTCTTTTATCCAGACAGTTGAAGCTTTTTTTATTTCCCTTACCAAATCTGGAATAGTATCGGTTAATTTATATCCAAAAAATATATGTATATGATCTGACATGCCATTTATTGCTATGGATTTATGCCCTTTTTTTTGAATAATGCCGGTAATATACTTGTGCAAGTCTTTTTCCCATTTAGAGTGAATTGAATTTTGTCTCCCTTGAACCGCAAATACTAATTGAATATGAACTTGGGAGTAGCTGCCACACGCTTTTTTGATACAATCTATTTTACAAAAGTTAGATTTATTTGAGCATTTTATCATTTATTGGGGCTAATTCAAATGTAAATATTCCTGGCATTAGATGCCAAAATACCTGAATTGCATAAGATGCTGCACCTTACCAATTAGGAGATATCATGCATGTTTCAGGGACATATTTTTCTTTAAACCATTCAGGAATAACGAGGTTCTTAGATACAATTCCAAATTCTACCCCATCAAAACCATCAAACAATAAAGCTCCATTCTTCTTTATTTCAATTCGTTGTACATAAATACCAAAAGAAGTTTCTCTTTCCTGATTTACTATTGTATTCTTATTTGTTTCATCAATAATTAATAATTGATAATAATCATACTCTGTTTTTTTAAACATATCAAGAATAATTTTATTGTTAAGACTTGGTGCTTGAATATAACATTCCATTTTTGCGGGAATTACATTCAAAATGTCTATTAAAAGATTATCTTCCACTTCTTATAGTTTATTCTAAAATTTTATGTCCGCCGTTGGGGAGAGTTTTCTTATTTGGATATAAATCAACATTCATGTGTCTTTGAGGAGTGATTCCGTCGCCACCGTATTTAACTGGCAAAGGGTGGGTCTCAATCCGAAAATCTAATTTTATTACCCCATTTTCAAATGTAATATTGATTTCTTGAGTGGCTCCTAATGGATTCTTCTGAATAATTCCACCTTCTGCCTTAAATTTATCAATCATGGGGTTTCAAGTGTTGTTTGGTGATTGAATTCATAATCACCAAAGAAATCGATTTCACTAAACCGATATCTTAGCCTATCCCAATTTGAATCAATATAAGAAACAATAGGGGTTATAAATGTCTTTTCTTGCAAGTGAAATTCGCCATAGAATTTGCAATTTTGATCTACAAAGAACCCTAAGGTTATATTTGAATCAACATAGACAATTCTAAAACTTTGTAATTCAATATATTTTTCCATACCAATACTCATTTGGCTCTGTGTTAAATAATAATTAGACCTAAATAGATCAATAATATCTTTTTTATTGATAGAATCACAATTACGCTTTAATTTACGTGAAAAACTCTTATTAAGAATAAAATATCCACGTATAGTGTCTGAATTAATTATATTGTACCTATACTTGATGCTATCATGTTGAATTATTAATTTACTAGAATTAGTTGCCGGATGCAATATCTCCTTTTCGCTAACTTTATAGATACAAGATATAAAGCAAAATATTAAAACAAAGATAGAACTGGTTTTTTTCATTTGTTTTTATTTCTTTCATTGAACCAATTTTGCCAATTACAACTTTTATTTTCCAAATAATCCGCTGGAGAACTGATCCAAGGTACCAAATTTGTAGAATAAGGGCCACAAATTATTTGATCCCCTGTAGTTTTTTCATAATTTCTACTTGCAGTTGCATCTCCAAACCTAAGTTTCATACTCTCAATATAATCATTATTCCTTCCATTGGCATTATCTGCAAATGACAATAGGGACGGATATAACTCCGGATATTCCTGCAAGTAGTCACTAACCTTTTGACCATCTAACATGAGTTTAGAAGAATTTACTGTTGATGGGTCTCCAGTTAATTCACCTGGATGCCCTAATCCAGAGTTATGACCAGCACCATGTGCGATTATTAAAGCTCCAGCAGTAATTTTATTTGATCCTTTTATTTCCCCGCCGAAATGAATCTCAGCAACATCATTTAATGCATTTGCATCTATTGCTATTCCAAAGTTGGGATTATATTTAGTGTAGTTTTCTGACTCTTCAGGATTGTCTGCTCCTCCTTCCCATCCACCTTCTAGCTGTTTAGAGAATGCAGCGTTGACATTTGAACGCATAAATTTTATTACTTCATCTCTTGAGCCAAATACCACAACACCATCAGTTGGATCCATTCTGGATGTCCTGAATGTACTTTCATTAATTAGCGTATTATATACACCAACTTTTGTATTTAACCCTAAGCCCTTAAACGTTTTATTTGATAAACTTACAAGAGCATTTAACTCAGTGACGGTCCAATCTCCACCGTTTTGCTTTAAGGCTGAAGGTAGAATTATTAAATAAATAATGTTATCTCTTCCATCAATCTCTACAAATAGAAGAGGATTATTTTCATTTATTATATATGGACTATTCTGAGGATATTTCTTATTATAAAGGTCAACAGCATAAAATCTTAGTAAAGCGGGATTATAAAATCTAAATTCATAGGAATTTGTATTATTCAATTCAATTACATTTTCGCTTCGATTAAACCCAAACCTATAACCATCAGCAGAATCGTGCTTGTAACTAAGCCCGGGCATGCTGCTACCAAATGCATAATAGGTTTGTGCGGTATATACATCTGCCATATAATACATAACGGTATCTCCGGTGCTGTTCGTGTCTACCACCGCAGTTTTTCTGTCTAAAACCGTAGTAAGTACGTTGCCTAAGTGATTACTCAATTCATATTGTTTATATGTAAGCGTGCGTTTCAAATACTTTACATTCGGAATATAAACTGTAAAATTAGAATCATTTGCAACAGTATCCAAATTCCCTGTGCTATCCATGGCCAAGGTGCGCTGTAGGAGAGTTCTGCGTGGCTGGCACATGCCTATGCGCGATGAAACAGAGAAAAACATGTAAAAGCGTATTTTATTGTGTTTTTTTGTGATATTTTATGCAGTAATTGCTTAATTATTGCTACAATAGATTCGAAGGAATGCCATTCCGAGTAAATAATCAATGATTTTGGAAATGGTATAGTTTTATCAAATTATCTTAGAAATGAGTTATTTGTAAAATTCCATAATCTACAAAATACCATTATTGTAGATAAGTAGTATCCATTATAGCTGCACTATCTGGAAATAAAAGTTGAAGTTTCCTATATTGTTTTTTAGTAAATATTGGCATTATGTATTCCAAATTTGGAGTATAAAATGCAAATAATATTTTATAGTCATGATCTAAATTCAACTTTTGTTTATTATCACAAGATGTAATGAAAGGGACCGAATCGATCCTCCCATTTCTGTGTATTTCGCAAAAGATATTAGTACCTAGTCCGATTCCCTTTCTTGCGTAATTTACCCGTGCACAATAAAGTCCATTCTGTTTAGCTTCAATATTAAATTTATCTTCACTCCTACAATCTCCAATGATCACAATCAAATATAGAATACCAAAAAATATTAATAACCCCAAAATAGTTAAGATAGTTTTTTTATATAATTTAAAAATACTCAATTTTATTACTTTGTATCTGAATTTAATCTAATGACGCCTGATACAGTGCTACTGACAACACCAGAGAATGTATTTTGTACTGCATTTAATTTTGGCATATCTAAAGACCTTTCAACAACATTAAAATCAAATTTGTGTGGCTTTATGCTCGCAAGATTATACGAAATTCCGTTTCCTACCGCATTTCCTGCAACGTTTGTTAAGAATTCCCTGGTATTTGATACGTCTCTATATAATTGTTCACCAGAACTTAAGGAATTAATATTTATATTAACACTGCCACTTATTGTTCCAGCACTATAATTCAAAAAAGAAGGAGTCTGAAAAACTCCGGCAGCTGCAACTGAACTCAAGTTAATTTGTCCAAATGCTTCTTTAAAATCTCCAGAGTTCGCCAAATTTGTCATGAATTGAGCATTAGCATTACTTAGAGAATTTGTTAATCCAATTGTAAATCTTGACCCTCCAATAACGCCGCCTGCACCCAATGTACTTAGTGTTATTGCCGTGTTAAATACGAATTTCTGGCCTTGATCACAGAACGAATACCATACTTCTCGTCGTGCTTTTGCTAATTTTGCATTTGCACTTAATCCCATTCTATCTAAAGAAGTATTGAATCGCTCTGTATAGACTCTTTGATTTCCCCAAGTCTCTCCTGTTTGAGTTCTTAAATTATCGGTAGTCTCATATTTATTGTTGTTCATACCAAAGGATACCGTATTATTCTGATTGTCCACAAATGATAGTACGGTTCCTGGAAGTGCATTATATTCAATACCTCCATCAGTTTTATATTTTACACCACTTTCACCAACTATTTCCATACTTTTCGCGTTTGTAATTTCAGCTAATCTGCCATTCCACATTTGAAGTATATATGTACTATTTGGATTTACATTTAATGTGTATGTATTTCCTTTAACAATTGTTGCTTTGCTGGCTTCTAAACCTTCTAAATCAACACAACTTATTGGCTCATTTTCTGAAAATGCATAACAACTAATTCCAGGATAATCTCGTGCCAAAGGATCCACACTCAAGAATTTACCTAGCATAGCATTGAGCATTCTGTATTCAAATGCAAAATAATCACCTAATTCTCCAACTTTCTCCTGGTTATTAAACCCAAATCTATACCCATCGCTAGAATCGTGCGTGTAACTAAGCCCCGGCATGCTGCTACCAAATGCATAATAAGTTTGCGCAGTATAAACATCTGCCATGTAATACATAACGGTATCACCGGCGCTATTCGTGTCAACCACTGCTGTTTTTCTGTCTAAAATCGTAGTAAGTACGTTGCCTAAGTGATTACTTAATTCATATTGTTTATATGTAAGTGTGCGTTTCAAATACTTTACATTAGGAATATAAACTGTAAAGTTAGAATATTTGCAACAGTATCCAAATTCCCTGTACTATCCATAGCCAAGGTGCGCTGTAGGAGAGTTCTGCGTGGCTGGCACATGCCTATGCGCGATGAAACAGAGAAAAACATGAAAAAACGTATTTTATTGTGTTATTTTGTGATATTTCATGCAGTAATTGCTTAATTATTGCTACGAAAGATTGGAAGGAATCCCATTGCTTGGGAATTAAATCACTGCGAAGGAAGCCAGTGTTTTTTTCAAGTGCAGAGCGGATTATGCACGAAAGAATCATCCCGCCTTGATGATTATAATGTAGGCCAGACCGATGAGTTTGTATCACCGCACATGCACGCCACTGAGAAATCCGAAAACTCTCCACCAGAGATTGCGCCAGCCAACGCATTTTGGCCGACTTCAGAGCTTTTTTTTCAGCACCTCCTGCAACATGTGTTTATCCAGACTTAAATCAGCAACTAGTTTCTTTAAACGAAAATTTTCATCTTCAAGCTTCTTTAGCCTTCTAGATACTTTTTCAAATATGCTGAATTCTAATTTCAATTAACCGAACTCAGGGAGTCTAGACAGGGGGGCAGTTTCCAGCGGCGTCCGGGGAAAATTGAGAAAAATTCAAATTATATGTCAAATTTTTCATTGCTCTCTGATTAGCGGCTTAGCATTTATGAATAGGGTGTCTCTGTTCAAACATTTAGCACACCTGGTATATATTATTTTATATAATTGATCATCTTTATAAATTAATAAATGTTTTAATTTGCCTCGTTTGTTGTAAATAAATAGTGGACCTTGTAATAAACCAATCGAATCCAAATATTTCATTTGAATCAAAATGTTATTCTGAAAGCTCAAGGAATATCCACCCTTTGCATATCCCAAAGAATCCTTCTTTGCAAGAAACTCAATATCCCCTTGCTCATTATATATCAATGAATAGTCTATTTTATCATCAACATAAATCCAACCATATATTATAGAATCCTTACCATTAATCAATTCCTTTCTATCGATTACAAATTTCACGTTGCAGTCATTGCATTTTTTTGAAAGATCAATTTTTAATTTGCGCGAACAATTAACATTTGAGAAAATTGCAAGAAAAAGAACAACAAATAATTTATTTCCTGAGATAGTCATATGAGCCTTCTTGTGGTTTAGTGCTGGTTCTTGACATGCCCTTTATTGGCGTTGTAGTAGGTTCTTTACCATCGGCTGATGTCCACATTAGTCTATGCACTTGATAGTCATAAGTTTTACCTCTATTTGTGGAAATAAAATCACTAATTTGTAATTGTGTCATTCCTATCATCGCTCCAAATGATGTTTCGAGATGCATTCCATAATACATTGATGTTTCATTGTCATTTTGAGCGAGAACATACCAATAATATTGATTTACCCGTGTCAAAGTAATGTAAAACTTAATCGAAAAACTCCTGCAAACTGGCCATATATGCACCATCCCAACCTTCAGCCATGTCTTCATAGGATTCATCCGGAATATTGGTGTGCCGGACTTCCACGCTGGTGCCATCCTTATCTGCATGTAATTTTATGGTTACAATGGATGCGGGTTCCTGATCCCCGAAATACCAATGCTGTACAATCTTTTTATTTTCTTCAAACTCCAGATTTTTACCAATTATACTGTCATTCCATAAACTGAATTCACTATTTGGTACGGTATCCATAACCGCATCCTCCCCGGTCCATAATTTAATACTTACAGGATTTGTCAACGCCGCATACACCTCTTCCGGAGGCGCAGGTAAATAATAATATTTCTTAAAGTCCTTCAATACTTCAAATTTAATTGTTTCACCGAATTCATTCCACCATTATTTTGTGAAATGCGTCATGTATTTGAACGCAATATATTCCGGAATGGAGATTCAATGGTATTTCATTATATCCCGCTTCCATGTCTATCTCTTTAATTAACTTTCCGGAGCAGGAATAGATACAGATTTTGCAAGAATTAACGCTGGAAAAATGCCATACATTTCCTGAAATAGGATTTGAAAAATATTCCAAATTTGATTTTTGATTTGTGGCGGAAACATTTTTATTTTCATGAATAACACCCACGGCATCCAGATCAAATCCGCCTGAGGGAAACCGCGTTGGCCAAGGGTCGTTGATTTTTCTACCGTTAATATCGTGTTGTGCATATTTGGAATTTAAACAACCTACAACATCCCTAATCCTTACAAAACGAATATCAGAAATATCAAGGTTCCCGCTATCCTTTAACTCCAATAAATCAAAAGGTGTTCCATAGCCTGCTATATATTTACCTGCAAGATTGTTTACATTTTCCGGATAGGTAAATCCAAATCCTGCTGTTTGTTTACTTGTATCTGTAAGGGATTGCGACGGAAACCGCACAAAGTGGATTCCATCAGAACTCACTTCCACAAATGCGAGTTCCAAAAATGTATCTAAAAAAGTATTTTCAAAAACTGCAAAATCCCAACCACCTTCATCGCGGATCGGATATTGAAATTGAAGTGTTGCATACCCACCGTCGCCAAGACTTAAAACTCCATTTTGAAGTGCTTTCCCTGTTGCGGAAATGGTATCTCCAACATTTGCATATCCGGAATCCGGCATGGAAATATCCATGAAACCGCGCACTACTTTGCAAGTTTTTGCCCAAGAGACAAAACAACTGCTGTCATGCTTAAGCGCAGAACTCCCCGATTTTCCCGCTGCGGGAGCGAATTGTGAAAAACCAGTTTTTATCGTAAAAACAGAAATAAAAAAGAAAGAAGAAATAATAAGAAATTTCTGCATGATTCAGGTATTTATCCGCGCAAACGGGTTTCTACGCCATCAATGATTTGATTCAATTGCTTCCTGGAATCCTGGAATAATTTTTCTGCTTTTATTGTAATTTCTGATGCCCAATTTTTATCATCCAGACTCTGTGCATTTATCAATACATTCATCCAGGCACCTTGCATGGCAGTGAGTAAACATGCGGCTCCAACCCCTGCATCACTGAGGGAATTTGGATTGCCCTTTTCCACCATTTCGCGAATCAACGGAATGGCCTCAGCTGCGGTTTCCAATGTGGTATATGGAATTTCAGTTGCAAATTTACTCGCAGCCTGAATTTGTTTCTTTCTCGCTACTTTCTGTTCATCGGTGTCTTTCGGCATTCCAAATCCTTCCATAATTGCATTAAATGAGCGCGTATCTTCATCCACGAGAAACAGCATTCTGGATTTAATTTTTTGTCCTTTTTCAGCCCACGGTGAAAATTCAGCTACCCTCTCTTCCCAACCTCTTTTTGAAGCAGATAAATTGGCAACCATGGTGCCTAAAGCTATGCCAAATGAACCAACAGCGGCCGCAACGCTACCGCCTCCGGGAGCAGGACTATCCGATGCTGTAACATTAGCAAATTCCTTTACACTTAATGAAATTAATTTTTCATCAGCAATATTTTTTAACAAATATTCAATTATTTTTTTATTTGGATCAAATGGACCAAGTTCATCCAAACCCATACTTTTTACTGCAGTCCAAATCAAATCTTCCTCACTGACTCCTACACTTAATCCCTGTTTTTCTAGAAAATATTTTCCTGCGTCCAGCATGGGTTGCAAGGGTACAAGTCCTACGAGTTCAGATCCGGTAACTCTTGCACCGCGTTCATCTGCGCTTTTTCTGCATTCTTCAAATACAGTATGTAAGGCTGTATTTCTGAAATTCGTGAGATTGATACTAATCTGCGCCATTTGATATTCCTCAATATACCATCCAATTGCTTTTACATTTTTTAATTTTCCGGGAATACGAACAGGTTCTCCGTTCGCATCTGTTTTTATTTTCCCGGAATACGGATTTCCTTCGCGCACCACACGTCCCGCTTCTCTAATATCAAATGCAATTCGGTTCGCAATTCTGGTGCTTTTGGAATTCAGATTTACATTATATGCGATTAAAAAATCGCGGGCTCCTATAACCGTACCACCTGCTGATGTATGAAATTCATCAGGACCAAAATCCGGTTTCCATTCCGGTAATTTTATTTTATCAAAAAATCCTTCATACTCCCCGGCGCGAATCACGCTTAAGTTCTTGCGGTTTTCATTTTCCTGCGCGGCTTCATATAAATAAATCGGAATGTGTAATTCGGTTCCCACTTTCCTGGCTAGCATTTTCGCATATTCTGCTGTTTCTTCCATGGAAATACCACTGATAGGTATCAGAGGACAAACATCGGTAGCACCCATTCTGGGATGTTCCCCTTTATGGTTGGCCATATTGATGAGTTCAGAAGCTTTTTGAATTCCCAGAAATGCCGCTTGTACTACCGCCTCCGGTTCACCAACGAAAGTAACCACGGTACGATTGGTTGCTTTGCCCGGATCCACATCCAACAATCGAATACCGTCAACAGATTCAATAGCATTTGTAATTTGCTCAATCACAGCCATATCGCGGCCTTCACTAAAATTAGGTACACATTCAATCAGCCTTTTTTGCATGGCGCAAAGGTACTTCTATCAGAATGAAAGTCAAAGTTGAAAGATGAGTTCGCATTGTGTATAGCTTGCGCAGCAATATGCTGTTGACAACAACCCATTATTTCGCACAGAACACACAGAAACTCACAGAAGGATTTTTCGCAGTAATTGTAGATGATTTTTTATTTCATTCTGTCGCCTATTTGAAAATTTGGAATTTATGAATTGGATGCTAATTAATTTCTGTGTTTTTTCTGTGGGTTCTGTGTTTTCTGTGCGCATTTTCAGGATAACTCGGCTTATATTAATTAAGTTCGGTTATCCGTGTATAAACTTATATAATCGGTTATTCCTTTTTATTATCTTTCGTTTCATTGAATCATTGCATATGGAATTAAATGATCTAAGTTTTATTATTCGCAAATGTATTTTTGAAGTCCATAAAAATTTAGGTCCTGGTTTACTTGAAAGCATTTATGAAGATGCATTGTACATTGAATTAGAACAATGCAAACTTGCAGTGAAAAGGCAAGTTGGTATTCCCGTGAATTACAAAGGTGTAAATTTAGGTCATGGATTTAGGGCTGACTTAATTGTAGAAGGAAAGGTGATTATTGAGATTAAATCAGTGGAGTTTTTGAATAGGGTACATTCAAAGCAAGTTTTAACTTACCTCAAGCTTATGAATATGAAACTTGGCATTCTGGTAAATTTTAATGAGTCTTATATAAGCGATCAGGAAAGCATCATTCGCCTGATGATTTAATTTGATTGGAGAAACCGGAATAAATCATCAGGAAAATACAATTTAATGGATGAACTCCAGGGTGGATTTTGCGTCAATTGTTCGCATTTATCGAAGTATCTGGCGGCATTGGATTCTGCTCCATACGTCAAATGGGCTTAAAATTCTCATTTTTAATGCCTAATTTCGCGCCCCGATTTATGACGCTCATTAAATCTATCTCAGGTGTCCGCGGTACTATTGGCGGTAATGCAGGAGACAACCTTACCCCCATTGATATTGTTCAGTTTTCCGCCGCATTTGGATCCTGGCTTCTTGCCCAAAACAAGGGTAACCGTGTTGTCATTGGCCGCGATGCACGTTTGAGTGGTGAAATGGTTCAGGGCCTTATTGCGAACACACTTGTAGGTATGGGATTTGAAGTTGTGGATCTGGGGCTCGCTACAACACCTACTGTCGAAATTGCTATTCCTGAAGAAAAAGCTGCCGGTGGTATCATTATTACCGCCAGCCATAATCCGAAACAATGGAATGCAATGAAATTGCTCAATTCCAGAGGGGAATTTATTTCAGAGGATGATGGAAATTCAATATTGAAAATAATAGATCAGGGCAATGTTTGGTACGCCACCATTGATGCTTTGGGATCTATTACACAAAAAGATTATCTGGACCGCCACATTGAAATGATACTTCAACTGCCGTTGGTAGACGTGGAAGCCATAAAATCCAAAAATTATCACATAGCAGTGGATGCAGTGAACAGCGTTGGCGGTTTAGCCATTCCGCAATTGCTCGATGCTCTGGGAGTTAAGAAAATTGAAAAACTGCACTGTGAACCTACAGGCAAATTTGCCCATAACCCGGAACCATTGCCGGAACATCTGGGCGAAATTGCTTCCCTGGTTAAGGATAAAAAGTGCAATCTGGGTGTGGTAGTAGATCCGGATGCGGATCGTTTGGCTTTGGTTTGCGAAGACGGAGAAATGTTTGGCGAAGAATATACTCTGGTTGCCATTTCCGATTATGTTTTAAAAAATACACCGGGTAATACTGTCAGTAATTTGAGCAGTACCAGAGCCCTTCGCGAGATAACCGAAAAGGCAGGACAAAAATATTTTGCAAGTGCGGTTGGTGAAGTGAATGTGGTTGCAAAAATGAGAGACAATAATGCCATTATTGGGGGAGAAGGAAATGGAGGAGTCATATATCCCGAATTACATTATGGTCGCGATGCATTGGTTGGAATCGCTTTGTTCTTGAGCCATCTGGCAAAATCCAATGTGAGTGCCAGCGTATTGCGCCGCGGTTATCCGAATTATTTTATTTCAAAAAATAAGGCAGAATTACAACCTGAAACCAATGTAGATCAAGTATTGGCATCGCTGCGCGATAAGTATAAAAAAAATCCGGTGAATACCATTGACGGAGTGCGCATTGAGTTTGACGAAGACTGGGTGCATTTACGCAAAAGCAATACTGAACCCATCATACGCATTTATGCAGAAAGCAGTACACAGAATACAGCAGATGCACTTGCGAAAAAGATCATTCAGGATATTGGTAATTTGATTTAATCTCAAAAAGCAATTAATTTTTTCGAATAATATATGTCACTTCAATGTGGAATAGTAGGACTGCCGAATGTTGGAAAATCAACACTGTTTAATGCAGTGAGCAGTGCGAAAGCGCAGGCAGCAAATTTCCCTTTTTGCACAATAGAACCAAATGTAGGAACCATTACTGTTCCGGATGAAAGAATGAATGCACTGGCAGAATTGGTGCATCCTCTAAATCTGGTACCAACCACTATTGAAATAGTAGACATTGCAGGTCTTGTAAAAGGCGCCAGCAAAGGCGATGGGCTGGGAAATCAATTTCTCGGAAATATTCGGAATACGAATGCCATTTTACATGTATTGCGTTGTTTTGATGATCCCAATGTAATCCATGTAGATGGTTCGGTAGATCCAATTCGCGACCGCGAAATTATTGATACCGAATTGCAGTTAAAAGACCTGGAAACTCTGGATGCGCGGATATTAAAAATAAAAAAACAGGCACAAACCGGAGACAAGGATGCGGCACGATTGCTGGAAGTTTGTGAAGCTTTTAAAGCCCATTTGGAACAGGGGAAAAACGGCAGAACATTGCCCTTGGAACCTGAAAAGAGAGCACTTACCAAAGAATTAAATCTACTCACGGATAAACCGGTATTGTATGTATGTAACGTAGATCCGGCAAGCGTGAACAGCGGCAATGCATATGTAGAAAAAGTGCGTGAATCGGTGAAAAATGAGAATGCGGAAATATTAATTATTTCTGCAGCAATTGAAGCGGAAATTGCGGAGTTGGAAAGTTTCGATGACAGAAAAATGTTTCTCGAAGAAATGGGATTGAAAGAAAGTGGAGTGGAAAAACTCATTAAAGCATCATACAAATTGTTAAATTATATTACCTATTTTACAGTAGGTGTAAAAGAAGTAAGGGCATGGACGATTACTGATGGGACTAAGGCTCCGGGAGCGGCTGGTGAAATCCATTCGGATTTTGAAAAAGGATTTATTCGCGCAGAAGTAATTGCGTACAAAGATTATATTGAATTAAAAACTGAAGCTGCATGCCGTGCTGCAGGCAAATTGCGCGTGGAAGGAAAAGAGTATGTGGTGAAGGATGGCGATTGCATGCATTTCTTGTTTAATGTGTAACTATTGTAGTTAGAATAATTAAATAAAAAAAGCGATGGATTCCATCGCTTTTTTTATTTGGAAATGAAAATTAAAAATTTCAATTCTCATGTTCCACACTACCGCTTCCGCTAATATGGGAGTTTACCTTGGGCCAGCCCCGATACTTGACATTGCCGCTTCCGGTAATATCTACATCGAGATTGTCACTCACATTTACTTCTGCATTTCCACTGCCTGATATTTTTACATAACTGTCTTTTGCAAGGTAATTGAAGGTCTGAATTTTCCCGGAACCGGTGATGAAATTGTCAGCACTATTGGTGCTTCCTTCACAAATGATTTTTCCGGAACCATTAATATTAAAACTGCACCACATTACCTTCGCATTTAAATCCAGTTTTCCGGAGCCGTTAATATTTGCATAGAGGTTTGTAGCTAAAATATCTCCATTCACGGTGATATTTCCGGAACCATTAATAGCATATTTGGAAGTTGGAAGGTTGTTGTTATTGGTTTTGAAAACATGAATATTGCTGCTTCCGTTTAATATGATTTCGCGTACAGAAGGCATATGAATCCGGATGTTGAGATTGGATTTGTGTCTCACACAATGCCTTTGGCGAATGACCAGTATTTCTCCATCCACGTTCAGTCTCAGATTGTCGATGATGTTTTGTTGGCCATCGAGGATTACAGAAAAACCAGTGTCTTCTACTATGGTAATTTCTGCATCTCCCTGCATGTCTACTTTCGTAAATCCGGAAATGCTTCTGCTTTCAGTAACTGCCGGTCCTTCTCCGCGGATACAGCCGAGCACATCGCGCTCGCAGGAGGAAAATGAAACCGCACATAAAAGCGCGATCATGGTGTTAAATAAATAGGTGTATTTCATTTTATTTTTATTTAGAATTCAAGTTTGTATGCCAATATTGGAATCAAAGGAGTTTGTGTTATTTTTTCGATGGCTTTGGTTTTGGTATTAAAAAAAGTACCCCAAACATTTTTTCTGTTGGTTGCATTTTGTATATCCAAACTCCAGGTGGAGCTGTGTTTTTTGTGATTGATCTTGTAACTGATTTTGGTGTCAATTCGGAAATAATCCGGATTTTTCCACTGGTATGTTTTTTTCAAATCGCGTACGGTTTTTTGAAATTTCTCTGATGCTTCCACATCAATTGGCATGTCGTGCAAACCGCCTATCCACATGGTTTTAATGTTTATACCCAATCGGTTCTTTTTAAAATTCCATTCTTTTCCTGCAAGCAGGGAAAGGGTGTGACCCACATTAAATCTGGTATTAAATTGGTTGCCGTGTGCATCGGTATATTTAGAATCGCTCAGGGATCCGGTGAGTAATAAATAGGTACTGTTTGTAAAGAATTTTTCTATGGTAATTTCAGCACCATAATTTCTTCCTTTTGCTCTGCTCACCAAGGTATCGGTATAGAATCCATCCAGGCTGTTAATACTGCAATACGTGTTTCCAGTTTCGGGAGAACCTGGTAAATTCTTTAATTGCTGGTAATATAATTCACTCTTTATGTGCCAGTTTTTCCCTATCAATTGATCATAACCTGTGATGTAATGAAATGCTTTGGATAATTTCAGATTTTTATTGATGTAAACACCCTGTTCATTTTTATAAAAATAAGTTCCCAGCGGTTGCATTTGTCCATGTACACCCACTCCGGCACTCAGCCATTTGTTCTTACCCAATTGGTATTTCATGCCAAACCTTGGTTCTACAGACCATGTTTTATTAAGCATTAAAGCCAGAGCGTGAATTCCGGAATTCATGGTGAATTTGGAATTTAACCTGTATTGCCATTGCGAATAAATTTGAGCAGTTGATGTATTTCCATCAGCATCTAAAAAAGACCTTAATATATTTTGGTTATTCAGTGCCTGTTTTTGCAGATTAAACCGCCAATAATTTAATAGGATACCACTGCGGAAGAGGTGCTTGGAATTAGGCTTAAAATTGCTTTCAGCGCTGAATGTTCCGCGATATTGGTTATATTTTTCTTTATAATTGGTTTGCAGGGAATATTCGCTATTTAATTTTGATTCTGAATATCCGTTTTGTGTTATCCCCAGGCCTGTTTTTATTTCTAAATTGTGTCTTGGGCTGATATGAATATTGGCTTTTGCACCGTTAAATATGCTATTGGCCATAAAGCGCCAGTCGTACTGTTTGTCTTCCCGGGTTAGCCAAACTGTACTGTCTTTGATGGAGGCTGCAAACTGATTGCTGAGGCCGGTAAATCCAAAAAAGGAAACAGTTAATTTTTTATTTACCGGTAAATTTACATGGTAAGATAAATCCTGAAATTTGGTAACGGCATCACCGAGTTCAATACCCAAAGCAGAAATCATGGACAAGGTGCTGTATCTGTAATTGACCAGATATGAACCACCTTTTTTCCCGGCAGGACCTTCAGATGCCACGTCCAATCCAAGCAGTCCAAATTGGATGGTATGTTCTTTTTTTTCATTATTCCCTTTGCGTAATTTTAAATCAAAAACACCGCTGAGTCCATTGCCATATTCAGCAGGAAAAGCGCCTGTAAAAAAATCACTGTTGGATAACAATTGTGCACTTAGTATGGTAATACCACCACCGCTGGTTCCAACATTGCTGAAATGGTTTGGATTTGGTATATCCATCCCTTCCATTCGCCATATTAATCCATTGGGTGAATTACCGCGAATTACTATTAAATTATTTCCGTCATCCGGTGCAGTCACACCTGCAAACCCCATTGCCATGCGGGCAGGATCATTCACTGCAGCGGCATACCTTTGGGTTTCTTCCACATTAAATTGTCTGGCGCTAACGGTAGCCATTACATTTAGTGGCTTTTCACGCGGATTTTTTTGTATGGTAATTTTAGCTTCTTTTAATTGCTCTGCTTTTTCTTCCATGGCAATTTGTAATACCAATTCTTTCCCGGCACTCACATCCATGTTGTTGATGGTTCTATCCAGAAAACCTGCTTTAATAATTACGAATGATTGTCGTCCTACCGGAACATTTTCCAGACGGAAATAGCCATTGCTGTCTGTGAACACGGTGCGCATTAATCCGTCACAAGTGCAGCAAATTTCAGCGGTTTCAATTTTATTTCCGGTTCCCAATTCAAATACAGAACCTCGCACGGTTTGGGTTGGGGATTGTGCAGTAAGTTTATGAAATAGTGAAGTTAAAAGTGTAAAAAAGAGAATTCCTGTTTTCATTTCGAATTCAGGACGTATTTACACTTTGTTACCCCTAACTTGAAATAAAAAAGAATGTCATATTTATGGATTGGGTAAATAAATGTGAACTTAAATTGCGGTGGAGAATAATAAAAAAACCCGCTTCTATGCGGGTTTCTGTTTGATTTAAATTATATCAAGCCGGTAAATGAATTGTTAATTCAACCCAACACCAACATGAAAGCCAACCCATGCAATTCCTTTTCTTCCATAATTAAAGTCAAATGATTGAATGGGTTTGATATAGGAAATGGGATCCTTGTAATTTGTATATGTTCCGGTAGTTCCTGTGGTGTAATAAAAATTCAAATCCGGGCCGAACATCACACTCACTGTTTTAAAAAGCGTTAACTCCTGGTAAAGTGAAATTCGGGTCAACATGGGTATATCATGGAAAGTTCCCAAATACAATGCATTGCCCACAACTTCCACGTGCAGATTGGCCTTCCTGCCTTCTCGAATGCTGCATCCGATTCCATACCCCGCACTGTAAGCCTCATTCGGATAAGGATGGTAACCGGCAGTTAAAATATTGTAAAAATATCGGGATCCGGTGCGAAGGGTTGCGTTGTGTTGTAACACATCAGAATAAGAATATTCTACCTGATGCACACCGGATTTGCAGAAAGATAAAAATCCGATTTGCACCCCATAAATGGTATCTACCAAATTGATAAACCCAATTTGTGTTCCATACAATTTATGTGCGCGATTCACCAGTCCACTGATTTGAGTACCTTGCACAAAATTTGCAGTATTTATTACTCCCGCAATTTGAGTTCCCTGCAGCCTGTCTGTATAATTGATGACACCAGCAGCCTGCGTGCCACGCAATAATTTCTTTTCAAAATTCATTACACCTGCAGCCTGAAATCCGGTGAAATTTCCGGAACAGGTATTTAAAACACCTCCAAATTGTGCTCCGCGAAATTCACTGAAATGGTTATTTGCAACTCCACCAAATTGCGCTCCATTAAATGGTCCGGCTGTTAAATTATACACTCCCGCAAACTGCGCTCCTGCGCTGCTATCTCGGTCTATATTAAAAATACCTCCAAATTCTGCCCCCTGAATACCTCCGCTGTATCCTCCCAGAATATTGAGGGAAATATTATTGGTAACTGCACCCGACATGGAACCATTCGTTCCTAAATAAGGTAAAAAAGATACCTGCCAGTGTTTGGTGAGTTTGCGTTTTAAATTCAATGATTGAAGTCGCTGTTTTGCATTGGTAAGCAAATTCACAAGTGCATCATTATCCAATTTGGTTTTTCCGCTATCCACGTAAATAGTATCTTTCGGTTGCCACTTCTCCAGTGCAATGCTCAATTGCCTGTTGTCAATCGGTTTTACCAAAATAAAAGTATCTCTGTAATTCGCTTTTGAAATGCCTATCTGCCGTTCCTGATCTGGATTCTGTTCTATGGAAAGGGAATAAAAACCACTGCTGTCGCTAAACGTGCTTTTTAGCGTTGCGCTGTCAAAAATACTCGCAAATGGAAGTATGGTATTGTTCGAAGCATCATATACGTATCCGCTGATGGTATACACAAATTTCTCATTTTTAGCTACAATTTCAGAAGTGCTTTTAAGGATAATATATTTTCCTTTTTCCCTAAAAACTATCTGATTTCCCAATGTTTTTTCTAAAACAGTAATCAATTCGGTTTCCACAAAATTTCCGTTATACACCGGACCATCATTGAATATTTCAGCATTGTAAGCGAATCTTGCATTGGATTTTGTTTCTATCTGATGCAAAAAATCTGCAGCCTTTTTATTTTCAAATTGGATAGTGATTTTCTGATTGAGAATTTGGGCATGCAGAAACAACTGAAATCCGGCTAACAATAATAATAAAAACAGTCTCATTATCTGCAGCCCTTTCCGTCCAGGTATATAATGTTGCCATTTTTCTGAACTTTAATATTGAATGTTTCCTGTATTACATCTAAAATATTATCCAGAGTTTCATCGCTGAATGTTGCAGTAAACTTGCAGGTCCCAATGGCATTGTTAGAAATACGCAGGTCCACTTTGTATGCCGCATTCAGCGTGCTAACCACCTTCGATAATTCCGTATTTTGGAATGAAATGGTCTTCCCCCTGACTTCTTTTTCAGTGCTGCCTTCGGATTGTTTTTTCATCCGTATTTGATCCAGACCGGTGGTAATTTCTGCAGTATCTCCTTTATAAAGTCGAACAGAATCCTTGAGATTTACCACGTCTACTATACCCTGTAAAACTGCCACGGAAGTATATTTTTCTTTGCCGTAAACATAAAAAACTGTTCCAATATCTTTGATGGTGGTTTCCCCGTGTTTTACTGTAAATAATAAGGGTTTACCATGTATGGTTTTAAATTTTGCAGCGCCTTTTAAATGCACTATACGATTGCTGCTATTAAAATTGCTATCTGCCCTGAGTTGGGAATAGGGCTCCAAAGTTACTTCGGTTTTATCCGGTAATATGGTAGTATATGCTTCCTGTCCTGCTTGTATAAAAATTCCTTTTTCTGTAGGCATATCCGCTAAAAATCCGGTAGGTTGCAAGGAGACACTGCGCCAGATAATGGCAATGATGGCAATCGAAGCGGCAGCAGCAATAGCAAATTTATTGTTATAAATCACCTTCCATACTCCTGCACTTTTTTTGCGCATTTGCAATTGGCTTTCCCATTCATGTTGGATATTCAGATTCATTGAATCTTCATTTTCTGCTGAATTCCAAATAGTAGCAAATTGGTCTGCATATTTTTTGTTTTCTGCAGACGCATCCATCCAGTTTTGCAAAACCTGGAGCTCTTTTTCACTTGCTTCTCCGGCCAGCCATTTCGCCAGAAGTTCGTCTGTATGATATTCGTAGTTCTGGTTCATAGGAATAAGTTTTGAAGAATGCTCACCAATAAAAGGGAAATCAGATAATCAGATAATTTGCTACGCATGAGAGAAAGCGCTTTTCCCATATGATTTTCAACGGTCTTTACAGAGATTTCCATCACTTGTGCAATCTCCTGGTAACTCAGTTGGTGATACCTGCTAAGTTTAAAGGCAGTACCGCACTGAGGTGGCAGTTGTTCCACTGCAATGCGAATTTTGTTTTCCAATTCCCGGGTCTCCGGTAAATGGTTTTCGGAGATTTGATTCAACTCCATTTCCCTCTGGTTGTGTTCCATATACATTTCTTTCACGTTGGCATGACGGGCGCGGTTTACACATTCGTGATACACACTTTGGTACAAATAGCTCTTTGCGTTCGAAATTCTGCGCTCATGGCGCTGTTGCCACATTTTGAAAAAAATCTGCTGTACCACATCCCGGGCTTCATCCCGATCCTGCGTATAGCCTAAAGCATACCTGGTTAAAGGCGCAAAAAGTTTTTCAAACAGATCCTTAAAGACTGTCTCAGAGCCATCAAATTGGAGGGTCTCTCGGTTGGGGGCCTTTCGGATCAATGGTTCTTGCATGGAAACATTGCACGTCACAATTCAGAGACGTATAAATGCGAAGTTACCCCTATCGGATGAATTTTTTTTTAGGGTAGGGTATCCGAAAAGGTTTTCAAGGTAGTTGATCCGACTTCAAATAGTGTTCTTCACCTTCAACCGATTTTAGCTGATTCAATTGCCATTGTAAAAATGAATACTATAATGAATACAAATCAGATGAATTCCATTTTTAGAAGGTGACTGTTAATTGCTCCTAATCTATTGGACTATACTACAGGACATGCACTTCGAAAAATAAATGATATTTATTTTTAGTATTCCAAATTCTGCTCCCTTCTCTGCATTGCCAGCTTGTTTTGCTTGATTGTCACGGGAGTAACAGGTTTGTATATCTTAAAATATTATGACAACCCGAGCAACGAAATGTACAAACTTGCGTCATAACTAATATGAAAGGGGCGCATTATGAAATTTTATTTTTGGTTTTTCAATTTTTGTTTTTTATGGATACTCGCTCTTTCCTGCAAAAAAATATACAGGAAGGATGAATCACTGCCTCTGCGGCAGATTTCGGTTAAAACGACCCTCAAAAACCATACACCGGGAGTGGATTATACCATAACCGGAAGCCTTCAGGTAAGCGCAGAACTTAGTATAGAACCGGGTGTGGAAATTGCAGTTGAATCCGGAGGAGAAGTGGTAGTAAAAGACACCGCGGTGATTCACGCAATAGGCACAGCAAATGATCCGATTAAATTCACCTCCAAAGAAAAAAATGGAACCTGGTCCGGTATTTTATTCCATTGTAAAAATCCTTCGGAATTTAACCATGTGGAAGTTAAAAACGCCGCTTCAAGAGGGTGGGACAGAGGTTGCCTGGAAGCTTCCGGCAATGCGCATTTGATTTTGGAAAATGTAATTATTGAAGGCGGTCAGGCAACAAGTGCCGTTCTTGCGGAACTAGGCGCCCTGGTAGAAATCAAATCAGGATGTAATTTCCATGACAACCAGGCACCGTTTCAGCAAGACTTAAATTCAGAATTGCGATTTACTGGTTCAGGTACTTTTATTTCAAATACCAAAAATGTTATCGTTCTCAATTCTTCCGGATTTGGAAATTTCATGATTACAGGTAAATATGTAATTCGCAAAAAGCCTATCGATTATCTGGTAGCGAGAAATTTTTATATAAACGATGGAGAATTGGATATTGAATCCGGAATTAACCTGCAATTTGTGCAAGGCGCCGGAATTTATTGCAGCCACCAAAATGCGAAATTATTGATTTTGGGAAATGCAGTACAACCGGTAAAAATGTACAATGAAACCGGAATTTGGAAGGCTGGGGAACCAAGCTGGGCAGGAATAATGGTGGGTTATGGTTACGCAAAACTTCGTTATGTGGTTATTGAAGATGTAAGTAATCCTTATGTAGGTGCGGTTACAGTTCAAGGTCGTGGAGTGTTGGATATGACAAATTGTACTATGAAAAATTTTATTGGCAAATGCAGCATTATGAAATTGGGGAATTACGCAATGGTTAATAGCGGAATTGCCGGTCAGAATACGTATATTAATTCAAAAGGATACTGCGATCAATAATCTAAATATGAAACGCCATGAAACAGATTATTTTAATTTCAGTTGTATTTTTACTCCACCTGTATATTCATGCACAGGTAGCAAATTTTTCCGGATTTGACAGTTATCTGCCAATAAATGGCGGCGACATTAATCCAGCACTAAATGCGGAAAGTCGCGGGAAATGGGTTTTTTCTCCGGGAAGAATGGACATGAATCTCACCAATAATTTATTTTATCTGAAAATGCCATATTCGCCGTATAAGGTTATTGGAAAAAATGTGCCTTCCGCATATAAAACTGAAAATGGAAATGCATATTGGGACTGGAGCTGGTTTAAAATGAATTCTAAAACAAATGTTTTTAATTTTCAGGGGATTTCACGCAATTACGGTCCTTCACTTATTTTGAAAAAAGGTAAATATTATTTTAGTGTGAGAAGTGAAATTACAGCCTTTGTATTTTGTAAAGGATTACCTGCAGGAATTATTCGGGATCAGGTGGATAACTGGAATAATTCTGATGGAAATTCTGCTCCATCGACATTGCTCAACTCTGCTTTTCAATATAGAAATGCCACCATGTATATTTCTCAGCAGGTGTATTCCGGTGTTTCATTTGGGGTTGCAAGAAAATTCAAATTGAAAAGAAGCAAAGATTTCAGTATGGGTGTGAACTACAGATTGCTTCATTCCATGGGCGGGTATTATTTGAAGGTAAAAACTGGCAATGTAGAGGCAGAAAATGCAAGCCATATTAAGATATCTGCGCCCTCTGTTTATTTTGCAGAAATGCTCCCACGCAACAATATTTTCTGGCCTCATGGCAAGGGGGGGGTAGATTTTGGTTTTGTGTTTACACACAGAAATACAGAATGCAGAAGACCTGGAAATTATAATGGAATTCACCCGGATTATAAATGGAAATTGGGATGGTCTGTTTTGGATATTGGAAGGTTGATGTATACAAGAACAATAGTTACCAATGTTGCCATGAAGAACGATGTTTCATTGCCGGATCCCAACGGGTTTATAGACAAAGATCCGGAGGAAATATTGCAAGATTATCGCTCCATTTTTCAAACAGAAATAGGTTTGGAAAATACCATGACATATGGGAAAAAAGTATTTGTAGGTTTGCCTACACGTTCCATTTTTACTGCAGATTTACAACTTTCCAGACATTTATTTTGGGGCAGTATGTACATGCAAAATATGAGAAGAACTGTTAAGAATAATATATTTTTCGCATCCAATTTTTCTACCGGATTGCGGGCGGAATTCAAATATTTTGGATTTTCACTACCACTAAATTATGCCCCATCTTTAAATGCTGCTACTGTGGGAATGGGAGTTCGGATTGGGCAGTTGTATTTCGGAACCGGGAATCTGGCGCCATTTATTCATCCAAACGGTAATTATGCGGCGTCTTTTTATTTCGGGATACAAATTACTGATTTGCCCGGTACAGTTTTTCGCAAAAAATTGCCCTATATGTTCTCCGGAAGAAGGAGTTGTGCAGGGTTTTAAAGGAGAATTAAAAATTAAATAATTATAACGTCGTTGGTCCTCATGCCTTGCCTGCGAAGCGCAAGGCAATCAACGACTTACCAGGAATCAATTTGTTAAAAATTTCAGAGCTGTTGGTCGCCGCACGTTACACAATGCGGCGTGAGGACCAACAGCGCTCAACGCACTGTACTTTTAACTACGAATATACCGTCGTTGGTCCTCATGCCTTGCCTGCGAAGCGCAAGGAGACCAACGACAAATCAGGAATCAATTTGTTAAAATTTCAGAGCTGTTGGTCGCCGCATGTTTCAACAATGCGGCAAGAGGACCAACAGCGCTCTACGCACTGCACTTGGAACCACCGCAATACCGTCGTTGGTCCTCATGCCTTGCCGGCGGAGCGCAAGGAGACCAACGACAAGCCCAGAATTAATTTGTTAAAACTTCAAAGCTGTTGGTCGCCGCATGTTACACAATGTGGCGTGAGGACCAACAGCGCTCTATCATTTTTATCTCATTTCCATGGATTGATTTGGTTGTGTTTTTAATATTTATTCTTTGCTGAAAATCTTACAGATTTTGGCATGACCCTGTAGGGGTCACATATTGCTAGCCCCGGGTTTCAACCCGGGGCAGCAATATGTATTGAATGCGTTTGGCGATTTTTTTTGCGCCGAAGGCAAGCAAAAAAAATGACAAACCATGAAAGAATTTATTTACGATTTTTGGATTAAAAATTTGTAACCCAATTTTAGAAAATATTACATCTTCTCGCAATCATGCGCTTTATTATCGCTCTTTTTCTTTTCCATTTCCTTGATCTTGCGATCGCGCCATTTACCCGGCAAATCGGAAATGGTAATGCCCATATACACATCTGCATCGCGCAATGCACGTGTATACAGCATGCTCACAACACTGTTGGAGCCTATATAAAACCATCCCATTCTCAGAGAAGCACCTGCGCGCAAACTGCGGTAATCGTATTCGAGAAAAACAGGTAATGAAAATTCAAAAAACTCACGTTCATATCGGGGTGCCAACATTACATAACTCTGATGTCTGGCATGCACGCTGTACCTGCTTCGCAAACTTTGCACCCATGTAGTATTCAGATATAAATCCGGCATGATCTGATAATCTGCCGTAAAAGCAATTCTTGTTGGTAGACCGATAATTTCTTTTCGGTTTACATGTTTCATATTCGGCAATTCGTTCAGCACATTGTCTGCAACACCTACGCCGTTACCCTGATTTTGAAATTTGTTTTGATCGTTACGGATATTCCAACCAATAGTATTGTTGTTCACAATGGTGGTGTAATAAGCATCCTTATAACGAATTTTGCCAATGTCTAACACACTTAAGCCCAGTTTCCAAAGGTATCTGGTGTGTTTGTCTGAATATCCTCCCTGTTGCCTGTATTCCGGTTTGTGGTATACATATGCGATTCCGAAGTCCAGACCCATGCCTTTCCCATTGTTGTAATATTCTGAATAACGCACATTAGTGCCACTTAGCGTAATACTGTCGGGGCCAACCTGATGCAGGGTCATATTGTCGTATTGCAAATAATTTCCACCCATTCCCCATACTTTTTTTATGGTGGCACCAAACATCAATTCCTTCTTCCATGCCATTGGCAAACTATAGGAAACATTGGCTCCTGCACTAATCCATGCATTGGTGGAAAGTGTGGTTTTGTGTATTTGAACATTGTTATTTTTATCCCAATAAAAATATTGAAACGCACCTCTTGCAGAGTCAAGTTCTTTATAAAAAGCATGCGCAAGATTTTCACTTAACCCGCTAATTCTCGCCAGCCCGGTTGCATCTGTTACCAATCCCAAATGCCATCTTTTGATTTTAATGGTAAATGATGGTCCGTATAACATTGCCCCCGCTGCTGCATGTTTGTTGCGGTTGTTGATGTGTTCATGCAGCCACGAAGTATCGAACTTCGGATTGCCATTTTCATCCTTGTACTGCGGTGCCATGCCATTGTTGATGTACTTGTACGCACTATATGGCAAGTGCAGGCTCAGATAATTATTGTTTACATTGGCCCAAATACCAACCAGATTCAAATGCCATTTGTACGGGGTATAGGCCGTTAACGCAGGATTGATTTTAGCCGCATGGATACCACTATAGTATCCATTTGCGATCGGGCCGAAATGTTGCGCGCTTAACCTGCCAGAAATAAGCAGCAACAGCCCTAAGATGATGTTCTTCAATGCCGTGTTATTAATAGGAAACGAAACCCTCCAGTGGATTATTCATACAAATATATCCGTTTAAAGTCAAATTACCAAGCGTAATCGCAGCTTAACGGCAGGTAAATTGGCTTTCTTACCCTATTGGGTGCGGTTTTCGGGCGATCACTTTCGTAAATATCCTTTAATAAAGGTAAAAAAATGCGATTTTTCGGTACTTTGTACAACGGGATGGTAAATTGAAATCCTATGTATGGAACAAAGCATTTTTGAATATCCCCCGGAATGTTGGGATAGGAATTGATTGGTTTGAAAAAGGGACCAAAAACAGATTTTTTTCCAATTGGTTTGTAGGTTGCAATTCTAAAATTTACAATGCTGTAATATCCTGCAGAATAATAAAATCGGGCAATCCGTTTTCTGTTTTCCAATTGTTTTATTTCGCACCATTGTGCAAACCCCGGAATTGTTTCTGTTCGCATTCCACTTTTTTGAGTTCGACCGAAAATGCTGCCTGAACTTAACTGGAGTGTAAAATCAAAATTTACATGGGTAGAATAGAAACCAAATTTTAAATGCGAACATTGAAAATATGAGTTCTGATATTCTATCAAATTGGGGTTGAACTTGCGGTGAATATTCTTTAATTCCGGTATAAAATCAGGATAAGCTAAGTTGGTATGAAAAAATAGAAATACTACTGCGTATTTCATATCCACCATACGAAATGCTTTTCAAAATGTTACCCAATAATAGATATTTAATACGCTTCTAAAGCGCGGAGTTCCAGCTCCAGCCGGCCCCATGGCAAAAAATTATCTTCCAGCGTTTTGGCCAGCGGCACGGGTGTGTCCAAACTTCCCAAACGCTTTACAGGTGCATCCAAATATTCAAAACAATTTTCAGATATCCATGAAGCAATATCAGATGCAATGCTTCCGGTAAATGTATCTTCAGTTAAAACCAATACTTTTCCGCAGGCCTGAACCACATTTTTTACGGTTTCCTTGTCCCAGGGAATTAATGTGCGCAAATCGATAATACTTGCCTTTAAACCCATTGCCTTTGTTATTTCTAATGCTTTGTGTACCCCCCATCCGTAAGTAATGATGCAAATATCTTCACCATAATTATGTACTGTTGCACTGCCTTCTGCAATGGTATAATAATCATCGGAAACCGGTCCGCTAACACTTCGATACAAATGTTTGTGTTCAAAAAACAACACCGGATTAGGATCGTTTATCGCCGTGGCTAATAATCCTTTTGCATCTGCAGGATTTGATGGGAAATAAATTTTTAATCCCGGAATATGGTAAAACCAGGCTTCCGTGCTTTGACTGTGAAATGGTCCGGCCTGAACACCGGCACCTGTTGGCATTCGCACTACCACATCTGCAGGCTGTGCCCATCGATAATGGCTCTTCGCAAGATTATTTGCAATTTGATTGAAACCACAACTCACAAAATCCGCGAATTGCATTTCCACCACAGCTTTAAAACCCTTAATTGCCAATCCATATCCGGCACCTAGAATACTGCTTTCTGTAATTGGGGTATTTCTCACTCTGGCTTTGCCAAATTGTTGTACAAATCCTTCGGTAATTTTAAAAACACCGCCATATTCCGCAACATCCTGTCCCATAATCACCAAATTGGAATGTAGTTCCATGCTCTGTCGCAGCCCATCACTAATGGCGTCTACCAATCTTTTTTCGGAAGTTTTGGATGTTGGAGAAATTTCTGTAGCCTGAAGCGGAGCATAAATATCGCGTAATTCTTCATTGGTGTCCGGAGTGATTTCCGGTTCTGCAAATACCGCCTCCAAATCTTCATCCATGCCAGCGAGCAATTCACTTCGAATTTGAATTTTATCAGATTCGGAAATGATATGATTTTCTAATAAATATTTTTCGAAATTTTCTACAGGATCTTTTTTCTGCCATTCCTCAAATAAATGCTGCGGAACATATTTGGTACCGCTGGCTTCTTCATGGCCACGCATGCGAAAAGTAATGCATTCCAACAAAACAGGCTCCGGATTTTCTCGAATTTCTTCTGCGATTTTTTTAATGGTTTGATAAACTTCCAGAATATTATTTCCGTCAATTTGGATAGCGCGCATTCCATATCCAATGCCTTTATCAATAAACTGTTTACAGCGAAATTGCTCATTGCTTGGCGTAGACAATCCATATCCATTATTTTCAATTAAAAAAATAACCGGCAATTGCCAAACAGCTGCAACATTTAATGCCTCATGGAAATCACCTTCACTTGTACCACCATCACCGCTGAAAACAAGGCTCAGTTTTTTTTCACCTTTTAAAAGGGATGCAAGACTAATTCCATTTGCAACACCGAGCATTGCACCCAGATGACTAATCATCCCCACAATGTGGTATTCATTGGTCCCGAAATGAAAGCTGCGATCTCTTCCTTTGGTAAATCCACTTTTCTTTCCCTGCCATTGCGCAAATAATTTTCGAAATGGAATTTTTCTGCCGGTAAATACACCTAAATTCCGGTGTAAAGGCAAAATGTATTCATCTTCGTGAAGCGCCATAGTGGCTCCAACTGAAATGGCCTCCTGACCAATTCCGCTGAACCATTTCCCTACTTTTCCCTGACGCAGCAGAATGAGCATTTTCTCTTCTATCAGCCTTGGATACAACAGGTTTTTGTAAATTTCTTTCAGCTCCGATTCGCTGAGGTTATGGGACTTAAAATCCATAAAGGGCTGCAAAGATAGGCCGGAAAATCCTTGGATACAGAATGGAATTTAATAGTGAAAACATAAAAACCGATGGAGCTCTGGTTTTTTTCTTTTAATGAAGGGTTAAATCAATTTTATATGAAGTCGAATAATTATCATATGTAAGTTGCAAAAAATGGATGAATATAAAATGAAAGCAAAATAATAACTTCAATTCATTTAACACCAATTTAACCATAATATTAAGTAGTGTAAATTTCAGAACGCTTCGCCAAAAGCGACATAAAACCCACTGTTTCCGTTCATTCCCCAGGCATAATCCAGGCGGAGATTTACATTTTCTTTTCTATCGATGAGAAAGCGTATTCCTGAACCCACATTACCAACAATTTCGAAAATATCATATAAATCATATTGACTTAGGGAGGGATTTGCTTCACCAATAAAGGAAGCACCACCAAAAAAAGCGATTGCCCATCGTTTGTAAATTCTGATTTTTGTTTCTTTCTGTAAGGTCAGAAATAGGGAAGAGCGATAACGACCGGCATAGTACCCTCTAGCAGTTACATCTCCACCAAAAGCCGCCATATCAAAGGCATTGCTGCAATTGCTATAGACAGTTTTGAACTGAAAACTATTGGTAAATATCTTCCATCTGGTATTATATTTTCTGAAATCTAAAACCATATAATTGTAATTGTCCTTTGGCTTATACATATTGGTTACATGCGTAAATAAATACATGCCTTTTGTGGTGAGCAGAATATTGTCTCTTGTGTCTCTAAGTAAGGCTATACCCGGGAATCCTACAGCTTCATGAAATTTCAACACGCGGTAAGTCCAAAAATCACCGGATAAGAAGTTGACGTTGGAATATTTAATATATCGGATTGAAGCACCTATATACCATTTCTTTTTTATAAGGTGAAATCCAAGACATTCAGCAAACATTCTGTTTGCCGAATATTGAACTTTATCCTTTTCGGGTACAAAAGAACCTGTTCCCCAAAAATAATCCGGAAATTTAGAAAAATGCAATTTCCCCTGATAAAAATTGCGTTCGTTTTTACTAAATATATTCCAACCAATTTCATAAATAAATTGCTTGCGTTGGGTATAATTGAATTCAACCTTGGCATTGGATGCGCGGGTATTGGAAGGATCGCCAAGCCTGAAAGTAAAAAGACAAACTGCGCCAACATAAGTTTTGGTTTCAGGTGAATAGCCGAATGCGGGTACCGGTAACACTGAAAATTTCTTCGTTTTGCCGGAACTGCTGTCAGCATTATCTGCTAATAATTGCGGAATTTGCAAAAGCAAAAGAAACATCAAAAAACAAACTCTTTTTAAGTCCGATTTGTGTAACATTTTTTGCAATTCTCTCATAGGTGTTGCAACAAAGGACAATATTTGGATGGGTATTTCCAAAACTTATACACAGACGGGCACCGCATTCATGCGCATTACGCAATGTCATTGAATACGATGTGACTTTCATCACTCCCGAATTTTCCCTGTTTGCTGCTTTTAGGTTACCTTTGCACTTTCAAATACAAAGATGACGAAAGTAACCTTCGCAAGAGCCCAAGATGAATTTTCATTGGTATTGCGCAAGAAAGTGGACGAATATTTTCGAACAAACCGTATCAAGCAGACCGGAAATCTAAAGTTGTATACCAAAACAGGTGTATTGCTTATTACTTTGATAGCCCTCTATTATGTTCTTGTTTTCCAGACACCGGCAGCTTGGCTTGCACTACCACTGTGCGCTTTGGCAGGAGTGAATCTCGCTGCTATTGGGTTTAATGTGATGCACGATGGCTGCCATGGAAGTTATTCCAGGAAACAATGGGTAAATGACCTGATGGGATATACCCTGGATGTAATGGGTGGTTGTTCGTATTTCTGGAAGGTGAAGCACAATGTAGCTCACCACTCTTATACCAATATTGAAGGACACGATGAAGATATTGATATCAGGCCCTTTTTGCGATTAAATACACAACAGAAGAAACGCTGGTTTCACAAATACCAGCAATTCTACTGGCCTGTATTGTATTGCCTTACTTATTTCTGGTGGGTTTGCTTCCGCGATATCAAGAAATACATTGAAAGACGTGTTGCAACTACAGAAATTCCACACATGGACTTTAAACAACACGCCATATTTTGGGGTGGTAAACTATTATATTTCTGGCTGTGGTGGTATGTTCCAATCAGCTTAGTTGGCTTCGGTCCATTTATGTTGGGATATGGAATTACCCTGGCGGCAACCGGAATTACGCTGGGTGTTGTATTTCAAATGGCACATGCCATTGAAGAACTTGATTTCCCTGAACCGGATCCTCAAACACTAAAAATTGATAATGCCTGGTTCATACACCAGTTAAATACCACCGCGAATTTTGCTCCAAGATCTAAATTCTGGGGATGGATTACCGGAGGACTCAATTTTCAGGTAGAACATCATTTGTTCCCCAGAGTAAGCCATGTTCATTATCCGAGTATTGCTCCAATAGTGCAACAGGTTTGCGCGGATTACAATGTTAGATACAATGTTCATCAGACCTTTCCTTCCGCTTTGTTTTCGCATATAAAGCATCTGAAGTTTATAGGAAGGCAACCCTGATTTGAAAGAACTTCGCCCGGTACTACTGCCGGGCTTTTTTTTGCCCATTCTGTTCCAAAATCCTTTGTACCATTTGTATACATTGTCGGTCAGTACCGCAATACCGGTAGTGGAATCTAAAAAAAACGATTTTTTTTGCAACCATTAATCCATTGTGCGTCACTAATATGAAGCAACTTGCTTGAAGATGAAGACATCATACAAGGTTGTAGGGAAAATGACCGTCGTGCCCAGCAGGAGCTGTTCCTGAGGTATGGCCGTAAAATGTTTGGCTACTGCCTCCGTTATTCCGACAACCCCGATGATGCCAACGATCTTCTTCAGGATGGCTTTATAAAGGTCTTTGACAACATTAAAAGTTATAAGGGGGATAGTCCTCTGCAAGCCTGGATGTCGCGCGTATTTATCAATATGGCCATCACCAGGTTTCGCAAAAGAAACGCGGGACCGCGATTTGTGGACATGGAAGACGCAGAATTTGCTGAAGATACCGAAGAGGACGTTCAAACGGAAGCCCGGGATCTGGACAAAGTGATGCAATGTTTACAACAGCTTCCCGAAAAATATCGCCTTGTACTTAACCTGTACGCCATTGATAAATTGGGTCATAAGGAAATAGCAGAACAACTCGGAATTACCGAGGGCACTTCCAAAAGCCAACTCAGTCGCGCCAGACAAATGTTAAAAAACCTATTGGAGAACAAAAAATCTGAATAACGAAAGATTTCATATCGATCAAGTTTTGGAGTCCGCCTACGCCGGTTTCGAACCCGCTTTGCCAGCTTTTGCATGGGAAGGCATCGAACACAGGCTGAATGGCCGGAAACGCAAAGTAGCCCTTCTTTGGTGGAGCGCTGCTGCTATTGTGGTGGCCACCAGTATCACCGGAATTATCTATTGGAATCAACATACAAGTATTCCCGACACTAATAGTGCATTTCATAAAGACCAATCTTCCGGAGAAATTCAAAAGCAATCCACTGCACCCGGAAATCAGGGAATGAACGATGCGACTGAGAATACGGAGAATCCTGCAGATTTGAATTCTGAAAATAAAAAGGACAATCGTTCTCAGAATTCAACATCCGGAAATGCTTCCAATAAGCCAAATCCAAACACACCGGTTAGAATACAGAATGAAGACATCATCCATCCAGAAAATTTGAATCCTGATTTAAATGAAGCGGATGCCAATTCAGGTTCATATGCTGCTACTTTTAATCAATTAAACGGATTCGGTTTGCGCTATGAAAATTCAGAAGCAATGCGAGCAGAAATTCAAATTCCTGCGAGTGAATCGCACAAACTGAAATTGAATATTACGCCTCCGGATCGCGTGATGGGTGCCAGAGTGATGCTGGGATTGGGAGTAGGACAAATTGTTTCACAAACTGGTTTTGGTGTCAATCCAAAATATAAAAATTATGTGCATGAGGAATTCCAGAAACAAATGAAAAATGGTGAAGGAATTCTGGGTGCAATGAGCTTCAGCGGAAGTGTCGGATATCGCGTAATTTCCAATCATTATTTATATACCGGAATTAATTATTACCAGCGCAGAAATTCAATAAATTTCGATTTCGATTGGCGCGTTCCGGTAACTACAAGTACAGGTGGAGAAAAGCCCGATTTGAACGGGAATTACCCAATTAAAAGTTATTTTACTTTTGTGAATCATACCAAATTTGAGGGTACAAATACCTATACAGAAATAGATATTCCACTGGGTTGGTATGCGCAATATAAAGTTGGTAAAAAATTCACCTTTATTCCTTCTGTTTCCGCCAATATTGGATTTATTTCAATCGGAAGTAATAATGTAACATTGGGGTATAAAGATTTGGATGCAATTGCACAACCCAAATCCTGGTACCGCAGTTCCATCATGCTTTTCAATGGATCTGCCGGAATTTACAGAGACTTAAATAATAAAATAAAATGGGGTATAAATGCCAATGCAAATTACACTGCTACTCCTTTGTATGATGCAGGGCAAACCCTGAGACCCCGGGCTTTCACAGGTGGTTTAACTACCCAAATAATATGGAGGCTTGACTGATCAATGACAAGTAATTGTTTCATATGGTATAAATTGCACAGTGTGAGGAAACTGCTGGTTACAGGCTTTTCATTACTGTGCTTTCCTTTGTTGGCACAGGTGCTGCAACCTCTTGGTAAAGGTTTACCCTCGAAGGTTGTGGCATCCTTTGCCGCTGGTAATGAGTACCTTGCATTGTTTCATGATTCATCCACCATCCCTGCACAACACACTGTTGCCAGATGGAATGGTGCTTACTGGAGCTATTTTCCCGGATTAAAAACTCCCGGAATTATCACCGGAACCAATGGTGAAAAATACCATTTTAATTCGGTGGTTTTATATAAAGATACCATGTATGTAGGGGCTTATATCGAGTCACCCTCCGATGTTTTGGCCAATGTTGACCATCTGTACAAATGGGATGGAAAAGCCTGGGTAGTAATGACGAATACCATCAGTTCCAAAAATTATGGTATCAAAGCCATGACGGTTTTTGATGGCAAAATGATTGTTGCCGGTAAATTTCAAAACATGCTTGGAATGGGTGTGGTAGATAATATCGCAGCATACAATGGAAATTCATGGAGTTTTTTAGGGGATAGTATAACAAAACAAGGAACCGACGGAGAAATCAATGCTTTGGTTGTAGAAGGAGACCGTTTGTATATCGGTGGTAATTTTCAAAAATTCGCAGGCTCTGTTACTGGAAATTTGGCATATTATACAGCAACCAATCCAACCTGGGGTGGCATTGGAAGTCCTTTCAGCAGGCCGGTTGACGGGCTTGCAAGTTACAACGGAACATTAGCAGCTATTTCTTTGGGTAATATTACAGACCCTGCAGAAATTAGAATATTTAAAAACTATTCATGGTCAAGCGCCATAGATTTTTCGGAATACAGCCTGAGTGAACCACTCACCATTGCCGGTACAAATTCCTACTTGCTGATTGGCGGAAATTTTGTAAAAAATGGTGGAGGTGCCAATTTATTGCGCTATGAAAACGATACATTATTTGCAACTGGAAATAAAATATCAGGTAACTTCACATTGGGTCAACGGGGCTCCGAAGCATTTATCTGGGGCGAGTTTTCAGAGTCCAATACAGGTATTCGGTATATATCCAAAATAGAAGCTTATTCCGGTGATGTAACCGGTTATTTGTTTTACGACAAGGATCAGAATTGCACCATGGAATCCACAGATCCGGGATTAAAGAATATTCTGGTAAGGTTTGAAGGAAATTCAAAAATATTTTTTGCAATGACCAATTCCGATGGGAAATTCGTTGCTACATTACCAGAAGGAATTTATTCTGTTTCTGCATTTCCCGGTTTGCACTGGATCAACAATTGTCCAACCAATTACGCGGTTAAAGTGCGTAAAGGAAAATACAGCTGGCTGAGCCTTGGTCAATACATGGCTCCCAACACGCAAGACGTGGAATTGCATTTGGGTGCAGCCACTTCTCCTACCATCAATGCCGGTGATAAAATCAAATATATTATTACCATAAAAAATACAGGTAATACCATATTGAATGGCACTACCATTCATTATAACCACAATTCCAGACTGGTTAATTTTACCAGCAACCCTGCAGCAGATAATTATGATGCATCCAGATACGAAGCTACATTTACCGTATTGGATTTAAAACCCGGAGAAACGCGCACCATTGAAGTATTTCTGAATTTGCCATCGGATGCAACAGCGGAAGAAAAATTTGATTGTAATTTGAAAGCAGGATCTTTATTTACCGCATCTGATGCGAATAAAGAAGATAATTTTGATACGCTTTCTTTAGGAGTAATGCAGGGTAAAAGTGGATCGGTTTTTAAAGAAGGAACTTCAGGAGATCTGGTGAATATATCTGTAACCAGATTGAAATATGAAGTGCATTTTTCCAATGTTTCCGGTGAAAAAGTACAACGTGTGGTGTTGATGGATAGTATTGACAAAACAGTACAACTTCGCTACATGCATGTAAGTACCATTTTCCCGCCAGCTTCCTGGGACATTGTAAATGATATTTTGGTGGTGCAATACGACAATGCCAATTTATCTGCACAGGAATTAGATCCTTCCCAGAGCAATGGTTATGTTACTTATTATCTCGAATTATACAAACCTTTGCAGCATAATGACAAGGTGCACAATCGCGCCACATGCGATTTTGACAGCAAATGGTTTGGCACTTCAAATACAGTAGTTGTAACGATGGTAGATCCGAATCTGGGAGTGAAAATGTTAAAACCGGGGGAATTAAAAGTATATCCCAATCCATCTTTTGGAACCATACATATTGAATTTTTGAAGAATTACACCGGTGAAATAGTGATGACAGATAATGCCGGAAAAGTGGTAAAACATTGGCATTCCAATAGCAATGAAATTGCGTTGAGTACCGATGGAATTGAAGCCGGAATTTATATGCTTCGCACTACTGTCGGTGCAGCAATGGTTACTATTTCCAAATAATTTAGTTTGATTTAATGCATCAATCCGGGTAAAACCTTTTTGGTTAATTCCTGATTGTAATGAACGAATTTTTCAAGTCCAATATCATATTCGGTATTCCCAACGCTGTTACCTGCCGGATCCAAAGCCTTTTGCGTAAACTGGCTTTCAAACATTTTTGCAGAAACCACACTGGATAAATCCATGGCGCTTACCAGTTTGTTCAATACGTAACTTAATTGAACGGAGGGAATTCGTCCCCCACGCCCTGAACTGGTTCCGCAGGTTGCGAATATTTTTTTCCCCCAACATTCTGCAAAATCTTTATTCCCAAACTGGTTGATGAGATTAATGATTTCCGCACTGGGAAACCAATTGTATTCTGGAGAAATAACAAATATCAAATCGGAATTGGCCATTGCATCATACACCGATTTTTGAAAAACAGAGAATTGATCTTTATGCAGGTTTTGCCCGTTGTGAAATGGAATATCGTATTGAGTAAAATCAGGCAGGAATATATCGGATTCATGTGCTCCGGATTCCAGCAAAATACGTTTTATAGCGAGACCGACTTTAGTCGTATTGGAGTTTTTACGTGAACTACCACACAGGATTGCATACATCTTCAATAAAATTGTTTACTGTAGAGATACAAATTAAATCCGGGTTTGTTCATTTTGTCTTTAAGATCCAATGCAATTTTATGCAGATCGAATTCCTTCATCTTATGACGGGCAACCAGCATCTCTATTTTCTCTGCAAGCAATAAATATTTTCGTTCATCCGTATGCATGGATGCCGCATGTTCTGCAATGGCCAGAGATAACAATTCTATTCCTGTGTTTTCGGTTGCCACAGTAGAAATAACCGGGATTTTCCAATGGCCACTTTTGGAGTGCACCATGTCGCGAAGAAACTGTGCGAATTTTTCCGCACCATCCCGATCACTTTTATTCACTACAAAAATGTCTGCAATTTCCATGACACCGCTTTTTAGAACCTGTACTTCATCGCCACCTTCCGGCACAGTTACTACTACCGTTGTATCTGCAATTCCTGCAATTTCTACTTCGCTTTGTCCAACACCAACTGTTTCTATAACAATATTATCAAATCCTGAATTTTTAAAAATGTCAGTAATTTCAATTATGGACGCGGAAAGTCCGCCCAAACTACCTCTGGTGCTCAGGCTGCGAATGAAAACATTGGGATGGGTGAATAATCCGGCCATGCGTAACCGGTCTCCCAAAAGGCTTCCAAAATTGAATGGAGATGCAGGATCTACTGCAATTACTGCCACTTTTCTTCCCGTTGATGCCCAAAGTGTAACCAGGTTATTTACCAGACTGCTTTTGCCGGCACCCGGAGGTCCGGTAAATCCAACTACCGGAATCCTTCGCGAGGAATCCAAAGACTCCAGAATTTCCTGATAACCTTTGCTGTGATTTTCAACCAAACTTATTGCTCTGGCAATGGTTTTGGGATCTCCTGCATGCAATAGATTCAGAAATTCTTTCACTGGCACCTTGCGAAGATAGGGAAGAGATAATTCAATTTTTCGGTGTTCATTTGGATTCTAAATTTAGTATAAACCCATTTTTATCCTTCAAAACAATAGTGAAAAATGCAAAATATGAATGTGAAATTTGCATCCGATGGAAAATTTCGCAGAGATAAATTCTTTCGTCAACAATTTGCACATTTCGCAAAATTCTTAAATTTGAATTGGGTAAACCTCAAAAACCTTAGCTGAATTCACTTGATTTTTGTTTGCGATACATGACCCGGTTGGGAATTGTATTTTAAATAAAGAAAAATGATTCAATTAATTGCTGTATTTATTCCTGTTTTTTTACTCGCTGTCGCGATCGAATGGTATTTTTCCAATAAACGCGGAGACAATCGCTATACCACGGGAAACACTTTGATGAACATAGCCATTGGTGCAGTGGATCAGGTGGGTGGAATTGCCTACATGTTTTTGTTGTATCTGGTAATGGATTATGTTTATGACCACTTTAGATTTTTTACCCAGAATGATTCCTGGTACCAATGGATAATCGGATATATAGCGATCGATTTTCTTTCTTATTGGTACCATCGGTTTTCACACAGGGTAAACATTCTTTGGGCGGGACATATTACCCATCATTCCTCCGAATTGTACAATCTTTCCAATTCCTTTCGTACCAGTTTATTTCAGGGATTTAACAGAATTGTGTTTTGGGCTTTTTTACCGTTGTTCGGTTTTGATCCCATAATCATGATCGTTATTTTTAAAATTTCCGGTGTGTATGAATTTTTTCTACATACGGAATACATTCCCAAACTTGGATTTCTGGAAAAGATATTTATTACACCGTCAGCACACCGCGTACATCATGGAAAAAATGATATATATATAGACAAAAATTACGGTTCAAATCTGGTGATTTGGGATAAAATATTTGGCACGTATCAGGAGGAAACTGAAAAAGTAATTTATGGAGTGAAGGCAACTTACATAGATCAGGATCCTTTAAACGCCATAGGGTTTCATTACTTCTATCTGCTCCGCGCAATAAAAGGTACGCAAAATTTCAGGGATAAAATCAAGTTTATTTTCATGCCTCCGGAATGGAGATCAGTTTCTGAGGATACTATAATCGAAACGAAAAAAGCAGGCTTTGTTGAATTGAATATCAAATGGAAAAAATATACCAATTTTCAGTTTATTTTTGGATGTATCGGATTTGTTCTGACTTTAGCATTTCAGTATTATTTATCTGCATGGGATCTCGCACTTTGCTTTGGAGTATTTCTGTTTTCAATTATAGAATCAGCGAAAATCCGCAATGGCTCAGAAGAAATAGCCAATGATAAAAACTATATTTTGCGATATTGGATTGTTTTTCTTCCTGTTTTATTTTCGGTTATATTTTATAAAGAAAGTTTTCTGATGCCCTTGTTGTGGTACCAATTGATTGTTTTGGTTTATACCGCAGTAATTTCAGCGCGGGTTAGATCGAATGAGATAAAGTGGAGGTGAGGAAAATGGCTTCCGGCCTCTGGATTTAGGCTGCTTGCTCGAGATGTCGTTGATTTGGGGCGTTGTCGGCGCTTCCTGCAGGAAGCGCATTTCATTGTCAGAAGCTGCCACATTCATAGTAAGCACGCGTTGCATGCGCTTCCTGCAAAAAGCTTATGGCAAAAAATGATTGAATTATTTTCCCATTCTGACAAAGGGCAAGGCTCCCAGATCCGTTGTATGTCCCGATTCCAACAGGTAATGGCCTGCTGCGGCAATCATTGCTGCATTGTCTGTACAATATTCAAAGGCGGGAATTAACGCAGGAATTCCGGTTACTTTGGAAATATTCAAAAAGTCTTTTCTGAGTTGAGAATTTGCGCTTACACCACCGGCCAACGCAATATTTCCGGGTTGAAATTTGTGAATGGCCATGCGTGTTTTTTTCAATAAGTAATCTACAATACTGTGCTGGTAAGATGCACAAATGTGATACAATTCCATTTCAACAAAATCCGGATCTTTTATTTTTTCATCACGCAAAAAATAGAGCAAACTGGTTTTAATTCCGCTAAAACTAAAATGCAATTCCGGGACTTTTCCTTCCGGGAATTTGAATTTCAATGGGTCGCCTAATTTTGCATATTTATCAATTAATGGCCCGCCAGGATATGGCAGTCCCATCATTTTTGCACCTTTGTCAAATGCTTCCCCCGCGGCATCATCCATGGTACTGCCAACAATTTCCATTTCCATGTAGCTTTTCACCAAAAGCAACTGGGTATGTCCGCCACTTACGAGTAAACATAATATGGGGAAAACAGGATTCGGTGTTTCAATGTACAGCGCGGCAACATGCGCCTGTAAATGATTCACCCCAATCAATGGTTTTCCGGTAGAAAGACTCAGTCCCTTGGCAAAATTGCCACCAACATGCAACGATCCTATCAAACCTGGCCCCTGGGTATAGGCTATAGCATCCACATCCTGAATTTTAAGGTTAGCCTGATTCAGTGCCTGATCCGTAACAGGAACAATATGACTCTGATGTGCCCTGCTGGCCAATTCCGGTACCACACCTCCATATTTTTCATGTACAGCCTGACCGGCAACTACGTTGGCAAGGATTTTGCCCTTATGCCAAATGGCTGCAGCGGTATCATCGCAACTGCTTTCAATGCCCAATATTGTGGAATAACGCATAGGAAGTTGATTTTGCCACCTGCATCCCGGCTAACTTTGAAGCTTTGAAAAAGCGGCGCACAAAATTACGCAAGTTTCTTATCAGAACCTTGCTCTTCCTGTTATTGCTTCTCGGGCTTACAGGTGTTTTGTCGCGCAGTAAAACCGTTCAGACTTATTTCGCCAAAAAAGTAGCTACCTGGTTATCCAAAGAATTGGGTGTTAAAGTAAAGATTGGATCTGTGGAATTTGATTTTTTCAGAAATATCCATTTAGAAAATGTTTTTCTTGGTGATCGAAATAAAGATACTTTGATTTCAGCCAAATCCATCCATTTGGAAATTGTAAAATATGATGGAACAAATCGTTTGGTTTTATTTGATAATCTGCTGCTAAAAAACACATACGTAAATATTGGATATCACAAAAATACCGAAGATAAAAATATTGATTTTTTATTGGATTATATCAATGGCCCCAAAAAGCCTAAAACAGGGCCGCCCAAGCTTTGGACCATCCGATTTGCACAAGCTGAATTGCGAAATTGCGAATTTCATTATTTTGATGACGAAAGAAAAACTACAGAAAAGGGACTGTTAGATCAGAACAATTTGCGCTTCCGTAAATTGAACGGAATACTAGAAGAATTAAATATAGTGGATGATTCGCTTCATTTTACCGCGAAAAACCTTCGGACGAATGAGCGCAGCGGTATGAAAATTAAGCGAATGGATGCACATTGCAATATCCACTACAAAGGAATGGATTTTACGAAAATGGATGTGCAATTGGGATGCTCTCGTTTAAAAGGGGAATTACATTTCAAATATCCGGGATATAAATATCTGGATGAATTTGTGAGCAATACCCAATGGAAAGGTAGTTTCACAAATAGTAAAATCTGTTTGGGAGATTTGTCCATTTTTACCGAAGACCTTAATGGTCATACTGAGAATTTTCAGGTAAATAAATTAAAGGTTATGGGAACTTTTGACCACATCAAACTGTACCAGGCAGATTTAATTTATGGTAAAAAATCTCGAGTACAGGGTGAATTTTATATGGCAGGATTGCCGGATTGGAGAACCACTATTTGCGACTTTGAAATAAAAAAACTGAACACGAACGCCAAAGATCTGGAAAGTCTTTTTATGGGTGCAAAAATGCCGGTTCAATTGCACGACGCTGGAGATATGCTAGCATCCGGAAAATTTAAAGGTAAATTTTTGAATTTTGAATGGAATGGTTCTTTGGAATCTGCATTGGGCAATGCCACTACCGATGTAGCCATGAACCTGGAATCGGGATTTGAGAATGCGGAATATTCAGGTAGAATTATGACAGATAATTTCGACCTGAGTAAGTTCAGTACCGATTTGGGAGTAACTGCCCTGGATATTACGATGGACGGAAAAGGACTTACGGAAGCGAATTTTAAATCCTCCATGGATGCGAGGTTAACGCATTTTACTTTGTTCGGAAGAAACTTTAAAGACGGTATTATCATGGGGGATTTAACGGCAAGTCATTTTGAAGGCAAGGCCGTTTTAAATGATTTGCGTGTGAATTCGGAATTTGAAGGTAAAATTGAATTCAACAGCGAGAATCCAAAATTTGATTTTCGTGCTTCGGCCAATGGTTTGGATTTGTACGAAATAGGACTGGATTCTGTACATACTCTGGTATGGGGGAAAGCAAGAGTGGATGCCAGCGGTATGTCACTCGATGAATTCGAAGGTCGTATTTCTTTGCAGGATGTAAATATTCACCGATTGGGAGAAGTATTTGATTATCGATATCAAAATATTTCAAAAACAGGTAAAAAGGAATCGGTAATTATCCTGGATGGAAATTTGGTAAGCGGCAACATACGTGGAGACCTTTCCGTCAGTAACATCGATGCCATAGTGGTAAATTCCATGGCAGAAATTTTCCCCGGCAGGCTGGTGGCCAGAAAGGATTATCACGGCAATGATGATTTTCAATTTGATATTACATTAAAAGAACCTGCTATTTTTTATAATTATTTGATGCCCGGGATGAAAACAAATGCAATAGTTTTCAAAGGAAACTATCAGTATTCCGAAAGGTCCGGACATTTGGATGTAGAACCAATAGATTTACAATATGGGGATTACCTGATCAATAAAGTTGAATTTCATGCAGGGCTTTCCAAAGAAACAGGTCTTCATGTGGAAACTGCGGCTGAATCCTTTGAAAATACCGGGGAAATTTTACTCCGGAATTTTGGAATATCAGGTGATGTTTTGCAGGGTTTGGCGGAGTATAATTTAAAATTATCAGATAAAACCGGTAAGTATCTGGTAGATCTGGATGCCATCAGCAATATTCTAAAAGATAGTTTTACTGTGAGCTTTACAGCATCCGACATTAAGTTTGATAAGGAAGACTGGAAAATTGATCCGGAATCGAAGCTGGTTGTTTTGGATAATGCCATTTTGCGTGTGCCATATTTATATCTGGATGGAAAAGAACATTTTGTAGAAGCAAGAGGAACGATGAGCAAAAGTCAAAAAGATACACTCAATCTCGACCTTGGTAATTTTGGTTTTGACTTTATCCGGCCATTTATGAAAAAATCCTTTTTGGATAGTTTGGAGGCCAAAATAAATGGCACAGTTCAAATCAGTGGAGTGTTTGGTAATCCAGGTTTTTCAGGGGGAATTTCCGGCAGGGATATTCGATTTTACAGCGTAAAATATGGGGATATGGATATTTCTATTAACAATATCATTGGAACAGACCGATTGAGTGTATCATCCAGATTTTTAAACGGCATGTTAAAGGGCCTGGAATTGAGCGGTAATGTGAGATACATGCATGTTGCAGATCCTGACGCCATGAATTTGCTGGTCGAAATTCCCAATGGAACAGGAATTCAATTTCTTCAACCATTCTTATCGGATGTTTTGAATTGGAAACGTGGAACAGTTGGTGGATTTGTGAATATTAACGGCAAGTTTAGTGCACCTGAAATTACAGGGAATTTGAAGGTAAAAGATGCGTTTGCAGAGGTTATCTACCTCGGCACATCTTATCACTTTGATGGAAATTTTGAATTAAAAAAGAACGGAATTTTTACCGAAAATCCAATTTATTTATATGACGAAAACCATACCGGAGTTGCAAAAACCAAATTTTCCATTACCCATCGCAATTACGAAAAATATTATATGGATTTGCGAATTGACTCCGCAGTTAATTTGAAATGCCTGAATACCACGGAGAGAGATAATGATATTTATTTTGGAAAAGCCTGGGCTGATGGATATTGTCATATCTACGGGCCTTTGGATAAAATTTCAATGGATATTCGCTTAAAGAGCAGAAAAAACAGCAGTGTCAAATTGTTATACAGCGATGTAGAGGAAAATGAAATTTTTGGCTTTATAACATTTGGTGATAAAAACAGCGGAAAGAAAGATAGTTCCATTAGGACTGTAAATACGAATGTGCTTCAAAAAGTGAATATTACCCTGGAATTAACACCTGATCTGGAGGCGGAATTTGTAATTGATAAAAAGCTGGGAGATGTAATTAAGGGAAGGGGTAGAGGTGTATTAAAAATGGAATATGATGAGAATGAAAATTTTTACTTATATGGAACTTATAGGGTTTCAGAAGGTGATTATATATTCTCCCTTCCGGGAATTAATTTATTAACCAAGAAAATTGCATTAGCACCTGGCGGTACTATCGTATGGTCTGGAGATCCATATGATGCCAATTTGAATATTTCGGGAAGTTTTGAGAAAAAAATATCACCGGCAGCTTTAATGACAGCGGTAGGAAATCAAAAGTCTTACGCACCGGTTAAAGTGAAAAGTACTTTGTATTTAACAGGAAGTTTGTTGAGCCCGAATATTCGATTTGATATAGAAGCACCTGAATTGGAAAATACTACTGCGAGCTCCTCTAACGACGTTTATCGCGTGATTCAGCGCATACGCGCAGACAAGGATGAAACGATGCGACAGGCGGTTTCTATTTTGTTATTTGGTAATTTTATTACGCCCGCTTTTGCACAGAGTTCTGGTACTTCTGTAGGCGGAATAAGTGGATCCGGTATAGCCGGTAATAGCCTTTCATCCATCGCGAGTTCAGTGGTAAATGATATTTTTACCAGATTGGGAATTCCAACACGCATTCAGGTAAATATCGATGATGTGCGAAATACCAAGGGAAGCACGAATACCCAATTATTTGTGAGCAGCGAAACATTTTTAACAGAACGTGTGCGTTTGGATGTGAATTATGATCCTACATCTGCTTCACTTTTAAATAACATTGCGGTGCCTTTGAATTTTAAATTGGAATACCAAACCCGAAATGAAAATTGGAGATTTAATGCTTTCTCCAGGAGCAGTAATTTGCTGTTGCAACAGAGTTCTACTTCTTTACAGACCGGGGTTTCCGGAAATACATTGGGTGCGGGAGTTATTTACAGAAAAGAGTTTGAAACATTTCGACGTGCTAAAAAAGTGGATAGTACGGGGAGTTGAAATAAAAGGCAGAAACGCGGATTAGGCGGATTAAAAAAGAGGATTTAACGCGGATTACATACCTGTGGTTAAAAAAAGGCAGAATCACAGATTTATCAGATTAAGGAAAGGATTGGCGCGGATTACGTCCGTATTACTTTGCGGCTTTGTGTTAAGCGCAGCGGCTTGGTGTCTTTGTGGTTAATTTTAAAAATAAGTGGAGAAGCCACATTGAATAGCTCCTGTATGCGCTGCCGGATTGCCCAACAAATCACGTGTTTCCATGTATCTATAATTCAATCGCAATACAGTGGAGCCCGTTGGTCTGAATGCCAATGATGGCATAATGGACCAGAGCTGATCATATATTTTTGTACCTGTTTCCTTAAATTTTCCTTCATTATAATCTACATATTCCAATCGCGTTCCAATTTGAAATTTGGCATTTTTCCAAACCCCTATTTTTCTTTGCAAAAATGTATATATAAAATCCGTATATGCTCCGCTTTGTGATTTACCATAAGCCTGTGTATAGGTTTCTGGCACGTCAACCATACAACGCACCCATTCCCCGGTTATATGAAATTTATTTTTAAATAATGATGTATTAAAATCTATTGCAAAAATGCTGGCATTTCTTCGCGTATCCACCACCTGACTTTCTACCTTCCATTGGTTGTAAACTCCGGTAAGATAGGAGATCCCCATTTCTCCGATTTTTCTGTTTCTAATTGCAATTTTTCCCGTAAAAACAGGACTTCCCGGAGGGTTGTCCTCGAAGCGATTTGGATTTAGTTTTGTAGCGGCAAAAGAAGTACGGTTCTCTGAATTGGAAATGATATTGGAATTTAATCCATTGGTAAAATATGCCTCATATCCAAGTGTCCATCTATTTACATAATATTTTCCAAACATTCCAAATCCCACATTGGACCAGGTGGATGGAATCAATGTAGTAGCGGAAATTGGTCTGTCAATAAAATCCCATTTTGGACCATCGTGGTTTTGGTTAAATGCACCAATTGGATTCATGACAATTCCACCGCGCAGGTTTAATAAAGGGTGAAATTCAATATCCATCGCTGCAAATTCAATATTAATTTCTTTGGTACCATCTTCAAATTCTATTTCCGACAAAAAATGAATTCTCTCCGCAATAGTGGAAGACATGAAAATGGTTAACCTGCGTGCCTGAAAGGTCAAACCCTCTGATGCACCATCCGTTTGCTCATAATTTGAATTTGCTTCCAAATAACCTCCAATTGCAATAGGGATTTTGTCAGACATTAAAAATGGTCTGTTATAAATAGCGTCCATATTCAATTTGGAACCTGTATCTGCAGGTAGAATTCTGTTGCTTTTTATAGAATCGTTTTGCGCTTTTAATTGCGGTCCGCAAAAGGAAAGCAACAAAATACTAAAGGTATATGTAAATATTTTTTTCATCAGAATTGGTTTTAAAACTCCTTAATGGATTTTCAGCTGGTGGATTTTGTACTTCTCCGGTTTTGGAAAACTCACTGCCATGACAGGGGCAAACGAGGAAATCTCCCTGTGGTTTTACTTCGCAGCCCTTATGGGTGCATTCTGTCAGTAGTGCAGAATATTGCGAATTTTCCAATGCATATAAAACAATGGGCATTTGAAATTTCTCATTGCGTATTAAAATGAATTTTCTGGATTTGTTATTCTCCGTTTGAAATTCTGTTTTAGCAATGGATATTTTATTTCCGCTAAAGGTAGATTTGGCAACATATGCAGCTGATACACAAGATTCCAGTAAGGTAGTAGCAAATGCTCCGGACATGCATAACAACCCGCAATTTTTTATAAAATCTTTGCGCTCCATTATAGAGATTCCAAAAATTGTATCAATGCTTTTTTGTCCGAATCACCCAAAAGCAAATAATTGTTTTTGCTTTTTAATGCTTCTCCACCATGAAATTCAATGGCAGATTCAATGCTGGTTGCCCTCCCGTCGTGCAGTAAAAAATAACTGCCACCCTGAGAATTTTTTGACAATCCCAAGCCCCATAGTGGTGGCGTACGCCATTCTGAAGTAAGCGCACTTCCTTCAGTATATCCATCATCCAGTGCAGGACCCATATCATGTAATAAAAGGTCTGTGTATGGATGAAATAATTTTTCAGATAATGCAGCAGTTTTGCTTGTGGTTGTTTTTAATGTTTCTCTATGGCAATTTTCACAACCAATCTGTTTGAATATTTTTTCACCCTGCACATTCATTGCATCCCCAGAATTTCGGCGAATTGGGGCTTTTAATGTTTGCAGATAAAATACAACTGCATTTATATCCGATTCAGATATTTCCGGATCGGTTTGCAATCCGGTATATGGATCCACCGGTTCAAAAACAGAAGTAATTCCAATATCCTGATTGTATGCATTTGCTGTTTGATGCAACAAATTATAAGCTGCTGCTTTTTTTCCGAATCTATGTATATAATAGCCGTTTTTCGGCGCAGCAAAATCAAATACTTTTAAATAACCCGGGATTTTTTTCCAGTTACAGGCGCCGCTAATTCCATCACCATCTGCATCATTTGGATCAGACATAGCGAGAATATCCGCATCACTAACCAATTCCAAAAAACCCAATCCCGTATTTGCAGGAGGCATAAAGTTCGAATGCGGTGCACCAGCCGGTAATTGTTCCGGCTTAAACCCGGGTATAGCGCGATTTTGCAGTTGCGGACCACCCAGATGCAAAAAAGTATTGCCATTGCTGTCGTATTGCCCGAATCTCGTAAGTGTGGTAAAAGGATGTCCCTTTCCATCGCCCGCATGACAAGAACCACAACTGGTTGCTACAAAGCCAGGTCCTAATCCTGTTTCAACCGTAAATATTTGTTCGTTAAACAAGGCATCACCATGCAGAAAAGTGCTCATTTCAGAATTGGTAAGCCCACCCACCGGACCATCCAGAATGCTATCCGCAGCAGGCGCTTTGGGAAGCATTTTCTCACAAGCCACTACCAAAACCAAAGCGGGTAAAGTGAATGTCAAAAGCCATTTAGGTATTCTCATGATAAATTACAGGTGCAAATCTAATAATAAAATTAGGTAAGCCTAAAAATATTTTTATTATTTTTTCGTATTTTTGAACTTGCAATGATCAGCACCGCAGAAGAAAACTACCTGAAAGCCGTATTTAAGCTGGAGACCGAGCTTCAGGGAACGGTTCCAACAGGTGCCCTGGCACAATCGTTTAATATTCAGGCGCCCTCGGTTACGGATATGGTGAAAAAACTCGCCTCCAAAAAACTATTGCGTTATGAAAAATCGAAAGGTGTAAGGCTAACGGATAAGGGAAGAAAGATTGCAGTTGCAATTGTGCGCAAACACCGGATATGGGAAACTTTTTTGGTTCAGACACTGGAATTCAGGTGGGATGAAGTTCATGCCCTGGCCGAACAATTGGAACATGTGCATTCTGAAGAATTAATCGATCGTCTGGATACTTTTTTAGGTCACCCTAAAATCGATCCCCATGGAGATCCGATTCCGGATAAGAATGGTAAAATTCAGGCCACAAGAGCTATAACCCTGAAAATGGGTGAGCCCGGAAATACCTATAAACTCATTGGCATACGCGAAGATTCTATAGAGTTATTGCAGTTTTTAAACAAACTCAAAATTGGTTTGGGTTCGGTGTTGTTTATAGAAGACAGAGAGTCCTTTGACCAAAGTTTGCGTGTGAAGGTGGACAATAAAGCCCAAGGCTTTTTAAGTGCCATTGTTGCCAATGCTTTGTTGGTTGTAGACGCATAAGTGGTCGAAAAAAATATCCATTGTAACGACAAAAGCTGTAAATTTTTCGAAGCGTGAATCTGCGTGCACAATTGCCATTAAATTTGTCTTTGTGAATTGGTTCTCGGCTATATCGGAAGGCTTTACCATGGCACTTGGTTCATTGTTGCGAAACAAGCTGCGTTCCATGTTGTCTGTGTTGGGAATCACCATTGGAATTTATTGTATCATCGCCGTTTATGCTTTGGTACATTCTCTGGAGAAAAATTTGAATGACAGTTTTTCTAATTATGGAACTGATGTATTGTTTGTGCAAAAATGGCCCTGGGATGAAATTGGGGGTGAATATCCCTGGTGGAAATATAACAACCGGCCTCAGGCAACAGCGGAAGAATCGCAATTTATTTCTGAAAATATAAATAAGGATTTGGTATCTGCAGTAGCATTTACATTCAGCACCAGAGCTTTGGTGGAGCGCAAAGAGATATCACTGAGCAATGTGCAGTTGATGGCAATTAGTTTTGAATATAATGCCATTCAAAAAGTAGATGTGGAATTGGGAAGGTATTTTACTCATGCCGAAATGAACAGCGGCAGACCTGTGGTTATAATTGGAGCAAATGTTGCCGAAAATCTATTTCAGGGGCAATATGCGGTAGGTAAAAATATCAAAATCAAAGGCAAAAATTGTGTGGTAATTGGAGTTTGTAGAAAAGAGGGAAAAACCGTTTTGGGAAATTCTGCAGATGAGCAGGTGTTTCTTCCGGCGCGCCTTGCCATGGGAATGATGAATTACAAAAGAGGAGAAAAAGGTTGTCAAATTATGATCAAAGCGAAGCCAAAAGTTTCTCTGGATTTGTTAAAATTTGAAGTGGCACAAATGATGCGCAGATATCGGAGATTGTCTCTTTCTGCCGATGATAATTTCGCGGTAAATACCATGAGCATGATTACCAATGTTATCAGTAATCTTTTTGGACAAATCAGAACCATCGGATTTGTAATCGGTGGATTCTCTATGCTGGTGGGTTGTTTCGGTGTTGCAAATATTATGTTTGTTTCCGTAAAAGAACGCACACAGGAAATAGGAATTCAGAAAGCATTGGGCGCGCACAATTATTTTATTTTGATTCAATTTTTAATTGAATCGGTATTTCTTTGTCTGATTGGGGGAATTATTGGTTTAATTCTCGTATGGTTTACGCTTTCTGCAATGAATTATGGATTGCAACATTATTTAGAAAGTGCCATTCGATTGTATCTGGCCAATTCAGATATTTCCATTGGAATTATCGTATCGGTAATAGTTGGAATTATCGCCGGATTTATTCCCGCCTTGGGCGCAAGCAGGTTGAATCCGGTGGATGCGATTAGGTCGAAGTAGGAGGGGGGGACTAATTTTATTTGACCGAAATTCCGGGAAGCTTACAATCCAAAAAACATTAAAAAACTCAACTAAAAATGGTTTTGCGTCTGCTTCTTCGTTTGAAGTGTCAGCCCATTCTTTTGAGAATTTTAATGCGCGGTCTTTTATTTCGTTCCAACTTAAAGTCATTTTTAGTGCTAATTAAAAGTTTTGTATTCCATAAATTTACTCCAATAACCTAAGGCTGGCGATTCTGCAAATTTAGATTCAGGGTTCATTGATATTATTTGAAAGCCCCCATTATTCATTACTGGTGCGTGTTGGTGATAATTCTCACGAAACTCATCATACATTCCATTTAGAACGTGAGCAATTTTTAAAAGTGTTTGCTTTATCATTTCAGATGATGCATAACTGACGCAATAATTTAAGTCCTTGTCAATAATTTTTTTGAGGTTGATTTTTATTTTATCGGAACACTGAAATTTAGTAATAACTTTTCCTGAGTTTAATTGCCAAGATACATTAGCAAATGATGTTGATTTTTTTCTGTGAATTAATTCCGCACGATAATCATTGAATTTACTCACGAAGTCTGCGTCAACCGTTTTGATATTTTGAATAAACTTCCTTTTAGCAAATTCACTTTTAGAATTATGGCAATGTTTAGCTAATGTAATCCATTGAAGTTTGCTTTCAGGGTTTTTGCCAAATACAAATTGAGTTAGCATAGCGAGATAGTCGAAACAAGAAGATAAATGAAAAACTATGCTGTCATATAATGCCATAATTTCATCAGATGCCATCTCAAAATGTGGGTTTCCCATTATGAAACCATTGAAAACAGTTGGATTTTCTTTAAGCATCTTTTCAAATCTGTGTTCTATTTCAAGTTTTCTAACAAGTAACAAGTAAAAATGAAGGTTTGCACTTCTTATTCTGTAATTGATATTGTCTCGCAATTCATAGATTTCGTGTTTGCCATCTTTGGTCTGTCCGAAAACGTTGTTTATATGATAACCGTAGTCCATAGCAAGAGCCATAAAACCTTCGTGAACTACACTTATCAGTTTTTGGATTTTGTCTAAACTTTCCTGTGGATTGTCAATATAAATTATTTTTTCTTTCATTCAATTTCACTCTGTTTTGATGTCGGTTGTGTCGTCCGTTAAGCTTGCACCTTACGTTTTGGCGCTTGCCGCAGTGGGGGATTTCGGAGGACTGAACTGTCAGCCCACCATAAAAGTTGATAGAAGCGCAAAATTTCAATTAACCACGTCCCCCCCATTGCGGCAAACGCCTGTTAGCGGTAGTTTTTCTATTTGCATCCATTGTCTTTTAACCAATTTTGCATGTATAAGTTAATTACGTTCCCATGATAACAGCCTCTATTGGCGTTCCAAGAAAGCAATTTTTTTTTATCTTCATTTAAGTTAGAGTAAAAGTCACTTGAAACCATTGTCTCATTGTCGTAATATGTTCTGTTGCCATGAGCACAAAGTTTTCTTGCATCATTCACGACTTCTCCCATCCAAACTACGTCATTTAAACCACTTCCGTCATAGCCCGCTTTTATCATAAGTACTCTACCGAAGTCCATTCCTATTCCAACACTAATAGGGTTGATGTTTTTCTTTTTGTATTTGCAATTTAATGTGTCAATGAGTGATGAGAGTTGCGCAGCAGTTGAAAATATGCCATCTATTTGGCTTTTGTATTGAGAGTCAAAAACTCCCCAAACACAATCGCCATGAATATTAACCTCTGCACAATCATAATTACCATTAATTACTGCTACACATTCGGAAATATATGACCTGTATATTTTTGCCAAAGTTGGTCGTGTATAATCTGATGCCATTTTACTTGAACCTCTAATGTCTATAAAAAGTGCCGATGTTTTTGTAACATAAAAACCATTGTTAAAAGTGAGTTTGTCCCGTGATGGAATTTTCTCAACTTCTTCATAGGAAGCGTCCTTGGCATCAAGTATTTCGTCAATACGCTTTCTGCTTTTTTCGTAGTCGTATGATAAGTAATTGCTTTTCATTTATCTGCTTAAGAAATAATAAAGAAGGTTTATTGAAAGTAAAATTATTGAAGCAAAAAAGTATCTCATAGATAAAGTAAACATTGAAAATTTTTTCCAAGCTACTATTGAATTGATGTGTATTTGTTCTGAAAGTTGTTCATTTAATTTTTGATTGTCAGAAAATGTGTCCTTTACTGCTAGGTAGTATGATGTGTAGTCTTTGAACTTTTCTTGTATGTGTCCGAAATAGATCAGTGAGGTGGGGTTATTGTTTTTTAGTTGTGGATTAATAACTAAAAAGCTATATACTATTGAAGTAATTGTTGTTCCTGCAATCAAAACTGTTAGAAGAATGGTAAACCAATTCTCAAATGAATAATCATATACACTGTCAGCATTCGTATATATGATAGTCAATAATACTCCATGAACTGTAAGTAGCAGAACAGCTTTTGTGTCTGAATACTTTACCCAGTCAGTTGTCTTGGTCAATATGTTCCAAAGTTCTTGTGTCATTGTCCTATCAAGTTTTGTAATTTTCCTTGTACTAATAGAAAAATCAAATTGGTTAATAGTCCAGTTAGTACAACATAAAATAATGTCCTTTGAAATGTTCTTTTTCGATTTTCACCTACAAAAAAGACATAAGGGAATAACCATCTTAAATACTTTTTAATAGGAAAACTCAATATAAGAAAAAAGAATATTAGATAGTCCCTTTTAAAATTTAGTTTCAAGATAAAGTCGCTAAAGAAGTATGAAATAGAAATGTAAATGAGGTAAGAAACTGCTATCGAAATAGGTATACCATAAGTATGAAGTAAGTTGTGATAATTACTTCGCTTTTTGAAAAAGGAGCTAATTTCTTCAATTAGGCCATTTGTGATAATTCTATCGTCACTGTCAACAGATACCTTGGAAAAAATTGGTCCAAGCGGATTTATTTCATTTGAACTAAGCGTAATATTAATTTCTAACTTGTCTGTTGCCGAAATTGTAATATCTATTAACTCTAATCCTTCTTTAAAGTTTTGAAATTCTGGGAAATTGTCATATTTATATTCTTCCTTATAAGTCTTACCCTGGAAGACAACGATAGAGTTGACTTGCCTGTACTTTTTGTCCTTGAGATAAGAGACAATTGTGTCAACCAACTGTTTAAGAGCAGGGAACTCAATCGTTACAGCTTGGATATTTAATTGTCCTGATGCTTTCATATTATAGTCGTCATAAAATTACTGCCAACTTGTTTATATGGATGAAAAACTAATCCCAATATCCGATTTAAAACGGTTATTGGGGCAATTGTTATTTGTATATTATTCGCAAATTGCATGAGTATTATTTTCCTCTTTTCTTATTATATTTTATTTCAATCATTGTTTTCTTTCCATACATAGCTTCGCTCCTTCAGTCACATATCTGTGTGCCTATTTGTGTGCTGTAGTTTCGTAATTGTTTTATGTAAAACCATCCCAGGGCGCAAGGCGCGATTCGGCGTTCTGCCGGTGCAGTGCCCATGCTTGTAATAGGTTCTGCGGTTCAGAGGGTATGGTTAGAAGCCGTTCAGAGCAATGCAGCTTCTGGAGGGGTTTGTTTCAAAAAAAGGAAATTATTTTTAGAAATGCAAATGTGGGGGATTTTTTACCGCCAGGACACTAAGACGTCGCAACGTTCGCACCTGCACGGGCGGGCGCTTTTCACAATGAGCACAGGGATTTCGTAGTAATTCATTTCGTTTAAATAACTCAGTGCTGCAATTAGATACAATGGCTCCTTTCACTCGAGAATAGAGGTAGTTGGACGCTGAGCGGAGCCGAAGCGACTAACTAGGTGCCCAGCCAGCGGCTCGCAGCCTGTATTAAATTTTCGCACCCAAACGAAAAGATAAAGTCTGCACAGCAGAGAAATCATATTCGACTGCTGCATTGAGCCATTTGTATTCGGTTTTTAATCCAACAATAGCACGTGGCGTAATGATATTTTCGTTTTTCAAATTTACTTTATTGGTGGTTTCTGATGCATGACTCCAGGAAGTACTTATACCGAAATAAGGTTCCAGAATATGCCATTTTTTAGAAATAATTAAATCTATAGCCGTATTATTTAATTTTAAATCAGCAGGGCCGAACATCCGCGCATGGCTAATTCTACCGGCCAGATATACCGATTTATTTTCCTGAATTTTTTGACTGTATTTTAAGTCCAATCCATAAAAACCATAATTCGCACTAAAGTCTCTGGTAACAAACATTCCTATATCGATTTGATCGGTAATACCTGCAGCCAATCTCAAATTTGGTAATTTAATTTTATCTCCGAGGTAATGTGGTCTTTCACCGGTTTCTGTTACGGGATGTGCAAATGTATTGTTCCAGGCTCCGGAAGTTTGATCGATTGGAGTATTGCTCATGGCAATACCCAGATTAAAGTGTTTTTTCCCCAGTGACGATGCGCCGGTTAAAGGTTGAAAATACACAATATTTCCTGCTTCCCGGGTAAAGCGGTGAAACTCAGTTTGCGTAAGAGATGGATCCACCATAAATGAACAGTTTTTCCAGGTTTCTCCGTTTTTAAAGGTGTGAATGGTAACATTTGGATCATCGCCATGTGCCAGTACATTCGTATTAAAAAGTGCAACGGTAAGCATGGAGAAAATGGATAAGTTAGGAAAAGCTTTCATGATATTTTTTTGTTTTGTGCTTGCAAGACGATTGTGTAAAGGGATACCCCTATTTGATTTGAAAAAAAAGGCCTCTGGCCACACTAGCCTCAAGCCACATGCCACAAGCCTCGAGCTTGTTTTGGGGAATTATTGGCTGAGTTATCTATCTAATGTACGTCTTTACAGTAAAATCATTTTCCATCAAATTGAGTTTAATTGGTAACTGGCTCATTCTTAATTCGTAAATGAAAAAAGCTATCTTCGCAGCCCAATGACTGCCTCACTTTTATGCCCCAACTGCAATTCGGATTTAATTTATCCGGATCAAAATCTGATGGTTTGCACGCAATGTGGAAATCAATGGGATCCCTCAGTTATGGAAGAAAATCCAAATACAAACAGGGTTTTAGATGCAAATGGGAATGAATTAAAAGACGGAGATAGTGTGGTAATTGTAAAAGACCTTCCTGTTAAAGGTTTCTTAAAAGCGATAAAAGCTGGAACCAAAGTTAAAAATATCCGACTCACTGACGGCGATCACAATATTGATTGTAAAATTGAAGGGTTTGGTTCCATGGCTTTGAAATCGGAATTCGTTAAAAAAGCCTGATTAAATTTGTGGATTCTTAACCAGTTGCTAAATGGGGAATCCTTACTCCTGATCTTTCCATTCTTCGTCACTTTAATTCCCTTCATTGACTATTAGGTCCATTTGATTTCCTGAGGCATACATCCACTTGCGGAGGCCTGAAGCCCGACGGAATCTTTTTTCCTTCCAACAAGCTATTCTATTCGATATAAGTACCATTCCTGTGGCAACAACCTTGGCTTTTTTTCAAGACCTTTGCCGCCAGTAATATGAGACATATTCGAACGATTGCTTTTACTGTTTCTATCTTCCTTTTTTCATTTGCCAGGGCCCAGCAACCTGGTGGTTGGACGATGCCTTCGGGGTATATGGTAATGGGTATGGCCATGGATTCCGCAACCAAATTCCCCATTAATCTTGCAGCCACTTCATTGGTGGATGAAATCACTGCTAAAACAGTTGACGGAGGAATTACAGATAGCACAGGCCGCGTATTTTTTATCGTATCCAATCCGGGCAAATACAGGTTGCTGATTACTGCGGTGGGATACGGAAATTACAAAAGTGAACCTTTTGTGTTGAATGATTCTGCCAGAATGCAGAAATTAGGAATGATTTTATTGGTCAATCACGCTGTTGTAAATGTGGGAGAAGCGGAGGTAAAAGTGGAGAAAATGCTGATTGAAAGCAAAGTAGATAAACTCATTTATAATGCATCTCAGGATATCAGCAGTAAAGGTGGGTCTGCCACCGATTTATTGAGGAAAGTTCCGATGGTGGAAGTAGATATGGATGGCAATGTTAGCATGCGTGGAAGTTCAAATATTAAAGTATTGATTAATGGGAAACCAAGTGGAATTGTTTCTGCCAGTGTAAAAGATGCATTGCAAAGTATTCCTGCAGATCAAATAGAAAGGGTAGAAGTAATTACGAACCCCAGTGCAAAATACGATGCAGAAGGTACGGCAGGGATATTAAATATAGTATTAAAAGAAAGCAAATTAAAAGGCACTACAGGTGGTATTCATAGTGGTGCCGGAAATCGCAGTGGCAATTTGGGTGCAAATATTTCTAACCAAAAAGGGAAAACCGGAATTACATTTCGCTTGGGTGGTTTTTATTGGAGAAATGTAGGTAAAGGTACTACGGATCGGTATAACAATTATGGAGGAACTGAATATAGATTGTTGCAAAATAGCAAGAACAATACTTTTGGTGGCGGGCCTTTCGCATCCCTTGGATTGGATAGGGAAATAAATAAATATACCAGTTTTTCCATTGCGGGAACATTGCGCGGTAACTGGAACCGAACCAAAAGCACGTGGGAAACCAATACAGGAATTGCGGATAGCACACTCAAATTATTGTATGGCAGAAGTACCAGAAATTTTAACCTTACTTTGGGTTACGATGTTACCGCAGATTTGCGCAGGACATTTAAAAAACAAGGTCGCGAACTTGGTTTTTCTATGCAATACAATGGCAGCTCTTCCAAGGTGGATTATAGTGCGATACAGAGTAATGCTTATTCCATTGAAAATTATAAAGAACGAAGCAACAATCTTGGTTTAAATAATGAATTTACAACACAAATTGATTTTACCGAACCCATTAATAAAAATATAAATCTGGAATCGGGAATAAAAACAATCCTCAGAAAGGTTACGAGTGGTTATGATTTCGACAGTTTTTCCTATTTAAATCAGGAATACAAAACCATTACCGCCCGTTCAAATAGTTTTTATTACAATCAGAATGTGTATGGCGGATATACGCAGTTTACATGGCAATTTCACAAAAATTACAGCATGCGCGTGGGTGGCAGATATGAATTTACCATGTACGGCGGCGGTAGAAATGACTCTGGTGTGAGCTTCACAGGAAAGCCATATGGCAATTTAATTCCTTTCATTAACATCAACAGGAAATTCGGTTACAGTGGATTCTTGAAATTCAATTACACGCAGCGATTGTTGCGTCCGAGTTTATTTTATTTGAATCCTTATACCAATTTCAGTGATCCCAGAAACCTGACAACCGGCAATCCATATTTGCGTGCGGAAATTTCAAATAATTTTGAATTATCCGGAGGAAAATATACCCAAAAAGGTGGAGGTTCCGTAAATCTATACCATCGCAGAACCAGCAATGCCATTGAGTCTATTCGCAACGTTGACAGCCTGGGAATTTATAGAACCACCTATGGAAATGTAGGGCAAAATTCATTTACCGGATTGGATTTAAACATGAATATTACCGGTAAAAAATACATGTTAAATTTTAATGGCGGTGTAGGTTACGCTTACATAAAAAGCAATCAGACTTCCGGATTGGTTGCTGGTTTAACCAATTCAGGAATTACCTATAGTGCGGGAATGTATGGATTTTATAAGTTCGCCAAAAACTGGTCTGTAGAAGGTTTTGCCAGGATTAACGCTCCAACTTTCTCCTTACAGGGCCGCACCCAGAACTGGTATTTTCATACCATGGGAATCAAGCGCAGATTTAACAAAGACAAAGGCGGAATTGGTTTGGGAATCGACAATCCGTTTACCCCTCATGTTACCTATACCACCATTCAGGAAGGTAAAGATTTCAAATACACGGATGTACGCGAAATCAATATGCTGGGAGTGCGTTTGAATTTTGATTACAAATTTGGTAAACTGGAAGTTGAGCCGCCTAAAAAACCGAAAAAGGGAATCAAGAACGATGACCTGAAACAGGGTGAGGACCAGAATCAGGGGAATTGATGTGGGAAGTTAGATGTTGGATGTGAGATGTTAGAAGTGGGAAGCTTGTCCGTGCCGAAGGGTCGGGTGGGGTATAAAAGCCTGAATCCCTAATCCAACATTTTATACCCAATCTTTACACCATTAACAAACCGTCAGTACATTCCAATTAATTTTGTAGCATGGAGATCACAGGAAAGATCGTGCAATTATTGCCAAAACAGAGTGGACAGAGCCAAAAAGGTACCTGGGAAAAGCAGGATTACATTCTGGAAACAGAAGGGCAGTATCCCAAAAAAGTATGTTTTAATCTTTGGGGTGATAAAATAGCGCAATTTGGAATTCAGGAAAACGACCAGGTAATGGTAAGTTTTGACTTGGAAAGTCGCGAGTACAATGGCCGCTGGTATACCGATGTTCGGGCATGGAATGTAAAGAAAGTTGGCGCCGCCCAACCAGTATCCAGCGCTCCGGAAGATTTGGCTTTCAGTCCTTTTGAAGAAGGTGGAGATCCATTTGCTGCCGACAATAGCAGCGGTGGAGATGACCTGCCGTTTTAATAATTTTCTTTTTTAATTCATTCCATTTGTTCAAATGGAAGGCTTTATTGCATCAACTTTGATGCAATTTTAACCATACATATTTAATAAAGTCACACTTTTATTCCGGAAGTTAGTATTAAACCAAAAGCAACATGTCATTTTAACTTTTTCCACCTTTGGCATTGCCCAAAGGTGGAGCCAAAAGCTAGGCCCTCGGATAAAAAGCTGAAAAACTACGATTTGGATTTTCCACGCCGCTAAGGTTTTTGTCGAGGGGATGCAACGCTAAAATTCGCACTTATTGACAAAAACTGCAGCGGCTTCCTGCGCCCTTGCTTACGCCGGGCCGTCCCTGCGCGCAAATCCTGCATCTTGTTTTTCTACGCTTTTTCTCCGGATGGGCCATCACCGGGTTGCAACAAGTATGAATAAAATTTGTAATTGGAACACATTTTAACTTAGAACAAAAAATGTTAAAATTCGTTTCCTAATTATTGTTCTTAAATAAGCGTTGCAACCCGGCTTTAGCTGGCAGCAGCGTGCGAAAGGGCGCGAAACCCGTGCGGAGCGAAGCGGAGTAAGGGCGAAAGCTTGAGAGCGCCCTGAGCTGACTTCGGTCCGAAATGACGCCTTTGCCAGCTAAGAGTTTGGGCTCCACCCTTTTCGGCAAAAGGGTGGATTAAAAATAAATTTACTTTCACAAAAAATATTGTTTTCATTTTAATTGCACGACGCATAAAAAGAAATTTATTAAAGAAAAAAAACAACAAGAAAGGTTGCCCATAGGCATCCCTTTCCTGAATCAGGAATCAAACTGCCGCTTTCCCGCGTTCCTCAGCTCCCGGCAGTGCTCTGCGGGCTGATGGGTCCAGTTTATCGTTAATTGTTTGGTGGACCAGCAGCTGCGTTCAATTATAATAACGCAAAACCCGTGCAAAAGATTTTATTAGAACATTGGAATTACATTTTAATGAAGAATTCCCATATCGTGAAAACAGTAGTGCGCTGTAAGTCAATTACTTCAATAAATATTATTTATACTGTTTCTCCCAGACCACACAAATACATAGCAGCCATGCAAGCCATTTTGGGGTCTGAAGTTCTGGCCATCCAGGCCGCAATTGCTCCGGTGAGTGTATCTCCGCTGCCACCCTGCGAAAGTTCAGGCCCTCCGCTGCCATTAAATACGATAGAACCATCCGGACAAATCAATGCAGAATATTTGTCCTTAGCCAAAATATAGATTTGTTTGGATTGGCATACCTCTCTTGCCTTTTGAAATTTGTCTGAAGTGTGATTGAAAATCCCAAATAATCTGGTGAATTCTCCCGGATGCGGAGTGAGAATACTTCCGGGTAAAACATATTTCCAAAAGCCCTCATTTTCTGCCAGAATATTCAATGCATCTGCATCCAGAATTACCGGTTTATTCCAGGTTTTGAGAATGATTTTCAGGAATTCCGTGGATTCTGAATCCAGTCCCAATCCGGGACCAATTGCAAGTGTGGTGAAATTTTTATCGTTTACATGAAATGCATTTTCAACAATTAATTTTTTTGCGATATGCATGGCCTTTGGAATATTCGCCAGGTATAATTTTGCTCCTGCCGGTGCAAATGCAGTGGTCAAACCTGCCCCATGTTGAATACAGGAATTTGCTGCCAGGGCAATGGCTCCGTGCATCCCATTGTTGCCGCCGATGAGCAAAACATGTCCTGAATTACCCTTGTGTCCGTGTTCCGGTTTTTGGGGAATTGCCCGTAAAATATTTTTTATGTGTTGGGCTTCTGCAGATAAAAAATATTCCTCTGTTGGAGCATCCTTGATTTTTATTCCCGCATTTGCAATTCGGAAACTAATTTTATTTTCCGGATAAAAAAATGAGGGTTTGGGAGCTTCAATGGTATAAGTTATTTTGGAATGTACAAAAGAGTTGTAGGGCTGAAAACCTTTATCCAGAAGGCCGCTTGGCATGTCAATGGAATAAACGGTACCGCTAAAGTTGTTGATGATTTGAATGCATTTCAAAAACAAATCAGTAGCAATATGCTGCATTCCGGTTCCAAAAATGGCATCCAAAACTATGTCGCATTTTTCGAAATCAAGCTGATTCGGATCTTCAATATCTTGCACCAGATCAGCTTTATATTGCATCAATAATTGGTAATAAAAGGTATGATCGGCAGAGATATTTTTGCCGAAAATAGTTCTATATATTTTTACATCAAAACCATCGCGAAGCAGCATGAGAGCGATACATAAGCCATCTCCACCATTATTTCCGGGACCGCAAACTATTGCAATTTTTTGCCTTGCATTTAATTCAGGAATTAATTTATTATAAATCCCACGAGAAGCTCTTTCCATTAAATCAATTCCCGAAATGGGTTCTTCCGCAATGGTTTTTGCATCGCATTCCCTCATGGTATTTCCCGTTAAAACCGGAATCAGAAAGTCCATATATTCAGACTTTTGGGAATAACATGTACTTCTGCCAGCTTACTTACAAATCCTATTGCTTCTCCATCGACATGCATGGGTTTTCGACCTTCAAATTCCATCACAAAACTCGCACCGCTAATGCGATAAATATCCGGGCTTTTTGAAACCGTATTTGACGCAAAGCGAAAACCGAGAGATGGAATTTTTACCGGGCTCATTTTTTTAAAAATTACTGCATTTAAAGTTCCATCATCATCACGCGCACCGGATTCAACGCGAAAATTATTTCCCCATTGGCTGCCATTGCAAAAATCTACCATCCAGGTTTCACCCTGCCATATGCTGTTTTCATTGCTCACCACGGCTTCAAATGGCTCCATTCTCAGATTGCGCACCACAGTGGTGGTATAGCCGCGCAATCCACGGCGTTTGGTACCCTTAAATGCGTGGCTGATTTTTGCGGCAAATCCAATTCCCGCAATATTCAAAAAATGTATGCCATTGATGGTTCCGGTATCGCGTTTGCTGATTTGTGGATTCTCTATTATTTCCAGTGCTTTATTCCATTTTAAAGGAATGCTGTGATGCCTTGCAAATCCATTTCCTGAACCCAGCGGAATCATTGCCAGTGCAGTATCCGTTCCCAATAATTGTTTGCTGATGAGATTTAAAGTTCCATCTCCGCCACATCCAAATACCGCTTCAAAATTATGCTTTGCAAGATCCGCGGTGATTTCGCTAACTTCTTCGGAACTTCTGGTTTTATATAGCGCTTTCGGATTGTTTTTTTGTAAATAATGGATTAATTCAGTGGCCTGTTTTCTTGAAGCCACAGTTCCCGCTTCCGGATTGATGAGAAATGCAATTTTATTGTGTTTCAAATTCAATTGTTAAAGGAATATTGAATCAGATTTGCACCCATTTGCAATGCTTTAGCGCGAATGGTTTCCGGATCGTTATATACCTCGGCATCTTCCCAACCATTTCCCAAATCGCATTGGTAATCATAAAAACAAACCAACCTCCCCTCATGGATCAAACCAAAGCCCTGTGCAGGTTTGCCATCGTGCTCATGCACTTTAATCAGTCCGGTTGGGAATGAATAGGATTGGTTATAAACCGGATGTGAAAATGGCAATTCCACAAACTGCAATTCGGGAAAAACTTTTTTCATTTCCTTGCGAATATATTTATCCAATCCATAATTGTCGCAGATGTGCAAAAAGCCACCGCTGGTAAGATAGTTGCGCAGGTTGTTCGCTTCTGCATCTGTGAATATTACATTGCCATGGCCGGTCATAAAAACAAAACTGTAATTAAATATATCCGGAGACCCTGCATCCACTTGTTGCTCTTCCGGATCTATTCCAGTGCCAATATTACGGTTACAAAAAACCGCCAGATTTTTTAAAGCTGTTCTGCTGCTATACCAATCTCCGCCTCCATTGTATTTAAGTCTGGCGAGCTTCACAGAATATGAAGCCTGTTGCTTCGAAGCTGCAATAAAGGCTACACCGGTAAATACAGCTACTGCGGATATCCAAAACCACTTTTTATTAAACGGAATCATCACCAAAGCGAATTTAACTGTTTTTAAGGAATCCTGTAAAGATTTCATATCCCAATTCCATAGAAAAGGTAAACCCCTGCAAAATTTGAGAAGATGGACCAGAGCAATGGAATTACAGACGCATATTTCATCCATTTCTTGTTGGGATACCAATGAAATAATATAACAATTGGGATGATTAGAAAAAACTGATAATCCAGACTATATCGGGAGGCAAACTGCACCCAACCCGGACCCATTATACTGAATACCAATAATGCTATACAGACGGAAGAAATCAACGATGTAACAAACAGCCAGTTCAACATTAATTTCGTTTTCCATTGAAAGAAAATCAATATCACCGCAGGAATTAAAAATAAGAATACAGGTGAATTCCACAAAAGTCCGAAACCGTCATAATCCATTAGCAGCAAAGGGAATGCGGCCTGAAACTTTGGAAATTTCAATACTTCTATAAAAAAGTTTTCCGGAATATAGTGAAAGGAAAAAAATCCAAAATTCTCAAAATTCTCTTTAAAATAAGGATGAATATTTTGATAATACAATCCATTGTTCATTACATCTCCAAAGCGTGCATAATTGTACCAGCCGTTTAGAATAAAGGCAAGAAGTATTGGAATACCAAAGGAAATACTGTGTTGAAACCATTTAATTTTTCCAAATTTGTAAGCATAAATACACACAAAAAAAGGAATGGAAAATATCAGGTGATTTCTGGAAAAAACTGCCCCTGCAAATAACAAACCTGAAAGCAGAATACCAGTTTTCCCTTTTGCAATTAACAACATATAAATAGAGGTAAGCAATACCAGTTGCGCTACTACCTGGGCAAAAAACCAAACCGAACTGTTCATGGACATGTAGAAATGTACAGTGCCCAGTCCCCAAAATATTCCAAACCAGGCAATGAGATTATCAGAAATATTCAGTTGAAACCATTTCGCCATTTGTTTCAATACGAGCATAAAAAATAAAACATTTAAAAAGCCAATGATGGAAACAATGAGATCATCGGGAGTATTTAAGCCGAAAATGGCCACCCAAGGCATATAAATAATGGCTGGAACCGGAGGCCAGTACAGGTAGTTCTTGCCATGGAATTCGCTGAGATCATGGCAGTCCGGATAGGCAGGACAACGCACATCGGTATGGCCATGAAGAAATGAGTAGGCTAAATCTTTGAAATAGTGAAATCCGTTGGATTCTGTTCTAAAATGAAAATACTCCGGCAAGAATATTCCGGAATAAAATAACCATACCAATAATGCAACTAAAATGAATTTCAGATAGTATGGAATGGGAATCATTTTCATTTTTATACAGATTGGTGTATATAATTTACCTGCGAAATTCCGGTAAAATCAACGCATCCAAAGGAATGCCAAAAAAGCACATCCAACAAGGATACGGTAGATTCCAAATGCTGCAAAACCTTGTTTTTTTACCAGATTAATAAAGAATTTAATTGCAATTACAGCAGTAATAAAACTGAGTACATTTCCGATGGCGATATCCTTCAACTGTGATTCAGAAAGTACATCCCAATTTTTGAGTAATTTATACAGACCAGCTGCGGTTAGAGTTGGCACAGCCAGGAAAAAGGAAAATTCTGTAGCCGCAACTCTGTTTAATTTACAACCCAATGCACCGGCAATACTTGCGGCACTTCTGGATACCCCCGGAATCATGGCAATGCTCTGTACAATGCCAATCACAACTGCATCCTTGTAACCCATTCCGTCTACCGTTTTTTCACCACCAGGAAGTAATTTCTGGATAAACAAAAGAAAAATTCCAATGATAATTAGCGTGAATCCAACAATCACGGGTGTTTGTAGCATTTGTTCCAGAAAATCATCCAACAAGAGACCAAGAATGGCAGCGGGTATAAAACCTACAAGAAGTTTTAAATAGAAGGAATAGCTTTTGAAATTAAAAAATCTGCGCCAATAAAGGAAAACCACCGCTAAAATGGCTCCAAACTGTACGGAAATAATATAGGTATCGATATTCTCCAGCCTGAGCCCCAGTACTTCTCCGGTCATCATCAAATGACCTGTGGAACTTACGGGCAGGTATTCGGTAATCCCCTCAACTATAGCGAGGATCAGGTTTTGCAACCAGGTCATTCGGCTGCGTTATCTTCTTGTTTCTTTTCGCGATAAAAAATGGCGACAAATCCGAGACAGAATCCCAGGATTACCACTATAGGTGCAACTGTTGTGCGACGCATATCATAAATATCTCCGCTTTTGCCAGACATAATGATAAAGCCAAGCGTAATAACTGCCAAAGAAATCGCAGTGAAAATATAATTCATTTTGCCAAACAAGAAAGGAGCTTTGGAGAGGTCCTTTTTTGCATGAGTACCGGTTTGAACTTCCTGTTTGTGTTTGTTGGTGTGCATCAGTATAAATTTTCGATTTTACTGCGAAGATACTTACGGGTACTGAACCATGCACAAATAATCGCCAGGATTATTCCAAAAATCGCTATTCCGGTAAAAACGATTACGGCATATTGCCAGTTGATAAATGCCGCAAACTCGCGCATGGTGCCGAATTCCTTCCAAACATAGTGCAATCCGTACAGAATTCCTGCAAGGGCAAAACCGGCAATGGGGATGGCCAATAAAGCATGTTTGAGAAACTTCAATAAAAACGGTCGTACAATGAAAGAATTGGTGGCCCCAACCAACTGCATGCTTTTGATTATAAAGCGATTGGCGAATATGCTCAGCCTGGTACTGCTATTGATCAGGCCGATGGCGATAAGTGTAAATAATATTACAAGTACAAGAAGTATCCACTGGATTCGGTTTACATTTTTGTTAACGGATTCCACCAGATTTTTTTGGTAGACTACATCTTCAATAAAAGGGAAAGATTCAATTTCTCTGGCAACCGTTGCAATATTTGCCGGCTGTGCTTTTTCAGCCTTGAAGAATACTTCCAGGGATAATGGCAATTCAGATGCTTCCACATATTGCATGAAATCATCATCGTATTTATCACCCATTTGTTTCAACCCTTCTTCGCGGCTCACAAAATGACTGCGTTTCAGCCAGTCTTTTGTTTTCAATTCGTTTTCGAATTTGAAAACGGTTTGTTCAGAAACGCTGTCTTTGAAATAAATATCGATTCCGGAACCTTCAATAAGGCTGCGTGAAAGGCCATTGAAACCCAGTACGGAAAAGCCGAGAAGACCCAGCATAAACATGACCAGTGCCAGGCTCAGAATGCTTGGAAAAACCGAGGGTTTGCGTCTTCTAATTTTAGGAGCGGTTTCAGTCACAACGCGAAATACCGCCGTGATTGAATTTTAAACAAAGAAAGTTATCCTCAATGTGCGCATTACGTCATTAGATGAACTTACACGGATATGATGAGCAAAGGCTAAATGTATTCGGTGTATATTCTATAAATTCGCCGCATAAAATTTTATGACAGATTATCCAATTGGCACCAGAATTAAACATCCCAGTAAAGGCGAGGGTGTAATTATGACCGATACCGGCTCCTCTTACAGAATCTTTTTTTCTCCGGAATCCATACTTGAAATAGGAAAGGGCTTTGCCGGATTGGAACTGATTGAACTGGGCGCTCCTTCCGAAGCTCCTCTGAGTATGGAAAATATTGAAGAAGCACTGAAAAATATATTGGTAAAATACAGCGACTTCAGTGGAAAAGCGGAACTTGGAGGAAAATGGATAAAAGGCAATCTTGTCTTTGAACCCAACGATGCTTCCCTATCCGGTCATGAAATTCCGATTGAAACATTTTTTCATAAAGTGGTAATGGTGCGCGACAGGCTTAGGGTGCTGGAACAAAACGTCAACAGCCATTCCAAACTGGATGATGAAGATAAGGTAAATCTGCAGCAATATATTACCAGAGTATATGGCAGCCTTACGTCCTTTAACTTTCTTTTCAAAAACAAAAGCGACCATTTTGTGGGCGAATCTTCTAAAAAATAAATAAATAAACTTGTGAAATATTCCATCTTTTCCGGCTTCCTGTTCCTGTTTGCAATAAGCTGCAAGGCCCAACCTGCACTAAAAACCAAAGAAGTTTTTATGTACAAAAACGGTTTTACCTATGTGCATGCCACCGGCTCTGTGAATACATCCAATGGACAATTTAAATTTCCTGAAAAGGAAATTCCAAATGCATTATTCGGAGCCTTTTGGTTCGAGTCTCCGGGAGGAATTCAATTCGTGCTACGCCAGATAGACTCTACGGAGAAGCCAATAAAATCGCCTGCATTGGAAGATATTTTTGCAGCCAATGTTGGTAAGAAAATAAAACTCACCAATTATTTATCCAAAGAAAGTTCGGTGATTGAAGGAACGATTTATTCCGTTTATCCGAAGAGCGAAACAGAACAGGAATACAATTACAACCGCAGCGTGGCCGTGATTCAAACTGCCACCGGAATGATGGTTTTAAACCAGCAAATGCTATTGAGTATTTACCATGTGGAATTCGAAAATGGATCTCAATTAATTCCAACCAAAAAAATGGGAGAGCCAAAGTTGGTGGTCCAATTTAAAAAGCAAGACAAAACACAGGAACTGGGCATGGTATACCTGGAACACCATGAGTCCTGGTCACCGGCATACAGGTTGGTGTTGGAAAGCGATAAAAAAGCGCATTTAATTTTGAGTGCGGAAATACGTTCCGGAACTCTGGATATTCAAAATGCAGATTTGAATCTGGTAGTTGCAGCACCCAATATTTATTCAGCATATATGCCGAGCAGCCTGGTTGGAAATGTAAACTGGGTGCCCACTCCGGCAGGTAAATATGGTTACGGGGATAACAGGGTTTCACTCGCAAATAGTTCGAGCGAATCAAATGATATTGCGATTTCTGATACCAAAGTAGAAGATTATTTTATTTATAAAATCAGCAATTTTAATCTGCAAAAAAATCAAACTGCATTGGTGCAAATTCAGGAAGGAGAAATTAACACCGAACAATATTTCCAGTCAGTGTTGCCAGAGGTAAATGAATATTCGGCACCTTATACAGATGTTTATGGGGAATTACCGAAATATGATGTTTTTCATATGTTGAAATTCAAAAACAATTTAAAACAACCACTCACTTCTGCACCTGTTTTGATTGAATCCAAAATTTCAGGTGGAGGAAATTTGGTGATGTCTCAACCCATATTAAATACTACTGTTGTGGGAGGAGATTGTTATCTGAACATTGCAAAATCTCTGGATATTCCGTTGACCATGAAGGAAACTGAAAAATCAAGAATTTCCAATGCAAAAATAGTTGAAAATAAAACAGAAGTTGTGCAATATGATAATATCACAATGGAAAGTAATATGCACATGGAAAATCAAGGTGAAAAGGAAGTAGTATTAAAGGTTTCCAGAATGGTATTTGGCAATCTGCTAAAATGTGATGTAGATTGGAAAATTACATCAACCAAGCCCAGATATGGATCTTCCAATCCAGGGAATATGGTGGAATGGGAAATAAAATTAAAACCTGGGGAGAAAAAAGACATTACTTATTCTTACCAATATTATTTACGGGTCTATTAACACATAAAAAAGGAGGGAATAAATGAAGGTATTAAAAAATTTGGATGTATCCAATATTGTTTTTTTGGATATTGAAACGGTATCCCAGCAGCAGGAATATGAGGTGCTGGAAAATGACTGGAAATTGCTTTGGGACAAGAAGGCCAAGGCATTAGCAAAAAATGAAGAAAGCGCTGAAGAGGTATATGAACGCGCCGGAATTTATGCGGAATTCGGAAAAATTATTTGCATTGGGGTTGGGGTGCTTCGGGAATTTGGAGACGGATATAAACTGCGTGTAAAAACCTTCAGCGGAGATGATGAAAAAATATTGTTGAAGGAATTTGCTGACATGTTAAACGGTCATTATCACGGGCATCAATTTTTGCTTTGTGCGCATAACGGTAAGGAATTCGATTTCCCATATCTGTCGCGCAGAATGCTGGTTCATGGCATTGTTTTACCTCAGTTGCTGGATAATGCCGGTAAAAAACCCTGGGAAGTTCCGCATTTGGATACCATGGAGTTGTGGAAATTTGGTGACTATAAAAATTTTACTTCCCTGAACCTGTTAGCCAAGATTTTTGATATCCCCACACCAAAGGACGATATCGATGGCAGCCAGGTGGGGTCCGTTTATTGGCAGGATCACGATCTGGAGCGGATTGCGTTGTACTGTTCCAAAGATGTAATAACCCTTACCAGGTTGTTTCTAAAGTTCCGCGGAGAAGGATTTTTGGAAGATGAAAGGGTGGAATACATTCGGGATAATTAAAAAAAAGCAACGTTTCAGGTTAAATAATTGTCATTCAGTAGCAAAAAATACTCAGGGATTGCTTAACGATGACAATAATTAATTAAATTTGCCTTAACCCTCGCATGGATATAAAGCTTTACGCAACGATATTTTTATTTACCATCACTTGCAAGCTCGGAGCCGCTGAACCCACTATTGCGGCAACCAATCTGGTTATTGATAATATAAACTGTACATCCGCAAGAGTCAGCTGGACCAATGGGAACGGCAGTTGGCGCATTGTTTTAATCAAAGAGGCATCTGCCGTAAATACTACTCCGGCAGATGGAGTCAGGTATACATCCAGTGCTACTTTTGGAGCCGGGAGCGAATTGGGTACCGGTAATTATGTTTGCTATAACGGTGCCAGTAATATTTTCACCGTTAGTGGATTACAGCCGAATAAGACTTATCACATTGCGGTGTTTGAACACGATGCTGCAGCACCAGACTATTTCACCTCTACTTATCCCAGCGCCAGTTTCACCACTAAATTCTTAAATCTGGATTTTTCATACAGCTATACCGATAGCTGTCAAAAAACGAATAACATCATTTTTAAAAACAACTCCACTACTGATTTAACCGGAGTAACTTATACCTGGTACTTCAAAGATGGCAATCAGGCTACCGGATTTGATGTGCAGCACAGTTACCAGCAGGGTGGATATTTTGCCGTGCAGATTGTCGCACTACCATCGGGTGGCTGCCCCAATTCCTTTACCACCGGTAATCCTGTGCGTATTATTCCCAGGCCTGTTTCCAAACCTATTGAGAAAAACGGGAATTACAGCCAGTGCTTTACGGGAAATCATTTTTATTTCAACGACCAAACTTCTCTGGCGCCTGTTCCAAAATGCGCATATATAAGAACCTGGTATTTTTCTACCTCAGATATTGCAACATTTCCAACGCCTGACAGGGTTTATTCCAAACCTGGTACATACAGGATCTTTTTTGAAGCTGAAACGCTTTATGACAATAACAAAACCGGATGTAAAGACACAACATCACTTGTAATCAAAGTCATTGCAGATCCTTCCACCGGTGTAACAGTAAATTCAGATACCGTTCAGTGTCTTAAAGGAAATGAATTTGATTTTGACAACGTAAATCCGGGTGTGGTTTCTTACGACTGGGATTTTGATGATGGCGGTACTTCCACTCTGAAACAAGTAAAACACACCTATAACGATATTGGAGAATATCACGTGTTACATAAGGCTGCAAGTGTAGAGGGTTGTAAAAGCCAGACTACCAAAATTGTATTTGTAAAAAGCAATACAACAGCGAATTATTCCGGCCTTCCTGCAGAAGCTTGTGAAGGAGATTTGCCACTTACATTAATTCCAACAACCAGCGGTGGAATTTGGACAGGATCCAATCTTACCGACAGCATTTTTAATCCATCAAATCCAGGCCTTTTTAGCATAAAATATTTAATTCCCGATACATTTTGTCCGGATTCTTTAACCAAATCTATTCTGGTAAAACCATTGCCTAAATTCAGTCTTGGCGCAGATGAAAACCTTTGTGACGGTGGGACAAAAGACCTAACCGTGAATGTTGCCAAAGGTCAGATTCTGTGGGATGATGGAAGTACTGCTGCTACCAGAACCATTGGCAATGCGGGGAAATATTGGGCCCAGGTAACAGATTCCGGATGTGTATGGAAAGATGATATCGAGTTATTTGTAGGGTACACCCCAATAGTGAAACTCCCCAATGATACAAGCCTTTGCCGGGGTTCCATTTTACAACTGGACGCAGAATGGCCAAACAGTACCTATGCCTGGAGTAATAACAGCAAGGAGAAATCGATTTATGTTACTTCTGAAGGATTATATACAGTTACAGTTACCAATCCCTGTGGTGTTGCTTCTGATGATATTCGCGTGTATTTTCAGGGGGATTTCTGTGATGTTTTTATACCGGATGCTTTTACACCAAATGGCGACGGTAAAAATGAATATTTTGAAATATTAGGCAAGAACATAACCCCGCGCTTTTTTGTGATTTATGACAGATGGGGAGCCAAAGTATTCGACAGCAGAACCGATAACAGTTTCCGTTGGGATGGTTTCCATAATGGTTTGCCATGCGGCGATGCCATGTATTCCTATGTTTTTGCCTATGATGTGATTGCAGGTGATCACAAACGCAAAAACACCATCAAAGGCAGCGTATTGCTGTATCGCTAAATCTAAATTTTTAATTCCTGTTAATTAGGGATAATTTGTTGTTTTTTGTTCTGAAGATAAGAGACTTCAGACCTAATTTTGCAGGCAAATGCAAACTGCAAGTGCAACTATAGATCAGGCAACCCAATTGGGCTTGCTTCCCGAGGAATTTGATAAAATCTGTACCATTTTAGGCCGCACACCAAATTTCACTGAACTCAGTGTCTACTCTGTAATGTGGAGTGAGCATTGCAGTTATAAAAACTCCATTACCCTGCTTAAAACCCTGCCAAGAGAAGGCAGTAAGATATTGGCAAAGGCAGGGGAAGAGAATGCAGGATTGGTGGATATTGGTGATGGACTTGCATGTTGTTTTAAAATTGAAAGCCATAATCATCCAAGTGCAATTGAGCCTTATCAGGGCGCGGCAACTGGTGTTGGCGGAATAAACCGCGATATATTCAGTATGGGTGCAAGACCAATTGCACAACTGAATTCACTTCGATTTGGAAATATTAATTCTGCCAGAACCAAGTGGCTGGTAAAAGGTGTGGTAAAGGGTATTGGTGATTATGGAAATGCATTTGGAATTCCAACTGTTGGAGGTGAAGTGTATTTTGATGATTGCTATGAGCAAAATATTCTGGTAAATGCTATGAGTGTGGGCATAGTGGAAGTTGGTAAATCCATTTCCGCAGGTGCAGGCCCTGCCGGCAATCCGGTTTATATTTTTGGCTCCGCTACAGGTAAAGATGGCATTCATGGAGCTGCATTTGCATCCAAGGATATGGGAGAAAACAGCCATGAAGACTTGCCGAGTGTTCAGGTTGGGGATCCATTTTGGGAAAAACTTATTTTGGAAGCATCCATGGAAATTATCGAAACGGGTGCTGTGGTTGGTATGCAGGACATGGGTGCCGCCGGAATTACATGCAGCACCAGTGAAATGAGCGCCAAATCTGGGGTGGGAATGGATATTTGGTTGGACAAAGTACCCATGAGACAGAAAGATATGAAATCCTGGGAGCTGTTACTTAGTGAAAGCCAGGAACGCATGTTGGTTATTGTTCATAAAGGGAAGGAAAACCTGATTGAAAAAATTCTAGAAAAATGGGAATTAACTTATGCATGCATAGGTACCGTTACGGATAGTGGTAACGTAAGATATTATATGCACGGTGAGTTGGAAGCGGATATTCCGGCAGAAAGCCTTGTATTGGGAGGTGGAGCGCCGGTGTACCAAAGAGAATGGGAGCGACCAGCTTATATGGATGAAATTGCGAAATTCAAGATTTCGGACATAAGTGATGTGAATATGGAACAAGCGCGGGAAGTAGCCGTTTTTCTGGCAGCCCAGCCAAATATTGCGAGCAAAAACTGGATTTATGAGCAATATGATTCTATGGTAGGTACCATCAATCAAAGTACCAACAGACCCAGTGATGCTGCAGTAGTTAAAATTAAAGGCAGTAATCGCAGTCTGGCTTTAACGGTGGATTGCAACAGCAGGTATGTTTATGCGGATCCGGATAAAGGAACCCAGATTGCTGTTTCCGAAGCCGCAAGAAACATTGCATGCAGTGGTGGAGAACCAACAGGAGTAACCAATTGCCTGAACTTTGGTAACCCTTATAATAAAGAAGTTTATTATCAGTTTAAATATGCCATTGAAGGTATGGGCAAAGCCTGCAGAAAGTTCGATGCCCCAGTTACCGGTGGTAATGTAAGTTTTTACAATCAAAGCACCAGTGGAAATGCAGTTTATCCTACTCCTACAATAGGTATGGTTGGTGTAATCCAAGATGAAAGCCACATTATGACCATGGATTTTAAGGAAGCCGGCGATCGAATTGTTCTGATTGGAAAGCAAACCGATGATATAGGCTCCTCGCAATATGTAGCGAAATATCTGCAGGTGGAATATTCTACCTGTCCGTATTTTGATTTGGAGGAAGAATATCAGGTACAGGATTTTATTAAAAATGCAATTCGCAACGGATTGTTGCAAAGTGCACACGATCTTAGTGAGGGCGGTCTTTTTATTTCCTGTCTGGAATCTGCCATGGCTAGAAATGCAGGGTTTTCCATTTCAAAAAACAACCATCTGAGAAACGATGCATGGCTTTTTGGGGAGTCTCAGGGCAGAGTTTTGGTATCCGTGAAACCCGATAAATTACAAGGATTGATTTCACTCGCTGAAAAATCAGGAGTAGCTTTAGATGAAATAGGGGCAGTTACTGAAAGTGGTATTCAAATTAACCAGGTGGGATTTGGAGATACGGGTACTTTCAAAAACACGTACCATACTGCAATTCGAAATAAAATGGAAGCATAATTTCGATTCAAATCGTCTGGTTAATTATACATCCGTTTGCACCTTTCATTTTTAATTATAGTTTTGTATGAAACATTTATGAAAAATCTAAGAATACTTTCCTTTGCCCTGATCTGCACCAGCATGGTGTTTGTAGCGTCTTCCTGTAAAAAAGGCGAAAATGATCCTTTCCTTTCATTCCGCAGTCGTGATGGCAGAATTACTGCTGTTTGGAAATTGGTAGGGATAGAAGGAACAACAAAAAACACCAGCGTTTCCGGTTCAACAACTTCCATAACCACCACTACACAAGCATATTCCGGCGGCACACTAACAACTACAACAACTTCCAGTTCCGGAACAACTTCCAATACGTCCAAATTTGATTTTGAAATGACTTTGGAAAAGGATGGCCACTATGCAAGTAAAACCAATAATTACAATACTTCAGGTACACTTACATCTGCGTACGAAGCTGAAGGAAACTGGGTTTGGTTAACTGATGGGAAAAACAAATCCAGTGTTACCATTACCGATCTTTCAGGCAGTGTGGCAAGTGGAACATTTGATGTAGATCAGCTAAAATCGAAAGAGTTGAAATTGAAAAAACACCAGCGCATCAGGCAGGCAAGCGGCTCAAATAGTTTTGAGCAGGATGCTACAACAACCTACACTTACGAAAAACAATAATTCCATAAATTGAATAAAAAGGCCTTCATTTGAAGGCCTTTTTTTATGCAGTTTTCAATATGGGAAAAACATTATGTTTCGAAACCGGATATAGTGGTTTTAGGAAACGGAATAGTGGGTTTGCAGTGTGCGATTCATTTGAAATTAAAATATCCAAAGCGCAGAATTTGGGTAATTGACCGGGCGCCTTTTAGCATGGGAGCAAGTATGCGCAATGCGGGTTTTGCCTGTTTTGGAAGTGCGGGAGAAATCCTGGATGATATTCACAGAACATCTGAAGAGGCAGCATTTAATTTATATGCTCAGAGATATACCGGATTGAAATATCTCACGGAAGACTTTGGTGCAGAAAAAATAGGATATGAAAAAACGGGAGGATATGAAATATTTCCTACGGCCCAGGATGCGGAATTGCAAAAAGTAAAACAACATTTGCATGAAATAAATGAACATTTAAAAGAAGTTACAGGTGAAATTCCATTTGTGGTAAAATCCTCCACTGCATTGGGGATGAATGTTCTGCCTGAAGCAATTTATACCCCACTGGAAGGTGCGATTCAAACAGATTTGTTGTACAAAAATATTCGTGAAAAAGCACAGGAATGCGGGGTTGAAATTTATTCCGGAATTGAAGTGGTCGCATTGGAAACAGATGCATTGACATATTGGACCTTACACACCACCTCCGGTCTTTCTATTCAATGCAAAAGATTGGTAGTTTGCACGAACGGATTCGCAAAAAAATTATTACCTGAACTGAATGTACAACCTGCCCGTGGGCAAGTACTTGTAACTTCCACTATTCCCGGTTTGCGCTGGCGTGGATTGATGCATGCGGAACAGGGATATTATTATTTCAGAAGTTTGGGTACCAGAATTTTAATTGGCGGAGCCAGACATTTGGACAAAGAAGAGGAAACTAGTTATGAACTGGAAACCAACGAAAATTTGCAAAATGAGCTGAAGCGATTTCTGAATGAGGTTGTAATTCCCGGGGAGAACTTTGAAATTACCCATCAATGGGCCGGAATTATGGGAATGGCTGATGACAGAAGTCCTTTGGTAGCAGAGCATAAGCCGGGATTATTTATTTGTTTGCGAATGGGTGGAATGGGCGTCGCACTGAGTGCTCTGGTTTCCCGCAGACTGGCAGAAATGGTAACCGGATTATAGCATTGCAACATTTTTAGCACAATATTTGTCTGTATTCATACAATGCGCCTTTTTTTCATTCTGTGTAGTCTCTCCTTTTCAACGTTTTTGCATGCACAAAAACTCTCTACCTCCGATACTACAAAGGAAATAGAGCTGGAATTGCATGTAGGTGATACCATGGAAATAGGTATTTGTGAAGGAGCGAATTTTAAACATTTGGATTATTTCAGAAAAACCCGTTGGGCAGATACCATAATCCCTTATGATACAGCAACCGGTGAAGGATTCTATAAGTCATTTTTTACTACCGGTGATTTTGATGCGAGTGAATTGCCTGCCAGTTTTTCCGGTGCGTATTATGAAATTATGGGGATGGAAGTTCTCATCAATAAAAATACGGGAAAGGAAATGGGAATCCTCTATTTAAAGGCTACTGAGCCTAATTCCGTAATCTGGGTAGACTTTACAGAAGCCATGCAGGCCAAGGAAATTGGACTCATAGGACAATTTAAAAAATAGTATTTAAGCCACAGCCAGTATCCCGGTTTGTTTTCTTTTTAAAAAACGAATAACTTTGGAATACCCGAATTACCTCTCCCATTAATGGACAATTATGACATATCCGATGCTCTCGGATTCTATGCGAAACTCGCAGAATTACATGACGAAAATCCCTTTAAAGTAAAGGCATTTGCTTCTGCAGCATTTAATTTAAAAAAAGTTAAGGAACCTCTGGAGGGAATGGATGATGAGGCACTTACAAAAGTACCCGGTGTAGGAAAAAGTGTCATCTCCGCTGTAAAGCAGATTTTACATACCGGCAGTTTTGCAGATTTGGATTCTGTAATTCAAAAAACACCTCAGGGAATATTAGAAATGTTGCGTATAAAAGGGTTGGGGCCAAAAAAAGTGCAGGGCATTTGGCGCAATATGGAAATTGACAATGTGGAAGATTTGTTTAATGCCTGCAGAGAAAACAGGTTGGTAGAACAACCGGGGTTTGGCCTTAAAACACAAGGAGAAGTAATGCGTGCAATTGAGTTCTCCTGGGGTGCAAAAGGGAAATACCATTATGCTAGAGTGGAAAAAATCGCTCTGGATTTGTTGGCAGAATTAAAAAATGATTTTCCGGATGCCTTGCATTCCATAACCGGAGAAATGAGGAGGAAATGTGAAGTGGTGGAATCCATAGATCTGATAACTACTGCGGATCCGGCGGCTTCCAAACAGTGTTTTCTGAACAATGGCCTTTTAGAAACAGACAATGGATTTACAGATTCTGCAGGTTACCACTATCGAATATTTCATTCCAATAAAGACAACTTTTATTCAAAGCTTTTTGAAACAACCGGTTCCGATCAACATCTTCAGTTGATAAATTATGTTTCCGGAAATAATGTTAACTCGGAAGAGGAAATCTATGCCTCGCTGAAAGAACCATTTGTAGAGCCTGAAATGCGGGAAAGGTTGGAAGAACTGGAGCGGGTGCGCTCTGGAAAAGCAACTGGTCTGCTTCAGTTTTCGGATTTAAAGGGAATACTCCATAACCACAGCACATATAGCGATGGATTGCAAAGTTTGCAGGAAATGGCAGAATATTGCCGCGAACTGGATTATGAATATTTGGGTATTTGCGACCATAGTAAAAGTGCCGGTTATGCAAATGGATTGCAGGTTGCAAGGGTTTTGGATCAACATGCGGAAATAGACAAGTTAAATGCCACCATGCATCCTTTTCGTATTTTTAAAGGAATTGAAAGTGATATTTTAAATGATGGTAGTTTGGATTATGAACCTGAAATTTTAGCCAAATTTGACCTGGTTGTAGCATCGGTTCACAGCAATTTGAAAATGCAGGAAGATGTTGCCAACAACAGGTTGAAGAAAGCAATAGAAAATCCTTACACCCATATTTTGGGGCATCCTACAGGGAGATTGCTTTTGTTGCGTGAAGGATATAAAATTGATCATGCCTATATCATTGATGCCTGTGCCGCAAATGGTGTAGCAATCGAACTAAATGCAAATCCATACAGACTGGACCTGGATTGGCGCTGGGTGGGCTATGCCATGGATAAAGGGGTAATGGTAAGCATTAATCCGGATGCACATGAAAAGCATGCCTATCACGATATGTATTTTGGAACATTAGCCGCGCGCAAAGGTGGCCTTACCAAGGAATTTACACTGAATGCATTTTCCTTGGGTGAAATGGAAACTTGGTTGAAAAACAAAAGAAATCAATCCATTGCCGGGCATTGATTAGATTTGCTGTGTGCTGAAGGTACTTGTGCTTCGTTTCAGTTCCATTGGAGATATTGTTCTCACTACTCCGGTGTTGCGTTGTTTGAAATTACAACGTGAGGATGTACAGTTGCATTTTGCTACCAAAACCCGTTACGCGGAGCTGCTTAAATTCAATCCTTACATCGATAAACTCCACTTGTTGGATAATTCAACCCATGAACTTATTGACAAACTGCATGAAGAAAATTTTGATCTGATTGTGGATTTACACAATAATGTAAGAACAGGAAGAATTAAGCTGGCATTGGGTATTAAGTCACATACCGTACATAAATTGAATTTCAAAAAATGGTTACTGGTACGGTTTAAAGTAAATATCTTACCTGAAATACATCTGGTAGAGCGAAACCTGAAAACCGTTGCAGCCCTTGGGGTTCATTATGATGACAGGGGTTTGGACTTTTTTATGGATCCGGCCACTGCTATTCCTGAAACTCTGAAAGAGAAAATTAAGGATAAATCGTACGTGGTTTATGCTGCCGGAGGAACCCATGTTACCAAAAGACTGCCTGTACACAAGATGCGGGAACTAGTGGAAAATGTAGATGATCTTTTAATTATTATCGGTGGCCGGGACGACAAAAACTCGGTGGATGAAGCAATTAAAGGTCTTCAACGGAATGTGGTAAATGCTTGCGGAGAGCTCAGCATCATGGAAAGTGCATTATTGATGCAGGGTGCCAGACTGGTAATTTCTCATGATACCGGAATGATGCACATTGCAGCCGCTTTGCATAAGAAGTTAATTTCTATCTGGGGAAATACGGTGCCAGATTTTGGAATGTGGCCTTTATATCCGGGAGATGAAACTTTGGGCAACCATTTGGAACTGGAAGTATCTGCATTGGAGTGCAGGCCCTGCAGTAAATTGGGTTACGATCGATGTCCCAAAGGACATTTCGATTGCATGAACCATCAAAACCTGACAAAAATCGGCGAAAAACTTTAGAAGGCAGAATGTATCTTGGTGTTACCAAGTGTTATTTTCCTTATTTTCGCGCCTTCGTAAAAAAGTGAATTTTTCAAATCCAGATGAAGAATAAAAAGACCATCATCGTTTTCTCCATTTTGTTGGGACTAGCATGTGCCTGGCAACTATCTTTCAGTTTAAAGACACGCAGTTTTGAAGACAAGGCGAGAACTTTCGCAAGTAAAAGCAAGTCTGATAAAGGCTCAGCCTATCGCAGATATATAGATAGTCTTGGAAACAAGCCCATTTATGATATCGGAATTGCCTCATTTACCTATTTTGAGTGTAAGCAAAGGGAAGTAAACCTGGGCTTGGATCTTAGAGGTGGAATGAACGTAATTCTGGAAGTGGATAAAGGAACAATCATCAAGGGATTGAGCAACAATTCCGATGACCAGGATCTGAAAAAGGCTGTTGCAAAATCAGACCAGATCATGCGCGAAAAAGGTGGTGATTATGTGAATATTTTCATTCAATCCTTCAAAGAAATTGCACCAAACAGAAAGATTGCAAATCTCTTCGTAAAAGGCAATAACAAATCCGGTGGCATTCAGAATAACAGCAGTGAGAGTCAGGTAAATGCACTTTTGCGTCAGGAAACTGAAGGTGCCATTGACCGCGTATATGAAGTAGTTGAAAAACGTATCAATCAGGCAAACGTTACCCAGCCTACCATTCAAAAAATTGATGGTGGCCGTATTAGTGTTGAATTGCCGGGTGTTGACAATCCAAAGCGTATGGAAGATTTGGTTGAAAAGAGCGCAAATCTGGAATTTTACGAGGTTTACGGAAATACCCAAATTGATAATGAAGGCAGTAAGTTTTTGGAGCGTCTGCTGAAAATCAGTGCGAATCTGGAAAGACCCGCTGATACTTCTACTGCCAAATCCGATTCGACTTTAGCCGGTAAGGAAAAAGACAGCTCACAGGTTGCAGATGCAGACACCAATTCTGCTAAAAGTTCCGACGAGAGCAGTAAAATGGCATCCAGCCCGCTAGGAAAGCTGCTCAAACCTATGCCTCAGGGTTCATATGTGGCCTTGATAAAAGCTTCTGACAGACAAAAACTAACCAATTTGCTGGAGAACCCCATCTATCAGGGGGAAATGGCTAATGCCAAAGTTGCCTTCAGCGCAAAACCGGCGGAAATCAATCAGCAAGGAAAAGAAACCAATAGTGCAGATGAATATGAAGTGTATTTTCTGAAGAAAGACCGTGATGGAAAAGCAGTTTTGTCTTCAGATGAAGAGAATATTATCAGCGATGCCCGCGCCAATCCCGGACAAACCGGTGGTTTGGAAGTGGCAATGGAAATGACTCCGCAAGCTGCAAGCAGATGGGCTCAGATTACAGGTACAAACCTGAATAAGTTCATTGCAATAGTGCTGGATGGCCGTGTGTATTCTGCTCCGGTGGTGCAAAGTAAAATTAGCGGTGGCAATAGCCAGATCACAGGCAATTTCGATATTAAAGAAGCAGAAGATTTAGCAAACGTATTGAAGGCAGGTAAACTTCCCGCTCCTGCAAAGATTGTGGCGAGCGAGGTAGTAGGACCAACTCTTGGACAAGAGTCCATTGACAGAGGTTTGAACTCACTGATGTTTGGCTTTATAGCGGTACTCGCATTTATGATATTGTATTACAACCGTGCAGGTTGGATTGCGATTGTGGCGGTATTTGCAAACGTATTTGTAATTTTTGGGGTACTCTCCAATTTGGGTGCAGCACTTACTTTACCCGGTATTGCAGGTGTAATCCTAACAGTTGGTATGGCGGTGGATGCGAACGTTTTGATATTTGAAAGGATAAAGGAAGAACTGCGACAGGGCAAGAGCCAGCGAACAGCGCTGGAACTGGGCTTTAAGCATGCTATGAGCGCAATTATTGACTCTAACCTTACCACGCTGCTTTCCGGTACCATTTTGATGTTTACCGGTGCTGGTCCTGCTTATGGATTTGCAGTAATTCTGGTTATCGGTATTTTCAGTTCTTTATACACCTCGCTTTTAATCACCAGATTATTGTTGACCAAACGTGTGGATAGCGGAAAAGAAACCGCATTTGGATACAAATGGAACAGACATTTATTGGAAAATATCAATTTTGACTTCGTAGGAAAACGTCGTTTGTTCTTCTTTGTAAGCTTACCAGTTATTCTCGTTGCATCTGTATTATTCGTAATGCGCGGTGGAATGTCAACTGGTATCGATTTTAAGGGAGGAAATTCCTATATCATTCAAACACAACCTTCGGCGAAATACGGTGTGGATGATCTGAAGGTAAGACTGGACAAGCATCTTCCCGGAAGTAGCAATGAGGTTAAGACATTTGGTTCTGAGGGCAAGTTTCGTGTGATTACTACTTACATGATCAATAGTGACAGTAAGGAAGACCGCGAGAAAGCCAGCCATAAAGTTTTAGAATCTTTACAAGATTTGAAACTGGTAATTCATAATGATGATCCGAATACGGCTATTTTAAGTTCTAACAGGGTAGGTGCTACCGTAGCAACCTCCGTAAGAAATAAATCTATTGTGTTACTTGTATTAGCAACCATTGGCATGTTCCTGTATATCATTTTCCGATTCAGAAATGTGGCATTTGCTTCTGGTGCATTAATTGCATTGGTACACGATATTTTATTTGTACTGGCTGTATTTGTTTTGTTAGATGGTGTAGTTCCATTCCCAATGGAATTTGATCAGAATTTTATTGCAGCAATGCTTACGTTGGTCGGATATTCGATGCACGATACGGTAATTGTATTTGACCGTATTCGTGAATATTTAACCAACAAACATACCAAGGCAGATGAACCGGGTTTAATCAACGCCGCGATTAACCAAACACTGAACAGAACCATTGTAACTTCACTTACAGTATTTATTGTTGTGGTTACTCTGTTCCTTTTTGGTGGAGATTCCTTAAAAGGATTTTCACTCACACTTATTGTAGGTGTAATTGTAGGAACTTATTCTTCCATCTTTATTGCAACACCGGTTGTTGTGGAATTTGGCTCCAGAAAAGATAAAAAAGAATTAAACTAAGAACTTCGCATAAAATGCAAAAAGCGGAGTGATATACTCCGCTTTTTTTTTGATAAAAAACAAAATGAACAACGAAATAAATATTGGAGGATTAAACGCGGCAGATATTGCTGCAGAGTTTGGAACGCCTGTTTATGTATATGATGCAGGTAAAATCAGGGCGCAGTACCAACGCTTAAAAAGTGCATTTCCAGGTGTAAAAGTAAGTTTGCATTATGCACTGAAAGCATTAAATAATATCAATGTTTTGAAGGTATTAAAACAAGAGGGTTCAGGGTTAGATGCTGTTTCACTTAATGAAGTGATGATGGGCTTGCGTGCCGGTTTTTCTCCCTCTCAGATTATGTATACTCCCAATTGTGTGGATTTTGATGAAATAAAACAAGCTGTAGAATTGGGCGTACATATCAATATCGATAATATTTCAGTATTGGAGCAATTCGGACATTTTTATGGAAGCTCAGTTCCTGTTTGTGTTCGTTTAAATCCACATATTATGGCCGGAGGTCATAGTCATATTTCCGTGGGGCATATTGATTCCAAATTCGGAATTTCCATTTATCAATTGCGCCATGTATTGCGCGTGGTACAAAGCCTTAAAATGCGGGTGAATGGATTGCACATGCATACCGGAAGCGATATTCTGGATGCAGAAGTATTTCTTCGTGGGGCAGAATTATTGTTTGAAGCAGCAAAAGATTTCCCGGATTTGGAATTTATGGATTTTGGAAGTGGGTTTAAAGTGGCATATAAAGAAGGGGATATTGTTACAGATATAGAAGAAATTGGCAACCAGATTGCAACGGCTTTTAAGGCATTTTGTGCAGAATACGGCCGTGATCTGGAATTGTGGTTTGAACCTGGAAAATTTGTAGTGAGTGAAAGTGGTTACCTGCTGGTAAAAGCGAATGTAATTAAGCAAACTACAAGTACCGTATTTATTGGGGTAAATTCGGGACAAAACCATTTAATACGACCCATGTTTTATGATGCTTACCATCAGATTATTAATGTGAGCAACCCGGCCGGATTGCCACGCGTATACAGCGTGGTGGGTTATATTTGTGAAACGGATACTCTTGGATATGATCGCAAAATTGCCGAAGTGCGCGAAGGGGATGTACTCGCCATATTAAATGCAGGGGCTTATGGATTTACCATGAGCAACAATTACAATGCGAGAACCAGGCCTGCAGAAGTTCTGGTGCTGGATGGCAAAGCACATTTAATTCGCAAAGCCGAACATTTCGAAGATCTCGTGCGCAACGAAATCGATGTGATTGGCTAATAAAATCAGTGGAAATATTTGGTGTATTTTGAATTATGGATACACCGCACATTAGTTTTTATAAAATCGAATTACGTATCTGAAACCAACATTATTGGAACGGTACATTTCATTTTTAAAGATGGTTGCAGCCGGTTGCAGGTAAAAGAATTCCTGATTCCAACTTCCACCTTTTATGGCGTAAAAATGCTCCATCTGCGTAGTATCGTGCAGCGATTTATTCAGCATTTCCGGATCCACAGGCATGGGATTGGGCACCAAATTGCCGGTATAGGTGTACATATATTCCTGCGTATTGAAAAGGGTATTTCTCGCAGCGGTTTCGGTCCATTCCGAAACATTGCCCAGCAGGTTATAAATGCCATAAACCGAAGGGTATGATTTCACAGGGGTAATTACTCCTTTATCCGTTTCATAGTAAGTATATGGAACCCGTAAGTTTTGCAATCGAAAAGAAGGCATTTCTCCGAAATTTGCGCGATATCCGGCGGCACCCAAAACAAATGCGGTGGAATTTGGAATTACCGGCCCCATTCCAGCTTTGTTAAAAGCCAATACCCATTTGGGATAAAGTGATGTGTATACCGCTTGAAATTCATATTCCTGCGGAAGCGAGACTTCCACTTTGTAATTTTGAATTCCATTTTTTTTCAGCAGTTTTAAAATTTCTTCAGTTTTCCATTTACAAAATTGTATGGCTTGCCAATGGTTGATACCTACAACAGGATAAGTGCGATATGCTTTGTGTTGAAAATAATAATGCACATAAGGATGGTCATCTATTCCTTCTTTTAACCATACCAATGTATCCGGGTAGTATGCCGGTGCGGTATGGGTTTTTAAAAATTCTGCATATTCTGCATTGGAAATTTCCAATGCATGAATAAAAAATGGATTGGTATGGAAATATTTATTAGCATTCCAGATGCTGTCATATCCGCTCTGGGACTCGGTTAAAAAACTCACACTATCTATAAAAATATCCTGGTTTTTTGTCAGAATTTTTATGGTTTTGGCATCAGGTTTTACGGAGTAATCAAGGTTTGGATCGTATTTTTGTAACTGATAGTAATACCGGATGTGGTAGGCAGATGAAACATCCTGTGCGAAAGATTTTAATTGAATTAAAAATACAATTAGAAATATTGGAAATTTCATCCTTCGCGAAAATTATCCATTCAAATTGCTCAACAATTCCTGAATATTTTCGAATTTTGGAATTTCACTGGAATTTTCTAAAACTTCTGCATACTGCACTACGCCCTCTTTATCGATTACAAATGCTGAACGTTTGGATACTCCTTTCATTCCTTGTCCAAATACCGGATAAATGGTATCGTAAAGCGTACTTACTTCTTTATTAAAATCACTGAGCATTTCAAAATTGAAACCTTCCATTTCCTTCCATTTGCGAAGTACATGCAGGGAATCTACGGATATGGCAAATACTTCTGCTTTCAGATCGTTATAAATTTGCATATGATCCCTCATGCTGCAAAGTTCTATGGTGCAGGTGCCTGTAAATGCCAGCGGGAAAAAAAGCAACAATACATTCTTTCCGCGATGGTGGCTCAAAGTAATGGGTTGCTTTTCAGTATTGTATAGGGTGAAATCGGGTGCTGGTTGGCCTGTTTGTATCATAATGCAATATGCAACAATTTTAATGGATTTGGGTTCATTATTTTCGAAAATAAACCATTAATTGGTTAAGAAATAAGCGGGATTGGAGCTGTTCTTTTTGTTCAATTTTAAATCCTGTAATAGTCCGGATTTAGGCCTCAATGTAAAGGTCCAACGCTGGGCAATACCGGATGGAATCCAGTGGAATTCCAATTGCCAGCAGTGAAGGTTTCGCGAAATGCGAAATTCACTGGAAGCAATTTCCTTATGCTTAAAGTCATATCCGGTTGAATAACCTATTTTCCACTCCGGAGTGATGTTGAAATCCCCAGAAACACTAACTCGTTGCGCACTCACCCGGTCTTTGGGATTCAACGCAAGATTGTCATATGTAAAATAATAATTCAATGCTACAGACCAAGGCAATTTAAAGTCGATATAATTTTCCTGCGTTTTTTGAATGTCCTTTAATTCTTGCTCCTCCTCCTTAGACAGGTGTTTGTCTGGCTCGGCTTTTTTCTTTTTGAATGTTTCGGGGCTTAATCTGGTATTTAGTGTTGCATTAAAATTTTGATAGGTCAGTAATTGGTGATCGGTTTGCCAGGCGTATTCCTTAATCAGTTTGCGTTTGTCATTCAACCCATAAAGGCTATAGGAGGCATCCATATGAATGTTAAACAATTTCAGTAACATGGTATTGAAATCAAAACGGAGACTGGACCAGTTCATGCTATCAGCAAGGAAATTATAACTTCCGTTTATTCTAAATCCATCAATAATATTAACGGGCGGATCCAACTTCTCTTTTCCATTACTATCCAAAGAGCCTGCTCGTTTGGCCTGCAAATTATTGTTGATACCAAAACCCAGATATGCACTTTTTTGCTGGGAAAAGGGTGTATATATTCCATCATATAGATTATATTTTACAACTGAATCGGTGAGTGTATGGTTGATATAAGTTCTGGTAATCCCCATTTTGTCCGGGTTTATTTCCGGATTATATCCCACAGATACCGATGGTGTGATGATATGGCGGAGAGCCCTTAGTTTTCCTATTTTTAGATTTTTGAGTGTTCCGTAAATATTTGTATTCATGCTGGTTGACACTCCCCAGCGACTCATTCTGAAAAACCCGCCACTGTCTTTATAAAGTGTTTTTCCGGCGGTGTCGGCGGATTGAATTTTAGATTTGAAATACCAATTTTCATTGTAATTAAATGATGGACTGAAATTCAATATGCCTTTAAACAATTTAAAATTGGTACTTATCGGCAGGGAATGCGCCATTCCACTTTGTATTTTTTTCAATTCAGCTCTGCCACCTTCCTTAAACAACAAGGTATCTGATGTATTCAATACATTATTATAGGTGAAATTATAACTCAGTCTGGTTTGTTTTAATATTTGAATATCCCTGGTCATTTTACCAAATGGCGTGATGCTTGGAACACCCATACTAATTGAAGGCATTTCCAGCCGAAAGCTCTTGTCTGCTGTATTTTGTGAATGCCTGGCAGAAGCGGAGAAATTGAGCCGGTTTTTGAAAAAATTTCTACCGTAATTAATACCGGAGTTGAACTGGTTTTGTGCAAATGAATTAATGCTTCGGGAGTTTAATTTATTAAAGTTTCCGGTTTGGATATTCACATTACCATTTAAGGTTGTACCTGGTAAAAATTTAGAATCAAAACCGAATCCGCCTCTTAAATTGAAATCCAGTTTGCGTTCAAAAGTAGGGCTGGTAATCTCGCTGCCATTTCCAAACCAACTGGCATTCACACTAAAATTGGCGTTATATTTATATCGTTTTAAAATATTACTTGCTACACCCAAACGCAAATCGCCATTAAAATAAGCATCGGAACTTATGGTCAAATCTGCATAAGGTCCAAGTCCGGTATAGTAACCCAAATTCTGCAGAAAAAAAGTTTGATTGCCTGGATTGAAACCGGGATTTGGAAATAGAATTCCATTCCGCCTTCCTTTATTTACCGGTGCCAGACCGAAGGGTACAAACAAGGGAGTTGGTACATCTTCCACCACCAGATTCGTAGGTCCGAAGAAGACTTTGTTTTTGGGTTTGGTAACTACTTTTACCCTTCTGGCATTAAAATAAAAATGCGGATGATCCTCATTGCAGGTAGTGATTTTGCCATCCGTTCCAACAAAACTCCCGTCGGACTGTTTCAAAACCCTGTCCAGGTGAATGTATGCCTCATCCTGTACCAGTCGGAGGCCATATACACGTCCTTTTTTAGTTTTGCTGTTGTATCGCATGGAGTCAGCAGTGTAGGTGTCATCGCCATCTTTAAGAACAGGTAAAAAATTATATTTTCCGGTTGAATCGATGCCACCGGTGGCGAAAATTTCCTTTTTTGTCAGATCAACTTCAATAAAATAAGCGTGAAGATTCATGGTCCCATACAGGATTTCGGCGTTCTTATAAAGATAGACCTTATTTTTTTTAATCAGAAAAATGATAGAATCGGTGGCTTTATAATCTATAGGTTTATCCAATCCACTGCTGTTTGGATTGCCTCCAATGTTTTGAATGGAGCTGTCCTTTTTTTCGGACTGGATGTTTTGAGCAGCCAATTTCCCTGCATTCCCAAAGGAAATTGCCAAAATGGCTAATACAATTAACAAGCTTCGTAGATAAACAAAAAGATGCAAAATAATTGACCTCGGATTCGTTGCGCGAACTTCGTCAAAAATTTTGCCACATTTCTTTTCGTTATTAAAATAAAGGATTTGGCAAGGTTTATGAAATACAAATAGATATGAGAATAGTAATTGCGTTTTTACTTACTCTGGGAATATTTATGTTGCTCCCATCGGCAGGTGTAAAACCTCATGCTGCGGGATCCACTTTGAAAACCATTGTTTTGGATGCCGGACACGGAGGTCAGGACCCTGGCTGTAACGGGGCAGGTGAGATTTGGGAAAAGAATGTGACACTCGCAATCACCCTGAAATTGGGAAAATTACTGGAAGATTCTATGAAGGATGTAAAAGTGGTGTACACCCGCAAAACTGACAAATTTGTTGAGTTGTGGGAAAGGCCCAATCAGGCGAATAAAGATAACGCAGACCTATTCATCAGCATCCATTGCAATGCCAATAACAACACTGCTGCTGCGGGAAGTGAAACTTATTTTATGGGTTTACACAAAACATCAGGCAATCTGGAAGTTTCCAAGCGTGAAAATTCAGTAATCACCTATGAAAGCGATTACAAAACCAACGAACGTTATGGCGGATTCGACCCCAATTCCCCTGAAAGTCATATCATTTTCACATTGGTTCAAAATGCATTTCTGCAACAATCCCTAAAGTTTTCCCAGATGGTAGAAAATCAAACCGGGGCAATTTCGAAGGTAAAATCCAGGGGTATCAAACAAGCAGGTTTTTTGGTTCTTTGGCAAACGGCCATGCCAAGTGTACTGGTAGAAACCGGCTTTTTAACCAATGCATCCGATAGGGCAGTTTTAAAATCGGAAGAAGGGCAAAAAATAATTGCCAAAGGCATTTACAAGGCTATAGTAGCCTATAAAAAAGAACTGGAAAAGTCTGCAGCAATAAAAGCAGAGAAAAAAAATACCGCAACAGATTCAACAAAATCAGCGAAAAACATCCGTTGAATGGATGCATGTAAGGTATTGTATTACATAAAGTTAAGTTGATACATTACTCAAGAATTCAATAGTGTTATTTATTAACATGGCGATATCCGGCAATTAGAATTTGTCAGACAATTGTCATGTTGAGGGAAACCTTGAAAAAACAATGGAAGTATGATGCAACCTAAGGTCTTTTTTGCGTCATTTGTGCAAAGAACTAGTTACGTTTATATATGAAAAAATCAATTACATCATCAATTCTAAAGGCTCTGGGAGGCGGTTTTGCCGCTGTTCTGGCGCTTATGCCATCCTCGGCCTCTGCACAGTGGTGCGGCGCGACAAGCTGGGGCAATGGTAACAATTACGGTGGTAATGTAAAGAGCATTCTCGTAGAAAACGCATCTGGAACACTTGCTTCTTACTCAGGTTTGGGTGATAATACCAGTGTTTCGGTGTTGAATTCAGGGGCTCCTTTTGACATTATTGCCGGTGAAGAACTTACCATTACACTTGAAGGAAACAACGACGCTTATGGTTACAGCTGGACCACATTTGCTGGTATCTGGCTCGACGCCAACATCGACGGAACATTCTCCTCCACAGAATGTGTTGCCGATCCCCAGTCCGGACCTTTCACTTCATTGTCTACTGGTGCACCAAAAACGGCGAAGATTAAAATCCCCTGCGGAAAAGTAGGTAAGACCCGTCTTCGTTTCCGTGGCGCTAGTTCTGTTTACTCCTATTATCTGGCGGCAAACGGTGCTTGTGGTGGTGGATCCAATGGCGGTAGCATGTATGGTAACCAAAACGATTTGGAAGTGAATATGAAACTCGGTAACCCTCCGGTTGCTGGTTTTACAGTTCCAACCGGTCCAAACTATGAGAAATCATTTGTTACCTTTAATGCAACCAATCCAAATTCTTACTACACTTACCTTTGGGATTTTAGTCCCGATGGCTCACCTTTAACCGCTTCAGGCAACAAAGCCAAAGCGAAATGGAATGGCCCTGGAACTTATGATGCAAAATTAGTGGTGGATTATTGTGGTGTGCGTGATTCCATTACGCAACCCGTAAAAATCGTAGCGCCTACTCAGGCACCTGTTGCTGACTTTATTTCCAGCACCAACCTGATCGAAATTTATTATGATGTTCAATTGTTTGACCTTTCAAATAATGGTCCGTGGAAATGGGCATGGGAAGTAACTTCACCTACGGGTAATGTTTACACCTCCGGCAACCAAAATCCATTATTCAATATGGACGAAGAAGGAAAATGGAGCGTATGTCTGACTTCTGAAAACGGCGTAGGCCCATCCAATAAAGTGTGTAAGAATAAATATATTGAGTGCACACCTCCTAGTGAGTTCTATTTAGGCCCAAATAAATTGGGAACAAACAAGAACGGTACTCTTTATGATAATGGCGGACCTGATGGACCTTATGGTACCAACAGGAAAGTGACTATTGATTATTTCAAAATTCTTCCTTGCGGAGCAAAAGAAATTCGTTTGAAATTCAAATCTCTGAAGTTGAATGATGCCAGTGATAAACTGAGAATCTACGACGGTCAGGATGAAAGCGGTACTTTGCTTACTTCCGTAGATGGAATTAATGGCAGCAACCAAAATACATACCGCAATGGAGTATTAACTGCAAAAAGCGGTGCTATGTACATCACCTTTGAAACTAACGGTTCAGGTGTGGATAGCGGATTTATTGCAAACTGGGAGAGCGATCTTCTTCCTCCAATTGCTCCTGAATCCGATTGGAAAACAGCTTATAACCCTGCTGCAAATGGCATGGATGTGTTGTTTGAAAGCAACGTGGGCAAAGCACAAGGTGCTGTAACTTATGAGTGGATGCTGGATCAAAATCCTTATATGGGATCTAACGACAAATGGAATTACACCTTCACTTCTGATGGACAGTATGAAGTTTGTCTGGTTGCTACTACTTGTAACGGTGCAGATACTGCTTGCAAAACTATTGATATTGTTACTCCAGTAACTCCTGGTGCGTTGGATTTCGTAGCGAGCAAATTGCGTCCAAAAGTGGGTGAAGAAGTTCAATTCACAACCACTACCGATTTTGCAAATGCATTTGAGTGGAGCATTTTCCCACTTACTTATACCATTACATCAGGTAGCTTGAATGCGCAGAATCCAAAAATCAAATTCAATGCCGGTGGCGCATATACTTTCACATTGAAAGCATGGAATACCGTTGGCGGTCAAACTCTTACCGAGAAAAAACTGATCAAAAACAAATATGTAATCGCATTGGATTATTGCATTCCTCCTGTGGATCTGTTGAGCTCAGACGTTGGAATCAATGAGGTAATTCTTACCCATAATACCGATGTTCTGTTGGACAACAAAACCACGTCGGGTGAAGTGCCTTACAGCGATTACTCTGAAATGGTAAAAGCAACTCTTACCTATGGTGCAACCTATGATGTAACTGTTTCTCGCAAGACTAACAGCAACACCATGAACTATAAAGTATGGATTGACTTTAACATTGATGGTGACTTCAATGATGCCGGAGAAATGGTGTTAACCAGCGGACCAATCAGCGGCTTTGATGCTTCTGCTACATTCGCGGTTCCATACCTGGCCCAAAGCTTTGAAGGTTCAACCCGCATGCGTGTTGGAGCTTCTTATGGTTCCTTCAGCAATACACCATGTGGTGTGAACACTGTAGGTGAGTTTGAAGATTACGGAATTATTCTTGCGAATGATATGAAGCCTCCTTTCATCACTTTGGTTGGAAACGATACCATCCGTGTAGAAAAAGGCACAACGCCTAACAGTTGCTATTCTGAAGTTGCAGGTTCTACTTACACAGCCACTGACCCAACTGAGGGTGATATCACCGGAAGAGTAAGTGTTGTAACTGATTTGGATTGCACCGTACCAGGTATCTATACTTTTGACTTCAACGTGAAAGATGCTTCAGGCAACCCTGCACCTCCACGTCGTCGTACAGTTATTGTAGTGTTGGATAAAACCGCACCTGTTCTTACTCTCAACGGCGTGAGCCCAATGACAGTGGAACAGTGCACTACCTTCAACGATCCGGGCGCAGTTGCTACTGACCTGGTAGATGGTAACCTTACTACTGCAATTATTGTAAGCGGAAGTGTTGATCCTGCTGTAGTAGGTTCTTATACACTGACTTACACTGTAAGCGATGCACAAGGCAATACCAATACTTTGGATCGTGTGGTAAATGTTGTGGATACCCGCAAACCTGGAATTAACCTGCGTGGCGTACGTATCGTAAACAACTCTACCATCAATGTTCAAATCAATAGCGTATTTGTAGATGAAATCTATACAGAAGACGGTTGCAACGGTATTATCAATACCGATAAGATTGCAGGCTTCAACGGATTTGTAAATACCCAGGCACGTGCAACTTACCCAATCATGTATTACTCTACTGATGCAAGCGGTAACAAAGCAGATGAAGATGGATACGTTATCAATTACAAAGTGGATGACTTCATCGCACCGGATATTAATCTGAATACCGATGAAACTGTTCTCCACGATGTAAACAACCCATATGTGAGCCGTGACGTAACCGTTACAGACAACTACTATCCAGCAGATAAAGTGAGTGTTGTAAAAACCGGAAGTGTAGATCCTTACACCCTTGGTACATACACCGAAACATACACTGCAACAGATGAGAGTGGTAATGTAACAGTGAAAAAACGCTTTGTAAAAGTGGTTGACCGTGAGGCACCATCCATTCTGGCACCAGCAGTGAATGTATGTATCGGAACACCATTCTGGGCTAGCTCAGGATTGATTATCCGTGACAACTACTATTCACCATCAACCTTGTTGCCATTGGTAAAAGTTCTGAATCATAACGTAAACATTTGGGAAGCCGGTGTATACTATGTGAACTATGAACTGGTAGATCCAAGCGGAAACGAAGCATTGCTGGTAACCCGTAACGTGTTTGTACAATACGCACCAAACTGTCAAAATACCTTTACCGGTGTAGAAGACATCAAATTGGAAGATGCAGTAACCCTGTATCCAAACCCAACACAAGGCGATATCACAATCGGCTATACACTTGGAAACAACAACCCATTGCAGGTGGAAATCTTCAATGCTGTTGGTTCTAAAGTAACTGAAGTGAAAGACCTAAAAGGAGGATTTGGAACAACCCGCATCAACCTTGCTGAATATGGCAGCGGTACTTACACTGTTCGTCTGACAAATAATGGCCAGTCCATTACCCGTCAGGTGATTGTGAGTCACTAATATTAATGTAACTAATTGAAAAAAGGCCGGGTTTACCCGGCCTTTTTCTTTTAATATGAAACCAAATGTACGGGGTATGTGTCTCCTCTAAGATGTGGTGGAAAATATAAAACCCACGGTCTCCGTTAATTATGAAAAGGCTTTAATTTTGAAGAATATTTTAAGTTGTGTTTAAAGGAATTTCCAAAGAAACCAAAGTCGGCAGTTTAACTGCCCTGGCAATCACAGTACTGATACTTGGTTACAACTACATGGTTGGTAAAGACAACCCTTTTAGCGGCAGCCGGAAATTCTATGTGCATTATGACAGTGCACAGGGTTTGGCGGAAAGTACACCCATTATGTATAATGGGTTTCGTGTTGGCCAGGTACGCAAAATGGCCTTGGATAAAAATTCCGATAAAATCGTTGCCAAGCTTGAAATCTATTCCGATTTACATATTCCAAAAAATTCTAAGGTTCGCATTGAATCTGAACTTCTTGGTGGAATGAAATTGAAATTGCTTTTGGGAAATAGTAAAACTATGGCTCAGAATGGAGACACGCTTTTGCCTGATTACGCTAAAGATGTAATGAGCATGGTAAATGAAAAAATGGCACCCATCGCTGCCGGTGCCGATAGTTTACTCGCCAATCTGAATGCATTAATTCGCAGGTCCTCCGTGCAAAAGACTTTTGATGCGCTTCCCGAATTGGTACACAATGTAACCGCAACGGTAAATGATTTGAAACTCATGCTGGAAGGAATGAAACCGGGAATTACAACAACGGTGGATAATCTGGCGCAGTTCAGTCGAAATCTGGACGGTTATGGGAAAAGTATAGAAGGTGGTTTGAAGAGTTTTAATCGTTTTTCCGCACAATTGGATAGTGTGCAATTAACGCAAATAATGGCATCGTTGGATAAGACGGTTACGGCACTTTCAGGGCTTGTAGGCGATATGCAGAATGGAAAGGGATCATTGGGCATGATGATGAAAGATGAAGCACTGTATAAAAGCCTGGTGCAAACCAATTATACCTTGCAATGTCTCATGAATGATATCAAGCAGTATCCGCAGAAATACCTGCCGATGCCCTGGGGTAAAAAACAGCGTAAAAATGCAATAGAGCAAAGCACAAAAACCAATGATTGTGTGCCAACGCCGGATCCGACGAAGACAAATTAATAATTGACCTTTGCCTGCGCTGCCGCTTTGTGCATGGGTTTTTGTCTGAAATATTCGAAAATCCAAATCATCCAGAGCATAAATAACAGATTATAAAAGAAGTCCTCTATTGGAATAGTTCCCAGGCGAATGCCACTATTGTTGGTATCGTCGTAAATGAGAATGGGTAAAGCAGTGAGCAAACCGTTTACAATAGCCATAGGAATTAAAGCTATTCCCCAACTGATGAAAACATGAGAGAGATAATTACCACGAGTAGCAGTGAGGTGGTTGATCAGTGTAACCATTAGCAACAGCGCAGTAACTGCAGTATATATTCTATCCCAATAGAAAAAAATAGCAGCTACACATACTAACACCAAAATCCAGCCGAAAATGATGGCGACCACCTTACTCCCTGTTCCCGGTGAATAAACTCTGAGGCACTCATAAATAAACAGGCAGGCGTAAGGAATACAAATGAAGAACAGTATCTCTTCCCATGGTAATTTTAATATTCGGCCTGAACTCAGAAACTCGGGATTAAATTTCCAAATACCCAGGCGAACAAAAATCGTATCCCACAAAATATAAATGAAAGCGGGAATTAATATTGCAGGAAGGAAATATTTCCATTTGGATGCAAAAGCTACCTTTTTATCAAAGGATAAAATAAGCGGCCCGGCCAGGGTGAGTATATCGATCAGGAAATAGGTGAGGGACATTCCGAAACAGAACGCAAATTTACCTTAAAATCCGGCTAAAATCAGGCGTGTTGTTTCGAAGTCATGCCGAATTCTCTGCCATAGGATGCCAATTTTTCGCGAAGTATGCGTTTGGCCACAAAAATGCGGGTTTTAACTGTGCCAATTGGAATTCCAAGTTCTTCTGAAATTTCGTGGTACTTATAACCTTCAATATTTAAGGTAAATGTGATTCGTAATTCCAGCGGTAATTGGTCAATTGCCTCTTCCAGATCCTTTCGGATGAATTTCAGTTCTGCCTGATTCTCGGTTCGGTGGGAGGCAACATCCAAAAAGAATGTATTCTCAGTAGTATCCAGAAATGTATTTCGTTTTACATCCCTGCGATAATTATTGATAAAGCTGTTTTTAAGAATGGTATACAACCAACCTCTGAGGTTAGTGCCTTCTTCGAATTTCTCTTTGTATTTATATGCCTTCAATACAGTTTCCTGCACCAGGTCATTGGAATCTTCGCTGTTATGGGTTAGTGAAAGAGCGTAGTTCTTTAAGGGCTGCAGTTCTCCGATGATCTGCGTGTCAAAGTTTTTTGGTTTCAGCGTTTTCATTTTATTCAGGTACGAAGTTGAACCTTATTTAGATTAATGCCATGCTGTTTTGTTTAATGATGCTGCGAATAACCTAAACAAAAATTACCTTCGATTTCTTTTATTTGTTATAACAAATTTAATGCCAAATCACGGGATTTCCAAATTTATTTAGAACAATTCTAAACAAGTTTACAGAATGATGTATATCCTCGACAAAAAAAAATCCCCCCGGATTTCGGAGGGATTTCGATTTCTTATTTTTTTTCTTTCAGACCAAAACCACAACTTTATTCTTCAGAACCTCAACCAGGCCTCCTTTGATTTCGAAGCTTTCAGATTTTCCGGCAGCTTTGATATTCAGTGTTCCTTTGCCCAGATTCGCGATCAGAGGTGCGTGGTCTTTCAAAATTTGAAAGCTGCCATTAATTCCGGGCAGGGTCAATACATCAGCAGTACCGCTAAACAGGGTTTTGTCCGGTGTAAGAATTTCAATGTTCATGATTATGCGTTAGCTTCTTCCAGCATTTTCTGGCCTTTGGCAATGGCGTCTTCAATAGTTCCAACCAGGTTGAAAGCTGCTTCCGGATATTGATCCACTTCACCATCCATAATCATATTGAAACCTTTGATGGTTTCTTTGATATCCACCAATACGCCTTTAAGACCCGTAAACTGTTCCGCAACATGGAAAGGCTGGGAAAGGAAACGTTGTACACGACGTGCACGGCTTACCACCAGTTTGTCTTCCTCGCTGAGTTCGTCCATACCCAAAATGGCAATAATATCTTGCAATTCTTTATAGCGCTGCAGCAATTCCTTAACACGTTGTGCGCAACCATAATGTTCATTACCGAGAATATCGGGGGTAAGAATTCTGCTTGTTGAATCCAAAGGATCCACAGCAGGATAGATTCCCAATTCCGCAATTTTACGGCTGAGTACAGTGGTAGCGTCAAGGTGGGCGAAAGTTGTAGCAGGAGCAGGGTCGGTCAAGTCATCCGCAGGTACATATACCGCCTGAACAGAGGTAATGGAACCACGGGTGGTGGAAGTAATTCTCTCTTGCATTACACCCATTTCAGTTGCCAGTGTTGGCTGGTAACCCACTGCAGATGGCATACGTCCCAAAAGGGCCGACACCTCAGATCCTGCCTGAGTGAAACGGAAGATATTATCAATAAAGAACAGAATGTCTTTTCCGGCACCTTGTCCATCACCATCGCGGAAATATTCAGCAACAGTAAGACCAGACAATGCCACACGTGCGCGTGCTCCGGGAGGCTCATTCATTTGTCCGAATACAAGAGTAGCCTGGCTTTGGCTCAATTCATCGTAATCTACTTTGCTCAAATCCCATCCGCCTTCTTCCATACTTTTCAGGAATTCTTTGCCATATTTGATTACACCGGATTCAATCATTTCGCGCAAAAGGTCATTCCCTTCACGGGTACGTTCACCAACACCTGCAAATACAGACATACCGGAGTATGCCTTTGCAATGTTGTTGATGAGTTCCATAATCAAAACGGTTTTACCTACACCGGCACCACCGAACAATCCGATTTTACCACCTTTTGCATAAGGCTCGAGCAAATCGATTACTTTAATTCCGGTATAAAGCGGTTCAGCGCTGGTAGAAAGATTTTCAAAAGTTGGTGCAGCCTGGTGTATGCCACGACCGTTTGTTTTATCCACTGCGCGCATCCCATCGATGCTGTCTCCCACCACGTTTAAAAGGCGTCCGCGAATGTTATTGCCAATTGGCATACGAATCGCATCGCCGGTATCTTCTACATCCATACCGCGGCGAATACCATCGGTAGAATCCATTGCAACCGTACGAACCATGTTTTCACCAAGGTGCTGCTGAACTTCCAGAACCAAATCCTGGCCGTTTTCACGCTTGATATTTAACGAGTTGTAAATTTGAGGAAGGGTGGAACCTTGTTCGTTGAAGCTTACATCAATTACAGGTCCTATGATTTGTGCTACTTTACCTATGTTGGCCATCAGAATATATATCTGTTTTTCGAGCCGCAAAAGTACTGCTTTATACTTGGTTTTCCCACAGGCAGTTCATAAAATTTCAACAAATATTGAACGGGGTTTTTACTCGCCCAAAATGCTATTCCCATAGCCGCAGGTGTTAACTTCGTTAGCGGCAGTACTTCAGGCTAAAAAATGGTATATTATTGTCACGAAATTCTTTTATGGGTGTCTATGTATAAAAATCCATTCCAAAGCTGAACCAGATTGAGCAAATTATAGAAGCTTGTCGCAAAGGGGATGAAAAAGCCCAGTTGCACATTTTCCGTGAATATGGAAATATGGCTTTGCGATTGGCCTGGCGCTACGTGAGTAATGAAGATGATGCAAGGGAAGTAATGCAATTGAGTATGATCAAAGTATTTGAACATATAAAGGACTTTAAAGGCCAAAGTGAACTCAAGACCTGGATTAGCAGAATTGTGATAAACCAAAGTCTCAATTTTTTGAGAAATCAGAAAAAGTTCGCATTTCATGTAAGTTTAAGTCCGGCAATTGCCGAAGAAACTGAAGATATTTATGTGGATGATGAAATTAAGCCATCCGATATTCTGGAGGCCTTTAAATTGCTGCAAAGTCTTCCTGAATTGCACCGGCTGGTATTTAATTTATTTGTGATGGACGGCATGAGCCATCAGGAAATAGGGAAAATGTTGGGAATGACAGAAGCAAACAGCAGACAAGTATTGATGCGGGCAAGAAAAATGTTGCATCGTGAATTGTCAAATAAAACAATGATTACAAAGGATGAACAGCAGAAAAAATATAGATAACGTTTTTCGTGAGATTTTTGGTCAGGCAGGACCGGTAATCAATGAACACGATGAGGCGCGTTTTCTGGAAAATATGCGTGCCCTCCGCAGAAATAAAAAAAGGAGAGGATTTTTTCTATACTTTTCTTTAATTGCCTTATTGGGCGCTGCAACTATAATTGGTTATTCCGTATTAAATAACCAAAAAGAGGGGCAAGAAATAGCAACTTCAACTACTGGTAATAATGAATTAGAATTACCCATTCAGGATAAAAACGAGAATGAAAATTCCATCCAAAATAACAGGGGAAACGCCATTATATTAAATCCAAATTCAACAAATTCATCCATGCCCGTTTTGCCGGAAAAAGCAAATCTTGGGTTTGATACAGACTCTCCTCTTTTACCATCTATTCCGATAATAGAAGGAATTGAATTGGTGGAACAAAACGATATTATGGTTGTTGAAAATAATGAGAAAAATGACCGGTTTGATGTACTGAAAACACCTGCTACTATTCCTGCTTACAGCAAAATAAAATATGAAGAAAATGCGAATGATAAGGAAGTAAATAAAAATAAAATAAAGCCCAAATTTCCACACAGACCATTGTTTCTGGAAGTTGGTATTATCTCTGGAATGGTACTTGGAAATACCAATTGGAAAGCGATTGCAAATGAAAATTCGCATAAGGAACTTCAGAATTTTGCAAAGGGAAATAAGGGAGAAATTAATGGGTTCAGTTATGGAATTGGTATCATTCAAAACGTAAAACGCTTTCAACTTCAAAGTGGAATTATCCAAAGCAACATATCAGTGAATACCAGTTACCGAAATAATATTCACGAAATTCCGGTTTTGGATTCTGCATCGGGTAGAATATTAGGGTATTTGCAAGTCTCAGACAGTACCGAAGGGATAGCATTCCCTTCCCAGCAAAGCAATGTTAAATTAACGCAAATCCCGGTGCAATTAGGGTATGAATTTTACAAAAAGGGCAGAAATTCTGTAACCGCAAATATTGGCGCAGTGTTCACTTTATCAAACCGCAATAATACCAGTGCTTATAATTTGTTATATATGGAATTGGCAGAGGATAAGGCGAGTATGAAAAAAGTGTCTATGCAGGTGGGAATGCGATATAAATATACAACCAACAGGCATTTAACTTTAGGCGTTGATATAAGCACCCAAAGGAACCGATGGGATTACCATCTTAATTCCGGAACCCAACAGATGTACATGCAATCCTTTAATTTTGCACCTTTTATATTTTATAATTTTTGAACATGAGTAAGAGAAAAGAGAAGTCGCATTTAATTGGAACAATCCTGGGATTGTTTTTACTTTTTATATCCGGACATTTAAAAGCGCAGGATACACTTATTGTTAATTTTAATTATTCAGGAAATGGGTGCTCCAACTATCCGGTAACTTTTACCAATTTGACCTATGCCAATAAGCCTGTAATTCGGTGGGACTGGATATTTGGCGATGGAGGCAGGGATTCCCCAAGTTCAAAAAATACGATTTATGCATATTCAAATTCTGGTAATTTTACTGTTAGCCTCATTGCAACTTTGAGCACCGGTCTAAAAGATACATTTAGTAAAACCATAAAAATTAAACCTACACCGGATACAAGATTTAATGTGCAATATGCCTGTATGAATGGCACCAAAATTAATAATATTGGAGTTTATTATACGTGGTATACACAGGAATGGTATTTTAATGATTCCACCTTAAAACCCACTGGTAATCTCTCTACATATACGCGTACATATAATAAACCGGGAATTTATTCCCTAAAAATTGTAAATAAGGATACCAATGGTTGTATTGGAGCAGATTCTCAATCCTTTACGGTGCTGGCCAGCTTTAAACGTGCCTGGAGTTTTGTACCGGAAAAACCTTGTGTTTATGACAGTATTCAATTCAGGTCTGATTTTGTACCCTATGAAAGTGATACGATTAAATACACTTGGGATTTTGGTGATGCCACAGTAGGTTATGGAAAATTTGTAACCCATATTTTTTCAACCAGTATTACTACAACATATAGTGTTGGATTAAAGGTTGAAGGCAATAAACATTGTATGGATACTTTACGCAGGCAAGTAACTATTTACAGTACTCCGCAACCGGTTTATATCCATGCAGATACAACTTCGGCAGGTGGAAATCCATACTACATTTTTAAACCATCCAATAACGCTGTAATACCAAAAGTAGAATATCCATATGTAAATTATGAATGGAGAGTATATAGAGGTTTGAATGATTCTTTGGTGATATCGGATACTGCACTGATTATTCCGGATACCTTCAAAGCTTACTCTCGCTTGGATATCCGATTGTTCGCAAAACACAACAGCGGTGGTTGTGTGTCATCTGCATTTATAAGCGGATTTAATGGATTAAATCTGGTACATGGAAATGTTTATTGCGATATCAATCAAAACTATATCAGAAATTCAGGAGATACGGGATTGTCATTTGTTCTGATTGAATTTAATGGTATAAATAACAAATATTATAGTGTCACAGATAAAAGCGGGAATTATAATCTTCGTGTTTTAACGGGGGATTCATTTCAAATTACTTATTCAAAAATAGACAGGTTGCACAACGTATTTCAAATGGTTGCGCAACCGGTTTTGTACATTTCAAAACCGAAAAGCAATATCATTTTGGATTTGCCCATGTTTTATTTCAGAAAACGAGATGCCGAGGTTGAAATATTGGGAAGTTTAGGAAACACACTGGTTCGCGGAGATGCAATGGAATTCAGGGTTAGGGTAAAAAACAATGGTGACCAGTCGCTCTCGGGGCTTGAGTTGTATGTAAATATAGATAGTAATTTAACCAATTTTTCTTCTGTGCATGGTTTTACCAATGTTAATGGAAATCCAAACAATAAAAAATTGACAATTGCTTCTATAAAAGCCTGGGAAATACAAGAATATAAATTTGTTTTATTGGTGAATGTAAATAAAAACAACAATGGACAGAAGCGCCGGTTAAATGCGAATATACTTTTCGCTGCAGATACTTTTCCTGAAAATAATACAGATACTTTTTTGGGAATTGTGCGGACAGCGCATGATCCAAATTTGAAAACACCCCAACCAGAAGGGATTATTTATTATTCGCCCAAGCAAATAAAATACACCATTCAATTTCAGAATGAAGGGGATTACCCTGCAAGGAATATTGTGTTACGCGATACTCTGGATTACCGTTTCATGCTAAAAAATGTGATTATCGGTTCTACCAGTCATAAAAATTTCTCTATGGAAGTGGAAAATGGTAAAGTTCTGGTTTTTAAATTTCTGGAAATCCATTTGAAACCCAAAACTGAAGTAGTGGAAGGCAGCATTGGGTGGATTAATTTTTACCTCAATATAGACAGGGAATTGAAAATTGGAGATTCTATAACCAATAGGGCCGGAATTTACTTTGATTATGAATCTGTGGTGAATACACCTTTTGCTTTGGTGAAGCGGGGCGATCCCACCACACGCATCAGGGAACCGAAATTGACAGGTGAATACAGTGTTTTTCCAAATCCTGGAAACAACTGGATACATCTCAGTTGCAAAACAGGGCAACTGGGGATAGTGCGGTTTTATGATGCTTTGGGTAAAGAAATCGCCCAATATCATTTTACAGAAAATGAAAAGGACCTGGACATTTCGGACATATCACCTGGAATCTATACGCTGCGTTTCGCGAATAGCGCGGTTCTTCATTTTATGAAACAGTAAGCGGAATGCAATTCAGTCGGCACTTTGCGTTGCTTGTCGATTGCAACCAACCGAGTGCTTTTTTTCTCTAATTTCGCGCCCTCAAATATGGATCGCAATACCATTATTGGTTTTTCACTGATATTTCTCATACTCGTAGGTTACTACTGGTGGACTTCGCCCAGTCCGGAAGAAAGGGCAAGAGAACAACGCACAGCAGACAGCATAGCCAGAGTAGAAGCCCAAAAGGTTAAAAAAGCTCCGGTGGCAGCAGCCAAAGCAGATAGTATACCCGCTGCAGTAGCCAAGGCACAAGACAGTTTGAAACTGGCAAATGTTGCAGGTGGATTTGCGGCAAATACCGGTAAAGAGGAAATTATTTACCTCAAAAACAAAAGCCTTACCCTGGGAATTAGCACCAAAGGTGGCAGAATTGCTTCTGCAGTGTTGAATGAACATAAGCGTTCCGATAAATCTGCATTGGAACTCATAAATCCCAAACTTTCGGAATTTTATTATGAACTGGCAGTCCCCAACGGTACACTGCGTACAGATGCCTTTACCTGGAAACCTGTTTCTAAAACAGATTCCACCCTTACCATGCGTCTGGATAATGGTGCCGGATCTTATATGGATCAGGTTTATAAATTGAATTACCAGAATTATCTGGTGGATTATAAACTGGTAATGCACGGTATGCAGGATCAGGTGATGAAAGGCAATTCTGACCTAAAACTCACGTGGCGGAATATTCTCACCAATCAGGAAAAAGAACTGAAATGGGAAACCCAAAACAGTATGCTGATGTACAAAACAGAAGGGGAGGATACAAAAGATTTGGGTGCTTCCGGTGATGGAAAAACAGAAAGCGTAACAGGAAAGTTTCAATGGGTAGCATACAAACAGCAATACTTTAACAGCACACTTATCAGTAAGGATGCCCTGGAAAAAGATGCCAAACTCACATGGGCACCTACCAAAGTTGCAAATGGAGTGAAGGACATGAAATCGGAACTCTATTTGAATTATGAGAGAGAAACGGAAAAGAGTTATAATCTGAGTTTTTATTTCGGTCCCAACCACTATAAAACATTAAAAAACATCAATGCGGGAACAAAAGATCTGGATCTTCAGAAAATAGTGCCTCTTGGATGGTTCGGTTTTGTTAGCAGGTTTATAGTAATTCCGGTTTTTGATTTTCTCGGAAAATATATCGGTAGCATGGGTATCATTATTTTGATGCTCACATTTATTATTAAATTTTTACTGTTGCCATTGGTTTATAAATCCTATATCAGTACCGCGAAAATGCGCATACTGAAACCGGAACTGGATGCCATTAAAGAAAAACACAATGGCGATCTGCAAAAAATGCAGGGAGAAAATATGGCATTGTACCGCAAGGCTGGGGTTAGTCCTCTGAGTGGGTGCATTCCAATTTTATTGCAAATGCCCATATTGTTTGCCATGTTCCAGTTCTTTCCACATGCATTTGAATTGCGACAGAAGGCATTTTTGTGGTCAGCGGATTTAAGCCAGTACGACAGCATTTTAAATCTTGGATTTCACATTCCTTTTTATGGAGATCACGTGAGTTTATTCACGTTGTTAATGACTGTTTCCACGCTGATTTATACGCGTCTGAATAACCAGATAAGCGGAGTAAGCGGGCAGATGAAATGGATTGGTTATTTCATGCCAATTATTTTCCTCGGTGTTTTGAACGAATATGCAAGCGGACTTACCTGGTACTATTTTGTTTCAAACATAATCACATTTGCGCAGCAGGCAGTTATCAGAAGAACAGTAAATGACGACAAACTGCATGCACAAATTGCGGAGGCTCGCAAAAAACCTGTAAAAAAATCCGCTTTCAGCAGTCGGTTGGAAACCGCCATGAAACAGGCGCAGCAAAAACAACAGGCCGCACAGAAGAAAAATCTTCCTGGTAAGAAACCAAATAATAATAAGAAGAAATAGTTCTAATAAGCTGCTGGCCTATGGCTTCTGGCCGCTGGCTAAGGAAATATTGTTCTGATTTCTCTGCGTATTCTGCGTCTTTAACTCTGCGTATTCTGCGTTTTTATTCGTTCAATATTTGTTGAATATATTCAGTGTAATAAGATATTTATTTAGGAGCAACTTAGAAAAAGCGAATGGAATAATTTTAACCTTTCGCATATTTTTTCCCAGGCATGCTGCGCAGCAATCCCCGCATTTCCATATCCAATAAAATAAAACTGAGTTTGCTCACCGGTATTTGGGTTTCCAAAAAAATATCATCGAAACAGGTTTCTTTTTGAATTAAAATATCCATTACCTTTTTTTCTTCTGCATTCAATTCCATAAACATTTCAGTTTGTCTGGGAACAGTATTGAATTTTTCCGGCAAATCCCAGTTCATTCCATGAGCAATATCTTCGGCAGATTCACATAATGCGGCTTTTAAGTTTTTTATCAATGCGTTGCAACCTTCACTCATCAAATCCGTTGGTCTCCCTGGCACTGCAAATACATCGCGGTTATAACCTGAAGCAATTTCAGCAGTAATCATACTACCTCCGGAGCCTTTACTTTCAATTACAATGATGCAATCACACAATGCTGCAACAATTCTGTTTCTTCTCGGAAATAAATCCGGATTTAAGGCAGTTCCGCTAATGTGTTCAGATAAAACGGCGCCACCTGTTTCCACCATTTTTTTGGCATATGCTTTATGGTGACCCGGATATAAAATATCCAGTCCATGCGCCACTACACCAATGGTGGGAATATCAAATTCCAGACATGCTTTATGTGCACAAATGTCTATTCCATATGCCAATCCACTCGCAATAATTACATCGTATTTTTTTAATCCTTCCACTATTTTTCTGGTAATTTCAGCACCCTGAAATGTATTTTTTCTGGTGCCTACAATTCCCACAATTCTATGGTGATTTAAATTGGTGTTTCCTTTGGAATATAAAACCAGAGGGCTGTCCATTTCCTGTCGCAAGCGCAAGGGATAATCATTGGAACCAAAAGGAATAGCGCGAATTCCGGACCTTTCAATAAATTGAATTTCCTGATCCACCATTTCAAAATCATGAAATGCGGTAATACTATCCACACTGGTTTTTCCCACATACGGAATTTTTGCCAGCCGCGATTTTTTCTCCGTAAAAACTGCTTCGGCACCACCACAATATCCAATCAGAGATTTGGCCATAACCGGACCTACACCCGGTACCAGTGATAATGCAATTTGATAATATAATTCCTGTGAAATGCCCTCCGGAGACATCTTACAAATTTAATAACAAGACCAAAGAAATGGGAATTACCTGCCTCTAAAATGGGCGTAAAAACCTGTATTAATCGTTTAATTTTAAAACAGCCATAAAAGCACTTTGCGGAATTTCCACATTACCCACCTGGCGCATGCGTTTTTTACCCGCTTTTTGCTTTTCCAAAAGTTTTCTCTTCCGGCTGATGTCGCCACCATAGCATTTTGCAGTTACATCTTTGCGCAGTGCTGAAATGGTTTCGCGCGCAATAATTTTCGCACCAATTCCTGCCTGTATAGCTATTTCAAATTGTTGCCTCGGAATTAATTCTTTTAATTTTTTACAGATTTTTTTTCCAAGATCAAATGCATTGTCGCGGTGAATGATTGCACTCAGGGCATCTACAGGTTTTGTATTGAGCATAATATCCATTTTCACCAATTTGCTTTCTCTCCAGCCCAACGGATGATAATCAAAGCTTGCATAACCACGTGAAATGGTTTTCAGTCTGTCATAAAAATCAAAAACAATTTCAGCCAAAGGCATTTCAAATATCATTTCTACCCTGTCTGAAGTAAGGTATACCTGATTTTTCAAAATACCGCGTTTGTCCATACATAATCCCATAATGGAACCCACATATTCTGCTTTGGAAATTACAGAGGCGGTGATAAACGGCTCTTCTACATAATCTGTTTTCTCAGGAGGTGGCAAATCGGTTGGGTTGTTTACCAGGATTTCCTCACCACTGGTCATGTATGCGCGGTAACTCACGTTGGGCACAGTGGTAATTACGGTCATGCCGAATTCGCGCTCCAGACGTTCCTGAATAATTTCCATATGCAGCATTCCCAAAAATCCGCATCGGAATCCAAAGCCCAGAGCTGCACTGCTTTCCGGCTCAAAAACCAAGCTGGCATCATTGAGTTGGAGCTTGGTCATGCTGTCGCGCAATTCTTCGTAATCCTCTGTATCTACAGGATAAATTCCAGCAAATACCATCGGTTTTACATCCTCAAACCCTTGAATGGCTTGCAATGCTGGTCGTTCAACATCTGTAATGGTATCCCCAACTTTTACTTCTTTAGCTTCTTTGATTCCGGAAATAATATAACCCACATCCCCGGCGAAAATTTCGGGTTTGGGTAGCAGTTCCATTTTCAAAACACCTACTTCATCGGCATGGTATTCCATACCGGTATTCATGAATTTTACGTGTTGCCCATTTTTTATGCTCCCGTCAATTACCCGGTAATAGGCAATTACACCGCGAAAAGGATTAAAAACAGAATCAAAAATCAGGGCTTTTGAAGGTGCATGGATATCGCCTTTAGGCGCAGGTACTCTATTCACAATTGCTTCCAGAATATCGTAAACACCCTGTCCGGTTTTACCGGATGCAGTAATAATTTCTTCTTTGGTACATCCTAACAAGTCAATGATCTGGTCGCTCACTTCTTCGGGCATGGCACCTGGCAAGTCGATTTTATTGAGAACTGGAATGATGTGCAGGTTGTGTTCCAAAGCCATAAACAGATTTGAAATGGTTTGAGCCTGAATTCCCTGAGAAGCATCTACAATAAGCAATGCACCTTCACAAGCAGCAATGCTGCGACTCACTTCATAGCTGAAGTCCACATGCCCGGGGGTATCAATCAGATTTAAAACGTAAGCCTGTCCATTGAGTTTATAATTCATCTGAATGGCATGACTTTTAATGGTAATTCCGCGTTCGCGCTCCAGGTCCATATCATCCAATACCTGTGCCTGAAGGTTTCTCTTATCAATGGTGCCGGTATATTCCAGCAGCCTGTCGGCCAAAGTACTCTTTCCGTGATCGATGTGGGCAATGATGCAAAAGTTGCGTATGTACTGCATTTAAAGTGGCAAAGATATTACGAACCGGGGCAATTCAGGGAAGTCTGGTTCATATTTCACACTACATTATATATCCATAACGCATTTGTTTTTGCCTGTTTTGTCCTAGTTTTGTTTTATATGAAAAATATTATTCTTATATCCGTATTTTTATTTTTATTCATTTCCAATGCCTCGGCCCAGGGTGAATATAAGAACCATTTAGTTGCTCTTTATCCATTTAATGGAAATGCCAATGATGAGAGTTCAAATAGCAATGATGGTACCGTGAATGGCGCCACGCAAACCACTGACCGAAATAATAATTCCGGAAGTGCCTATTCTTTTGATGGCATAGATGATTACATTGATTGTGGGAATAGCAGTTCCTTAAACCAAAAATTCAATGGACTTACCATCGGATGCTGGATATATATGGACATGGATGGCGCCACCGATCAACATGTGATAGGTAAATGGGGCAACTCCCTAGCTGATGATCAATTTTGCATTCGCATGATTAGTCAAAAATTCTATTGGTTTATTGCACATCCTGGCACTTCAACAGGAGTTTGGGGTGGATCAATAGATACTGTACCAAGGAGCAGCTGGCATTATCTTACCGGCACCTGGGATACAAGCGGGGAACATCGGATCTACGTGGACGGCAAATTATCCAGAAAGTTCAATCCTTCGGCAGGAGTTAAGTCCATAAATTTCACATCATCTGTGAACATGATGATTGGACGTCAACCAGCTCCAAGTACACACTATCGCTTTTTCAAAGGTAAAATGGATGATATTGCTATATTCGACAAGGTTTTGGATTCATTAACCATAGATTCAGCAATGAATGAAACCTGGCAAACAGCAAGCACCAAAAATGTGCTGGTAAATAATGCCGTGAAAGTATATCCAAATCCAACGCAGGATTTTCTGCAAATCCAAACAGTAAAACCAATAGGGGCAGTGCAACTTCTGGATATGTTGGGCAAAGAGGTGGCCGTTGGTAAATCGAATTACATGAATGTTTCGCAGCTACAACCTGGCAGCTACGTAATGAGAATCGTATTTACCGATAAAAGTATCTCAAGTATAGTTGTGTTGAAGAATTAGCATTTAACCTGTTTTGGCACCTGCATATAGGTGTCGCTATTCGTTTCCAATCCAATTGCAAATTGGTGGTTGACATCTAAAACATGAAATTGGCTGGAATCCCATAATTTTGCAAACTTTAGAATCAGGTTTTTAAGCATGCAAAGTTGGTCAGCAGGAATTTTATGTTATAACGAAGCCGGTACCATTGAAAAGGTAATACGCGATACTGTTGCTGTAATGGCCAGGGTTTCCGGCGGAGATTTTGAAGTTTTTGTAGTGGATGATTGCAGTACAGATAATTCTAAGTCTATTATTGAAAAATGCGCGTTGGAAATACCTGAAGTAAAACTCATTCATCACGACGTAAATAAGGGAATAGGTGAAGCGTTGCGAAGTATTTATCGTGCTGCAAATAAGGAGAACGTTGTTACTATTTGTGGTGATGGCCAATTTGATGTGCAGGAGTTATTGGTAAAAACAGAATTTGATAATCATGAATTCATTTCTTTTTTCAGGCTTCAAAATACCCAATATAATGGCTTTAGGAATTTTCTGTCTTTTTTCAATAAATGGTTCAATAAGTATCTTTTAAAAATATTTTTGAACGATGTGAATTGGGTAAAGGCTTATAAAACCCGGACAATAAAAATGTTGGATTTGCAAATTAAAAGTTCATTGGTTGAAAGTGAAATTTGCAGCAAATTGATGCATTCCGGTGCAAAACCTATTGAATTTCAAAGCAAATATTTACCCAGAATCTATGGTGTAAGTAAAGGGAGTTCATGGAAAATAGTGAGAAAAGCCATTTCAGATTTGATGTCTTTATTTCTGGTGGTGCGCAAATTCAATAAGAAAAACGGCAAACAATTAAAATCAGTTCTATATAGCAAATAAAATGAATCAAATTCATCCTACAGCAATTATTGGCGATGGTGTTATTTTAGGTGAAGGCAATATTATTGGCCCCTTCACAGTAATTTATGGGAATTGTATTATTGGAAATAACAATCAAATTGGACCAAATGTGGTGGTTGGGACTCCGGGCCAGGATACCAAAAACCCCAATTACCGACATGAAAATTATGCAATAAAAATAGGCAACAATAATATCATTCGTGAGTTTTGCAGCATTCAGAAACCAATAGAAGAATCGCATACTATCATAGGCGATGATTGTTATCTGATGCATGGCGTGCACATTGCACATGACTGCGAAATTCAGGACAAAGTGGTGTTGGGGAGTGCAACTATAACCAGTGGATTTACCAAAATTTTAAAAGGTGCGAATATTGGAATTGGCACCAAAACACATCAGTTCAGTGTTATAGGGCAATATGCATTTGTTGCCATGGGTACAAATGTTGTGAAAAATATTGCACCATTTGCCAAGTACGTTCCAGGGCCTAAAACCATTAATGAATATGCCCTGAAAAAATATGGTATGGAAAGTTTAATTGAGGAAGTTACCAATTGGTATATTCATGGAGTGGAACCACTTTCGAAAGTTTTAAAAGAAATAAACGACGAATTTTTAAAATACCACGAACAATCGCATCGCAGGCAACATTAATGGGGCCGTAGTAAGTGAAAAGTATAGGCTTTTTGAAATTCCTTTTCAATTCCATTGATATATACCCTGAAGTCAGCAACAAGCACGTATACGCCCTCCGGACAAGGTTTGCCCATAAAATTTCCATCCCAGGATGCATTTAATTGTGCGCTCTGAAACAGTAATTCTCCCCAGCGATTAAAAACGCGATAATTCCCGCTTAATAATTTGCAATCTGCGGCAGTAACATAAAAATCATTTATTCCATCCAAACCGGGTGTGAAAGCATCAGGAATGTAAAAATCACACTTGTTACAAGTATCCATTTTTATTTGAAAAGAATCCTGATCCATACCGCAGGCATTGGATGCGATTAATACATAATTACCTGCAGAATGAAATATAATTTTATTATTGCTAATTGGTGTCGTTGGTTTCAATAAATAGGTAGTTCGCCAATTGTTTTCCGGTAATAAGTATTGAAAGGCAATACCATTGCAAATGGATGTGTCCTGAATATCCGCTATGATTGGAGCAGCGTTAACTTCTGCAACTATTGTATCTTTAGATTTACATCCATTTACATCCATTCCTTCCCAGGTAATTCTTCCATTTCCCCAAACCAATTGTTTTGTATTTGTATCCGAATTGTTCCATTTGTTTTGATTGAAATTCTTTGCATAAAGCTCAAATGTATCCCCTGCGCATAATAAAACTGTGTCTGGCAGTCCGGAAGCGGTAGGGGTGAACAATTGAATATCAAAAATGCAGGTATCCGTGCATCCAAAATTCCCAATTCCAACACAATAAATGTATGCTTCAGTTTGCGTTTGAATCCATTGATTGGATGCTGTCTCGTTGGCAAATAATGACTTTGGAACCCACCTGTAAAAAACCGCATTCCCGGGATCTAAAAGCAAACTGTCTCCAGGACAAATTACAATTGTAGTATCCTTGTTCAAAATGATATTATCCTGATTCACAACCACACTGTCTGAAACCAATGGGCAAGTATCGTTTTGATAGCGAACTACATACAAGCCTGGTTTATTTACCTTAATCGTGGAATTTGTGGCGATTAAACTATTTTTAAAATACCATTTATAATTACCGGATGAGCCACTACCCACAGCGCTTAATGTGGTTGAGTCCTGATTACAAATCCATTTTTTCCCGTAGATTTTTACTGAACAGCAGGGTTTAAATTCAATGAAAAAACAACTGTCACTTTGCATAGGGGAAAATTCATCTAAAATAACGTGTAATGGAAAAGTTCCGGAGGATTTGGGTGCAAATGGAACAGGTGTTTTTATATTTTGATCCGCTGCCCATTTGTCGACCACACTTAATACCCATGTAGCTCTCGCAACACTATTTATATCCGGATGTGAAATAAAGGAATAGATTGTATCTCTTATGCGAATAGGCTGGCAGAAGTCACTATACCGGGTTTTTACATTATTGACATCACCTAAGTTTTTTGACACTACTTTACCGGTAATTCCATTGGGAAAATCAATTCTGGTGGTATGTTCATTTTCGTCATTGACATAACCATGCCATCCGTCGCAATCCTGGAGCATAAGTACACCTCTTGAATTTGTCATTGCATTGGCCAGATTGCCATAATTTATTACAGTAGGATTGTTGTTTTTTAAATCCGTTCCGAGAATAATTTGTATGAACTTTTGACCGAGCAATTCGGCTGTAAAAATGTGAAACGAATCCTTTTCATCTTTAATAATTTTGAAATCTGTAAGTCCATTTTTAACACCGGTAGGTTGGATTTTATATGCAGAAGGGTTGTTTAGAAGGGAGTTGCCAAATTCAATTCTGGTAAAGCTTGAACTTTTTCGATTGGCTGCAAAAGCTACCCACTCTTTTTTATAAGAAAAAAGGGAAAGTGAATGAGGCCAGGCAAGACCTCCCATATTTCCAAGGTCTGTAAGTATGGGTATATTTTCGATATTATTTCCCCACTCCAGCCGAATTAATTTGCCTGTCGGATTTCCACCCACCACAAAACCTATCCATTGTCCATTTTCCTTTATTATTTGAATGCCGCTCAATTCTGAAGGAAGTGCGCCACTGAACGATCCCAGATTTATAGCTTTGGGGTTGTTCCCGGAAAATGTGGATCCAAAGTCATACCTGACCAAAGCACCACCATACTGAGTTAAAAACAAATAACATTTTCCATTATCTGTTACAGCACAACAAAAAGAAGGTGAGTTTAGAATACCGCCAATGTTTCCGAGATTTTTGAATATTGGATCCTTATGAATGCCCGTGTATGTGGCAAAATGCCAGTTCCAGTTTTTACCCCAACTCGCATTATTCTTGATTTTAAGGCTGTCTTCCTTACAATTTATCTGGTTTACTTCTATACCTGAAATCTGACTGATTAATGCATGGAAATAAAAAAATAAAACAACAAAAAAACAAATTCTCTTCATTGATAATCGGGCAGTGCTGAAGCAATTTAGCGAAAAGAAATCAGATAAGAATAAATATCTATGTTGATTTAATGTAAAGATGAGTATAAATAGGATTCTCGTCGCATGTAGACAATTGTTATATTTGCCCTGATAATGTCCACCGAAACCAACCTCAAACAAGCCTTTGCGAACGCCCTTGGTGTTAGCGCCGACCGAATTACCGATGACCTCGCTTATCAGGGAATTCCCGAATGGGACTCCGTGAGTCATATGGTGCTGATCAGCGAACTGGAAAGTGCCTTTGATGTATCAATCGATACCGATGATGTGATAGATCTCAGCAGCGTAGGAAAAGCCAAAGAAATTCTCAGAAAATACCATATCGAAATCTGATGTTGTTACAGGGGAAAACTGCTTTGATTACAGGCGGAACCAGAGGAATCGGGGCCGCCATTGCAGCGCTTTTCCAAAAAAACGGCGCAACCGTTATCATTACCGGAACAACCAAAGAGACAGTGGATATTCAGGTGGCAACACTTGGAGCCAATAGCCATGGATTTGTTTGTGATTTTGCAAATCCGATCCATATAAAAGCGCTCGTAAAACAATTGCAGGAATCCAAATTGGAACCTGACATTCTGGTGAACAACGCAGGAGTAATGGAAGATGCCCCTTTAATGATGTCGCGCGATGAAATGATACAGCGACAAATCAGCATCAACCTTATTGCGCCAATTACCCTTACCCGTGAAATCCTGAAAATGATGGCCCGAAAAAGAAATGGTTCCATCATCCATATTGCATCCATTATTGGTGTTAACGGAAATGCAGGACAAAGTGTATACGCCGCTTCCAAAGCGGGAATTATTGGTTTTACCAAATCCCTTTCCAAGGAACTCGCGCCTCTGCAAATTCGGGTAAATGCCATAGCTCCCGGATATATTGCAACCGATTTGGTTGCCGGATACAGCAACGATTTACAGCAAAAAACACTGGGCAAGATTGGGATGCGTAAAACAGGCACGCCGGAACAGGTGGCTGAATCCGCATTGTTTCTGGCCTCAGATAACAGCGGTTACATTACCGGACAAATTCTTGGAGTGGACGGAGGCATGATTGTCTGATTGAAACTACTCGATGCAATATCTTCCAATACCGAACTACAGTTTGTGGATGCGCAAACGGATCAATCCTATCGCATTGAGGAATTGTCTTCCATCACATTTCCTATAAAGGAAAACCGCAATTTAATTTTTATTTATTGTGCCAATGATCTGTCATCTTTAAGAGCATTTTTTTCTTCATGGAAATCCAATGCTGTGATAGCCCTCTTGGCCAGAGAACTACATGCAGAGTTTAAAATATCCCTGGAAAATACATATAAACCCGACATTGTTTTTGATACTTCCAGAGATCAAATAAATGGTTACCGGAAATTGGAATTTTATTTTCAAAATGAAGAAAATTTCGATCGGGAGATTCATGCCAAATTGAAGTTATTGCTCAATACCAGTGGCACCACAGGTTCCCCAAAATTTGTAAAATTATCTGAAGAAAATCTGTATCAAAATGCACAGAGTATTTTGAATTATCTGCCTATTAATCATACAGATGTGGCTCCAATGAATTTGCCGTTTCATTATAGTTTCGGACTTTCTGTGTTAACGACAAATGCCATTGGAGGCGGGAAAATTATTTTTAATCTCGATGATATTTTAAAACGGGAATTCTGGCAAAGCGCAGAAAAATATGCGTTTTCTTCCTACTCTGGTGTACCTTATGTGTACGATATTTTTAAACGCACAGGATTTTTCAAAAAAGAACATAAAGGATTGCGCTATCTAATACAAGCGGGGGGTAAATTACAGGAAAATCTGGTACGGGAGTTTGCAGAATATGCACAACAAAATAATGTTTTATTTTATGTGATGTATGGGCAAACAGAAGCCACTGCGCGTATGAGTTATTTACCACCGGATAAGATTCTGGAAAAAAGTGGTAGTGTGGGAATTGCGATTCAAAATGGTGAATTTATGGTGGATCCAATGACCGCAGAACTGGCATATTCAGGTCCCAATGTTTTTGGGGGCTATTCCGAAAATCCCGGGGACCTGAAAACATTTAACAGTCCAAACTGGTTATTTACCGGTGACCTCGCCAGGATGGATGCAGATGGATTTGTTTATATAACCGGAAGGAGTAAGAGAATGATAAAAATCACCGGTAACCGAATGAATCTCGATGAAGTGGAAAGCCTGCTTTCTGCTGCATTTGGCAATGCTGTGTTTGCAGCAACCGGAGAGGCCGATAAAAAGCTTGTGGTGGCACATAACCACTTGGGAATTGCAAATACGGACATCTCCGAATACCTTCGCAACCATCTGGGTGTGCATCCTGCTTTTGTAAAAAGTATATACCTCGAACAATTTCCGCTAACCGCAAATGGAAAACCAGACTACAGAAAAATACTTGAACTCGCAGGAAATTGAGAATTTTCTGATGCGGGATGCATTTGGGTATTCTGATGCTGAAAAACCCTTTCATTTATTGCCATTGTTGCGGCAATTGCATGAATTACATCTTCAAAACAGTACAGAATATAGTGCTGTTTATGAAAAAGTATTTCACCATAGAGAAATAAATAACATTACAGACTTGCCTTTTTTACCTGTTTCTATTTTTAAGGAAATGGAATTAAAAAGTATTTCCAATGAACAGGTTTTTAAAGTTCTTACCTCATCCGGGACTACAGGTCAGGTACCAAGTCGCATTTATCTGGATGGAAATACTGCAAAAATTCAGACCAAAACACTGAGCCGCATTATGGCAGCAGTTTTGGGCAAGGAAAGATTGCCCATGCTGGTGGTTGACAGCAAATCGGTGCTCAGCAATCGCACTTCATTTTCCGCCAGAGGTGCTGGAATTTTGGGAATGTCGGTTTTTGGAAGGGACCACCATTATCTGTTGGACGATAATATGGAAACGGATGCAGAAATTTGGAATTCGTTTCTGGAGAAATACGATGGGAAACCGATATTTATTTTTGGTTTTACTTTTATGATCTGGAAATTTTTATTGCCGGAGTTAAAGAAAAGAAAAGTAGATTTATCTCAGGCTATACTGGTGCATAGCGGAGGTTGGAAAAAACTTACGGAGCGAGCGGTAGACAATCCTACATTTAAATCTGTATTGAATCAATATTGCGGCATGCAGCGCATCCACAATTTTTATGGAATGGTGGAGCAGGTGGGTACGGTTTTCCTGGAAAATAAATTGGGATTTTTACACTGCCCTTCCTTTAGTGATATCATCATCAGAGACCCTTCGACACTGGATGAATTGCCTGATGGGAAGGAAGGACTGATACAGGTTCTGAGCTGTTTGCCTGCGAGTTACCCGGGCCACAGTTTACTTACGGAAGATATAGGAGTTATTGAAGGAAGAGACCATCCGGGATTGGATTGGAAAGGCAAATATTTCAGGATTATTGGACGAGCTAAAAAGGCAGAATTAAGGGGCTGCAGCGATACTTTTAAAAAGGCATGAACATCGTCATTCAGCAATTGGTACCCGAGAGTAAAACCTTTGAAGCAGGGGATTTGCATTTTTTTGTAGCATATCCCGAAACGCAACAAATAGAGGTTTTTGATGAAAAAGTTTTAGAATTTTTTGAAGCCATTTCCAAAAAACTCATGCAGCATCCTGACCTGGGTAAAATCCCTGAAATTGTTGCTTTGGCTTTCTGGTTGCGCAAAGGGAATTTGAATCAAATTGTAAAAGAACACCAGTATTTGCTGGAGTCCAAACGTTACAAAGTGTATCCACTTGGTACTGTTTTTCATATCTGTCCGGCGAATGTGGACACCATGTTCCTTTACAGCCTTGCCATTTCATTACTCAACGGAAATAAGAATATTCTTCGTGTAAGCAATAAATTAAAGGATTCGTATGTTTGGATTTTATTTGATGTAATAAATGAAATATTGCAGGATAATTTCTCATTTCTGAAATCGCATATCCGCATTATTTCGTATGAAAGAGATACTGAAATCAATACATTTTTTTCAGTTAAATGCGATGCCAGAATTATTTGGGGTGGCAATGAAACTGTAAATACTTTTCGCAAAACCGAATCCAATGTCCGGGGAAAAGATCTGGTATTTGCAGATCGATATAGTGCTGCTCTGGTGCATTCCGGCGCTTTGATTTCAGCTTCAGAAACAGAACTTAAACAATTGGGCGCAGCCTTGTACAATGATGCATACAGCTTTGACCAAAAAGGCTGTAGTTGTCCGCAATTGTTGTTTTTTCTCGGTGATATAGAGGAAAATCAAAAAGCAGAATCTATGTTGTATTCATATTTGTTGAAAGAAGCAAATTCCAGATATCAAACGGATATCAGCAGTTTGGCTTCTTTGAAGCTGATGCAAGAAACGATGGATGCCATTCGCGGGAATGCAAAAAACATATTAAATGAAAAAACAGAACTGGTTTTTTGTGAATTGGCAGAAAATGCTGCATTACCCGAAAATTGTGGGGGTGGTTATTTTTACACCCGAAAATTTGGCGAAATAAAAGAGCTGGAATTTATGATGGGTAAGGGTTTTCAAACATTGACATACTGGGGACTAAACAAAGACCAAATAGAAATGTTGGCCAATGTTAGCGCAGGCAAAGGAATTGACCGCATTGTTCCGGTAGGCAAAGCACTGGAGTTTGGCCATATTTGGGATGGATATAATTTGGTGGAAGAATTGATGTCCCGGAAATTAATTCTTTAATAAATTGATTTATAGATTTGAAACCAAACAATGGCTCCCAGCTTCTATGGATGCGGTTTGGAAATATATGTCCGCTCCGGATAATTTAATTTATTTAACTCCGGATTCCATGAATATGCAAATTACAAATGGAAATCCAGAAGGAGTAATGTATCCCGGAATGGTAATTACCTATTCTCTAACTCCGTTATTTGGCATTCGGGTGCTTTGGGTAACGGAAATTGCGCATGTTGAAGATGGCAGGTATTTTGTGGATGAGCAACGGTTTGGACCATTTAAATTTTGGCACCACAAACATTTTTTAGAAGAAAAAGAAGGTGGAGTTTTGATGCGGGATAAAGTAGATTATAAATTGCCATTTGGATTTATAGGAAGGCTTTTTGGCGCAAGAATCGTACGAAATAAACTAAAGAAAATATTTGAGTACAGAAGGCTGGCCCTGGAGAAAATATTTCCAAAAGCTTAAATAATGGCGCCACTAATTTCACTAATTATCACGAATGAATACAAACCAATATTCGTGTGTATTCGTATAATTCGTGGCAGGAGATAAGCCACTAATTTCACTAATTGTTACTAATGAATACAAACTAATATTCGTGAGAATTCGTGTAATTCGTGGCAAAATATAAGCCACTAATTTTACTAATTAGCACTAATGAATACAAACTAATATTCGTGTGTATTCTTGTAATTCGTGGCAAAATATAAGCCACTAATTTCACTAATTAGCACTAATGAAAACAAACTGGTATTCGTGTATTCGTGTAATTCGTGGCAAAATATAAGCCACTAATTTCACTAATTATCACTAATGAAAACAAACTGGTATTCGTGTTAATTCGTGTAATACGTGGCATAAAAATTACTCTGCAAATCGCTTTAATATGTGAAAAACAGCCGGGCATATTTCAGCGTTTTTTTCGGCAAGATTCAAAAGAGTATGCATTTTTCTCTGATTGGTATGTGGGTATTCCCTACACGCTTTTGGTCTGAATTCGTAAACTGTGCAATAATTGTCAGCACCTAAAAATGGGCAGGGAACGGACTTAAAAGCATATAAATTGTCGGTATCCAAAAAAAGGTATTTGGTGATGAATTCCCCGGGCCTGATTTTCAGGTGTTGGCTTAACCTTTCAATATCTTTTTCCAGTAAAATGGGGCTGGTAGTTTTGCAACAATTGGCGCAATTCAGGCAATCAATTTGGGAAAATGCTTCATCGTGCAATTCCTGAAATCGATAATCCAAATCCCTGGGGGTATTCTTTTTTAATTTCCGGATAACCTGTGTAATCCGGATTTTTTCTTTTTTGAATTTTTCTTTGAGATTTTCTGCAGGATTGCTCATTGCGGCACCAATTTCAAGCTGGTTAAGGTTTTTAAAAATTCCACCAGATCTTGTTTTTCCTGAGCACTTAAAAGTAGAGGTTCCGATAGAATTCCATCTCTGCCAATAGCAGCCGGAACAAAGGCATCCGGATTGTTATAATATTCAACTACTTCTTCCAAAGTGCGGAACATGCCATTGTGCATGTATGGTGCGGTAAGTGCAACATTACGCAAACCGGGAACTTTAAATTTTCCAATGTCTTCTGTTTTGTGGGTAATGTTATACCTGCCGCTATCCCGCAAATCGAAACCATTGAACAATCCGATATTTCGAAATTCATCAGCAGTAAAATCGGGTGTAAAATGGCAATCAAAACAATGTGCTTTATCTAAAAATAAATCCCTGCCACGCATTGCGGAAATGCTGATGGCGCTGCTATCGCCTCCAATAAATAAATCAATTGGCGCGCCACCTGTTTCCAGGGTTCTCTCAAATGATGCAATTGCTTTCCCTAATAAAAGTGCTGAGGGTTTTTTGCCATATACCTGTTTAAATGCTTTTTTATAGAAGGTGTTTTTTTGCAGTCTTTTGATTACATCATGTATGCCTATTCCCATTTCTACAGGATTTGCAATTGGGTGTAAAACCTGCTCTTCTAAAGTCGCTACTCTACCGTCCCAGAATAAATATGGACGTCCTGCTACATTCATCGCAGACGGGGTATTGCGTGCAGTTAATTGGCCTCCTACACCTTTGGAAAATGCCATGGTATCTGCAAATGCAAACTCCGGTTTGTGACAACTGGCACAAGAAATTGTTTTATCGGAAGAGAGAATGGGATCAAAAAATAATTTTTTTCCCAACTCTGTTTCTGAAATTGGTTTTTCTGAATCTGCAACACGAAATGCGGAAATAAAAATAGTTGCAGAAACAATCATAAAAATAAATATGTATTTCATAAATCGTATTTGCGTAACAACTTTATAAATACTTCAAAATCTTTGTTATACAGGGCATTTACCATTATTCTCTCCCCATTGATTTGTTCAAATTCGAGAGAATAAGCATGAAGTGCAAAACGTTGAATCAGCGGGGTATCTTCTCCGCTCATTTTTCTTTTTATTTCAGACAGCATGGGTACCTGACTTCCATATAAAACATCTCCGCTTATCTGTGCGTTTTGAGAAGCCAGATGAACACGAATCTGGTGCAATCTGCCGGTTACCGGCTTGCATTCCAGGAGGGTGAAATGTCTGAAAACTTCTAACGTTTGAAAATATGTGGTTGCCGCTTTGCCTTGTAATTTATCGATGCGGATGTGTTTTAAATCATCTGTATTAATTGGCAAATTCACTTCCAGATTATCAAATTGTATTTTCCCATTTACAATGGCATGGTAAACTTTATTTACTTTCCGATTTTCAAATTGTATGGATGCATGTCTGTATGCTTCGGGATTTTTCGCAATCAACAGTACGCCGCTTGTTTCTCTATCCAAACGATGGCAAAGAATGGCATCAGGCCACACCTTTCTCGCCAGTTCCAAGACAGGAATATTGGTATATTTTCCCCTTTCAGGAACAGAAGGAAAAAAAGGTGGTTTATTTACAAAAACATAATCTGCAGTTTCTTTTAAAATCCAATCCGATATGTCTGCACGTTTTGCCATCAATCGTTGCGCATAGAAAGACGGATGCGTGTGAGTACATTCTTGGTTTGCATGGAAAAATCTCCTTCCATCATCCAGTTATAATAACCGGGTTCAGCCTTCAAAATATCTTTTACTTTTTTGCCTTTGTGTTTGCCAAAATTGAACAGCACTTCTCCATCGGGATTGTAAATAAACCGACCAGCCAGATCCGCCAGATTGTTTTGTCCACTCATGCGGTGCAAGCCTTCAATATCATCCGGAATGTCTTCATACTTATCCAATTGGGCTTTTAAAACAGCCCATGTGGCAATGGTATCCGCCTCTGCGCTGTGTGCATTTTCCAATTCTTTTTCACAATAAAAGCGATATGCTGCCTTCAAATTTCTCGGTTCTTTAAAATGATAAATTCTTTGCGCATCTATGAATTTTCTTTTTTCAATATCAAATTCAATTCCAGCCCTGTAGAACTCTTCCACCATCATTGGAAAATCAAATTTGTTGGAATTAAATCCTCCAAAATCACAATCTTTCAGAAAATTATTTAACTCATTTGAAATCTCTTTAAAGCCAGGTTTGTCTTTCACATCCTCATCTTTTATTCCGTGAATTTCGGTAACCTCAGGAGGAATAGGCACGCCCGGATTTACAAGATAGGTGCGGATTTCCTCGCGATCATCCGGGTATATTTTCAACAGGCAAATCTCTACAATTCTATCCCGGTTGATATTCATACCGGTAGTTTCAAGATCAAAAATAACAAGAGGCCTTTTAAGTTTTAATTTCATTCTATTCTCGTTCTAATTTTATTCTTCATCTAACAAATCAGGTCTTAATTTTTGTGTTTTTTCAATAGATTGTTCCATTCTCCAGGCGTCAATTTTTTTATGATCACCGCTCATTAAAATATCTGGAACACGCAATCCGCGAAATTCTGCTGGCCTTGTGTACAGGGGCGGAGCAAGTAAATTGTCCTGAAAGGAATCGCTGAGTGCACTTTCTTCATTGCCCAAAACACCCGGTAACAATCGCAGAATACTATCTGCCAGAATAATTGCTCCAATTTCACCACCGCTCAACACATAATCTCCCACTGAAATTTCTTTGGTCACAAAAAGATCCCTTATTCTTTGGTCGATTCCTTTATAATGGCCGCAGATAAAAATAAGATTTTGCGACAGCGACAATGTATTGCAGGTTTGTTGTACCAGTGTTTCTCCGTCCGGGGTCAGATAAATAATTTCATCATAAGAACGTTCCCTTTTTAATTTATCCAAACAAGTTGCCAAAGGTTCAGGCATTAAAACCATGCCGGCACCGCCACCAAAAGGATAGTCGTCGGTTTGTTTATAGTTCCCTATTCCGTAATCATGCAGGTTATGTATATGAATTTCGGCAAGACCTTTTTCCTTTGCTCTGGCAGGTATACTGTGGTTTAACGGACTGTCCAGAAGTTGCGGTACAGCACTGACAATATCTATTCTCATATTACAGATCCACCAGCCCTTCAGGTAAATCCAGGTGTATGGTTTTCTTTTTGGGGTTGACTTCCAAAACCCAGGTTTCCACAAAGGGAATCATAAATGATTTACCGTCTGATTCCAAAATAAACATTGGCCCTGCAGGATATTCTTCAATGTTTATTACAACACCAACTACAATTCCATCTGCATTACATATCTGAAATCCAAGAAGTTCAGAATCTTCATCTTCCCTTTCAATTGGTGTTTCTAAAAACACAGGTCGGCCTTCGAGTTCTTCGGCATCCCTTTCATTTTTAATGTCGGCCAGTTTAACAACTGTTGCATTGCGTTTAAAACTTTCAATGAGAAAGGGAACTCCCTTTCCATCGAATTCGATAAAAAGAAAATTCCCTTTTTTTATTTGATCGGCAATGGATTGCCTTTCCAGAAACAACGAAATTTCGCCGTTGTAACCGTGTTTGCCGGCAACACGCCCTACGGAGTGCAGCTGTGGCATCATGTCAATTATTCAGCAGGTGCATCACTACCGGCATCTGAGGTTTCCTCAGTTGCAGGAGTTTCTTCAGCAGCAGGAGTTTCTTCCGCTACAGGAGCCTCTTCTGTTGCAGGAGTTTCTTCAGCAACCGGAGTTTCCACAGCAGTTTCAGTTACTGTTTCTACTGCGTTTTCAACTTCCTCTACAGCTGTTTCCGAAGTTGCAACCTCAGTTTCAGCAGCCAATTCGCTGGTTTTAGCAATCACCTTCGCGGCAATGGCATTTTTCTTAGCGGTTTCAGCTTTCATGGCTTCGCTGCGCTTGTTTGCTTTTTCACTTGCTAACTTGTCGCGTTTGCCTTGAACTTTTGCTTCATTGCTTAGTGCCCATTCAGCGAATTTCGCATCGGCTTGTTCCTGAGTAATAGAGCCTTTGTTTACACCAACTTGCAGGTGTTTTTTGTACAAAATGCCTTTGTAACTCAGAATAGCCCTTGCGGTATCTGATGGTTCTGCGCCTTTTAACAGCCAGTTAACTGAGCTGTTTACATCAATGTCAATGGTTGCAGGATTTGTGATCGGGTTGTAAGTACCTAATTTCTCAATGTACCGGCCATCCCTTGGAGCACGTGAATCCGCTACCACAATATGGAAAAAGGATCTTTTCTTTCTTCCATGCCTCTGTAATCTAATTTTTGTAGCCATTTATTTTTTGTTTTTCTGTCCACAGGTATCCAACCCGCGGGGGCGCGAAATAACAACAAAACCTGTTAATTTCAAAGCGGATCCGCATTTTTCCTTGTAAAATGGATATCAGGGTTTTTTGCCCTAGTTTCGTTATATTCAAGTAGCTGTAATATGAAATGGAAAATGATATTCCTGCTGTCGTTGCCCGCTCTGGTAATGGCTTTTGCAACAGTTTACCTTATTCCGTCCAGGGTGGAACCTGCTTTCTGGCTGGCCATCTTTGTCTTTTGCGCATGGCGGGTAGCCCGCAATATAAAAGGCAAGTTGATGCAATTTTATCATGGTTTTGCCATTGCCATTTTTAACAGCTTTTGGATAACGGTGGTTCATTTGTCATTCGTTAATGATTATTTGAAACTCAATCCCGGAATGCAGGAAATGTATGATAATCCTGCAATCGCTAACCATCCAAGGCTAACCATGGCGATTTTTGGTATTTGCATTGGAATTATCAGTGGACTGGTCCTGGGCTTTTTTTGCCTCGTAGCAGGCAGAATGCAGAAAAAACAGAATTAGGCAGGTTTTCTCAAGAGTTTCCAAATGGAAATAACATGACTTAACAATACCAAAGGAACTACTATTCCGGGCAGCCACACATAGGGGAACTTCAAAACCGCAACATTGGGCTGATCAAAAGCCAACTGTTGTATTGGTGAAGGTACTGAAAACACTGCTCTGGAAACAATATTGGCCAGCAACGCCAGGCACACCAGATTCCACAATAGCAGACCAATCCGCTTTATATTTCCTTTTCTGTACAGAAATATAACTGCTATCGGTGCTGTAATTCCAGACAATATATCGGGATTGGCACCTTCAAATGTCATGAGTTTGGGCACTTCTCCACTTTGGTATAAAAAGTATAGTGTCGCTTCTACCGGCACCCTTACCAAATGCAGCCAGGTGAGAAATTTCAAATCTGCAGATAAAAAAAACTCCCTTCCTTTTCTCGTTAAAAATAACAGAAACACAGGTATGATAAACAGCGCAGGTGCAAGTGCAATGTGGGGCGGAAGCGTTTTTGTATTTTCAAAAAAGCCCCCAAATACCAATGCTGCCTGAATGCCTCCAACCAGCAGGGAAAAAATCAAAACCAAAGCGTTATTTGCCATGGATTTGAAGAAGAACCAGACCGCTGCAGTAGTGGTTAGAATAAATAAAAACTGAAGTATGGATTCTTGTATCATATTTTCAAACAATACGCATTTTTGCAAATTTTAATACCAGTTTCTTTTCTCCCAAAGCTTCAAAAGTAACAGTGGCTTTTTTATTGGATCCATCGCCTTCCATTTCTTTTACCATTCCAAATCCAAACCTTTGGTGTTGTACCTTGTCACCTACTTTTAATGCACCCAAATCTCCTTCCTGAAAATTGGGATCAACAGGAGGAAGGGATGCACTGGTTGTTTTTTGAATTTGTTTCAGCACACTGCCGGTTTTGGGTTTTCCTCTGTCTTTATCTCCATTGGAAGGCCCGTTAAATCGCTGAAACATTCCTTCATTTTTCAATCCGGCCAAATTCATATCCAGAAATTCGTTGTCGATTTCTTCAATAAATCTGCTGGGTTCACAGGGCATTAAATTTCCATATCTAAACCGGCTGGTAGCAAAAGTGAGATTGAGTTTTTTCTCAGCCCTTGTAATTGCCACATAAAACAATCTTCTTTCTTCTTCCAAATCTTGCCTGCTGGTAAGTGCCATTTGAGATGGAAATAAATTTTCTTCCAGACCAACCACATATACATGCGGAAATTCCAATCCTTTAGCCTGGTGAATGGTCATCAGACTAACGCAATCCCTGTTGGGATCATTGTTTTTTGGATCGTCGGTATACAGTGCAACTTCTTCCAGAAAATTGGCCAGACTTTTTTCTACTTCACTTTCATCATCCTCAGTAAATTCCTTGATACCGTTAAGCAATTCCACTGTATTTTCATATCTGGAAACCCCTTCCACCGTTTTATCATCATAAAGCGTTTTTAATAAGGTGGTTTGTCTTGCAATATGCATGGCCAAATCATAGGCATTATGGGTTTTTGCCATTCCCATAAAACCCTGCACCATCATTGCAAAATTCTCTACTCTGACGGCTGCAGTTCCCAATTCCGGAAAGCGCCTGGCGTTTGCTACTATTTCCCAAATGGTGCGTGAAGATTGGGTTGCAAGAAACACCAATTTATTTACTGTAGTATCGCCAATTTGCCTTGCAGGATAATTGATAATTCGTTTTAATGCCTCTTCATCACCCGGATTAATTACCAATCGCAGATAAGCGAGGAGATCTTTAATTTCCTTGCGTTGGTAAAAACTGGTACCACCATAAATGCGATAATCAATACCATTTTTTCGCATTGCTTCCTCAAATGCACGGCTTTGTGAATTGGTGCGGTATAAAACTGCAAATGCTTTATTCGGATAATGTGCTGTATTTTTTTCTTCGAAAATACTTTGTGCCACAAATCTGGCTTCTTCTGCTTCTGTAATACTGCGCACCACACGAATTTTTTCACCTGTATCGTTTTGGGTCCAGACTTCTTTATCCAGTTGTTTTTTATTGTGTTTAATCAAACTGCCTGCAGCGCTTACAATGTTTTTTGTACTGCGGTAATTCTGTTCCAGTTTAAATACTTTTACATCGGGATAATCTTTACTAAAATTGAGAATATTTTGAATATTGGCACCGCGAAAAGCGTAAATACTTTGAGCATCATCACCCACCACTGCAATATTTTGATGAACCGCGGCTAACCTTTTGGTAATCATGTATTGCACATGGTTGGTATCCTGATACTCATCCACCATAATAAATCTGAATTTATGCTGCCATTTGTTGCAGATATCAATATGGTCGCGTAGTAATTTATATGTGTTTACCAGAATATCATCAAAATCCATGGCTCCTGCACGAAAACATCGCTCTGTATAAACCTGAAAAATCTGATAAAATTTATTGCGATTTGCATTTTTATCCTGCAACAAATTTTCCTCATTTTCACTATAACTTCTGGAGTCGATGAGATTGTTTTTGCACATGCTGATGCGCCCCAAAACCAAAGATGGTTTGTAAACTTTATCGTCCAAACCCAATTCTTTGGTAATACTTTTTATCAGACTTTTGGAATCATCGGTATCATAAATGGTGAAGTTTTTGGGATATCCCAGTCGGTCTGCTTCCAATCTGAGTATTCGGGCAAATACGCTGTGGAAAGTCCCCATCCACAAACTTTTTGCGGCCGGCCCTACCAGATTTTCTATTCTGTTTCGCATTTCCCTTGCAGCTTTGTTTGTGAATGTAAGTGCAAGAATACTGAACGGATCGGCACCGCTGTGAATGAGGTGCGCCATGCGCACTGTTAACACGCGGGTTTTTCCGGAACCGGCACCGGCTATTATCATTACCGGCCCTTCAGTATTTAAAACGGCTTCCTTCTGAGCATCATTCAGCTTGTCCAGATATGGGGTTTGGTCGTGTCGTGGATGTTGGTCGGGCCAGTGCATGAAGAAAGGCTTCAAAATTACACCACTGCAGGTATCCCTGAGGGGCATTTTTTGCACAATATTTTATGCGGTGATGCAAAGATATCATTCACCAACTGTGCAATTTTTTTAGCGGGGTACAATTTGTAGCAGCGAAAATGATGCATGCCCTTTAAATTTGCGAAACTTGGAGTTTAATAAATTATTGGAAGAAAATTGGGAATGGTTGCTGGCGGCAGCTGCAGTGACGTTTGGAATTCTGGTTAATTTAATCTGGAGGCGCAAACAGCGAAAAATTCTGAAAGGATTACAGCAAATTATTGAGGAAGAAAAAAATATTACCGGAGGAGATAAATTCAAAACTCCACGAGATGTGGAAGAAGCTTTGAAAACAGTTTTTAAAACCAGACAACAGGAAATGGAGCGTATGCGAATGATGGAAACTTATCGCAGGGATTATATCGGCAATGTGGCGCATGAATTAAAAACACCCATTTTTACGATTCAGGGATATCTGGACAGTGCGGCAGATGAATTGGAGGTTGAAAAGCCGGATATGCCAACCATCATTTCATTTTTAAACAAAGCACAGAAAAATACCGGCAGACTGGGACAAATAATTAATGATCTGGATACCATAACCAAATATGAAAGTGGTTTTCTTCAATTGGAATATGAAGCTTTTGATCTGCAGGAACTTGTAAGAGACGTTATAGAATCACTGGAAATACAGGCAGCAGAAAAACAAATTCATATTTACGATCATGCAATGGATTCGGGATATATGGTATGGGCAGACCGATTCAGAATCAGGCAGGTATTGATTAATTTGGGCTATAATTCTATTAAATATGGCAAACCAGGAGGTTATACCAAAATTCGCATCAGCAGGGCGGGAAATAAAGTTATCGTAGAAGTGGCTGACAATGGAATTGGTATTCCTGCCGAACATCTCAATAGAATTTTTGAGCGTTTTTATCGGGTTGAAAAAAGCAGAAGCAGGGCTAGTGGTGGTTCCGGGCTGGGTTTGAGTATTTGTAAGCATATTATTGAAGCTCATGGTGAAACCATTTCAGTTTTGAGTACGGAAGGTGCAGGAAGTGTTTTTAGTTTTGGATTAAAAGCATATGAATCAGATTCAAATGGATAATAAGTTGTAAACCAAACAAATACTCTGACCTCCGTGGCCGACACCTAAAGCTGCTGTGAACAATAATTCCTTTAACCTGTTAATGGCTTTAAGATGAAAGGTAAATTTGCCCACCATTTTTTATTCGAAACACATGACTAAATCAAATAGCACCGGGCATGGAGTTTACAATCCGCTCGATAGTATGATGAGTCGTTTTAATGAAGCGGCCCGAATTCTAGGTTTGGATGAACAAATTGCCAATGTGCTGAAATCTCCAGACAAATGCGTTATTGTCACAATGCCCATTACCATGGATGACGGCAGTATACGGGTATTTGAAGGGTATCGCGTAGTACATAGCGACCATCTTGGACCCGGTAAAGGCGGCATTCGTTATAGTATGGACGTAAATCTGGATGAGGTAAAGGCGCTGGCCGCATGGATGACATGGAAATGTGCGGTGGTGAATATTCCTTTTGGCGGAGCCAAAGGTGGGGTGAAATGTGATCCCCGCACCATGAGCAAAGGGGAGTTGGAAAGACTTACCCGTGGCTATACCAGAGCTATGGTGGATGTTTTTGGACCAGATAAAGATATACCCGCACCGGATATGGGCACAGGCCAACAGGAAATGGCCTGGATCGTGGATGAATACAGCAAGGTAAAAGGACAAAATTCACTGGCAGTGGTTACCGGAAAACCACTGGTACTTGGTGGAAGTTTGGGAAGGGTAGAAGCCACAGGACGCGGAGTGATGATTACAGCGCGAAGTGCAATGGCTAAATTGGGAATGAAACCCACACAGGTTACGTGTGTAGTGCAGGGATTTGGAAATGTAGGTTCTATATCAGCTAAATTACTTGCACAATTAGGAGTTAAGGTAGTTGGTATCAGCGATATAAGTGGAGGATTATACAATCCGAATGGAATTGATGTGTTAAAGGCTATTGAACATGTACAAAACCACGCAAGCCACACACTGGAAGGCTTTGCAGGCGGAGAACGCATTGTGAACGGAGCTATTTTGGAGTTGCCATGCGATATTCTGGTACCTGCCGCAAAGGAGGATCAGATTACACCTGAAAATGCGGATAAAATCAAGGCAAAACTGATTGTGGAAGGAGCAAACGGACCAACCACCGCTGAAGCAGATCCCATTCTTCGTAAAAAGGGAATTCTGGTGGTACCGGATATTTTGGCAAATGCAGGAGGTGTAACCGTTTCCTATTTTGAATGGGTACAAAACCGACTGGGTTATTACTGGACGGAAGAACGCGTGCATCGCAGAAGTGACAGGGTTTTAAAACAGGCATTTGATAATGTTTATGCTGCATCCGAAAAATATGGAGTAGATATGCGAATTGCGGCCTACATCGTTGCAATGGATAAAGTGGCAACCACATTGAAACTGCGCGGATTATTCTGAATTTAACACTTATTATTACGCACAACTTTTAGGGGTATTTCCCCGGAAGTTATAATTTCGCGGCCATGTCCATACACCGCGAAGGATTTCGCATCATATTAACCGCAACCCTGCTACTGGGACTCTTGAATTTTGGCATCCATTCCTGGCTGGGTGAAGGAATTGTATTTAGCCTGATATTGGCGGCATCATTAATTTTTTACATTCTTATTGTTCAGTTTTTCCGAAATCCTACAAGGGTAACACCAATTTCCAACCAACATATTATTGCACCGGCAGATGGAAAAGTTGTGGTAATTGAAGAGGTGGAAGAACCGGAATATTTTAAAGACAAACGCAGGCAAATAAGCATATTTATGTCGCCTTTAAATGTGCATGTAAATCGTTATCCCATTTCGGGTAAGGTGGCTTACCAGAAATACTATCCCGGAAAATACCTTGTGGCCTGGCATCCAAAAAGCAGTACTGAAAATGAAAGAACTACGGTTGTTGTACAAGGTGAAAAGGGTGCCGTTTTGTTTCGCCAGATTGCCGGAGCAGTGGCACGCAGAATCATTTGTTATTCCAAGGAAAGCGCAGCGGCCACGCAGGGAAATGAATTCGGATTTATAAGGTTTGGAAGCAGAGTAGACATCTTTGTTCCTTTGGATTGCCAAGTAAATGTAAAACTTGGTGAAAAAACCGTTGGAGGGGAAACCATTCTTGCAGTTTATCCTTGATTTGGTATTATATTTGTTCTTATAATTCTGAATCATACAAACATGAAGAAATTTTTTATATTCTCGATTGCCATGACCGGTTTTGCAATTGCTGCAAGCGCTCAGGCATCTGCTACTCAGCCATCAACGCCAAGTGGAACAGAGGTTAAACCTGCTGTTGAAGTAAAGGCAAATGAAGGTGGTGCGCAGGCCCAACAACCTGCGAATGCTGAAGTTAAAAAAGAATGTGCAGGTCACGGAACAGGTGGTTGCTCAAAGGCAGGCACAGCTAAATCATGCTGCAAAGCCAGCAAGGGCGCTGCATCTGCTACCGCAGATTCCGGTGATAAAAATACTGCTGCTGCTGACAAAAAGAAGTCAGAAAGTTGCAAAAGCGGAGAACACAAAGACTGCTGCAAAAAGAAAGCAGAAGCAAAAAGTGGCTCCTGATTGAATGTTAATCCTGATAAATCCCTTTCGAAAGAAAGGGATTTTTTTGTGTCATATTGACGCTTCTGTTGTTGATTTGCAAATCCAATGTCTTTCAAAAGAACTGCCATTAGTCTTATTACCATTGCATTGGTTACAGCCGGTGTTGCAGCGGTTTACCTTTGGTACAACTTCAATTCACGCAGCAACCTGATTACGGTAGTGCCAATGGATTGCAAATGGTACTACCATATTCAAACCAAAGAAATCCGAAATAAAACTTCCGATTCAAAGCCGAAATACCTGGATAGTATTGCAAAATCCATTAAAAACTTACCGGCTTTTAGAAATGTGAAAGATCCGGGAGATGTTGGAATTTCATTGTATTCAGACATTATTTTGTTTGAGAATTCAAGGGGAAGATATTTGGTTTTATCGGTAACTTCTGAGCAAAAATTGCAACATTTTTTCACCGAAATTTTGCCTAAAAATTTTACGGGAGGTTTAACCAAATCGGCGAGTTGTAATTTTGCAAAGGCGGATGGAAAGAATTTGTATTTTGCCTTTAAACACAAGGCTTTTGTTGTGTTTGAACCATTTGACACCACGGATAATTTGCAAAATATTGAAAATGGAATTGCGGTGGTTTTTGAAGAAAAAAGCAAAGCACCAATCACCTCTCTTCCTGTTGTACAATTCTTATATGAAAACGATTGCGATATTGTTTTCTATTCAAATAAAAACAAGAGTTTTCCCACGCATGGAATTCAAATAAAAAACAATGCAGTTTTGTTCTCAGAAAATACGAAATACGGTTTTAAAAATTACAAAAACAGGTATGTTCCCTTCCAGATAGTTGAACAAAATCTATTACAAAAAACAGGAATAAAACCGCAACGGAACGAAAATGAAAAATACCTGGATCAAACCATGAGCCTGTTTAATTTGTTAATTAAAAATTATTGGAAATGAACATAGACGCACAATTAAGAAAAATACTTTCGGAAAGAATAATGGTGATTGACGGAGCCATGGGCACCATGATTCAAAAACGCAAACCAACCGAAGAGCAATACAGAGGCGAGCGTTTTAGCAATTTTCAGCATTCTCTGAAGGGCAATAATGACCTGTTGGTTATAACGCAACCGGATTGGATTTTAGAAATTCACCACGAATTTTTAGAATCGGGTGCGGATATTATAGAAACCAATACATTCAATGCGAATCGCATTTCCATGGAAGATTACCATTTGGTGGATTTGGTTCGGGAATTGAATCTGGAAGCTGCCCAAATTGCCAGAAAGGCAGCAGATAAATACACTTCCAAAAATCCGGCGAAACCGCGATTTGTTGCGGGTGCAATGGGTCCAACAAATCGCACCGCAAGTATTAGTCCGGATGTGAACAATCCCGGTTTCAGAGCCGTGGATTTTGATACACTCAGGGCTTGTTACAGGGAACAGGCAGAGGCATTAATAGATGGGGGTGTAGATATTCTCCTCATTGAAACAAGCTTTGATACTTTGAATGCCAAGGCCGCTTTGTATGCAGTAAATGAGTTGAAGGATGAACGAGGTCTGGATATTCCCGTGATGGTAAGTGGAACGATTACGGATAATTCCGGCCGCACACTAAGCGGACAAACCCCTGAAGCATTTTGGAATTCTCTTTCCCATGGCGAATTGCTGAGTATTGGTTTAAACTGTGCTCTGGGAGCCGATCAGATGCGTCCTTATATAGAAGAATTGAGCAATGTAGCCTGGGTTTATGTAAGCTGTTATCCAAATGCAGGCCTTCCAAATGAATTTGGAGAATACGATGATACCCCTGAACACATGGCTTCTGTTTTTGATGAATGGTGCCAGGCCGGGTTGGTAAATATTGCGGGGGGTTGTTGTGGAACAACACCTGCTCACATTGCAGCTATTGCAAAAGTTGTAGCGAAGTATGCGCCACGGGCGGTTCCGCAACTTGTAGACTGATATTTTTTTCACTGGGAATTTGTGCCATAAAATATTACCTTTGCGGGTTCATAAAATGGCTGACGTACAAACCCTGAACACACACTCAACCACCTTTGAAATTTTTGCAGGTCTTGAGAATACCGATCACGAGCAAATCGTATTTTGCCAGGATAACGCCACAGGTCTAAAGGCAATTATCGCTGTGCACAACACAGTGCTGGGCCCAGGACTTGGTGGAACCCGAATGTGGATGTACGCCCATGAAAAGGATGCCATCAGAGATGCCATGCGTTTATCGCGCGGTATGACTTACAAAGCATCTGTTGCAGGTTTAAATCTGGGTGGTGCAAAAGCCGTTATCATCGGCGATCCCCGTACCCAAAAATCAGAACCGCTGATGCGCAAGTTTGGTCGTTTTGTAGAGAACCTCAGTGGCAAATATATCACTGCAGAAGACGTGGGAACTACCACCCGCGATATGGAATATGTAAAAATGGAAACCGACCATGTGGTTGGACTTCCTGAGATCATGGGCGGTGGCGGAGATCCTTCTCCGGTTACAGCTTATGGTACCTATATGGGAATCAAGGCTTCAGCAAATGCTGCATGGGGCAACGATAGCCTTAACGGTAAATCCATTGCAGTAATGGGAATAGGTAAAGTTGGCATGCATCTGGTGGAATACCTGCACAAAGAAGGTGCCCAGATTTATGTTTCCGATATCAATGATAGTGCTTTAAAAGAAGCGGCAAATAATTTCAATGCGATTCCTGTATCCGGGGAAGATATGGTTGATCTGAATGTGGATATTTTTGCTCCTTGTGCTTTGGGTGGAATTTTAAACAGCGATACTATCGAGCGTTTAAAATGCCAGATTATTGCCGGAGCCGCCAATAATCAACTGGAAGATGAGCTGGTGCATGGCAATTTGTTGCGCAGCAAAGGGATTTATTATGCTCCTGATTTTGTAATCAATGCAGGTGGTTTGATTAATGTTTACAGCGAATACACGGGTTATATCCGTGAAAAAGCGTTCGCACAGACAGAGAATATTTACAATACCATTTTAAATATTTACAAAACCTCTGCCGATGAAAATATCAATACACAAATGGCTGCAATTGCCGTTGCTGAAAAGCGCATTCAGGATATGATGCGCGTACACAGTACCTATTGATATTCACTTAAATAGTATTATTCCTGTTTTAATTCTAAGAATTCGCATTGCGCATTTGATTTCTTCCGGCGCAATTCTCTTATATTCGCTCAGTTGCAGTTTCGATATCTGAATATAAAGAACAGCAGTGCTGTTTTGTATGTGCTTGGCCTTGGGCTGCTGCTTTACATCTGGATTTGGTCCAGGGCAGAATGGCCTGCCGGTGGGCAAGATAGTTGGAACCATTTGCTCTATGCGCGTTGGAGCGTAAAACATCCTGAACTGATGTTGGACCAGTGGGGCAAACCATTTTTCACCATACCGGCAATTCCTTTTTCATTTTTTGGAATTCAGGGTTTATATGTTTTTAATATGATATGCATTCTGGGTGCGGGCTGGATCATTTACCTCACCGCCAGAAAACTGGGAATGCGCCTCCCATGGATGGCCACCGTTTTTTTTATTTTTCAACCCATTGTTTTTGGAAATGTAATCTCGGGATTAACCGAGCCCATTAATGCACTTGCAGTTGCTTACATCTGTTATTTATATGCAGGAAAGAGAAATACCGCTGCAACTATTTTGGCTTCATTTTTACCATTTTTCAGGTCTGAAGGATTCGTGCTTTTGGCCGCGGTTTTTGTTTATTTGGTGGCACGCCGATACTGGAAACAACTACCTCTCCTGCTTACCGGGTCAGTAGTATTTATTCTCATAGCCGGATTTATTACCGGAAGCTGGACCTGGATAGTGGATCAAAATCCATATTTAAAATTTGAAAGTAAAGGAGAATTTAATCCGGGTCATGGAGACTTTTTTTATTATACCCATAAATACCAGCACATAACCGGATTGGTAATTTCTGCATTACTTTTAATTGCATTTATTTATCTGGCAAGCCATGTGGTATATTTACTGAAGCGCAGAACCCCCGAAGAAAAAAGCCGATTTTCTTTTTGGTTATTGGCACCACTTTTTCTTTCCTTTTTTTTAGCACATTCTTATATCTGGTGGAAAGGTTCCATGGGTTCGCACGGACTTACAAGGGTGTTTCTGGTTGTTGCTCCCTGTGCGGCTTTGCTGGCATTGTATGCATTAGACAAATTGCTCTCCTATGATCTGAGATATGTAAATAAATCCTTGCCAGTTTTACTGGTTATTTTATGCATTAAATTATCATTTAACGGTGCTGTTTATCCTTATCCATGGCAATCGGGTCCTGCCATTCCGGGCTATGGAGCCGATGAAAACCTGGATAAAGCATTTGCGTTTATTAAAGAAAATCATCTGGAAAATAAACCTGTAATTCACCAAATGCCATTTATCAATGCGCAGCAGGGATGGGACCCCTGGGCAGATCCGAAACAGACAAAAACATTTTATATCTGGAGTTTAAACCGGGATCCAAAAAAAGACTGGCTGCCCGATTCTTCCATATTAATTTGGGATGGATGGCATGCACTGCGCGATGCACCTATGCCCTTGGATACGCTTCGGCATCTTCCGCATTACAAAGAAATTGCAGAGTTTCCTGCTAAAGATTCTATTTATTCGGTGCATATTTTTCTGAAAACTCCGAATCTGAAATTAAGTAATTAGAAATTATTTTCCAGAAATATTTTAGAATATATTATTTTCCAAACTCTGTTTTCACCGCTTCTACAAAGGCTTCTACATCTTTTTTTAATGTGTAAATATGCGGAGTTACTCTTACCCCATTCACTGCTTTTGTTGAAATTGCCACAGTAAATATCTGGTGTTTTTCCATGAGTATTTTGGATACATGTTCCGGTGAATGTCCCCTTACTGCAAATGTCGCAATTGCGCTATTCCGCTTATCATCTTCCCAGGGTGTGAGTATGGAAATTCCAGGAATTTTGGACAATTCTTCGCACCACAATTGCATCAAATATTTCAACCGTTTTACTTTTAATTCTCCTCCAATTTCATTGTGAAATTCAATGGCCGGTTTTATGGATTCCAAAGATTGAATGGCTCGTGTTCCCTGATGTTCGAACTTTTGAATTTTGGTAATAGGATAATCACTATCACCCATTAATGGCCAAATCAACGGAATTTTATTTCCTTTCATCCACAAAAATCCAGTTCCCAAAGGACAGCACAGCCATTTGTGCAAACTTCCCGCAACATAATCAGCGCCAAAATCTTCAATGGAAAATGGTATGTGAGCGATGCTGTGCGCACAATCTACGGCAACTTCAATTTTCCGCATTTTGGCTTCTTTTACAATTCTCTTTACCGGAATAACCTGCCCTGAAATATTGATTAAATGGGTGAGGTGAATGAGTCTGGTTTTTTTGGTAACCAGTTTCATATATGCATTTACAATATCGTCGTCACCGGCCGGTTGAAGCGGAACTTCAGCGACTTTTATTTTGATTTTATGTCTGAATGCCGCCTGTGTAAAAGCGGCAACCATGCTGCCATAATCCTGATTTCCGATAATGACTTCATCCCCGCTTTTCCAGGGATAACCTGAGATTACGGTATTCAAACTTTCGGTAGTGTTTCTGGTTATTGCAAGTTCTTCTGTTTTTACCTGCAAAAAACCCGCGAGATTATTTCGCACTTCTTCCAAAATTTCTGCCAACTCAACCCGCATGTAATGAGAAGTTCTGGAGTTGATATAATTTTCGCGCTGCTGATGAAAATACAGCGTAGAAATAGGCTGTGGGCTGAAATACCCATTTTCCAGATTGATGAAATCTGTGGGTACTGAAAAGAATTTTCGAATGCTGTTCCAATAAGATTCATCTTGTACCAAATCCTCTGGGGATTTATTGGTTTTCGGAAATTTTGGAACAGATTTTCCGGAATTGGTTGAAGGTAATATCCATGTTGCTCCGGCTGCCAATGCAGTTTTACCGGAATCTTGAATAAATTGCCTGCGGCGCATTTTGGCAATTTACAAAGTAAATTTTAGGAAGTGGGTATTATTTAACTCACGTATGATTTAATATCCCGAAGGCGCAATTGAATATTGGTACGTCCGTTAAACGTATTTTCTTCTATGGAATAACAGGCACTAAAACGCGCACCATTGCTCACCAATGGCAAATGGTATCCAAGGCCAAAACCAATACCATCCACACTAGTGCCTTTATAGGATAATGCCAATTTCAAATGTTTGTCTTTTAATACCCTCGCACTTCCATTGCTGTACAAATTATCGGTTTTAAAAACCGGCAGCATATTTCCCGGGCCGAACGGTGCCATCCGTTGTAAAGAATTCAACATATCATAATTGATATCTTCAATTCTCAAAGTCAGATCGTATTCAATTTCCGGAGTGGAAGATTTTTCAGGAAGACTTTGTTGTACAATTTCTTCAAATCGGGCAGCAAATTCCGGATAATTTTCAGCTTTTATGGAAAGCCCGGCGGCATATTTATGTCCGCCGTATTGTTCCACCAAATCACCACAGGCGCCAATAGCTTCGTGAATATCAAAATCCTTCACACTGCGAGCCGAGCCTGTTAACATGTCATCTGTTCTGGAAAAAACGATGGTGGGTTTATAAAATTGTTCTACCAACCTGCTGGCAACAATACCAATTACACCTTTATGCCAGGATTCACCGAAGAGCACCGTGCTTTTGCGTTCCTGCAATTCGCGGTCGGTTTCCACCATATTCACTGCTTCACGGGTAATATCAGAATCCAGTCCTTTTCTCTCGTGATTGCGTTCATGCAACACTTTGGCAAATTGCCGCGCGGTGTTAAAATCCTTTTCTATCAGCATTCGTACAGCGGCCTTGGCATCGCCAACTCTTCCGGCTGCATTTATTCTGGGCCCGATTCCAAAAACGATATCGGAAATAGAATATTCTTTTTTCTCCAGAGAACCTTCCATCAATGCCTGAAGTCCGATGCCGGGATTTTCAGCGAGTTTTTTCAATCCGAAATAGGCCAAAATTCGATTTTCACCCCGCATATCTACCAGATCGCTTGCGATACTTACTGCAACCAAATCCAGATATTCTTCATGTGTATAGGCGGGTAAACCATTTTTCTGGCTGTAAGCTTCAATTAATTTATATCCGATTCCGCAACCGCTCAGTTCTTTGTATGGGTATTCACAGTCCGAACGTTTAGGATTTAAAACAGCTGCCGCATTTGGGATTTTATCACCGGGTAAATGGTGGTCGCAGATGATAAAATCTACACCTTTTTCCTTTGCATAATCTACCAGTGCATTGCTACGAATGCCACAATCCAGTGCAATGATCAGCGTAAATCCATTTTCTGCGGCATAATCAATACCTGCTTTGGAAATTCCATATCCTTCCTTGTAGCGGTCGGGAATGTAATATTCCATATTCTGACTAAAATTCCTGAAATAAGAGAACACTATGGATACGGCAGTTGTCCCATCCACATCGTAATCTCCATATACCAATAGTTTTTCTCTTTTTGACAATGCAGATTCAATGCGGGCAATGGCTTTTTCCATATCCTGCATCAAGAATGGATCGTGGAGGTGTTCCAGTTTTGGATTAAAAAAATAATCCGCGTATTCCGGGGTGTCAATCCCGCGCTGTATCAGAATAGTAGCAAGCGGGGTGCTTATTTTGTAGGCTTCCGATAGCGATTTTACCTTCAATTCATTTGGCAATTCTTTTGCGCTCCACCGAAAATCCATAGCCTGCGAAGTTCGTTATTTTTTGCCGACGATAAAAATAGAATCGCGAAGATTGTGGTGTATCAATGGTTTTGGCGTTTTTTTGGATGGCGGGTTAACCCGGAATTGTAAAAGTTATTTCGCTCTCCCACGGGTCTCTGATGGGTTCTGCTGCTATTTCTGAGGATTCATCCAGAGATTTTCTCATCCATAAAACATCATGCCATTGATTCATTTTGTAACCGGCTTTTTCATGCACGCACAATTTTGTAAAACCACATGCAGTATGAAGCTTTTCACTACCTGTGTTTGGCATGGTAATTATACCGAATGCGTGACCAAAATGACGGGCATACAATTCGTCCAGAAGCTGGGTATATAACTTCCGTCCAAGTCCTTTTCCCCTTGCTGAGGCTGCCAAATAAATACTGGTTTCCACCGCCCAGCGATATGCAGGTCGCTCGCGATGAGAGGAAGCATATGCATAACCTAAAACCTCCTCATCCCTGCGCAAAATCATAAACGGATATTTGCTTTTGATGGAGAAAACCCGCTCTTTAAACTCTGCAAGTGATGGCAATTGTAACTCAAACGAAACTGCAGATTTTTCAACAAACGGGCGATATATCTCCAACATATGCGGAATGTCGGCGGAAGATGGCGGAAGAATGCGAAACATGAATTACCTGCAATTTTATGAAAATAAAATGCCCGTGAAAAATTATCTTTAAATTCGTAAACCCGACATTTTCAAAACTACCAGCATGAAATCATCTTTACTCATTATTTGTTTATTCCCATTTTTTATATCTGCACAAATTACAATCAACCAAAGCCATATGCCTGTATCAGGGGATACCATCCGCTACAGCAGTGCATCTCCATTAGGCTTGAACTTTAACGAAAGACAGCGTGGTGCAAGCCAAAGTTGGGATTTTAGTAGTTTAAAAAGTAACGGACAGGATATTTACCAGTATTTGAGTGCGAACAAAACACCGTATTTGTTTTATTTCTTTAATCAAATCGGCCTCAAAACTGCTGATAGTATCGGCGCTTCCGTATTCACATTTAAAAATATTTATTCTTTTTACACCAAAAGCAGTACCGTTTTTAAAGCAGAAGGTTTGGGGTATTCCGTAAGTGGCATTCCCTTGGCCAGCAACTACTCGGATGAGGATGAAATATACCAGTTTCCACTTTCTTTCAATGATAGTGACGTAAGCACATTCCGGTTTGTATTTACAATTCCGGGGCAAACCAATTTTTCATTTGTTCAGGCGGGCAAACGCACCAATGTGGTAGATGCCTGGGGAAGTATTAAAACTCCTTATAAAACCTACAATTCGGTTATCCGGGTAAAGACCATCATGGATGAAGTGGATACTTTGGTAACCCAATTTGGTAAAATACCGGTGCCACGCAAACAGGTAATTTACAAATGGCTGGCAACCTCTGAGCGAATTCCGGTATTGGAAATTACGGGAACTGTTACCGGCAGTACATTTACTGCCACCCAAATCCGCTACCGCGATTCCTTCAATGGAATAGCTCCTTTGTTACAACCACGCGCCAGGTTTGATGTTTCGGCAACTTCCGGTTATGTGAATTCAGATACTTTCACATTTACCGATGCTTCCAGGCCATTCGCCACCTCTTGGAAATGGAATATAACACCTGCTTCGGATGTGGTTTTCGTAAACGGAACTACTTCAACCAGCCGCAATCCGCAGGTGGTTTTTACGCAAAGGGGAATATTTAGCGCTACCCTTACTGCAACCAATTTTACGGGTAGTGATGACACCACGGCCACAGATGTTATCACAATTGGATATGGTGTAAATACCATTCAACCGGTAAAAATAGAACAGGTAATATTCCCAAATCCTGCAAGTGAAGAAGTTTTTATTCGCCATAATTCTGTAAAAACAGAAGTAATTATTTTTGATTTGGCAGGTAAGGAACTGAAAAAAGGAATTCCGGAGAACGAACGTTTGTATGTAGGCGACTTGCCACAGGGCATTTACATACTTTACGCCAACGGAGTAAGCAACCTGTTTCGCATTGTTCGGTAAGTGGAATATGAGCAATGCCATGGTATTTGCTGACTTTAGTACTTGATACCGACACTTCAATTCAATATCTTCGCCGTTTCTTAAGTAAAAGGTGAAAATTGCAATATTAAAAGAAAGCCGCAGCGGAGAAAAGAGGGTTGCGGCAACCCCACAAGTATGTTCACAGTGGATAAAAGGAGGTAATGAAGTTGCGGTGGAATCCGGTGCCGGAGCACAGGCATTTTACAGCGACAAAACTTATACTGCCGTCGGTGTTTCTGCAGGTACCAGAGCCGAAACTCTGAAAGATGCCAGATTGGTATTGATGGTGAATCCACCGGATGCAGATACCATAAAAGAACTGCCCTCAGGTTGTGCCATTGCCAGTTTGCTTTACCACCGCAGTAACCCTGAATTGGTTGCAGCACTAAATGCAAAGAATATTTCCGCGTACAGTCTGGATGCAATTCCAAGAATTTCACGTGCCCAGAGTATGGACGTGTTGAGCTCCCAAAGCAACCTTGCAGGTTATAAAGCGGTAATAAAAGGTGCTGAAAACCTCGGCAAAATATTTCCAATGTTGATGACCGCTGCAGGTACTATAACCCCATCCAGGGTTTTGATATTTGGCGTTGGTGTTGCAGGTCTTCAGGCCATTGCTACAGCCAAAAGACTGGGTGCAGTAGTTGAAGCTACCGATGTTCGCCCGGAGACCAAAGAACAAGTAGAAAGCCTAGGCGGCAAATTTATTGAAGTAAAAGGTGCTGAAGTGGGTAGCGAAGGCGGATATGCGAAGGAAGCCTCAGAAGAATACAGACAAAAACAGCGTGAAGCGGTGAACAAAAGCTTGTCTATGGCAGATTTGGTAATTACCACTGCACTTGTCCCGGGCCGCAAAGCACCAATATTGGTAGATTCCGAACAACTGGACCTGATGAAGCCCGGAAGTGTGCTTGTGGATATGGCCGCGGAACAGGGTGGTAACTGCGTGGGAACAGAACCTGGAACCATTAAAGAAATCAATGGTGTAAAGATAATTGGATGTGTAAACCTGCCATCTGAATTGCCGATGAACAGCAGCGATTTGTTCGCCAAAAATATCGATGCACTTTTAAAACTTATTGCACCCAAAAGCGAATTGCTTTTTGATATGGAAGATGAAATTGTAAAAGGCAGCCTGATTTGCCACGAGGGAAAATTGTTACAAGGGGAAACACAACAGTCTTAAAAAAAGAATAATGGAAGAAATACTGAACTTTATTGGAGAAAACGTGATAATGATCTATCTGGTCATTCTGATGGTTTTTGTTGGGATTGAGCTTATTGGCCACGTGCCAAGTGTGTTGCACACCCCGCTGATGAGCGGAGCAAATGCCATACATGGTGTTGTGCTTGTTGGAGCCATATATGTGTTAAAAAATGCGGAAGCAGATGATTATATCAGCCTAAGCGTTGGATTTTTAGGAGTTATTGTAGGAACATTAAATGTAATTGGTGGGTTTGTAGTGACCGACCGCATGTTGGAAATGTTTAAGAAGAAACCGGTGAAAGGGGCAAAATCATGAATTCCATTCAGGAATTTCTATTTTTACTCGGATCGGTTGGGTTTATTCTCGGTCTTAAATACATGGGCAAACCAGATTCCGCCAGAAAAGGGAATCTCATTGCTGCTGCAGGTATGGCTTTCGCAGTTATCGGAATATTGTTTTTCGATAACAAAGAAGAGGGTATAGTGGTTGCCAATAACATAGGATTAATCCTCGGTGCCATTGCTATTGGTACCATCATAGGATGGCTCATGGCCAAAAAAGTAAAAATGACATCCATGCCTGAAATGGTATCTCTGTTTAATGGTATGGGTGGTCTTTGTGCAGCATTGATTTCCATTATTGAATGGCGCAGTCATGAAGGCACCATGGAAATGGGACATTATCTTCCCATTGTTGCAGGTTTGATCATAGGAACGGTTTCATTTACAGGAAGTATGATTGCCTGGGGCAAACTCAGCGGAAAAATCGGGGATTATCGTTTTCCGGGTCAGCAATTTATCAATTTGTTTTTGCTGGTTGCGGTATTGGGTGCAGCCTGGATGAATTTCAGCGCTGCAAACAGCGGAGAAGATTCCATGATGTGGTTTTACGCCATTATTGGATTGGCAATCATTTACGGTCTTTTATTCGTTTTCCCGATTGGCGGTGCGGATATGCCGGTGGTTATTTCACTGTTGAACTCATTTACCGGTGTAGCAGCAGCTTGCGGGGGATTTTTATATGATAACAAAGTAATGCTCATGGGAGGTATTCTCGTGGGTTCTGCCGGAACCATTCTCACAGTAGTGATGTGTAAAGCCATGAACCGAAGTCTGACCAATGTGCTTATTGGAGCCGTTGGTGGCAACAATTCTGTGGCCAGTACCGGAGGAAAACCGGGTGGAACTGTACGCGAAGTGCAGGCAACTGACGTCGCTATTATGATGAAATACGCCAGTAAGGTAATTGTTGTTCCAGGTTACGGACTTGCGGTAGCTCAGGCGCAGCACGTGGTACATGAATTGGAAAACATGCTGGAAGAAGAAGGGGTAGAAGTGAAATACGCCATTCATCCGGTGGCAGGACGCATGCCAGGCCATATGAACGTATTACTTGCAGAAAGTAATGTTAGCTATGACAAACTGGTGGAAATGGAACATATCAATCCGGAATTTGCAACTACAGATGTGGTATTGGTAGTTGGTGCCAATGATGTAGTGAATCCTGCGGCTAAAACCGACCCTTCCAGTCCTATATACGGAATGCCAATTTTGGATGTAGAAAATTCAAAGCAGATTATTGTGTTGAAACGCAGTATGAAATCCGGATATGCCGGTATAGACAACGACTTGTTTTACAACCCTAAATGCGGAATGCTCTTCGGCGATGCCAAAGACAGTTTGCAAAAACTGGTTAATGAATTAAAAGTAGTTTAAAATTTCGCTGCCAATTTTTCCCTTTGCGGACTATTGTCATCTTTCTTATTTGTGTTTTCCGGATGTAACAAAAATTAGCAAACGCTGTATAACTGCTGTTAATTTGCAATATAATTTCATGGTTTCACGTATAATCTTCATTCTCGGTTTTAGTTCGTTTTCTGCACTTTGGTCTCAAGGCTATTATCCTGAAAAATACACCAATGGCAATCCCAAATCCATTTGGACCGGAAAGGCTCTGAATCTGGAAAATGATGCTGCTGACGATAAAACTTCCAATTGGCAACTGGTTTTGGATCCCATGAAATCGGATACCTGGTCTAAAACCCAGTTAATGTCAATTAATTTTTCATTTGATGGAAATCCGGTTGTAGCTTTTAAAGCGAGCAATACGGGAATTATTACTTTTGATACTACGGTAACATCAAATCCCTTAAAAGGATTTCATGTATTGCCACAAAATGCAATTCCAAATAAATCTTCGGTTATTTTAGGTTTACATGGAATTGGGGATAATGATAAAGTAGTGTGCAAAGTTTTCGGACCTGCACCTTATCGCCAGTTGTGGATCAAATTTCTTTCTTTTTCTCCAGCAACCGATTCTCTTGGTGCCTCCAACCTTACAACTGCAGTGGTTTTTGAAGAAACCAGCAACAGAATATTTTTGGTTTTAATGAATGAAAATCACCTGTCAGGGGCCTCTAATTTATATAAATTAAATCCTGGAATTCAAACCGATAAGTTCGTAGCAAGTCCATTAAATAACAACGGAAATTCTTATGGATTTCCTGTATCTTCTAAAGCAGACGATAATTATTATTACGAATTTAATTATGGTTTCCAAAATGTCCTGGATTTGGAATTGGGAATTGCAGAAACAAAATCGAATATAAAGGCAGGAACAAATGCAGATGTCACCTATTATTTGGCGAACAATAGCGGTGTTTCTGTGGATTCAACAGTCTTGTATTACCAGTTCGACGGTGGATCTGTTTCCAGTGAAAAAATAAAATTCAACTGGCTGGCAGGACGTGAAAATATATATACCGGAAAAATAAATGGGATTACCATCAATGGCCCGGCTGGTGCAACCCATGAATTGGTAATGTGGATTAACAAAGCAAATAATATTACGGAAACCATTACCAATAACGACACACAAAAAATTGTATTTCTTGCAGTAAACGGCACACAATCAACAGGTCAGGTTTTGATGGAAAGTGCCACCGCAGCTTGGTGCGGAGTTTGTCCTGGAAATAATTTAAAAATGGATCGCTGGAAAGAGAAATATGGAGACACCATAATTCTGGTGCAGCACCACCAGTTGGATGAAATGGCAGGAAACAATGATGCACTTTTTGATGCATATTTTGATAATACACCCGGAACTTTAATTAACAGATCTGCCATGCCGAATTTGGATTCTGCGGCAAAGAATCTCGATAAAGCCATTCATGAAATTCGCATGGCGCCGGCAACAGTAAATGTTCAGAATATGAGTTTAAATGAAAGTACAGGAGAATTGAAATATTCAGTTTTAGTAAAATTTGAAGATTATTTTCAGGGCACTTTAAACGTAGGTGGTTTGGTATTGGAAGACAATGTGCGCGGCAGTGGCGCAGGATTTAACCAAACCATCAATGATACGCTTACCAACGATACTAAAGATTGGTTTTATAGATTTAGCAACCCAATAAATGGATATTACCACCAGCACGTGGCCTGGCATATCCACGGCGGGGCAAGAGGGCAGGAGCTGGCGTATAAATCCTATGCACCTGGTGATACAGTGCTTCTGGATTTTTTCTATACCATTCCGCAACTGTTAAAACCTGCTGTAATTCTGGCTTCTCCATATTTGCCGGTTGGAGATATTATCAGTTCCGGAAAGCCTGCAGATATTCAGGCAGTTGGTTTTGCAACATACACAGAAAGCGGAAAAGAATATTTTATCAATGCGGGATTAACACCACTCTGGAATACCAATTTGTCGGTTGGAAATAAGCAAATTGCCAATTGGAATTTGTATCCCAACCCTGCGTCAGATCACATTGTTCTGCAAGCTGTAAATCAAATGCAGCGTCTGGAAATTGTGGATATGGCTGGAAATAAATTGTTTGTAGCAAATGCGGATTATCAAAATATTCCCGAAGTGATTTCCCTTGGGGATTGTTTGAAAACTGCAGGTATTTATTTCGTTCGTGTTACCGATTCATTTGGAAATACCGGCGGAAAAAAATTGATTTATATGCCGTAATGCAATAAATCGCGCAGAATTTCCATTGCTCTTTCTTCACTGTTTACAGGTTCCATGCACGTATCTCCGGGGCAGATATATATGTTACCTGGTTTCCCTTGCATTTTTTCCTGCATGGCTTTAACATGATTGTTTTTTTCTGTAAAAACCAATGCCCATTCCGGTAATATTTTTCTGAATCTCTGTTCCATTTCTGCATCGTATTTTCCGGTAATATAAATCTGTAATATTCCGATAGATTCTGCTTGTGCCGCCCTGCACCAGTTGCTGTACCATGCCGGATTTTGTATTACCTGTGCGCGCAAATGGTTTAATCCGGTTTTTCCAATTTCGAGATATTGCATGTTGTCCAGAATAATTCCTGCTTTTTGCAACGCTAAGGCGAGTATGCTTCCTGATGATGGGATTACATCGTCGCTGTTATCGCTTTTGCGGATCATAATGGTTTCACTTGTGTCGGAAGTAAAATAAAACAAACCGGTTTCCGCATCGTAAAAATGTTTGATACAAATGGCGGTAAGTTTGTCTGCAGTTTGCATCCATTGCCAGTCCCCATCGGCTTCATATAGCGAAATAAGTGCCGAAATATAACAGGCAAAATCCTCACAAAAAGCTTCAGATTTTTCACCATTTTCCGAGAAATAACGGTACAATATATTTTCTCTGAAAAAATGGGTATGCATCCATGTGGCTTGTTGTTGTGCCTGATACAGAATATTGGAATCCTGAAAATACTTTGCCGCATCTGCCAGCGCTTTTAACATCAATCCATTCCATGCGCACAGTTTTTTATGGTCGAGAGATGGTCGTATTCTGGAATTTTGGAATGTAAATATTTTATTCTGTATGGAAATTTGCAAAGCGTCCATTTCATGAATAGTCAATCCTGTTTTTTCCAGCAATTGTAGAGGTGCCAGGGGTTTGTGGAGGATGTTATTTCCATGTTCCCAATTACCTGTCGCTTTTAAACCATATATTTCTGAAGCCAATTCCATTTCATTGGGTTCGAGAATTTGTTGTAATTCGGGCCATTGAAATACATAAAATTTTCCTTCTACTCCTTCACTGTCGGCATCCAGTGCAGAATAATAACCACTGTTATTTTCTTTTAATTCCCGTTCGATAAATGCCAAAATATCCATGGCTACTTTTTTATAAATATCAGCATCAAAAATTTGATATGCCCTACTGTATAATGAAATCAGTTGTGCATTGTCATACAGCATTTTTTCAAAATGCGGAGCAAACCAATGTTTGTCTGTGGCATATCGGTAAAATCCGCCACGTATATGATCATGTATGCCACCGTTGGCCATTTGCAGCAAAGTGAAGTGAATAAAATCGCTGATTTCTTCGTTACCGCTTATTTGATATTCGTCCAGCAAATATTCCTGCACAACTGGCATAGGGAATTTCTGGCTTCGGTCCAATCCGCCATATTCCATATCAAATGATTCAGCAAGTTTCGAAACAGTATTCCGCAAATCGGCAGCATTTGTTTTTTCGGTTCGCGGGAATTCCAACAAATTCATTTCTTCCAGGCCGTTCTGCACTTTTTTGCCATATTCCAGCATTTTCTCCGGTTCTTTTAGATACAGGTCATACAATTGTTTCAAAATAGAATTCCAGGCATCTTTAGGAAAATAGGTACCGGTATAAACCGGACGTTTATCAGGCAGACAAATGGCATTTAACGGCCATCCGCCGCGGCCTGTCATCAGTTGGCAGGCATCCATGTAAACCATGTCTATGTCCGGTCTTTCTTCGCGATCCACTTTGATGCAAATGAAATGTTCGTTCATAGCCTCGGCCATTTCCACATCTTCAAAAGTTTCGCGTTCCATTACATGACACCAGTGGCAAGTGCTGTAGCCGATGCTTACAATTACCAGTTTATTTTCTTCCTGTGCGCGTTTCCAGGCGTTCTCGGACCACATTTCCCAGTTTACCGGGTTGTGTGCATGCTGAAGCAAATAAGGACTTCCTGAATGAATTAAAGCGTTTGTATAAGCGTGTTTATCTGTCAATGCAATATTTTATCTTTGATACCTGATGCGCAAAGGTCGTTACTCCTTTTTACTTTTAATATTTTTGTTTTATTGCTTGCATGTAAAAGCACAGGATGGATTTGCCAAAGCGCAGGTGGACACGCTTCACCATCGCGGTTTCAGAGATTATCAGGAGGCAGCAGATAGTTTATACAGCCGTTTGTTGAGTAAAAAGCCAAATAGTGTAAGGGAATTTACGGTAGATGAAAAAACTTTTATTGCAGAAACGCGCAAAGTGGATACTGTAATTGCCATACAAATGATCCATGGGCAGTATACCTTTTACTGGGGGCAGGTGGAGCGTTCTTATAACAAGTTGCATAAAAAGTTACAGAGCAGAAAAATCCGCGCAGAAAAAACCAAAAAAGATACGGTGCTGTTGTATCCCAATTATGGCAATGGCGTACAACGCGCGGAGCTTTATATCAAGCAAAAAAAATACCAGGCCTATATCAAATACCAGTTGTGGCAGGTGAATGGCTTGTGGTATTTTACAGGGAAGTTTGAGGTGGTGGAACAGGTGGACAAGTGAGTAGGGCTTTGGGTGGTCGGTGGTTTCATCGCTTCGCCGGATGAAACAAGAACACCGACCACGGGAACAAAGTGAGATTTTGGGTAGAGATGTTGTTGGTTAGTCACTTGCTTCGCCGCGACTTATAACCAACAACCGACCGTGGATCTGAGTTGAAATTGTAATTCATATGGAATTTTATTCATCATTGGGGCTTTGGGTGGTCGGTGGTTTCATCGCTTCGCCGGATGAAACAAGAACACCGACCACAGGAACAAAGTGAGATTTTGGGTAGAGACATTGTTGGTTAGTCACTTGCTGCGCCGCGACTTATAACCAACAACCGACCGTGCAACTTAGTTAATTTGCAATTTGTTTAGAATTTTATTCATCATAGAGTTCAAGAAATTCGAATTGTGATTTTCCCAATTTATAGCTGAGTGCGGAACTCATCGGATATGATTCTTGGGTTTTAGAGAGTTTCCAATGGTCTTGCAATGGATTTTTGTGTATGTAATGTAGTTTCTGATGGACTACATCTCTCACAGGGATGCGGATCCAATTTGCATTGCGCTTCCAGAAATGGTATTTTCTGTCTGCTTGTGTGGATTTAATTCTTTCTAACAATGGGCTATTTTTTGCCTTCATATCCCGCAAAATGCGCTGCGAGGTAAACATCAAAAAATTCTTTTGAAAGTAGATTTTTCTTTCTTTTTTGATTCTCATAACTATGTGAAAATGATTTGGCATAACCACAAATCCATAAACAGCACAGGTACCATTATTTACAAAATAATTCAGCGAATCCAATAACATCTGCTTATACCTGTCATCCCAAAGCAGGGGAATCCATTTCTTACAGGTTGCCGTAAAAAAATACAAATCCTCGATCCGATAATGCATACTGCAAATTCAAATCACCCGATTTAATAAACCCAAAAATAAACGCTTATATCCGGATATACCCGTTTAAATACCTTCTTCAGAATTCCAATTCGCAAATAATATACGATCGGTCATCGTTCCCTACCATGAGCGCAGCACATGGCGACCGACGATATTTGAAATCCTTTAAAAAATAACTACTATACCGCAGCCCAGCGTTTCGCCATCCAGGGGCCGGAATAGATAAATCCGGTATACACCTGCACCAGATTCGCTCCTTTGTTGATTTTGGTATACATGTCTCTGGTATCCATTACTCCACCAACTCCAATAATGGGGTAATTTTTGCCGAGATTATGTCTCAAATATTCCAGAATTTCATTGCTTTTTTCCAACAAAGGTTTACCACTCAAACCCCCGTTGCCAATGGTGTTGAGTATTGCTTTATCCGTCTTTAAATTTTCACGGGAAATAGTGGTATTGGTGGCAATAACCCCATCGATTTCCACTTTTTTTATTGTTTCGATAATTTCATCCAGTGCTTCCACACTTAAATCAGGAGCTATTTTTAACAGGATTGGTTTTTTGTATTTGCTGTTTTCCCGAAGTGTATGTAAGCTCACAAACAATTCTGTAAGAAATTCTTTTTCCTGCAAATCCCGCAAGCCTGGAGTATTCGGAGAACTTACATTCACCGCAATGTAATCTACGTGTGGAACTATAGCCAGATAACATTTTACATAATCTTCCAGAGCATGTTCATTTGGAGTAATTTTATTTTTTCCAATATTACCTCCAACAATCAATCCATCGGGGCGATGTCTCAATCGTTTCACCATCGCATCCAACCCTTCATTGTTAAATCCCATTCTGTTGATCAATGCCTTGTCCTTTTTCAGGCGAAACAATCTTGGTTTTGGATTTCCATCTTGTGGAAGCGGTGTAACAGTTCCAACCTCAACATGTCCGAATCCAAGTGTTTTTAGCAGATGCAGCCATTTTGCATTTTTATCAAATCCTGCTGCAAGTCCAATGCGATTGGGGAATTTGATCCCCAAGAATTGTACAGAATGTGGATTTTCTGCTTTAAAACTGCGCTTCAAAATAAATGCAAAGCCTGGGATTTTTAATGCCACTGCCAATAAATCCATGGCCACATAATGTGCTTTTTCCGCAGATAAAAAGAACAGAAAAAAACGCAGAATTCTGTACATGATTATGTTGAAATTTTAAAGGTTAAATAATGAAATAATAAACAACTTCTTATTTGAATAAAAATGGTATTTGAAGATGGATGGTCGTGGCACAGATACATTTTCATAACCAGATATCGCAGATTTAATGTTTAAAATGTCGCACTCCGGTAAACACCATAGCCATACCATTTGCGTTACAATAATCAATACTCTCCTGGTCTTTAATACTTCCGCCCGGTTGTACTACTGCTTTTATTCCTGCTTTATCAGCAATTTCCACGCAATCCGGAAAAGGGAAAAATGCATCACTTGCCATTACGGCTCCATCCAGATCAAATCCGAAGCGGTTGGCTTTTTCAATAGCCTGATGCAAAGCATCCACACGACTGGTTTGTCCTGTACCACTTGCAAGCAATTGCCTGTCTTTCGCCAAAACGATAGTATTGCTTTTGGTGTTTTTAACCAATTTCACTGCAAATTCCATATCCGCAAATTGTGCATCGGTTGGTTGTGTATTTGTAACTGGTTTCATACCGCTGCGATCTTCCAAAACATGGTCGCGTTGTTGTATCAATTCCCCATTGAGAACTGTTCTCAATGTTTTGCTTTTGAAATGAACATTTTTCGATTTCAAAATAATTCTATTCTTTTTCGCCGATAATATTTCGATTGCTTTTGGACTGAAATCCGGTGCAATTAGAACTTCAAAAAACAATTTATCCATTTCAGTAGCAACTGTTTCATCGATACCTTTATTTGTTGCAATGATACCGCCAAATGCGCTCACCGGATCACAGGAGAGTGCGTCTTTCCATGCATTCAACGCAGATTCACGTGTAGCGACTCCGCAAGCATTATTGTGTTTTACTATGACATAAGTGCAACCTTCATTTTCGCGAAAATCTGCGAGCAAATACAAAGCACTATCTACATCCAAAAGATTATTATAACTGAGCTCTTTTCCCTGAATTTTTTCAAAAATATCTTCCAGATTACCGCTGAAACTTCCCGCCTGATGGGGATTTTCTCCATATCGCAAAGTGTAATTTTTAATTCCGGAAAACCAATTTGAAATTTCTGTATCGTAGTTGGATGTGGTAGCAAATGCCCGAAGTGCAAGTTCTTTTCTCACTTCCTCAGAAATTTGCCCTGAATTACCTGAATATTTTTCAAAGAAATAGGCATAATCTGATTTGTTTGCAACGATGCTGGTATAGCGAAAATTCTTAGCTGCTGCGCGTATGAGTGAAACGCCACCAATGTCTATTTTTTCAATAATATCTGGATCACTGGCACCGCTGGCAACAGTTTCTGAAAAAGGATATAAATCCACTACAATCAGGTCATAAAATGGAATTTGATACTGCTCCATTTCCTCCATGTCCTGTATATTGTCTTGTCTTGCCAATATTCCTCCGAAAACTTTGGGATGCAAAGTTTTTACACGACCACCAAGGATACTTGGGTAACCGGTAACATCCTCTACAGCCACACATGGAATACCCATGTCTTCTATAAATTTTCTGGTTCCGCCTGTAGAGTAAAAAACCACTCCGTCTGCATACATTTTTTGAATTATCGGCTCCAGACCATCTTTGTAAAATACAGAAATCAGTGCCTTTTTTATCTTCACGTCCACGCCGCGAAATTAAGTCCGACAGGCGGCCTGGGAAAGAAGAACGGTAAAAGTTTTGGACAATCTGTAAACAGAATCAGACACTGTTCAGGGTATCCTTTATTTTGTTAAAACCCGCTCTCAGCAAGGCTGAATTTGCAAAATAGGTGTCAAAAACTTCCGCATCCATTGCATTCCACGCTGCCCTGTTTAACTGAATCCAACTTCCCGGTTGAAATGCGTTTTCTGAATTCGCTTCACTAAAACGGTTCCAGGGACAAACTTCCTGACAAATATCACAGCCAAAAACCCAACCTTGCAATTTATCCCGAAAGCCATCCGGAATTTTATCCCGCAATTCTATCGTGAGATATGAAATGCATTTAGATGCATCCACGATGGAATTATCGAGAATGGCGTCTGTAGGACATGCATCAATACATGCCGTGCAATTTCCGCAGTGATCGGTTTGAATGGTATCGGGTTCAAGTTCTATATCGCATAAAATACTCGCAATAAAAAAATAAGAACCTATGGGTTTTCGAAGCAATAAACTGTTCTTTCCAATCCATCCAAGTCCTGCCTGAACGGCCCATTGCCGTTCCATTACCGGTGCGCTATCCACAAAAATCCGATAATGAAATTCACCATAAATGGATTTTATTTTTTCTGCCAGAGGATGCAATTTATTTTTAATTACTGTATGATAATCCTCGCCATACGCATATCTGGCAATTTTTGGGGCACCTTCAATTTGTATTGCTGAAGGAAAATAATTGTATAAAAAACAAATTACGGATTTCGCACCCGGCATTAATTTTTCGGGATCCAAACGCTTTTCGAAATGATTTTCCATATATTTCATTTCGCCATGAAAACCTTGACTCAGCCAGCTTTTCAGATGTTCTTCCTCTTCTTCGAGTTTGCGAACTTTTGCAATACCGCAAGCCAGAAATCCTGCTTCTTCAGAAAGTTTAATAATATCGGATTTCAGGTCCAATTGATTTGTTGTTAAAACAATCCGCCTTTGGTTCTATCGGGAATTTTACCCAGATGCCGGTATGCAAGCTCGGTGGCTTCACGACCTCTTGCCGTGCGCTGAATGTAACCTTCCATAATCAGAAATGGTTCATATACTTCTTCTATGGTTCCGGCTTCTTCACCAACCGCTGTCGCTATGGTATTTAATCCTACAGGGCCACCTTTAAATTTATCAATAATGGTGCTCAGCAATTTGTTATCCATTTCATCCAGACCATGCATATCCACATTTAACGCGCTGAGGGCCATTTGCGCAATTTCCATGGTAATGGTACCATCCCCTTTTATTTGCGCAAAATCACGGGTACGTCTGAGAAGCGCATTGGCAATTCGCGGGGTTCCACGACTTCTTCTTGCGATTTCAAATGCTGCTGTTTCCTGTATAGGCGAATTCAAAATATTGGCACTGCGCAACACAATATGAGAGAGTATTTCTGCGGTATAATATTCCAAACGGAAATTAATTCCGAATCTCGCACGAAGGGGAGAGGTAAGTAAACCGCTGCGGGTAGTGGCTCCAACCAAAGTAAAAGGGTGCAGGGTGATTTGTACACTTCGCGCATTTGGACCGGTATCAATCATGATATCGATCTTGTAATCTTCCATTGCGCTATACAAATACTCTTCCACTACCGGACTGAGCCTGTGAATTTCATCGATGAATAAAACGTCACCTTCCGCAAGATTGGTAAGCAATCCGGCAAGGTCACCAGGTTTTTCCAATACAGGTCCGCTGGTGATTTTCATGGACGCTCCCAATTCGTTGGCCACAATATGGCTGAGTGTGGTTTTACCCAAACCCGGAGGGCCGTGCAACAAGATATGATCCAGTGCTTCACCGCGTAGCTTGGCCGCCTGCACAAAAACCTGCAGGTTGTCCATAATCCTTTCCTGTCCTGTGAAATCGTCGAAACGCTGCGGACGCAGCACTTTTTCAATTTCTTTTTCGACGCCGTTAAGGTGTTCGGATGTAGGATCCAGATTGGGATTCATTCAGGTATACAAAATTGGGTGATTTATGCCAAACCACAAAGGGCAGCAACAGTTTTTTATCCTCTATTTATTCGCTATACGGTGCAGGATCAATACCATTTTCTTCACAACGTGCGATAAAAAAATCCTTCATTTCCTTGTAATTTACAAAGTCAATTTCATCAAACTGGAAACCATTTTTATTTAAAAGCCAGATTGCAATTTCACTGTAATCGGGTATATAATCCCTGCTGTTTCTGTTGCCGAATCTTTGCCTTTCCTGGTAACTGCTAATTTCGGAATAACTGTAATAACGCCAGGTGGGTCGCATAAATTTTCTCCTGCAAAACTTGTCATTCGACATTTCCCAATAATATAAATGCCCAAGTGTGAAATCGAGATACAGGTAGAGCACGAATAATGGAATTGCCACCACCAGCATGGAAAAGCGATTGAGCCCAAGGGAATAAATAAAAAATAAAATAACTGTAAGTATGGTAACACCAATTAGAATTCTGGATGTAATAAACTTTTGGTTGAATTGTGATTTAACAATTGGGGTGCCGGGAATCATTAATTCGTTATCCGATTCTCTTTCTGCTTGCATTTTAAAAATTAAATATGTCAAATTTATCAGAAGAGAGGTGAAAATGCAAATACTTTAATACAATTCAACACAAGCGCCGGTGGCCTCACGGAGGAATAAAAAGAAGCCGCTGGCCCCAAGCTACTGGCCGCTGGCTCGCCATTGCCAATGTTCTGTGATTTCTGTGTTATCTGTGCGCTTTTTTTGAACACATTTCCTTGTGTTGAAAGGTTTTTTTAATTAATTCAATTCAACACAAGCGCCTGCGGCGCCGCAAAGGACCGCAAAGGGCACCCGCCCGAACCGGTACGGGCGGGCAAGGAATACAGAATACAAAATAAACGCAGCGCATGGCAAAATTCAATCTCAGTGCGCAACTGGAACTTTTGGCCTTTTGCATTGAATTGTTTTTAAGGTAAAAATTAATTAGAATAAAATGAAAAATAAATATAAATAAAATTAATTACGATACTTGAGAACAAACAGGTATAGCTAATTGTAAGCCTTGTTTTATGGTTACTCATTTTGCGTAAAACATCAATTTCTATAATGGAAGGAGCTAACATAAAAAGCGTCAATCCAAATAAAAACAATTTGAGGATTACATATGGGTAACCCATGAATAAATGCTGCAACCCAAATTTGTCGATTCCAATATTTATCAAGGTAAATAGCAACATTAAAAAACTATACATACTATTTTATTTCCAATACCAAACGAATTTAATGATAAAATGTGACCTGATTGAAAAGAAATGGTGTGTGAAGAAAATGTACTAAAAAATGTTAAATTCATAGTTTTGTTTTCAAACCGAATGCGTTGTCCGCCTACACATCCCTAATATGATATGAAGAAATAAATGATGCTATTTATAATGCCTTTGAGCATGAAAATAGCTATAGCGCGTTTTCCCGATAATAAGAGATTTCAACAAAAAAATTAAGCAATGTGAATTTGAAAAACCGCAATGCTTTCACTTGGAAAATTTATTCCGGCAAAGGTTTTTCAAAAGCCAGAGAACGCAACTTTTTTTCGAGCGTTTCGTTCACGGGCCACAGAGGCTGTCTAACAACATTCTCGCACAATCCCATCTCGTTCAACATTACTTTTATTCCTCCGGGACTGCCATCTGCAAAAATAGCAAGCGCACCTTCCAGAATTTTGTATTGCAGATTTTTCGCTTGTTCCCAATTGCCGTTCAAACAGGCTTTGACCATAGAAGTAAATGTTTTTGGATAAGCATGGTTAATTACAGAAATTACGCCAACTGCCCCGCAGGCCATCATTGGAAATGTTAATGCATCATCTCCGCTGATTACTAAAAATTCATCGGGTTTACGGGCCATTAATTGCATTACCTGTTCCATATTTCCACTAGCCTCCTTGGTTGCAATCATAGGTGCCAATTCCGCTATTCTGCACTGGGTTTCCCAGGTCATATTGCTTCCGGTTCTGGAGGGAACATTATAAATAATAATTGGAAGCGGAGTATTAGCTGCAATGCTTTTGTAATGCTGGTAAATGCCTTCCTGGTTGGGTTTGTTATAATAGGGACTTACGGAGAGAATTGCAGAAAATCCGTTTAAATCTGCCGTTTTCATACTGTCAATTACTTCTGCAGTATTATTACCACCAATACCTAAGACCAACGGCAAACGTTGTTGGTTGGCTTCGCGAATGGTATCGATTACCAATTGCTTTTCCTTTTTATCCAGTGTTGCACTTTCCCCTGTAGTTCCCAGAACTACAAAATAATCTGTGCCATTGGCAATCTGGTGTTCCACCACCTTTGCCAATGCCTGGGTATCCACACTACTATCTTTTTTGAAGGGCGTAACCAGTGCTGTACCTGTACCATAAAAGGAGTTCATAGCGCAAAATTAATTCAGATGAGGCGATTAACCGATTTTTTGCAGGTAAAATTCCAGATCTGCAATATATAGTTCGATTTTTGGCTTATCCGGATCTCCCAATATGATATCGTAAAACTCTGTGGCTTTATCCCTGTTATAGCCTATCCTGCATGTAGCACTTGTAAATCCGGCAATACTTTTCAATGGCATTCGCCCATCCAGATTTAGATTAATAAAATAATCATAAGGTTCAGCCATCAGTTTTTTTACCTGTGTGGTTTTGGGCATTCCCAAACTATTAAAATCGTTTTTAGACAAATGAATCGTATTGTCATCCGGAGAAGCAGGAATATTGGCGGCTTTGCGTTTGTGGAAATAGATTACCGTAGTAATTGCTTTTTGCTTTTCATTCAAGAAAGCAATGAATTTCTGAATGGCTTTTTTTTCTCTGGCTTCTGTAGTCTGATATTCATCATAAGCTAACATCACCGTTTTTACCTTATCCAGAGGCAGAAAATTCCTGCTTCTGGTCTTCTTCCCGGCCAGCTTTCGCAGGGTACGCACTCCCAAATTATATTTCAGACCTTTAGCCAATTTCCCCATCAAATCTATTGATTATTTACAAATATTGTACCTGACTCAAAGAAGAAATGGGAAACATCACCAATCCAGTTTCACTAACCAATCATTCCTAAAAATGCATCCTCATCAATAATTTTTACTCCCAAATTGGTTGCTTTTTCCAATTTCGCCGGTCCCATACCATCTCCGGCCAGCAAATAATCGGTTTTCCCACTCACGCTCCCCGCACATTTGCCGCCGTTTTGTTCAATCAAATCTTTGGCCTCATCTCTCCCGAATTTATTGAATACACCGCTGATTACAAAAGTTAAACCCTGTAATTTATCTGAAACCGGACCGGTAACACCGGTTTTTTCCAACTGAATTCCGGAATTCTCCAGTACAACAATAATTTTTTGATGCCCCGGCTTATCAAACCACTGAATCACACTTTCTGCGATACGTTCTCCTATTTCATCAACAGCAATTAATTCATCTTTGGTTGCGGTTCTTAAAGCATGAATACTGGTGAATTTATTTGCCAGTTTTTTTGCAACAGTTTCCCCCACAAATCGAATTCCCAATGCAAACAATACACGTTCAAATGGTATTTTTTTACTGGCTTCAATTCCTTCCAGAATATTATTCACCGATTTTTCCCCCATGCGCTCCAGTTGTATCAAATCCTCAAATTTCAAAGCATACAAATCGGAAACATTTTTTACGAGATTATTCTTATATAAAACCAATGCCATTTCACTTCCGATGCTCTCAATATCCATTGCTTTTCTGGCCACAAAATGCTCAATTTTCCCAATTACCTGTGGCGGACAATTGTCTTCATTCGGGCAATAATGTTGGGCTTCTCCTTCATTGCGAATTAGTGATGTACCACATTCCGGACATTGGGTTATATAAACCGTTTTTCCCAAATGGGCCTTGCGTTGTGAAAAGTCAACGCCGGTAATTTTTGGAATAATTTCTCCACCTTTTTCAATAAAAACCATATCCCCGATACGCACATCCAAACGTTCAATTTCATTGGCATTATGAAGCGATGCGCGTTTTACGGTGGTTCCCAACAAAAAGGTGGGCTTCAATTCTGCAACCGGAGTAATTGCACCGGTTCTGCCTACCTGATAGGTGATCCCCATTAATTCCGTAATGGCGCTTTCCGTTTGAAATTTATAAGCAATAGCCCATCGCGGTACTTTGGCTGTAAATCCCAATTCTTCCTGCAATGCCAGATCATTTACTTTGATCACTACACCATCTGTATCGTAGGAAAGGTTATGTCTTTCTTTATCCCAATAATGTAGAAATTCCATGATTTCATCCACCCCTTTACATACTTTGGTCTGGCTTGCAATTTTAAGTCCCCAGGAACCCGCAGCCCTTATGGCCTCGAAATGGGTATTAAAAGGGATTTCATCCGCCAAAAAATGATAAAGCGTAATATCTAAAGGTCGTTTTGCAACTTCTGTGCTATCCTTAATTTTCAATGAACCAGCTGCAACATTTCTGGGATTTGCATAGGGAAGTTCCCCAATTTCTATTCTTTCCTCATTTAATCGCTCAAATCCTTTTCTATGCATAAATATCTCCCCGCGTATTTCAAAATTCGGATGAAAATTTCCCTGTAAATGTTTTACCAGACTGCGTATGGTTTTTACATTGTTGGTTACATCATCTCCCTGTGTACCATCTCCTCGGGTAACAGCCTGAACCAATTTGCCTTTTTCATAAAACAGGGAGATCGCAAGCCCGTCAATTTTTAATTCACAAACATATTCCACTTCCGCACCTGTAGTTTTGCGAATTCGGTTGTCAAATTCACGAAGTTCCTCTTCGGAATAGGTATTACCAAGCGATAACATACGACGTCTGTGGGGTACAGTTTCGAAATCACCACTGATGCCGCCACCCACATTATGGCTCGGACTTTCCGGAGAAATAAAATGGGGGAATTGCTCTTCTAAAAGTTCAAGTTCTTTAAGCCTTCGGTCAAATTCCAGATCGCTGATAACTGGTTCAGCAAGGATATAATATTTATAGTTGTGGTCGTTCAGTTCCTTCACCAAAGCGTCCATTTTAAGTTTAGCCTCTTCAGGTGTCATGTGGCGAAGATAAGAGAGAGAACAAAAACCACAAGGCAGGTAATTAAATCTTCGTAAGTCTATATTTTCTGTAATATTAAAAAAGCACAGAAGGAAATCATGTCTTTACGGCCAATCGTCTATTTGTTTCGAGTATTACTTGGCTAATTAATGATATAGAATTTGACAATTGCAGTAAACTTTTTAGATGCTGATTACTGTGCTTGGGAAATTGATTTACTTCGGATTATTTGAGGCATACTATTTCAAAGAAATGAATATTAAAGGAGTAAAATAAAAATGAAGTAATATCAATTTTACCGAATATCCAGAGGATAGTTAGCATGAACCCCAACAACAGTAAATATTAAATGATTTCTGATGAAGTAGTAGGAAATTTCGTAACATAAATCATGTTGTTCCACCGCGTTATACTTTATCTTTCCGCTTCATTCCCATGAAAACCAAAATGTTGCACTGGGTCAGGTTGTCTATTTTTGCAGTCTTGCCTTTCCTGGCTGCGAGTTGTACCCACTACTATTACATTACCCCCACTCAAAATGTACCATTATTGCAGGAAAAAGATGATTTCAGGGCATCCGCTTCTGTTGGGGGCGGACAGGAAATTAGTACTGTGAATATTCAGGCAGCCTGGGCCTGGCGGGAAAATTATGCGCTCATGGCAAATTATATGTGGGCAGATGGAGGAGAAAAATCAAACAATAGCGGAAATGGAAATTATTTGGATGCCGGTGTTGGTTATTTTACTCTTTTGGGAGAAAACTTTGTTTTTGAAACCTTTGCTGGTCTGGGATACGGGGAACAAAATCATCGTTATCCTACTGCTTTAGGGAATAACATTTCTTATGGACCCAGCAGTGCCTATCTCAATTTCTCGAGATTATTTTTGCAACCTTCTATAGGTTTCAGCCACTCTGCTTTTGATATTGCTCTCACTCCGGCTATTAGTAACATTCATTTTTTTAGAGTTAATAATGCCCGAAACGACCCGGATGTTGCCGAAATTGACGGGAATAAAAATTCATTTCTATTTGAACCTGGAATTACTGCCAGATTCGGTTGGAAGTATGCAAAACTACAAGTTCAATATGTGCACATGTTCAATATTTCGAATCCGAATTTAAAATTTGAAGCGGACAAAATAAGCCTTGGAATTTCGATCGCCTTTTCCTCATCTTACTAGAACGTATCTCAAAAGTAGTTTTCAAGTCAATTCCAAGCAATTTTGCGCAAAACAAGGCGCTTTTCGAATTTCAGGCTGGTTGCCTGAAAAAGAGAAGCAACGCAGTGTTGCGCAAAATTTCGCAGGAGAAAATAAATAGATTTTAGTTTAGTTGAATTGACTAAAAGGACTTTTGAGATACGTTCCAGAACGTATTAAATATTCCGGATTACAATTATCACCCTTTTAAAGGCTTTTTTTACGCAATAATTGTCGATTCGATGGTCCATCAACCATCTTCAATTGCATAAAAATATCAATTATTTCAATATCGGCTATTGGTGTATTCCGTTATCGAATTGCAGTTCAAATACCGGGCTTGGAACAACTGGATTTTTTTCTGCTTTGAAAAAATGGAAACAACTGTAGCTTAAAAATTCACTTGTGCCTGCAACCGTAGTAACCTGCCTTTTTGGAAGTTATTCTGGTTGGCATAATCTTCAAATCTGCGCTCAGAAAATGTGTACATGGCTACAAGTTCAAAGTTAGCTGAAGGTTGCCATTCTACCCCAATTTCAAGTTCTTTTACCTGATAACTTCGTGCATCCAGTTCGTGCTTTTTACCACCTTCATATTGTTGTGCACGTACAAATGGAATTAATATTTGTTTATTGAATTTTGTGAGATAGGAAAGCGTAATATAACCACCTTTTAATTTTCTTGTTTCCACTGAATCCGTTGCGGTATTAAATTCTGGTCCTTTCCCCACATTGTATTCTGCCATAATTCCAAATGGCTGGGGATAGAGGATAAATGAACCTGCAACACGTTGATCCAGATATTCTGTATTGGGTGCAAGTTTGGTTTTAGCTGATGTGGAAAGTAAGACAAACTTACCAGTATAGGCTTGAATTGCTGGTTCAATTATCTGGTTTTTGATTTGAAATGGATAAGTAATTCTGGTAACGATATGGGGTTTATTGTTTTTTTCAGGTTGGTTGGCGGTTTGTCCGTTATATGCTCCGAATGCAAAAACACCGTAGTCACCAGACCCTTTCAGTCCATCTTTTACCAAAGCGGAAAACCTTTTTCTGATTTTTTCAGGTGCCCAGTAGAAAAACACTCCCAAGTCCCGTTCATTGGATAATGCGCTGTTTAAAGCATCATTTCTATCCAAAGCCATGCGATTTTGGCTTGATTGCATATTCTCAAATCCAAAAGGTACTTTACTTTGTCCAATTCGTAAGCGAAATTCATTTTTTGAATCCAATCCAATATCCATGTAGGCATCTCTGATTTGTGCAATATGATTGGTGGTTCCAGCGCTCGACGCAAAATCAGGCTGAATATAGAAATAAACGCGCTCACTAATTTGTCCATAAAATATAATACGAATTCGACGTAAAAAGAATCCGCCACCTTCACCAATAGATTTATCACACTGTTCGCATTTTAATTTGGAGTTGGTTTCGAACAACCGATTATACCTCGCCTGCGCATATCCCCTTATTGAAATATTATCAAACCATTTACTTTTGGCCTTTTGTGTCGGGCTTGGTTGTAGTTTTAGGGTGTCTGACTGCGCAAATAGTGAGTTTCCAAATGCCCCTAATGCGATTGTTGATATGAGAATGCTTAGCTTCATTATCTCCAGGTTAATTATGTTGCAAAAAGATTTCTGAAACACTAATAAAATGATATGCCAATGTTAAATAAATGTTAAATTTCAAAATAAACGTGCATAATAGGTTGGTAATCAATTAAATAGTATTTTGAATTGGGTAATATATGCGTAACACATGATTAACCTAACGAGAACAATATCTTCCAATAGAGATGGAATGGACTACCTGATTTTATCTTTTTTCGATCACCTTAAAATCAAAAATGGACAAATGAAAACGGAAACATCTGATAATTTAGATGGTTTCGACAAACCCGGGAGTGAGAACGGAGATAATGATTAAAAAATCAGGTTATTTCCACGATATTTTTTCTGTTTTGTTTTCCAGCGGTATGCAAGAGATACTTCATGAGAAACGTATTTGGAAATTATGCCATCGGAAATCTGCTTATCATAGCTATATAATATCCTGTAGTTGTTATTCTGAATTCCAACATGAAAGATTGCAGCATCCAATTCGTGATTTACCTGAAATACCTGACGCATCCAAATCCCTCCCTGAAGAAATTTGTAGTTGAAAATTCCTCCAAATTGCAATTGACTGGATTTTCCCTGTTTGATATAACATGCCTGTGGTTGAATGTCCCATTTTGCATGTAGCAATTGAAATTGATACCCCCAGTGTAAGGTATATTTTCTATCTATAATAATTTCCGGATAGGTTATTGAAACACTTGGTTCAAAAAGATTATGAATTGCTGCACCAAAATTGAATTTCGGGTAACACATTAAGAAACCAATGCTTGTATTGGGTACCAGAATAAATTCTTTGACAGGAATAGGTGGGTTCTTGCTTGGATTATTGGAATTATATTGCAAATATTCCCAATTCCAATTGCTTGCGGAAACTTGTATACCCGAATAAAAAATATTTTTTGAAGAATCTCCGAATTGGAAACGGAAAGAATAGATACCGTGAATTTCATTTTTTGAAAGTATATTGTTCGGAGTAATTTCATTTACATATTGTACTCCAATACCACCATGTAATTTATCGTATCCCTGATCCCATGAGGCACAAGATGTTCTGAAACCTCCGGATAGAGTAGGCCATTTTAAGCGATAGTTTAGGGATGCGCGGCCTGCCGCATTTTCCGATTTCTCGGAAGTCCCGGCCATAGCAGGATTTAAGTATAACGGGTTTGCAAAAAACTGAGAAAATTCCGGATACTGAGCCGAAAGCATTCTGTATGTGCAAAGTAAGAATAGAAGTAGGAGTTTAAATTTCATTGATACTTTGTTGAATAAAACTATCCAGACCGAAAAATATCATAAGGCAGTAATTGGTCATTTGCTTTGAATTTAAAATCCAAATTAATAACATTTTATCCGAAAGGTAATTAATTTGAGTTTAAGGTGTAATGGAGATAATTTCTGATGTTGGATGGCAAGTGATCAAAAGAACATTTTTCCTGTGGAATGTCTTTTCTGTTTCGTTTTCCAGCGGTATGCCAACGATAACTCATGCGAACTGGGAATTGCACTTCTGCCGTCCGAAACAGTCATGTCATAGCTATATAGGAATTGAATATGATCACTCATATATCCTGCAGAAAAGATTACGGCGTCTGCATTTCGGTATTGTCCAAAAGTTTGACGATACCAGAGCCCTGCCTGAATGTTTTTAAAGTTAAATGAGCTGCCAATTACCGCTTGTGAGAAATTGCGCTGTTGCATAAAGAGTAATTGTGGTTTTGCGGAAAGCCCCCATCCTTCTTCTTGAAAGTGATACCCGAAATGAACCGTGTATCTTTTGGGTATGACTTCGTTTGGACTCTGATAAAATGAAATATTCGGCTCCAAAAGATTGTGAATTGCCGCACCGAATGTGATTTTGGTATTGGAAAATACAAGACCAAATGCCGCATTTGGATAGGAGATTGCATCGCTCATTCCTCCTGCCATTCCAGAGTCAATAAATCCAACACCAGGTACGACTTGAGATCCGAATTTTAATCTGGAGAAATCAATAAACCGATTTCCATAGGATAATTGTAATCCGGCATACAATTGGTTTTCTTCTTTGCCCAAATTCATATGGTAAGAATAAAATCCACGTATTTCACTGCTTTGTATCAAACCATCTGCCATGGCATCATGAACGATTTGTGCACCAAATCCACCATGCACTTTATCAAAACCCTGGTCCCATCCGGCACACCAGGTTCTATAGCTTCCCTGCCATTGGTTGCGGTAGTTTAATGTTGCACGTCCGGCGGCATTTTCCAGCTTTTGCGAAGTGCCGGTCAACGCGGGATTTAGATAAAGCGGATTGGCATAAAATTGGGAAAATTCAGGATCTTGTGCGAGCAGGAATTTGGAAGTGTAAATGAATATAATCAGGAGCAGGTTGTTCTTTTTCATTTTTTATATAACGGATTTAAATTTGTTTGTTTCAGTGTATTTTAAAGTAGCGCTTCTGTAACCAGTATGCATAATAAGGGTCTAAAATAATGGGTTTTTCATCCAGAAAATCAATAATCTCTTTTTCCTGCAATGCTTTCTTTATTTTACTCACATTGGCCGATGTTCCCAGTTTGTATTTTTGCAGGATTTCGGTAGCATACATGCTGCTTTCACCGTTTAAAAAAGCCTCCAGAAAATTCACCTGTGTGGCAGAAAGACTATCTGTTAAAGACTGAAAAAAAAGTGAAAACTGATCACACATTCTTTCATGGGATTTCTGAATGATTTCCATGTTGCATTTTTTTGCTGTTTGTAACCAGGCCTGTTGTGCCAATTGCTGGGTGTAATAAGGATGGCAGTCTGCCAATAATGCAATATTTGTTGCCTCTGCCTGGGAAATACTTTTACCTGTATCCCGAAACCTTTTTTGTATGAATGCAGACAGGGTTTCTTTCGTCATTTTTTGCAGAAAAATAATATCACCGAATTTATAAAAAGGCATAGATGGTTTTGTAAATACTTCCATGAGCATATGCCTTTTACTGCCATAAAAACAATAGGTAACATGCTTGTGTTTCTGAATGACAGAGCGGAATTTTTTCTGAAATGCAAGGGGATCTTCAAAAGTGGAAATATTTTGAAATTCATCCATACATACTACCATGCGAATACCTTTGTTTTTTGCGATTTTCTCGGGTAAATCCATAATATCAGCAGGGTTCTTTTTAACTTCCTTCCAATCCAGACTTACCGCAATTTCACTATTAGGGTCCGGTGATATACTGATTTTGGGGATTAGTTTTCCCAGATATTTTCGTGCATTATCAATAGCTTCTGCCAGTTTATTTCCTCCTGCATTAAGCACTGCTGTGGAATATTGCGCATAAAAGTCAGCCTCATTTCTCACACTAAAAAGATCCAGATTACATATTCGTATTTTTTTGTTTTTTCTTTTTAGCTGTGCGTTTACATGCGCTACCAGTGAAGTTTTACCCCATCTTCTGGGTGAAATCAATATGGTATTTATTCCTCCTTCAAAATTGCGTATGAGTTGTTTGGTTTCCTCATGCCGGTTGGTGAAATCGGCGTTCTCGGCACAGATCCCGAATACAAATGGAAGATTTTTTTCCATACACAAATATAGCCCTTTGCCCCGGCTTGCCAAATTATTACATACAAAAAAGTAAGTAATTAAAAGGTAACTAACTAAAAGGTAACTAACTAAATGGTGAGCTGAAGAAAAGTGCTAATCCCATTTGGGATCCGGCAAGTAGGGGATTTTTTCCATACGTTGCACGTCCATGCTCTTTGCGCCAAAATCGTTTGTAACTACCCCCTGCAAACGGTAAATACCCCGCCCCTGAAATGGATACTTCCGTGCAGCCTCAGTGAAATGTACTGTGTCAAAGAAAAAGCCTTCCCGGCCCAGCCAGGTGTCCAAACTCATGTATTCGTCTTTGATGGTGCGTGTGGGCTTAATGGTTACCAAATAACCCAAAATCTGCACCAGCCTTCCGGTGAGCTTCTGCAAGTGTCGCGCCATCAGTTGCAGTCCACCGGATTTTACAGTTTCTTCCGCCACCAGGGTAAACGGGTTGCACAGAGGAAATCCCAAAAGCTCCATTTGTTCGAAGGCATCTTCCAATTTGTCGTAAGTGAGTTCAGGCAAATGGTATTCCTTCGGGGGCTCCCGAAATAGTTTTACCATTGCCGGAACCGGTTTTTGTTTGTTGTGCAGCCAGTGTATTTCCCACATTAATTCCTTTCTGTTTTTACCGCTAAGCCGGAATGCGCCAATGCGTACCAGTATTTTTAGTTGCTCCAGCCCCGGGGCCATGCGTTCAGTAAAATCGTGCAGGTTGCGGTAATCCCCACCTGATTGGCGTTCTGCCACTATGCGCTGTGCCAGCTTTTGCTCCAGCAAAGCAGTATGTATCAGTCCCAGATAAATGGAAGTACCGCGAATGCTGGTGTGGTACTCGCTGTGGTTTACACATGGCGCGTGAATCACGGCCCCGCTCATGCGCGCCGCATGTACATAGAATTCTGTGCGGTAAAACCCTCCGAAATTGTTGATTCCCCCAACGTAAAACTCCAGCGGGTAATAGGCCTTCAGATACAAACTCTGATAGCTCTCCACCGCATAACTGGCGCTGTGCCCCTTGGCAAAACAAGAACAACTTCTTAAAATTACACATTTTCCGCAGGCTTGTTGCTTCCCTTGGTATGCCTTGGATGATAAGGGCAGTTTCTGCATCTGTTTCCGCAACAGGAACCCCGCTTTAACAGGTATTTGGCCGTAAGTATAAAAAGCCCGTTTTCGATATAAAAATCTTCTTCTTTATTATCATTTTTGGACTGACTCACCGGGCAAATGTATCATGTAGAATTATTTTTTGAAGATTTTTCTTCTTACAACAAAATGAAGAAAACCTATCTGCAGGAATTTCTCACTGTCTGTATATTTGCCGGCCATGATGATTTTGCTGTTCACCAAAACCGCACTTACTGTTGCTTTTTTATTGTTTATTGTTTTGGCGTTGGCATTGGATCTGGGAGTATTTACCAAAAACAATCCGCACAGCATTGGATTGAAAGAAGCTTTATGGAGAACCATTGGATGGGTTTCATCCGGATTGCTGTTTTCAATCGTTCTATACTTTTTTTATGCAGATTCTAATGGTCTTTCCGATAACATGAGTCTGGCCATATACAAAGACAGATTTAATTCCGATTTTCAATTGCATGGAGATTTTAAAAGAACGTTATCTGCTTTTTCTGGAGAAATTGTAACGCAATATCTCTCGGGATACTTTGTGGAATACAGCCTCAGCGTAGACAATCTGTTTGTTATGATGCTGATTTTCACATCTTTTCAGGTACAGGATAAACTGAGAAAAAATATATTGTTTTGGGGTGTGATAGGTGCCATTGTGATGCGCTGCTTGTTTATATTTATCGGAGGATTGCTCATTCATAAATTTGAATGGATTCTTTACATTTTTGGAGCAATTTTGATTTATTCCGGAATAAAATTATTGGTGCAAAAAGACAAGAAAGACGAAAAAATAGAAACGGAGAAACACCCTGTAGTGCGATTTGCCAGAAAGATACTTCCCATTTCGGAACATTCCGGGCATACGAGATTTTTCACACGGGAAAATGGGAAATTTATGTTCACCGGATTGTTTGTGGTATTGTTGGTTGTTGAGTTTTCTGATCTGGTTTTTGCCGTGGATTCAGTACCGGCAATATTTGGAATTACCCGCGATCCGTACATCGTTTTTTTCTCTAACATTTTTGCAATTCTCGGGTTGCGGAGTTTGTACTTTTTACTGAGTCACAGCTTGGAAAAATTGCATACTTTAAAATACGGTTTAAGCATTATTTTGGTCTATATCGGTGTCAAAATGGTGAGTGAATCCTGGTTTAAACTTATAGGCTTTACCCATGTTCACAACCTGATGGTATTGGTTTCCATTATTCTGTTAACCATACTTTCTTCCTATTTTTTACCACCCCAGAAGCGATTGTAATGTCCTTTGATGGATTTATGATGGATAAAATCTTAAATTCGAATTTCAATGCTCCAAAAAATCTTATTTACTTGTATTCTGATGTTTTTGATGGAAGGGAAAGCTCAAATTCCCAATGCGGATTTTGAAAACTGGACATCCACCACTTTTGAAAAACCAAAATCCTGGGTATCCTTAGGTAAACCCGGGCGTATTCAGGGGTATAAAAGTCCGTCCGCACTTCGAATTCAACGCGATGCTACCAATCCGGATGCTCCGGGAGCGGCCCTTTTGGGAACTCCTATTCCGGGCGGGATTTCTGGAGGACTACCATTTTCTGTATATCCGGATTCCGTAGTTGGTTATTTTAAATGGGCTATGAGTGCAGGTGACACCGGTGTTTTTTATGTAGATATAAGAAAAAAGGGGAAGAGCATTGCTTCTGCATTTATTCCTTTTTACGATACTGACAGCAGCAAATGGTTGCGGATTGCAGCGCCTTTTTATTTTACAGATACCGGCAATTCGGATACCATAATTGTGGCAATTTTGGCGTCCAATCCTTCAAAAAAAATAATGGGTAGTTGGCTGGAGGTGGATAGTGTGCATTTTTCAGGAGGTGTGGTTGCCGATATTCCCAATGGAAATTTTGAATCCTTTTTGGTAATTACCAGGGATGATTTAAATGATGGTTGGTACACGCCAAACCTGGCCTTGGTTGCTGGCTCCGAAGTTCCCGTGAGCAAGAGCACAGATCATGTTTTCGGAAAATATTCTGCGCGAATTCAGAATCTATATCTGGATGGCTACGGATTGTTTCCGGGTTATATTTTGAGCAGTACAAATCGCAGTGGAGCACTGGTGCCCTCATTTAAAGCGGATGGTAAAGATTCCATGCTCTATTTGAATTACAAATTTTTACCCCAAAATAACGACACCATGTCTATGGGTATTTATTATTATGACAGCGGAACGGTTGTTGGTGCGGGTTTCTTTTCTTCTGGAGCAACCCAAAATAGCTGGAAGGAAATTGGAATTCCTGTTAATTATTCCCCGTTATATAGTGGCACGCCGGATAGTGCAACTTTGTATTGTGCAGCATTTCAGGGCGGGCAAAATCCCAGAGGAGAATCTGTCCTATTTATAGATGGTCTCCGAAATAATATTCCTATGAACAAAGTAGGAAACTTACAAAAATTACATGCAACCATACAGATATTTCCCAATCCTGCCGTTGATAAAATTACCGCAATGTATACGGCGTTAGGGGATGTGGAACTAACAGTTTTAGGCATGGATGGGAAAAAATGGATATCCAAATATTATGGCAATTTGAAATATGGAAATTATTCCGGAACCATAGAAATTTCTGATTTTCCGGATGGAGTTTACCTGCTATGCATTTCTGATTCCAAACAAATACAGACAATCAGATTCCTGAAAAATTCAGGTTCAAAATAAATTATAGCTTAAAGGTTTTCGCATTTTTACCCGAGGTCATTCGCATTCATGTATTACTGAAATTCATGATTTCCATCACTTTCCGAACGTAACAGGGTGGATATTTTTGTATCATCTAAAACAAAATTCCATGAAAAATAAATACATCGTGATGCTGGCTATTGGCGGAATTGCAGGTTTTGCTTCTGCCCAAATGCCCAATCCGGATTTTGAAAATTGGACTAATGTTGTAAAGAATACACCCGCAGGCTGGACCTGTTTTGGTTTAAATAAAAAAGTAACGGGAATAAAGGGAGGCAATGCAGTTCGATTGCAAAGCGACCCCAAACAACAATCCGGACCAGGCGCAGTTATTTACGGAAATCCCGATCAGAATTTTTCGGGGGGAATAGCTTATTCCGGAAGACCGGATTCCGCAGTGGGGTTCTTTAAAATTCATATGGAAGCCGGAGATACCGCATGGTATTTGGTGTTTTTAAAGCACAAAGGTCAGTTTCTAAGCCAAAATATATTTCCGCTTTATGGAAATGACACCTCTGTTTTCAGAAGATTGGCATTTGCAATTCCATATAGCGATACAGGGCTGTCTGATACACTTATTATTGGCGTATCTTCTACTAACCCCAATAACCGTAAATTACAAAGTGTGGTTTTTGCAGATTCTCTGCAATTGATTACAGGTAGCAACAAATATGCTGTTCCAAACGGTGGTTTTGAATTATGGGGTACTTCATCCTGGGATGATTTGCAGGGCTGGTACAATTCCAATGCAGAGTACCCGAATGTGTTACAAAAACCGGTGACTAAATCTACGGATAGGGTTTATGGCTCATACGCTGCCAGAATCACAAATGTGGATTTGGGGGGCGGAGTTTATGGATATGGATACATTTTGGCCGGAAGGCAGGGCAATGATGGCCCGTTGCCGGGCTTCCCGGTTTCAGGTAAGGATTCCATGTTATACGTAAATTATAAATTTTACGCCCAGGGCGATACCATGAATATTGGAATATTGATGTATGAAAATGGAAACATGGTTGGAAACGGATTTTTAAGACAGTGGGTAAGTATTCCAACATATACCCAGGCGGCAATTCCAATTGCCTACATTCCCAATTATTCAGGAACTCCGGATAGTGCGGCAGTTTTTTGTGCTGCCTTTGTTGGAGGCGGAAAACCGCACGGCCCTTCAATACTTACCGTAGATGGTTTCCAACTAAATACGCCTTTGAATGCAATTCGGGATATGAAGAAATTAAATTGGGAATTATTCCCAAATCCTGCACAGAGTACTCTTTATATAAAAGGCGATTTTATCCCTGCTAAAACGCTATTGAATATTTATGATCTTTCAGGAAAGTGTGTATTGCATTGCCAATCTCTGGAATTTGCAAATGGAATTTTACAATTGGATATCTCAAAATTAAATTCGGGTTTGTATTTTCTGAATGCCACACAAGATTCTGAAGTCGGAAATTGGCAATTTGTTATTGAAAAATAATTAAAGAAAGGAGGTTCTGAACAGGACCTTCTTTTTATTCCTTTCTGAATTCGCCAACGTGAATAAAATGTTGTGAATACAAAAGAAAATATGCGACCTTTGCACCCTTGAAGTGAGTTCCAATCCAGTATCCGCCTTACTCGTACTACAAGATGGTACAGTTTTTAAAGGCACCGCCATCGGCAAAATAGGCACCACCACAGGTGAAATAGCATTCAATACCGGCATGACCGGCTATCAGGAAGTATTTACAGATCCATCGTATTTTGGACAAATTCTCATCATGACCAATGACCATATTGGGAATTATGGAGTACATGCAGATGAAATTGAAAGCGATGATATCAAAATTTCAGGCCTGGTTTGCAAAAAGTTTTCACACAATTTTAGCCGCAAATTGAATGCATTTAGTTTGGATGAATATTTCACCCAAAACCACCTGGTTGGCATTTCCGACGTGGATACCCGTCAGTTAGTGCGCCATATAAGACAAGCCGGAGCTATGAATGCTGTTATTTCTTCTGAAATTTCGAATGTAGATGAATTGCTAAAAATTGTTTCTGCTTGTCCGGATATGACCGGACTGGAACTCGCAAGTAAAGTTTCATCTGCAAATTTCCATACCATGGGAAATGCCGATGCTCCGCGAAAAGTGGCCCTTTTGGATTTTGGAAATAAACTGAACATTGCCCGATGCCTTGCTGAACGCAATTGCCTCGTAGGTATTTTTCCGGCAAAAACAACGGCGGAAGAAGTTCTGAAATGGAAACCGGATGGAATTATGCTGAGCAACGGCCCGGGTGACCCTGCGGCTATGGATTATGCCATTGAAACTGTAAAAACTTTGGTGAATATGGGAATTCCTACTTTTGGAATTTGCCTTGGTCATCAGTTATTGTCACTGGCAAGCGGACTTAAAACTTATAAAATGCACCACGGTCATCGCGGATTAAACCATCCGGTGAAAAATCTGGTGAGCGGCAGAAGTGAAATCACCAGTCAGAACCATGGTTTTGCTGTTGAATTTAACAATGATCTGAAAGATACCGTTGAACTCACCCATATTAATTTAAATGATGATTCAGTAGAAGGTATTCGCAGACTAGACAAACCTGCATTCAGTGTGCAACACCATCCGGAAGCCAGTCCGGGACCACACGACAGTCTATACCTCTTTGACCAGTTTGTGGAATTGATAGAGAGCCATCGCAATACCATGGCTGCAGCCAATTGAGATTTAATAAAATTAACCCGAAAGAATGAGCAGTATAATTGATATTCATGCCAGACAAATTCTGGATAGCAGAGGAAATCCCACTGTTGAAGCAGAAGTATTAACCGAAGATGGTGGTTTTGGCCGCGCAGCGGTGCCAAGCGGCGCCAGCACCGGCATTCACGAAGCATTGGAGTTGCGCGATGGTGACCGGAGCGTATACATGGGAAAAGGGGTGCTGAAAGCGGTAGACAATGTAAATAACATTATTGCCGAAGCCCTGGATGGTATGGAAGTTACAGAACAAATTGAAATTGACCATACCATGTTGGATTTGGACGGAACCGATAATAAAGGAAACCTTGGCGCCAATGCAATGCTGGCGGTTTCACTTGCTGCAGCGCGTGCCGCAGCAGATGAGCTCGGACAATCTCTGTATCGGTATATTGGTGGTGTAAATGCAAATACACTTCCAATTCCAATGATGAATATTATCAATGGCGGGGCACATGCCGATAATAGTATTGATTTTCAGGAATTCATGATAATGCCTGTCGCTGCAAATTCTTTTAGCGATGGTTTGAGAATGGGTGTGGAAGTATTTCATAACCTAAAATCGGTACTGAAATCCAAAGGATACAGTACCAATGTTGGAGATGAAGGTGGTTTTGCTCCTGAAATCAAAAGCAATGAAGAAGCAATTGAAACAGTTTTAGAGGCAATTACTGCCGCCGGATACGCTCCGGGTAAGGATATTTATATTGCAATGGATGCCGCATCCAGTGAATTTTATAATGCCGATTCAAAACTATATACCTTTAAAAAGAGCTCCGGTAAAACCATGAGCAATTTGGAAATGGTGGAATTTTGGAAAGATTGGACTGGAAAATATCCTATCCTGAGTATAGAAGATGGTTTAGCAGAAGACGATTGGGAGGGATGGAAATTGCTCACCGACGCGCTTGGATCTAAAGTGCAATTGGTAGGTGATGATCTTTTTGTAACCAATGTTAAGCGTTTGAAAAGGGGGATTGAACAAAAGGTTGGAAACTCCATTCTCGTAAAAGTGAATCAGATAGGAACACTTACTGAAACCATCAATGCAATTCAAATGGCTACTGCAGCGGGATATACCAATGTAATGAGCCACAGAAGCGGTGAAACGGAAGACAATACCATTGCGGATTTGTGTGTTGCCATGAACAGTGGTTTGATCAAAACAGGCTCTGCAAGCCGCAGTGATCGGATGTCTAAATATAACCAGTTGTTGCGGATTGAAGAAGAACTTGGCACTTCAGCGCGTTATTTGGGAATGGACTGGAAATTTGTAAATAAAGACTGACAGGATGACAAACCAAAACCAGAATAAAATTGCCATTGCAGATTACAAATGGAAATATGTAATTTATGCTTTGGTTTGTTCCGGTCTGGTTTTGGCAGGTTTCCTCACTTTTAATGCCCGCGAAAGACATTGGCAATTCTGGCTCGCAGAGGTAGTGATGTGTCTTTTTGCCTCTGGTCTTTTTTATATGCTTCTAAGTCCGAAATACCGTTTTATTGGAAGAAGCGGAGAAGAATTCGATGCGTATATGCGCCATAAATATGATGAACTTAGCAACGATGCGGGTAGGTTTCAGTATTTGGAAGATGGATTTGTTTTTCGTACCGATGAGGGTGAAATTGAAGTTTTTTGGAAGGATGTGAACAGCATTGTTGCACATTTGGAGGATGAGGTAACCAATGATGATGATATTTGTCTGCGACTCAATTATTCCGATTCTAATTTTTTAGAAGTGGATGAAGAATTGCCGGGTTGGATGAAATTTCGAAGCATTTTGGAACAAAAATTTAAGCTTCATGAAAACTGGACCCAGGAATTGCTGAGCTCCGGTCAAAAAGAAATGATTCTTTTTCAAAAAAGCTGATCCTGTTTCAATTTTGCGTCCTTTTTTAATCATTGCTGTGTAAACTCAGGTTTAGCTGTGCACTACAAATTTTATTGCGTGCAGATATCCAGTACATTTGAATTATCATTCGCCTGTGAGAAAAGTATACTATTTCGCCTTTTTCATGCTTGTGCATTCGCTACAAGCGCAGAATTCAACATTTAAACCAGGAGCGCAATATGTGTTATCTGATTTTCAAAGCCGAGCCTCTGAGTTTGGATTAACTTCAGATGATGTTTTAGGCAGCAGGGTAACAGATTTGTATACCGACAAACACAATGGCGTAACACATGCCTATATTCAACAATACCTGAATGCACGTCCAATTATCAATCAGGTTATTGGGTTGCATTATAACCGAAATGGGAGGTTAGTCTTTTGGGCAAATAATTTCACACCGGATGCCAAATCTAAAATAACCTCAATTTCTGCCGTAAAAAGCAATCAGGAAATTATCAATCTTGCCATGAAAGCAACAGCAACAGAAACAAATGTTGGAGACTTTCAAGTGGTAAGTGACATATACAAACGTTCGTTATCGGAAGCGGACAAGTTGCTGTATCCATGCTATTATGCCAATGAAAATGGAATACACCCGGCTTACAATGTGATTTATTTCGATATCAAAACCTCAGATTGGTGGAATATCATTGTTTCAGAAAATGGGGATATTCTCGATAAACTGAGCTGGACTTCACATTGTTCCTTAAATGCTCCGCATAATGTGAAGCGCCGCGCTTCAAATGCAGACGCAACATACCATGCATTAAAATTTAATATAGAAAGTCCGTTGTATGGAAAAAGATCTATCCTGTTGAATCCTAATGATAGTTTGGCTTCCCCTTTTGGCTGGCATGATGTGGATGGAGCAGCAGGTGCAGAGTTTACCACAACAATTGGTAATAATGTGCTGGCCAGCGAAGACCATGACGGAAACAATATTGCCGGATTTAGCCCAGATGGTGGTTCGTCTTTGTTATTTGATTTCTCCTACGATTCAGCTGAAATAGATCCGCTGAATTATGAAAGCTATGCTATTACCAATCTTTTTGTTGTAAATAATTTAATGCATGATATCCTCTATGGATATGGATTTGATGAAAATGCCGGAAATTTTCAATTGAATAATTATGGAAGGGGTGGCGCAGGGAGTGATGAAGTAAATGCAGATGCACAGGATGGCAGCGGTACCAACAACGCCAATTTCTCTACCCCTCCGGATGGGTCTAATCCCAGAATGCAAATGTTTATATGGGATGCAGATGCCGGTACAAATGGTGCCACATTACAGGTAAATAGCACAGGTGGTTCAAAATTCAGGGTTGGAAAAGCAGTTTTTGGAACCTCACTTTCCACAACTCCGATTACGGCAATGCTGGTAATGGTAGATGATGGGGTTGGAACAGGGGAAAAAGGATGTTCTGCCTTGAAAAACGGCATTAAAATCAAAAATAATATTGCTGCAATAGAGCGCGGTGGGTGCACTTTCGTAGAAAAAGTCTATAACGCCCAATTAGCCGGGGCAATTGCAGTGGTAGTGCTGGATACTTTCGAAGGAGATCAGATAATTCTTATGGGAGGATCTGATTCCAGAATTACCATTCCTGCTGTATTCGCCAGGTTCTCTGATGCCAATGAGTTGTTTGAATTGATGCTCACCGGTACTGTAAATATTTCCTTGTATGACAGCACTGGTTTTGTTCCAAAAACTGACAGCGATTTGGATTTGGGAGTTATCGCACATGAATACACCCACGGTGTTTCTAACAGGCTTACATGTGGTCCGTCAAATTCTAACGCATTGAATAATGCAGAACAAATGGGTGAGGGGTGGAGTGATTTTCTGGGACTCGCTCTCACAGTTAAAATGGGCGATGTGGGAACCACCGCCCGCGGTATTGGCAATTGGTTAATTGGTCAGGACCAAAAAGGTGGGGGAATTCGCACCTATCCTTATTCAACCAGCATGACCATCAATCCGCACACCTATAAAAATGTAAAAACGGCATCTTCAGGCGGCAGAACAGAGGTCCATTATTTGGGTGAAGTCTGGTGTGCCATGTTGTGGGACCTCCACTGGAAACTGGTAGAAAAATATGGCTACGACCCGGATTTGTACCATGGAACCGGTGGAAATAATACTGCAATACAGTTGGTTTTGGATGGTATGAAACTTCAAAAATGCAATCCGGGATTTGTAGATGGCAGAAATGCAATACTGATGGCCGATAGCTTAAATAACGGGGCTGCCAATTCCGATTTAATCTGGCAGGTATTTGCCAGAAGGGGACTAGGTTTTTCCGCATCTCAGGGATCTTCTTTCAGCACCGGCGATGGAGTGGAGGCATTCGATTTGCCGGGTCAGCAAAGCAGGGTGGTTAATCTGAAAACACAATTTGCTTCCATCAGACCCAACCCCGTTCAAAACATATTATATGTGGAACCTGCCTCTTTGCAGTCTTTGGAAAATCTAAGAATCATGGATGCAACAGGCAGAAATATTTCAGTAAGCATGCGCAGATATTCAGATGGCTATTGGATGGTGAATACAGAAGAATTACGGGTAGGAATTTATTTTCTGCATGTAGAAACAAACACAGGGGTGCAAGTAATGCAGTTTATTAAAAACTGATTATTTTTTTCGTGCAAGTCGGAACGAAACGGAATTAATTGCATCATACCCTGCAAAACTGTCCTTACTTAGATATTTAATGTCGAAGTTCAAATTAATAGGACTTCCAAAAGCTGTTAACGCAAATTCAAAAGTGCCTGCTGAATTATACCTCCATTGACTGGTAGCAGGCAAGTCAAATAAGTACGTACCATTTGCACAGGTATCCGTGCCTTCCGTGAGGTTGCAGGTATCCGCCTGATTATGAAATACAATAAATTCATCATCCATTTGGCAGGGTTGCGTTTGCAATTCATTGCCATTGTAAATAATGGACTTTACAATCCATACCTTTTTTGAATTTCCACTGAGCCTATAAATACTATCCGGTTTCACATTAACATTAAGAGATTTGGAATCGGTCAATCCATCGCCATTCTTCACCAATAAATTCACCTGGTACAATCCCGCATCCGTGAAAACATATTGAGGTTGAAATTCTTCCGATTTCCAATTTAATGCCGGCATTTCCCAAAAACTGACCGACACATTTTTACTGGAATTCAGGAAAACCAATGTATCACCCTCATATACCTCAAAAAGTGAAAAACCAAAATCTGCTACCGGAGATGGCTCTGTTTGTTTTTTGCAGGAAATTGCCGGTAAAGTGACAAACAAGGCAATGATATAAATGTAATTGCGCATAAAGGTTCAGGGCTGTTTCACAAAAGTATGCTACAAAAGGCGAAGCGAGAAATTTCAACCTTCGGAATCCATCCATATCGAATGTCAAATCAAGGCCATTGCAATCTTAATGGTTGAGTTTTTTAAGGAATTGTTATTTTTGCATCCCGTTTCGAAAAAATAAATTGATGTTTATCCTTTCGGTACTCTGTTTAACTATGCTTGCCTATTTACTGGGTTCTATACCTAGTGCTGTTTGGGTTGGTCAAGCCTTCTATGGTATAGATGTGCGAGATTTTGGCAGTGGAAATGCAGGTGCTACCAATACTTTCAGAGTATTAGGCAAGAAAGCCGGTGCAGGTGTTTTGCTGATGGATGTTATTAAAGGCTTTACTGCAGCCTGTCTGGTGAATTATTTACCAGAAGTAAATCCGCTTTTTCATAAAACACAGTACATCAACCTTCAATTGCTTTTTGGTTTGAGCGCTGTTTTAGGGCATTTGTTTCCGGTATTCGCAGGCTTTAAAGGTGGAAAAGGTATTGCCACACTTTTCGGTATGCTGATTGCAATCCACTACATCAGTGCTATTGCGTGCCTGGGGATTTTTATATTTATACTTTTTGCAACCAGATTTGTTAGTCTCTCTTCCATTTCTGCGGCAATCATGTTCCCAATTCAACTGATTTGGATATTCAAACGGGATGAACAATTGTTTATTGCATTTGGCGTTTGCGCCGCATTGTTGGTTATACTCACCCATCGTAAAAACATTAACCGATTGCTCTCCGGAAACGAAAATAAAGCGAGATTGTTAAGAAGGCATTATAGAAATGGTTAGAGGTTTTTCACATTCTCCGGATCTGCTGGAGGAAATTGAACTGAAAGAGGAACTGGCGCCGGGTTGGGCAGTTATTTTGTATAATGATGATGTGAATACTTTTGAATGGGTTATTGAATGCCTGATTCGGTATTGTAAACACGAAGAAATGCAAGCGGAACAATGCGCCTGGATTGTACACACCAAAGGCAAATGCACCGTGAAGTCGGGAGATTATAATGCTCTGGAACCAGTTTGCACAGCATTGTGTGATAATGGCCTTTCTGCAGCACTGGAGGAAATTAAATGAAAAAAGTAGTAGACGGCGCGGAAGCTGCAATTGCAGACATTCCAAGCGGAGCAACATTGATGCTCGGTGGTTTTGGCCTTTGTGGTATACCGGAAAATTGTATTACAGCCCTTGTAAATAAAGGAATTAATAACCTGGTGTGCATTTCCAATAACGCAGGGGTTGACGATTTCGGAATTGGCCTGATGCTTCAAAAAAAGCAGGTTCGAAAAATGATTAGCTCCTACGTTGGAGAAAATGATGAATTCGAAAGACAACTTTTGAGTGGAGAGCTCGAAGTAGAACTCATACCGCAGGGTACGTTAGCTGAGCGATGCAGAGCTGCTGGCTCCGGAATACCGGCATTTTATACTCCCGCCGGATATGGAACTGAGGTGGAAGTTGGAAAAGAAGTGCGTGAATTCAATGGAAAAAAATACTTACTGGAGCATGCCTTTGATTCCGATTTTGCAATTGTAAAGGCCTGGAAAGGCGATACACATGGTAACCTTGTATTTAAAGATACTGCGAGAAATTTCAACCCCATGATGGCCATGGCTGGAAAAATCACTATTGCAGAAGTGGAAATACTTGTACCTGCAGGTGAAATTCACCCCAATGATGTTCATGTCCCCGGCATTTTTGTGCATCGCATTTTTCAGGGTACCAATTACGAAAAGCGCATTGAGCAAAGAACGGTAAGACCAAGAAATTGATCCGGTGAAACTTATTTTCGCCTCCTCCAACAAGCACAAAGCCGATGAAATCAGACAGGTTCTTGGAGAATCTATTCAAATTATTCTGCCCTCTGATTTGGGCTACACAAAAGAAATTCCTGAAACCGGAACCACCCTGGAAGAAAATGCATGGATTAAAGCCATCGCTATTTTCGAACAATTTCATTTGCCGGTAATTGCAGATGACACAGGCCTTGAAGTGGAAGCCCTTAATGGGGCTCCTGGAGTGTATTCAGCCAGATTTGCAGGAGAAAATGCAACCTTCAATGACAATTGCAATTTGTTATTGCACAAGTTAAAGGGCGTTTCTAACCGAAAGGCTGCTTTTAAAACGGTGATTTGTTTTTTGGATGAAAATAATAGGAAGCATCTATTCCATGGAGTGGTAAAAGGGGAGATACTTGAACATTTTTCCGGCGAAGGTGGTTTTGGTTATGATCCCGTTTTTCGACCGGAAGGGTATTCGAAAACCTTTGCGGAGATGACCTTAGAAGAAAAAAACAAGATCAGCCATCGCGCGTTGGCAATACAGAAATTTCAAAGTTTCATTCAAGCTATGGAACGTCATGAAAGATAAAATTCCACCATTGCAAGTGGAGGAATTCAACTATGCATTACCAGATGACCGAATAGCCAGACATCCGGTGCACCCGCGCCACAACAGCAAGCTGTTGGTTTGGAACGGACATAAATGCGAAGATTTTCAATTTTGTGATTTACCGGCCTTTATAGACAAACAAACACTGATGGTATTCAATGACACCAGGGTAATTCCTGCCCGATTGGTGTTTCAGCTGCCACCATCTGATGCCCGAATTGAAGTTTTTTTATTGCAGCCTGCAGATCCAGGTTGGAAAATATGGGAATGCCAAATTGGAAACAGAAAGAAATTCAAGGAGGATATCGTATTGCGTCGCACCTTACAGGTAAAGGGAGAAGATTGGACCCTGGAAGTGCATTGGAACGATCGCGCAAGTAATAAAGTGACATTGTTTTGTGCCCAAAATTCGGATATGCATGCAGTATTGGATGCATTCGGAACTGTTCCGCTGCCTCCATATTTGCATCGTGCGGCAGATGCGGAAGACAAAATGGATTATCAGACCATATTTGCGCGCAATGAGGGTGCTGTGGCTGCACCAACCGCATCGCTGCATTTCACAGAGCTGGTAATGCAGGCTTTAAAGAAAAAAGAAGTTAAAACATCTTATATCACGCTGCATGTTGGCATGGGAACGTTTAAACCAGTTACTGCAACAACTGCAAATGCACACGATATGCATGCAGAGCGTTTCGTGGTAACGGAATCTTTTTTAAAAACGCTGAAATCCCATTTAGGCAGTAAAATTATTGCGTCAGGAACAACATCCCTGCGGGTGCTGGAAAGTTTGTTTTATATAGGCGCAGCTTCACTATTGAATATAAAAAACCCGCAAATCGTTGCCAGGGATGTGGGTTTTCTTGAAGAATTCAATGGAATTTCTTTGCAGGCTGCAGTAGACGAATTGTTACGGCTGGCAGCAAATAATGGCGGCGAGATTCGGGGAGAAACTTCCATATTTATTTTACCGGGATTTGAATTTAGAATTTGCACCGGGCTCATCACCAATTTTCACCAACCGGGAAGTACATTATTGATGTTGGTTGCGGCATTTACAGGAGGCAAATGGAAGGAGATCTACGGCCACGCTATGTCCCACGGGTACAGGTTTTTGAGTTACGGGGATGGCAGTTTGTTATTCAGGGAAAAATAATTTCCGGTTTTGTTAATAAATATACGAAAAGAGATATAAATGGGTGCGAAAATATATTACCTTTGTCGCCCCGTTCTGAGAAATTTGATGGAGTAAAAAAGGAAGAAAAAAATATTTCAAATAATGCTTGACATTATGAAATAAATAAACTTACCTTTGCACCCCCGTTCAGATAGAAGGCTAAGGAAAAAGAGGCGAAAAAATAAATTTCAAATTTTTTTCAAAAGGTACTTGACAATATGAAAGTAAAAATCGTACCTTTGCAGCCCCGTTTAGGAAATGGGAAAAACAGAAATAGATTCGCTTCGGCGATTTTATAAAGTTCTTTGAAAGAAAAGTAAGGAATAGCGAGCCACCGAAGAATAAATTCTTTGGGGAAAGTCGGAGATCAAAATCTTTTACTATGGAGAGTTTGATCCTGGCTCAGGATGAACGCTAGCGGCAGGCCTAATACATGCAAGTCGAGGGGTAAATATTGTAGCAATATGATATGAGACCGGCGCACGGGTGCGTAACACGTATGCAACCTACCTTTTACTGGGGAATAGCTCAGAGAAATCTGAATTAATACCCCATAACACTGCGAAAAGGCATCTTTTTGTAGTTAAAGCTCCGGCGGTAAAAGATGGGCATGCGGAACATTAGCTAGTTGGTGAGGTAATGGCTCACCAAGGCTACGATGTTTAGGGGGTCTGAGAGGATGATCCCCCACACTGGTACTGAGACACGGACCAGACTCCTACGGGAGGCAGCAGTAGGGAATATTGGGCAATGGACGCAAGTCTGACCCAGCCATGCCGCGTGCAGGATGAATGTCCTATGGATTGTAAACTGCTTTTATACGGGAAGAAACCCCAGGATGCGTTCTGGGCTGACGGTACTGTATGAATAAGGATCGGCTAACTTCGTGCCAGCAGCCGCGGTAAGACGAAGGATTCAAGCGTTGTCCGGATTTACTGGGTTTAAAGGGTGCGTAGGCGGAACTTTAAGTCAGTGGTGAAAGCTCTCGGCTCAACCGAGAAATTGCCATTGAAACTGATTTTCTTGAATACAGTTGAGGTAGATGGAATATAACATGTAGCGGTGAAATGCTTAGATATGTTATAGAACACCAATTGCGAAGGCAGTCTGCTAAGCTGTTATTGACGCTGAGGCACGAAAGCGTGGGGAGCAAACAGGATTAGATACCCTGGTAGTCCACGCCCTAAACGTTGATTACTCGCTGTTGGCGATACACTGTCAGCGGCTAAGCGAAAGCGTTAAGTAATCCACCTGGGAAGTACGACCGCAAGGTTGAAACTCAAAGGAATTGACGGGGGCCCGCACAAGCGGAGGAGCATGTGGTTTAATTCGATGATACGCGAGGAACCTTACCTGGGCTTAAATGTCAAGTGATCGCTGCCGAAAGGTGGCTTCCCTTCGGGGCAATTGGCAAGGTGCTGCATGGCTGTCGTCAGCTCGTGCCGTGAGGTGTTGGGTTAAGTCCCGCAACGAGCGCAACCCCTATCTTTAGTTGCCATCAGGTTATGCTGGGGACTCTAAAGAAACTGCCTACGTAAGTAGTGAGGAAGGCGGGGACGACGTCAAGTCATCATGGCCCTTACGTCCAGGGCTACACACGTGCTACAATGGTTGGTACAATGAGATGCCACTTGGTAACAAGGCGCAAACCTCAAAAAACCAATCTCAGTTCGGATTGAGGTCTGCAACTCGACCTCATGAAGCTGGATTCGCTAGTAATCGGATATCAGCGATGATCCGGTGAATACGTTCCCGGGCCTTGTACACACCGCCCGTCAAGCCATGGGAGTCGGGAGAACCTGAAGTCGATAACCGCAAGGAGTCGCCTAGGGTTATACCGATGACTGGGGCTAAGTCGTAACAAGGTAACCGTACCGGAAGGTGTGGTTGGACCACCTCCTTTCTAGAGTCATCTAGACAAAACAAATTTTTCCGGCACTCGCTATTCCTTATTTCTTTCATTGATTATTCGTTCTTTTAATGGTTTCATCGATGATGTGATGGTCACCAGGCTCTTGAACGCTACGCTACCGTAGCTCAGTTTGGTTAGAACACTTCATTGTCCTGATTGAGGCTTGCCTCTTCCGGGGCAAAGGGTTCAGCCTAGATCAACCTGAGTTTATGGTTCACACAGTCCCGTAGCTCAGTTTGGTTAGAGCACTACACTGATAATGTAGGGGTCAGCAGTTCAAATCTGCTCGGGACTACCATATAGCACCTGCTATAGCACTCATCGGGGAATTAGCTCAGCTGGCTAGAGCACCTGCCTTGCACGCAGGGGGTCAACGGTTCGAATCCGTTATTCTCCACCATTCAAATTGGGCTTGCTCAATTTGGAAAAGTTCTTTGACATGTTGGAAATAAGAAATTCTATAAGAAATTCATAGGATAAGTTACTAAGGGCGCACGGCGGATGCCTAGGCTCTCAGAGGCGATGAAGGACGCGTTCAGCTGCGATATGCTCCGGTTAGGTGCCTAAAAACCTTTGACCCGGAGATCTCCGAATGGGGCAACCCATCTGTTTCAACAGATTTTAGAGCAAACCCGCTGAACTGAAACATCTAAGTAAGCGGAGGAAGAGAAAATAAATAATGATTCCCCAAGTAGTGGCGAGCGAACGGGGATTAGCCCAAACCAGTTATGTTACGGCATAACTGGGGTTGTAGGACTACCATAAAGATATAAAAGCTAAGCAGAAATTTTCTGGAAAGTTAGACCATAGAGGGTGATAGTCCCGTATGCGTAAACTTTTATATCCGGGTAGTATCCTGAGTAGCGCGGGGTCGGAGAAGCCTTGCGTGAATCTGCCAGCACCATCTGGTAAGGCTAAATACTCCTGAGAGACCGATAGTGAACTAGTACTGCGAAGGAAAGGTGAAAAGTATCCCGAACAGGGAGGTGAAAAGAACCTGAAATCGTGCGCCTACAAGCGGTCGGAGCCCCTAATGGGGTGACGGCGTGCCTTTTGCATAATGAGCCAACGAGTTACTCCTCACTGGCAAGGTTAATTCCATGTATGGAAGCAGCCGAAGCGAAAGCGAGTCTTAACAGGGCGAATAGTCAGTGGGGGTAGACGCGAAACTTTGTGATCTACCCTTGGCCAGGATGAAGTTTGGGTAACACCAAATGGAGGTCCGAACCGGTAAACGTTGAAAAGTTTTCGGATGAGCTGAGGGTAGGGGTGAAAGGCCTATCAAACTGAGAGATAGCTCGTACTCCCCGAAATGTTTTTAGGAACAGCGTCGATGATAGTGTGTTAGAGGTAGAGCTACGAATTGGGTAAGGGGGTGTCACAGCCTACCGAACTCAGATAAACTCCGAATGCTAATACATATTTCTCGGCAGTGAGGGCATGGGTGCTAAGGTCCGTGCCCGAGAGGGAAACAACCCAGACTAACAGCTAAGGTCCCAAAATATATACTAAGTTGATCAAATGTGGTCCAGTCGCATAGACAGCCAGGATGTTTGCTTGGAAGCAGCAATTCATTTAAAGAGTGCGTAACAGCTCACTGGTCGAGTGACAGGGCATAAACAATAAACGGGCATAAAGTATATTACCGAAGCTCTAGATTGTAGCAATACAATGGTAGGGGAGCATTCCAGTTAGCAGCGAAGAAGTTCCGTAAGGACTATTGGAGCAGCTGGAAAAGCAAATGTTGGCATAAGTAACGATAATGGAGGTGAAAAACCTCCACTCCGTAAATCTAAGGTTTCCTGATCAACGATAATCGGATCAGGGTTAGTCGAGACCTAAGGCGAACCGTTTCAGGGAAGTCGATGGACAACAGGTTAATATTCCTGTACCAGCTGAGAGGGACGGAGAGATGTAGCTACTGCGTACAGACGGATGTGCGCTGAGCCTAGTCTTCGGACAAAGCGAAGTAGTGAGTTCTCTTCCTAGAAAAGCTCCAGCATTAGCTCGTACCGTAAACCGACACAGGTAGATGAGGAGAGAATCCTAAGGAGCTCGAGTGAGTCATGGTTAAGGAACTAGGCAAAATAACCCTGTAACTTCGGGAGAAAGGGTGCCCACCGCAAGGTGGGCCGCAGTGAATAGGCCCAGGCAACTGTTTATCAAAAACACATGGCTTTGCTAAATCGAAAGATGATGTATAAGGTCTGACACCTGCCCGGTGCTGGAAGGTTAAGAGGGGGGCTCAGCAGCAATGCGAAGGTCTGAATCGAAGCCCCAGTAAACGGCGGCCGTAACTATAACGGTCCTAAGGTAGCGAAATTCCTTGTCGGGTAAGTTCCGACCTGCACGAATGGTGTAATGATCTGGGCACTGTCTCAACCATGAGCTCGGTGAAATTGTAGTCTCGGTGAAGATGCCGAGTACCCGCAACGGGACGGAAAGACCCCGTGCACCTTTACTATAGCTTTGCATTGGGTTTGGGTAATTGATGTGTAGCATAGGTGGGAGGCTACGAAGCGATGTCGCTAGATGTCGTGGAGCCACAGGTGAAATACCACCCTTCAATTATTTGAATCCTAACCTGCCGGTCGGCGGGAACAGTGCATGGTGGGTAGTTTGACTGGGGTGGTCGCCTCCAAAAGAGTATCGGAGGCTTCCAAAGGTATGCTCAGTACGCTTGGTAACCGTACGTAGAGTGCAATAGCATAAGCATGCTTGACTGTGAGGCCTACAAGCCGAGCAGGAACGAAAGTTGGGTATAGTGATCCGGCGGTTCTGTATGGAAAGGCCGTCGCTCATAGGATAAAAGGTACGCCGGGGATAACAGGCTGATCTTGCCCAAGAGCTCATATCGACGGCAAGGTTTGGCACCTCGATGTCGGCTCGTCACATCCTGGGGCTGGAGAAGGTCCCAAGGGTTGGGCTGTTCGCCCATTAAAGTGGCACGCGAGCTGGGTTCAGAACGTCGTGAGACAGTTCGGTCCCTATCTGTTGTGGGCGTTGGAAAATTGAGAGGATCTGACCTTAGTACGAGAGGACCGGGTCGGACGCACCTCTGGTGTATCTGTTGTGGCGCCAGCTGCATCGCAGAGTAGCTATGTGCGGAATAGATAAGCGCTGAAAGCATCTAAGCGCGAAACTAGCCTCGAGATGAGTTTTCCTTTAAGGGTCGTAGTAGACGACTACGTTGATAGGCTACAGGTGTACAGGCAGTAATGTCTTAGCCGAGTAGTACTAATTACCCGTAAACTTACTATTATTATGTTTTTCTTGTGGTTTCTTATTTCCAGCATTTGTCATAGACCTTTAAAGATCTTATGGTGACTATGGCGTAGGTGTCCACCTCTTCCCATTCCGAACAGAGAAGTTAAGCCCTACAGCGCAGATGATACTTGGGTAACACCTGGGAAAGTATGACGTCGCCGATTTTATTAAAAGCTCCACGCAAGTGGGGCTTTTTTTTTGCCCTATTTCACTGGTAACACAAACTAAAGCAGCGCACCAGCCTGCCTATGGCAGTACTGGCAGGGATGATACCTGGAAACACCAGGGAAAGTCGCGAGGCAAACTCGCGATGGCGAGCCTTGCCTCGCCAAATGACGTCGCCGATTTTATGTATAAGATTCAATATTCAAAGCAATTGGTGATTCTATTTGGATTTCACACTGGTTTTTCATTGTTCCTTACAAGGTTTGATGCTTCCAACAATATCTTTGTTCTCCGCATGCGCATCTTCCTTTTTTGCATTCTCTTATTCATCAACACTGCTGTTTATTCTCAATTCCCGGGGTTTGATTCTATTCCACTTCCATTGAATAAATGCCGCAGTGTGATGCTTCTTGGTGAAAATGTGATTTTTAGAACTTCTGAGTTGGATTATTATGCCCATAGCAAAAGGAAAACACCTTTTATGAATTGCTTATATTCTTATAATACCATCTCCGGAAAAACGGATTCCACAAAAATTCCGGCAGGATATTCGATAATTATGGAATATGCCAATTCTGATTCTACCTTCATTTTTGGATATTACGATTCAGCTTCCACCGTTGCAGTAAATAAGGGTGGGCTTGGTAAAGACACATCCATAGACCTCATTGAAATTTATCTGGTTCTTCATAAAAATCTCAAGATGCTGGATTCCACCCATATTCATACCCACCTGGATGCGAGAAAATTCAGACGGTATTTTCAATGGATAAAAGAGAGTTTGGATGAACCGAGTTATCAAACGGCAATGGGGCAATCTGTGGATACACGCAACTTTATCGTATGGCCGAAATTTGCAAACTCTTATAACCATTTCAACAATAAATATAAATTCATTCTTACGCGCAGTAGTTATTTGATTCGACATTTACAGGTGCTGGATTTTGACAGCACGCTCAAACCCGGTGATGAGTATGAAAAGCATAATTATTTTCGGGATTATTGGCAATGTATTCCCAGAAATGGAATTGGGCGTGCAAATGAATACAGCGATGTTTATTTGAACTACCACAGGGGGTTGAGAGACATGCGAACCAGCCACCTGGAAATGAATACCTATTATCTGGACAAAAAAAGAGTGTATGCCGATACGCTTCTTAATTCCACGGATTATCTGGTAAATTCCAGGGCGGAAGAGAATCAGTTCATCATTGTCAGAAACTCTGTGCCATTTAATATGCCCAGAGTTTCCCCGGAGGCCTCCGGGGAATTGCACTATGATTTATCTTCGGACACCCAGATTATGTTGGAAGTGAAATGGAAGAAAAAGAAAAGAAAGAATACGTCAATTCAGGTACATGATTATGCCATTGTTTCCATGACCTGGGAACAGGAGAAGATCGGCTACAGAATCAATGCCATATCGAAAGATGCTGCCGGGAAATTCAGGGCTGAAAATAAGGGCAAGTATGAGGATTTTCCGCTTTTGTTATACCGGTCACCTGATTTTTTCAATTCCGGAATTTTGGATAATAGGAGAAATATAAAGTGGAATCAGGATTCCATGGGAATTTGTTTTACCGGTAAGGAACTACAAAAAAAATGTGAAGGGAATTGCGATATCCTGTATAAAAATGAAACGTTGATTTCACAAGTGCCGGCGCTTATCATAGCAGAATTACTGGGTAATGATAATGTGATTTTGTTCATGACTGCCATTTACAAGGAAAGTATGAATGGTCTGAACATTTCTGCATACCATCGAAAGCCGTAAGATGGATTTTGTTTTTATTCATGTTCCTGATTTCTTAAGTTTGATAAAAATTAAACCATGAAAAAAGTAATCATCGGAGCGATTGTGTCTACAGTTCTCTTTTTTGGCTGGCAAAGTGCCATGTGGATGAGCGGAGCACACAACGATTTTGCTTCAAAAACCCCAAACCCCGATTCCATAATGGCCTGCCTGAATCAGAATATTAAGGCAGATGGTTTGTATACCATACCCAGCCATGATCCGGACAAGAAAATGAGCCGGGAAGAAGAAGAAAAGGCAATGAAAGCCATGGATGGCAAACCCTGGGCCATGATATTTTACCACAATACACACAGTGCAAGTGAAGGAACGCGCATTGCGAAGGGATTTATACACGCTCTTCTCGCTTCCATTTTGGTAGCGTTGGTTTTGTGGGGTGGAAACTTTGCAAGTTTTGGTGGCAGGCTGTTTGTGGCATATTCTTTTGCCATATTTACCGCAGTAGTTTCTATTATGACCAATATGAACTGGTGGGATTACCCCATGGGGTTCATAAAAGCCGAATTGATTGACCTTCTAGGCGGCTGGGCCCTCTCCAGCTTATGGCTGGCTTGGTTTGTGAAGAGACCGTCAGAATAAATTCTCCCCTGAAACTTTTGATTCCATTTGCGTTTTGTTAATACCGGTATTTAGATTGAGATATTGGCAAAACCTTTATTTATGAAATTTTTAAGTTTCGGAATTACACTTTTTGTCGCATCAAATTGTGCTGCTCAAAACAATTATCGCAATCAAATAGAATTAAATTCACTTTCCTATAGGGGCTGGATTTCCTCTGATTCTTACTGGGAAATTTATAAACCGCAGGGCATTTCCTATACAAGAATAGATTCCGGATTTAATTTAAAATTTTCAGCTAATTATGTAAATTATTCAGGTGTAAAGGATGGATCACATTGTTATGACTGCTATTACGGACCTGAAAGTTTGAGAGGTTTGGAATTAAAGAGTGGTGTTCAGAAAATTTATGGAAAAAAGAAATGGAACCTGATTATGGGAATGGATTTGGTATATGGAATAACAAGAGTAAGGGAAGATTATCAGGGAGGATTTTCCGGAGGTGGATTTCGGTCTGATACGAAATATATAAGCTTTGGAGTTAATCCATATTTAGGTGCAGGATTTAATTTGAATAAACGTTGGCAACTCAAATTGGAATCCGGATGTTCTTACAGAAATATACAATCGGAGGATAGAGTGAATCTATTCAAAAACAATTTCATGGATTTTATGCTCTTGCCCATACAGTGTTTGGGAATTGGATTTAAATTTTGAATGATCTATAATCATCATTCTCCCGCGCCAGCGGCTGCAGCGGCAGTGGCAATAGCGGATTGCCGGATGCGCTGAGGAAGCGGGCGATGGGCACTGAGCCCCTATAGCGATTGCGCAGCCGCGGTATACGACTTTGGCTCTACAGCGAAAGACGCGGCCTGAAAGGGGCGCCCAATTTGGTATCCAAAAAAATCACATCTCGCTGTTGGTCCTCATGCCGCATAAGCGAAGCATGCGGTGACCAACAGCATCTCATCTACCGATTTTGATATCAAACGCCACTTTCAGAGAATATTTACCAGAAGAATCAAGTGTCGTTGGTCGCCTTGCGCTGCGCAGGCAAGGCATGAGGACCAACGACGATCTTCGGAGGAAAATCACGATTCCAGTTGTTGGTCCTCATGCCGCATAAGCGAAGCATGCGGTGACCAACAGCATCTCATCTACCGATTTTGATATCAAACTTTACTTTCAGAGAATATTTACCGGAAGAGTCAGTTGTCGTTGGTCGCCTTGTGCTGCGCAGGCAAGGCATGAGGACCAACGACGATCTTCGGAGGAAAATCACGATTCCAGCTGTTGATCCTCATGCCGCATAAGCGAAGCATGCGGTGACCAACAGCATCTCATCTACCGATTTTGATATCAAACGCCACTTTCAGAGAATATTTACCGGAAGAATCAAGTGTCGTTGGTCGCCTTGCGCTGCGCAGGCAAGGCATGAGGACCAACGACGATCTTCGGAGGAAAATCCCCATTCCAGTTGTTGGTCCTCATGCCGCATAAGCGAAGCATGCGGTGACCAACAGCATCTCATCTACCGATTTTGATATCAAACTTTACTTTCAGAGAATATTTACCGGAAGAGTCAGTTGTCGTTGGT